>Ga0209630_10000073_pt1 | contig 117727 bp, 110 predicted proteins | sample COG_01_FD_184745 | JGI IMG/M metagenome (GOLD analysis project Ga0209630, IMG submission 184745) | Pelagic Microbial community sample from North Sea - COGITO 998_met_01 (SPAdes) (version 2) | ecosystem: Environmental > Aquatic > Marine > Neritic zone/Coastal water | place: Helgoland, sampling...
GTGGGGGGGGGGGGAACTCAAATGAGCGGCGGTAGCAATCCGCTCACAATTGAGTGGCTCAGTAGGGCGGTCAACGCTGCAGTTGCGAACAGGGCGCTGAACGCGGCGGTGTAGTCAATTGTTGATGTCATGGGCGTGCTTCCAAATTGGTCTGAGAGAAAGCTTACGGGCTGGCAGGTCGTGGGCGATGTGAGAAAACCCACAGCGGGACGAAGAAAGCCGGTCATGGCGAGAAATCGCGGCCAGCAGAGCGCGGCCGGTGGCTCAATCGGAGGAAAGTTGCCCGGATTACAGGCACGATGGGGCGGTTAGTGGTTCGTTAACAAGCGCTGCAGCAGAGCGGGCGAGGCGCTATCTGTTTCAGTCGCCAAAGACGTTTGAGACCATGTCTTCAAGACGCGCGACATCGGTAATTTCGAGGCTTCCGCGCCCACGCGTCAGAATCCCGCCTTTTTCGAGCACTGCCAGTTCCCGGGTGACGGCTTCGCGATGGGTACTGACCCGGGCCGCAATGTCGGCGTGCGTGGGCGAAGGATTAATGCTCGCACAATTGCCCGACAGCGCATGTTCGCGCGCCAGGCGCAGCAACTCTGCGTGAATACGGTTGTTGACGCCCAACGTCGAGAACTCCACCACGCGGTCGCTGAGCCCCCGGATTCGCGCCGTCAGTTGGCCAAGCAATCGACGCGCAACCGCCGGATAGCCGGAAGCGATATCCAGAAAGCTGCCGGCTTCGGCGGTCGCTAGAAACACATCACTCAGCGCGGTGACCTCGGCCGAACGAGGCAGGTTATCAATAGCCGACATCTCGCCAAACATTTCGCCGGCATGCTGGTCACGAAACTGCACAGCTTTGCCGGAGCGCACGCTGTAGGTGACGCGCACCGATCCGCTCAGGATGAAATACACCTCTTCGCAATCATCGGCCTGCGCAACGATGTGTTTGCCGGCCGGGTATCGGTGCGCTCTGAGGCGCTCGGCAATCGCTTGCCGGTCGTCGGCGGGTAAGCCACGAAACAGATCGACAGCATTAAGACTGTCGGCGGCAATAACGGCTGTGTCACTCACGTGTTGCTGTCCGGCTCGAAATTTTAATCAGGGTGCCTGAAGGCGCTGCCACGGACGATTTATGATCCGGAAAAAGAGGCACGCCCTGAGCAGGCTCAGTCTATCGCTTCCCCGGCAACCGGTCATCAGATCGAACGCTGTTGGGCGCCCGGACGAGACTCAGCGTGCGTGCCATCGAAAACTTAGGCGGGTTATCGCGACTCCGGAGCGCCGCCGCGCTCCAGAGTCGCCAACAGTTGGCTTTAACCTGCAGAGGCGAGTTTCACCGGCGGTGTATTTTCGCTCAGCTCGCGCGTGACGACTTCGTCTGGCAAATCGAAGGCACCGGCGAACTCAGGATCCATCTGCGTGTACTCGGGCATGCCATTACCGGCCGTTGGTTGCGCCACCGGGACACCTGATGTGTTGGCATACGCGGCGGGGTTCTTATAGGCGGCGAGCTCTTCAGTTGAAATGTTGTTCAGCGCGACGACTTCGGGATCGATCCAGGCCTCGGCGTTAATCGCCTCGGACGAGGTGGATACTTCGAGAACGAGATCTTCCGGACCGCCGAAGTAAATCGATTTGCAGAAGCCGTGATCGAGCGGGCCGAGCACACGCACGCCACGTGAACGAATGCGATCACGCATCTCCAGCAGCTCCTCGTCGGTGTCGACGCTAAACGCAATGTGTTGCATCGAACCCGGGGCGCAAGGTTTAACCGGGTTGCCGGCGTGTGACACGCCGTAATCAACCGGAATGTCTTTAACCGCCGGCGCGAACACAAACGCTACGGAGGAGTTAGCGTTTAATTCCATAAACGCGTGGAAGTAGCCGTCTACGTTGTGCATCCAGTACAGGGCTTTCAATTTCATGCCAAGTACGTCGGAGAAAAACGCGATTTGCGATTTCACGTCGGCGGTCATTAAGGCGAGGTGATGTACACCATTGGGCTGCGTCATGAGAGTGTCCTCCGGGCAGGTTGCCCGACCTTATGTCGGGGCATTAGAGACGGACACAGCTTGACCTACAGCTTGGTGCGCTGGCAAGTGTCAGGGCGTTGTGGGTGGGGGAGTTGGAGGGATCGTGAAAAGTGCTGCGCCGCGGCGATGAAATGCCGCGACGCAACAATCAGGCAGGAATTACAGGCGCTCGATAATGGTGACGTTGGCCTGGCCACCGCCCTCACACATCGTTTGCAAACCGTAACGGCCGCCGGTGCGCTCGAGTTCATGTAGCAGTGTGGTCATCAATTTCGTCCCGGTCGCACCAATCGGATGGCCGAGCGCAATCGCTCCGCCATTCACATTGGTTTTCTCGTGCGGGTAATCCATTTCCTTCAACCATGCCATTGGCACCGGCGCGAAGGCTTCATTGATTTCCACCAGGTCCATGTCGTTCATGGTCATACCGGAACGCTTGAGTGCGTACTGCGTGGTGCAGATAGGTGCCGCCAACATCATCATCGGGTCTTCGCCACGCACGGCCATATGGTGAATGCGTGCGCGCGGTTTGAGGTTGTAGCGTTTCACCGCGTCCTCGGATGCAATGATCATGGCTGATGAGGCGTCGCAGGTTTGGCTGGACACAGCAGCAGTAATGCTCTTCAAACCAAAGATAGGATCGAGCTCAGCCATTTTCTCCAACGAAGTTTCGCGGGCGGTTTCGTCCATTGTGCAACCATTCAGCGGCACAATTTCGCGATCGAATCGACCGTCAGCCATGGCAGCGAGGGCACGACGGTGTGACTCGAGTGAGAAGACTTCCAGGTCCTTGCGGCTAAAGCCCCATTTGTCACACATCATCTGTGCGCCTTTGAACTGCGTCGGTGGATCATCACCATAACGTTCGACCCACGCTTCGGAATCGGTGAAGGGGTCTTTGAAGCCGAAGGCTCCGGACGCCTGCGCCGAAGCGCCGATTGGAATCTTGGTCATGATCTGCACACCGCCGGCGATGACCACGTCGTTGACGCCAGACATCACGGCCTGTGCGGCGAAATGGACCGACTGCTGTGACGAACCGCATTGGCGATCGATGGTCACGCCAGGTACGTCCTCACTGTAACCCGCAGTCAACCAACACGTGCGCGCAACGTCGCCCGCGAGCGGACCCACCGCATCGATGGTGCCGAAAATGACGTCGTCGTATTCGTTATCGGGTATCGGATTGCGCTCGACAAGCGCTTTGATCACATGCGCGCCAAGGTCGGCGGGATGGACATCCTGAAGTGAACCGCGACGCTTGCCGGTCGGGCTGCGCACCGCGTCGATTATGTAGGCTTCTGCCACTTTGTCTTCTCCTTAAAAAAACTCGAATCGTGAGCGTGAGCGGGCGGAATCGCCGCTGCATGGCGCGAATGTATCAGACTAGCCGGTCCGCCGACCACTGCAGCGCGACTCTACAGCGCTTCGCTTTCGCAAACCTTGATAACTTCAGCCGGCGCTACAGTCGGTCAAATCACCGGGCCCGTCATGCCCATCGAGGATTCAGGCTTGAACGCCCGCCCGTTAGTCGATAACCCGCTCAGCAGTAGAGAAAAACAGCCACACCACCGCACCGAAAATATTAACCGCCGCACACAGCGCAAATGCCGAAGCATAGGTACCGGTGCTGTCGACCAGCCAGCCCGTAATGGCGACCCCGATGATGCCGGGGATGGTGCCGGCGGTGTTGGTGATGCCCATCAGCACATCGGCGTAGCGCGGCGCGATATCCAGGTGGTTAGGCACAAATCCCGACCAGGTCAGTGCTGCTATGCCAAGCGCACCACACATCCATCCCAATGCGGCATAGGGTTCGCTGACATTCTGCACTGCGAGCAGACACACGGCCGAGCCAATCAGCCCCGTGCACTGCATGATCTTGCGCACGGTCGTCAGGCTCAGGCCACCGCTGACCATCTTGTCTGCGACCAGCCCGCCCAGGTTGCCGATGATGAACATTGACAGCCATGGCGCGGCAGAAAAAATGCCGGCATTGATGATGCTCAGATCGAGTGTGCTGCGGAAATAACTGGGCAGCCACGCGAGCAGCATATACAGCACCCAATTGCTGCAGAAATGGTTGATCATCAAGGCCCAGATAGCCGGTGTGGTGAACATCTGCTTCCAGGGAATTTCCTGCGATTCCTTCGGTGCTGGCGCGTGTGAGGCCAGCATCTGCCGTTCGGGCTCCGAACAGAGCGGGTCGGTCGCCGGGTCGTTGTGCGCTTTCAGAAACCACAGCACACACCAAGCGATGCCGACCACGCCGAAGGTGTAGAACACACTGTGCCAGCCGTAGGTTTCGACCAGCCAGCCGGTCGTCAACAGCGCGAACAGGGTGCCCAGGGGGATCCCGCCAATCAGCAGGGACACAGCCCTCGAGCGTTCACCCGGTGGAACCCACCGGCCATAGAGGTTGTAGGCCGACGGGAACATGGCCGCTTCGCCGAGCCCCATGGCAATGCGCGCAATGATGAGAATGGGCAGGCCGAGCATCGCTGCAGCAGGAGTGAGGATGGTGAAGACCGACCACCAGGCAACCGCCACTCCGAGGACGATTTTGCCGCCGAGCCGATTGGCCAGCCAGCCACTTGGCGCCATAAACAGCATGTAGCCAATGAAAAAGGACGACAGGACCATGCCCTTGGTCGTTTCCGACCAACCGAACTCCTCCTGCATGCCGATTACCGCGACCGATATATTGACCCGATCGATGTAGCACACGAAGGCTGCCAACACGCACAACGAGACAATCGTGTAGCGGCGTTGCCAACCCGGCTGTAACGGTAATGCCGATTCGGACGTCGTATTCATAGCCCAGATTCTCCCCAGAATCCGGTTCGCCGACGGAGTGACCGGGCGAACCTGCGGTGATCTTAGCTGCGGACCCCCCGGTGCGCAGCTGTTGCGGGCGATAGTGTAGCGTGACTCCAGCGTCCCGATGTCGCCATTGAACCAATCTTCGCGCGCTCGGCACAAACTAAGCGCAACCCAGGCGTTGTCAGTGTCTATAATGCGCCCAGAAAATTCCGTTGTTGACGAGGAAACCAATATGCCAATGTACGAATACCTCTGTGAGGCCAACGGCCTTTACGTCGAAGTGGTGCACAAGATGTCCGAGCGTTACGAGACTTGGGGTGAGCTGTGTGAGAACGCGAAACTCGAGCTCGGTGATACGCCTGCCGACGCTGCCGTGCAACGCTTGATTGGGGGCGGCAACGTCAACAACAAAAACGACACATTGGGCAAGATTCAGACTGCCCACGCGGATCGGTCGCGCTGGTTGAAAAGTGGTCCGACAGCAGCACCAATGCGCGGCAATCGCTGGTAGGCCCCTGCGTACGGCCGCCCGTGGCTAGTCTTTAGCCCGGCGAGCCGCAGTCAACAACGACGCGTAACTGACCCCATCGCGATTATCGCCGGTCACTTTAAGGCCGGCCGCTTCCCACTTCGGCATCCCGCCGAGCATCAATTCAACCCTGCCAAAGCCCGCTTCGAGCAGCGCCCCGGCGGCTTGGGCAGCGCGTTCGCCCTCGTCTGCCCCGATAATCAGCGAGCCAGCGGTGTCCAGCGCGTGCCGCGCAACCAACAGGAAGGCTTCATTCGGGTGGGTAGCGCCACTTTTGGGGTGGTAAAACTCAATCGGGATATTGACTGCCCGGCCCTTGGGGCGTCCGGCGGCGAATTCAGCCACTGTGCGGACATCCACGTAAGTAGCGTCGCCATCGCTGGCGATGCGCTCGCTACTGCCCTGTGGACTGATAACCGGCAATGCCATCCTAATTCCCCCCTGCCAGACGCCGTGGGAAGCTGTTCACAAACGGCGGAATGATTTGACACCGGGAGTGTTCTGCCGCCGGCGGAGTATCGCCCAGTCGGTAGTGACATTCCTTCTCTGTGCTATCAATTGCCATCTGCTCGACGTGGAAATGCAGGATGCGGCCATTCGGCGCGAGCGCGAATACGCAGTCTATGAGTCGGTGCGCCGGCAGCTCGCCGTGTTCAGGGTGATGTACCCAGCTGGAGATTTCGTTCGACATTAAGTGCTTCCGAGGCCCAAGTTGCCTATTATTGTGCTGCGTCCTTGCGGACGGACGGTGTGTCCGGCCGGCCGCGAATGAAAACAGGAACGAACTTTATGTCTTCAGCCCCGCAAAAGGAACTGGTAACCGGATCTATTCGCTACGCACCAGATGCTGAGGTTCCTAACGTAGATCACAAGCTGTTTGCGTTGCGCAATCAATGCACGGAGTGCAACGTTTGTGAGATCGCGTGCGCGTTGGTTCATTCGCCGGACGGTACGATCAATCCGCAACTGTCGCGCCTGCGCATCGAGCACGCGCCTGAAAAGCCCTCCAAGGTCAGCCCCCATGGCATCGGCTTCATCGCTGAAATCTGCCATCACTGCGGTAACCCGCCACCCTGTGCCGAAGTCTGTCCGACCGATGCGTTTTATTACGACCCCAACACGCAGGCAGCAGTCATCGAACAGGATAACTGCATCCAATGTATGGAATGTGTACCTGGTTGTCCGTTCGATGTGGTCTTCGTGGCGCCCCAGGGCGAATTGCTGAAATGCGATTTGTGCGGTGGTGATCCGGTTTGCGTGAAGGCGTGCGCAGCGCGCCCGGAAATGCTTAACGAGGGTAAACAATACGTGCGTCTGCCAGTCCTGTTCTACGAGACGCAGCCGGATTTCAATCAGACGTCCAAGCAAAAACCCGAATTGCAGGACGAGGTCGGCATGATGCAAGCCATGCTGGAACGCGGAGAAATCTCAAGTTCTGCTTGAGCCGTAGGGATTTGACGAGGAAGACATCATGGAAAGCCGACTACTACGCGTTGATCTGACAACCGGGGAATGCAACAGCGAAGTCATCCCCCACAGCGTATTCGAACGTTGGATCGGAGGTTCAGGCATTAACAACTGGATCATGTGGGAGCACTTCCTGACCCACGATGTGAATTGTGATCCGCGTGGACCGGATAATATTTTCGTATTTGGCGTCGGTCCTTTGGCAGGCACCGGAGCCGGCAGCGGCATTAAAGGGCGCATCACTTTCAAAAGCCCGTGCTACAACATGTTCGGGGATTCGGCAGGCGGCGGGAAATTTCCTTACATGGTGCGATTTTCCGGATTTGAGTACATCGCCATCACAGGCAAGGCGCCGAAGCCCTGCTATTTACATATTTCCAACCAGGAAGTATCGATCCTCGATGCCGCACACCTGTGGGGCAAGAACACTGCCGAGACGCATGCGTTGTTGCAGGAAGAACACGGTACTTACCCGTCGAAAACTCACACCCTCACAGTGAGCCAGGCCGGTGAAAACGGGGTCGGGATTGCCGGCGTCGTGTCCGATGCATTGCGCATTCACGCACGTTGCGGCGGTGGCGCTGTGATGGGGTCGAAAAATCTCAAAGCGATCGCGGTACAAGGCAGCGGTGGCTTACCGGTAACTCGGCCAAAAGACATGCTCGCGTGGTCCGATGATTTCCGTAAAAAAATCGATTCCAACGAAGCCGTGTATGGCTTCAAGCGTCGCGGTACGCTCGGCGCGGTCGAGATGTATCAACATATCGGCAGCCATTTCTGGCGTAACAACCAGGGCAACATGTTTCGCGGCGACGAGATTCGTTCCGACAATTGGGTGAAGAAGTACCACAAGTATTCCGAAGTCTGCTCGTCTGATTGTTTTATCGCCTGCGATGCGAAATACAAAATCGACGGCACCGAATCTGAAGCCGCGCAAAAATACGTTGGCGAAACTTTCCGTCGCCCCGAATACCTCACCACCGGCAGTGCGGCAGGCGCACTTGATGTGCGCGATTGGGCGGAAGTCGCCCATTGGGGCAAGCTCACCAATGACTACGGTATCGACAACCAGGATTTGTCCTGCTCCATCTCTTTTCTGATGGAACTGAAACAGCGCGATTTAATCAGTGATCGCGATGTCGCGGAATTATTTGGCCACGAACAAAGCCTCGAATGGGGCAACATGGAAGATATCGAGGCCTGCGTTGAAGACGTCGTTTTTCAACGTAACGCGTTTGGTGTCATGTTCCGCGACGGTCCCTACCACGGCGCGCTGAAATATTCCGCCATGATGGGCAAGAACTTCATGAAGTACGCCATGTACGGCAAAGGTGGTGCGAGCTTTACCGAGGAGATGCGCCCCTTCCCGACCTGGATGAACAATATGGCCGTTGCTTCCCGCGGTGCCGATCACCTTAAAGGCATCGGGTTGATCGAAAAGTTCCAGCGTAAGGACTTGTCGAAAATCTATTTCGACGGGCGCATCGAAGCAGCGGATCTGAGCACGACTGAACTCAAAGGCGCCTGTACTGCCGTCGTCGAAAACCAGGTCGCGCTATTGAACTCTTATGGCGTGTGCATGTTTCACTGGATGCTCGATCCGGCCGGATATACCCCGCAGGACTACTACGGAAAGGCTTATGGTGCAGTCACTGGAATCGACCGCACGCCTAAGGAACTGATGCATGACGGCGAGCGTATCTGCAACCTGGAGAAGGCGTTTAATTCTCGCGTCGGTATGCGCCGTGAACATGACACGGTATGCGAGCGCTGGATGTGGGAGCCGACCGAAGAGGGCATCTATCCGGGTAAGGTCGCGGCCGATATGTTTGAAACTGTGTTGTCGGATTATTACGAGTGGCGTGGTTGGGATAAGGCGTCCGGTTTACAGACCCGGGCCAAGCTGACCGAACTCGGATTGGACGACGTTGCCGACGTGCTCGAAGCAGATGGCGCCCTGGCCTGAGAAACTGCAGCATGATTACAGTCCATACCGAGTTTCATAGCCATTTCCGCGAGCTTGCGGCAACCGACAAAGATTCTTTCGATCTTGATCAACCGCTGGTATCGGAACTTGCCGAGCGCATCGGGGCCAAGTACGGCCCCAAGATGCAGGCGATGTTGATCGATCCCGAAACGCACGAATTGAACGAGCGGGGCACCATGTTCGTCGATACCAAAGGGCGGCGGATCAGCATGGAAGATACGCTCGATGACGGTGAGACAATCACGTTTCTGGTCGGTATCGCAGGGGGCTAAGTAGCGTAGCGCAACATCGTCATGGTGCCGATCGGTGAATGTCGCACGAATGCCATGGCGTACCTTTTAGTTGTCGATGTTCGCTGCGGACCGTTTCGCGGTTGATATGCATTCGCAGCGCTAATGAAAAATTTTCTTGCTGGTATCGCTAACGCCGGGCGCGAGCTGCTTGGTCTACCGGGCGGACAGGCAAGTGCCGCGGCGTTCGCCGAAATGTCCCGTGCCTTGTTGAAGCTAAAGGGCGAAGCGAGCGCCATCGCGCTCGCGGACACTTTTCATACGACCTACGCCGCGCTTGAGCCCGAGCAGCGTCGCGAATTTTTTCGTATGTTGCTCAGCCACCTTGAGCCCGATACCGAGGCTGTTGAGGCTGCCATCGCAGATTGGCACGCATCGCCGTCCCCAGAGACTCTCTTGCGCCTGAATCAAGCGTCTGAATCTTCGCGACGGGAATTGATTCGGGCGCTGAACGTCGCGCCCGGTGGTACCGAAGCGCTGCTACACATGCGCACGGATCTACTCGATGAGCTCGCGGTCGACCCTGCGCTTGCCACGATAAATGACGATTTTTCCTACGTCTTTCAGTCTTGGTTCAACCGCGGCTTCCTCAGTCTCGAGAAAATCGACTGGCAGACGCCGGCGTTCATTCTGGAGAAACTCATCGCCTACGAGGCGGTGCATGAGATCCACGGGTGGGACGATTTGCGTCGGCGGCTGGCAGATGATCGGCGCTGCTTCGCCTTCTTTCATCCAGCGTTACCCGATGAACCCTTAATCTTTGTACAGGTTGCGTTGGTGAAAGGACTTGCTGGCAATATCAGCGATTTGCTCGCACCGCCAAATTTAGATCAACCGCTTGCCGATACCGCGGTGTTCTATTCCATCAGCAACTGTCAGCGTGGCTTGACCGGCGTGTCATTTGGTAATTTCCTGATCAAGCAGGTGGTTGACATGCTGGCGGTCGAATTACCCAGTTTGAAAACCTACGCAACTTTGTCCCCGCTGCCCGGATTTAGTCGCTGGCTGCGCGGTTTTTTGGCCGACGCCGACACAGGAGATGCGCTGCTCAGCGCCAGCGCGCGTGACGAGCTGCAGCTACTGGATTCCAGCGAATGGATGGCAGACGAGACTGCCAGCAAGGTCCTCGAACCGATATTACGGCGCCTCGCAGCGCACTACTTGATCCATGCGAAACGTGGTGCGGAACCTCTGGATGCGGTTGCTCGCTTTCATCTGCGCAATGGCGCGCGTCTTGAGCGCATCAACTGGCTGGCCGACGTATCGGACAACGGTCTCAGACAATCTTTCGGCGTTATGGTGAATTACGTTTACGAGCGCAAAACGGTCTTAGCCAACCATGAAGCTTTTGTGAACCGTGGCGACATTGCTGCTTCGTCCGCGCTCAGAAAACTCGCAGGGTAGGCACCGGTCATCAGATTGCGTCTGGGTTGAACGTCAGCGTTGTCACGGTGTGCCGATGCGCAGAACGCGAAACGATATTTAAACTGGCGTCGCAAGCAAAGTCTGCACGCGCGAGGTGTCGTAGATCACTAGTCGTTCGCGAAACATCAGAGTGTCACCGTTGTCTACCAGTCGGTCGTAATAACTACCGGCCTGATAAAGTTCCGTGACGCCGTCGTCGAGTGTTTGGACCACGATGTACGAGGATGAAACGCTAATCTCGTCATCATCGCGAGCAGTGATGCGCACACCAGACTGTGCGTGCCGATATCGATGTGCGGCAAAAATATTCGCGTTTTTAAGCGAATGAACACGGTCTTGCATCATGCCGCGGCTGTCGAGTAAAACCAGTGGGATCGGATAACCGTGCGTGTAGTTTTCGCGTGCGACCATTTGATAGCAACCATCCTCGGTGAATAGATCTGGCCACTGATCAAGCTCGTCCTCGTCTATGCAGGCGCAATAACGCGCGAACAGCCTTTCGATCCGAAAATAAAGCGTCTGCTCGTCCATTAATCAGCCCAGCCCATCAACTCACGATAGCCATCCCAAAAACTGCGAATCATGTGCTCGGAAATCAAACTTGAGCCCTGGTCCTGAATTTCATCGCCCATTGCGATATACGAACCGGAACCGTGCTCCGCAGAACTGATACCGCGCTGGACCAATTCCGTCGCCGCGGTGTCCTCCATTGAAATGTAGCCTGCCGGGCCGGCGAGATTGGCCTGTTTCAGACGCATTGCGCGCAGCTCATCGTCATCGTCGGCATAGCCGAAGAAATGAAACACGAGCTCGAATTCTGCGGCGCTCTTTGGTAGCACCTGGCGCACCGCCAGGGTGTTGTGAATTTGCTGGATGACAGTGCTTGGAAACAGGGTGTGGATATTGTTACTGGTCTGTTCGGCGAATTCGGGGCGGGTCGCAAGCAGACTGGGATCGGCAAGTTTCAGGCCTTCTTCGTAGGTGGAAATTCCCTCTTTCTTATATGCCCCTGCAGTTTCGGTATCGTCTAACGGCGTGCTGGTGATCAAAGAGTGCAGACCGTGGCGCGAATCAGCGATGCTGCGCCCCAACATGTTGGAGCGATAAATATTGAACGTGGTGTGAAATAAGTGCAGCAGGCTGGCGTGATACGGATCTTTGACGTTCTCGTAGTAGAGCTTCCAGTTCGATTTGGCGTATTGGCGCGTACAGCCTAGATACTCCACAGGCTTGTGGAAGATCCGTTCAACCCATGGGAGCATCTGTGGGCCAATGTAACTGCGCAGGTCCGGCGTTGCATCGCTGAGGCTGCCGAACACCAGCCCGTGGCAAGTCTCGACCCGCACCGGCGGAAGATTGTGTTCAGCCACGTTGAAGTCCGCCGGCATACCGGCTTTCTCGTTCAGACCTTTTTGGAAGGGCACACCGCGCAGCTGTCCGCGCTGATCGTAGGTCCATTGGTGATACACGCAACGATGCATGCGTGCATTCCCGCGCGGCTCACGACACACGAGTGCGCCACGATGAGCGCAGCGGTTCACCCAGCCGGCGAGTTCACCATCACGGGTGCGAGTCACGACCACCGGCGTGGTGCCAATAAACGTCGACTTGAACGCGCCGGGCTGAGCGATTTCGTCCGCCAGCGCGAGAAAATGCCAGGTTGGTCCTTGATAGATGCGCGCTTGTTCGCGCTCGAAGATAGCTTGATCAGTAAACACGGCGTAGGGCACGCAGGTTCCTTGCCCGCGTGGCCAGTGAAAATCGTTGAGGGCCGAATCTGCTGCAGAGTGTTGCATTGCTCACCTCAATAGCGCGTCTCGGCGAAGGCTGCCCGGGCAGCCGTCTACGAGACCACAGTAGAAGGCCGTTGCTGGAGGGTCAAGGTGCGGGCTCGCGAAATTCAGCGTGACCGGAAGTCGACTCAGGCAATCGTCCGGGAAAGCGACCGGCGCAGATCAGGGCAAACTTTGAACGTCGTCGCACATTCGCCACCTCCGGCAGCATGCGAACCGCGACAAAGACCGCGCAAATAGGCGAGAATGTTCATGTGCTCGCCATGCCCTACCCCCGCCTGGCAGCCTTACAGACGACAATAAAAATTACGAGACAGAAAACGATGCGCGTCATTATCATCAGCGATTCTCGAGAATACATGGGGCAAATACGGCGAATGGTTGCCGGTCTGATGATCCATGCTGAAGTTACCGAATACGACCCGGAAGACCAGGGGCAGCCGGGCCCCGAGTTCGATTGGTCAGTTTACGACCTGCTGATGATTCAGGATCGCCTGCGCGGTTCGGAAAGAGGATTGGCCTGGCTGGCGGTATTCAACCTCTACGCCAAAATGCCGCCGGCCATCATGATCGCGGAAAAAGTGGATACTTTCATCTCGGAAAAGATCACCGAGATGCCGAGCACGGAGCAAATTCTCCGTGAAGATCTGAACGAAGAATCCCTCAGCAATTTGCTCGACAAACTCGAGGTTACGCAAGGGACCCGTTCTGCTGCGAGAACGCTGGCCAATATGGCGTTCAAGAACGATACCGAGATCGTGCGCCGGTTGTCCGGCGGTGATCCCGAGCACGAGAGTGACGAATACAAGTTTGTACGCTTAATCGGGCAGGGCGCTCAGTCACGGGTGTACCTCGCGGAACGACATGACGACCAGCAGACCCTCGTGCTGAAAGTGCTCGATCTCGATGCCATAGATGACGTCTCTGCAGTTCAGCGCTTCGCGCGCGAAGCAGAACTCATCGCCAGTATTGACAGTCCCTACGTGATCAAATTTTTCGACCACGGATTTACCCCGACTTATGGCTATATTGCGGTCGAATTTTTTACTCGCGGCGACCTGAAGGAGCGCATCGAGCACGGCATCGAGGCGAGTACGGCAGCGCTGTACGCACTTAATATCGCCTACGGCCTCGAAGCGATTCATAACCTTGGCATCATTCATCGCGATTTGAAGCCGGGTAATATCATGTTCCGCTCTGACGACAGCATCGCGTTGGCGGACTTCGGTATTTCCAAACACCTTGACGATTCGTGGAACCTCACTAAAACAGGCGCGGTCATCGGCACACTGAGTTACCTCAGTCCGGAACAAGGCTTGGGTAAGAAAATTGACGAGCGTGCTGATATTTATGCTCTCGGCATGGTGTTGTTTGAAATGTTGACGGGTAAAAAGGCCTTTCACGCGACGACCCCGGGAGCGTTGGTTTATCAGCATTTGTACGCTGACGTGCCGCTTTTACCCGACGAGCATAGCCGCTATCAATTGATCATCGCCAAGACATTGGCAAAAGATCCGGAAGATCGGTTTCGTAACGCAGCCGAACTCATCGCCGCTTTGCAGCGAGTAGTGTCCTAGCGCTGCTTGGCCGTCGGTTGCCGTGCAGACGACGCTGGTACGGGGTGGAAGCGCTAGAGGGCGTCGCGCTGTTCGCGCGACCTAGGCACTCTGACATCCAGAACCAGCGTCGCCGCTACCACAGAGAAAGTCGCCACCCAGGATAACAACCCGCGAGCATTCAGGACCAAACTGACCATCATGCGCATCGCTCTATGCATTCGCGGATTTACCCGCATTTTCGAAATTCTCAAACAAGAATTGCCGGCCGACGAGATCATCGAAATCGATGCTTCGGAAGTCGTCGCCGCCGCTCCCGAAATCGACGTTTTTCTGCCCACTGTGGCTCCCATTCCCGCGGCTGCGTTCGACAGCCCGCGCGTGAAACTGGTGCAGCAATACGGCGTTGGACTCGATAGCGTTGATATTCCTGCGGCGACCGCTGCCGGTGTTCTGGTTGCTAATGTTGCCAGCGTTGGCAGTGGGAATGCGGAATCGGTGGCCGAACTCGCGATCGCCCATATGCTGATGTTGTCGCGCGAAATGCCTACTGCATTCGAGCGCTTTCGCGAGCGTCGGGTCGGGGCGCCGATGGGGAACTGTTTGTGGCAGAGCACGGTGTGCATCATCGGCTACGGCGGTATCGGCGAAGAAATCGCGCGCCGCCTCAGGGGCTTTGGGACGCGGATCATTGCGGTGTCGCGTAGCGGCCCCGATGGCCAGCGCGCTCGCGATCCACAAGTGCACGTTGACGTCCATGTCGACGCCGCCGGATTGCATGATGCTGTCGCACAGGCCGATTACGTAGTGGTGGCAGCGCCGGCGTCAGCCGAAAACATCGGTTTGGTTAATGACGCTGTCTTCGCGCGCATGAAACCCGGTTCTTACATCGTTAACATCGCTCGCGGCCCTGTGATTGCGTACGACGCGTTGTTGAAAGCGCTTAGAGAAGGGCGCGTCGCGGGTGCCGGAATCGATGTGTTCTGGAACGAACCGTTTAATCCGGATGACCCCTTGCTGCGTGAGAACGTGATCGCAACGCCGCATGTTGGTGGCGCCACGGAGCGTAGTCTGACTGGCATTGGTCAGGCGGTCGCCGCGAATGTCGAGCGCCTCCGACGCGGAGAGCTGCCGATATGTTGCGTCAATCCCGGGGTCGGTTTGCGCGCGCGAGCGCAGTAACTCCCGCAGCGCGCGAGCGTATTCGTGATCGTGCCAACGCCCTCATTTAAATCCGCCAAAAAGCGCGCCTGTTTCGCATCGCCCTGAGCTTTCCGAATTAGCAAACATAGATCGTCCGGCATTCAGAATACGCCGGTGTTCACGCTGACTGGCGCGACCTGCACCTGCGAGTAACCCGAGGCGTTCCCGACAGTGTTGCTTATGCTGCGCGATAGTGCGCGCTGGCTCTACAATGGCTCGCGTGAACGGCCGCGATTTCTGTGCGCTGGCCGAGCAATAACGCTTACACAAGCAGGAGCACAACGATGAGATTGGTGGACAAGGTGGCCGTAGTGACGGGCGGCAGCAGCGGTATGGGAAGGGCGACTGTGATGCGTTTTCTGCACGAAGGCGCGAAAGTTGTGGTGGCAGATTTTAACGAGCAGACCGGTGCCGACACGCTGGCCGAAATTGAGCGATTAGGTTTTGCCGAGTCCGCCCGATTCGTGCGTACCGACGTGTGTCAGGAAGCTGATATCAAGGCGATGATCGAGTGCGCGACCGATTCCTTCGGGCGCCTCGACATTATTTTTAACAACGCTGGTGTGGGCGGTGCTATCGGACCGGTATGGGAGATGGATGTTGAGGAGTGGGATTACACTTTCGATGTCCTCGTGAAAGGGGTCATGCTCGGCATTAAATATGGCTCGCGTGTCCTGCGCGCACAAAATGACGGCGGATCAATTATTAATACAGCGTCGGTCGCCGGTCTAAGCGGTGGTTGTGGGCCGCTGGCTTACTCTGCGGCGAAAGCCGCGGTGATCAACCTGAGCAAAGCCGCAAGCGTGCAGCTGGCACCGGATCGCATTCGGGTGAATGCCATATGTCCTGGCTTTATTCTCACTGGCCTGACCCACCCGGAGCACAAAGACATCGAGGAAACAGCAGCTCGCATGGACCTCGCGCAACCGTATCCTGATCATGGCACCGGTGATGACATTGCCGGTACGGCTCTGTTTCTGGCATGTGACGACTCACGTTTCGTCAATGGCGAAGCCATCGTGGTCGATGGTGGCCTGACCGCGATCGGACCCGACCTGTGGTCGCGCTGGAATTTTCCTTACGAACGCGACATGACGCGCAACCATCTCAATCGTGGTTCGACTGGTGAGGCATCGACGCACCGCAAACTTGCGGACTAGGTCAAGCGCGAATAAATACGGGAGCAACCATGGACGATCTGAACGCGCGAGTGGCGGTAGTGACGGGGGCAGCGAGCGGCATCGGCAGGGGTATGGCTGAAAGCTTTGCCGCTGAAGGAATGCAGCTGATGTTGGCCGACATCGAGGCACAGCGCCTGGAAAAGTTTGCCGACGAACTGCGGGGTTCAGGTACGCGCGTTGAGACGCAAGTCGTTGATGTTTCGAAAAGTGAGGAGGTCGAAGCGCTTGCTGAACGTGCCTTTGCCATGTTCGGAGCCGTCAACGTGCTGTGCAACAACGCGGGAGTGATTGAGAACAACGCGCCAGCTTGGGATTACTCGCTCGAGGATTGGGACTGGGTGCTTGGCATCAATCTCATGGGCGTGGTGCACGGCCAGCGCAGTTTTATGCCGCGAATGTTGGCGCAAGAGCAACCCGGCCATGTCGTCAATACGGCGTCAGTCGGGGGACTCGTTGCCGGCACCGCGACGCCGATCTATACCGTCAGTAAACACGCCGTTGTGGCGCTGTCTGAGTGCACTTACAACGCGCTGATTCAGCGCCAGGCGAGCATCGGGCTTTCCGTGCTGTGCCCGGGTTGGGTGCGTACCGAGATCGTCGATTCCGACCGCAATCGCAGCGACGCGCCAGCGCTCAGCGAGGCGAACGAGCGCTCCCGCAACAAGTTTCGTGCCGGAGTCGACGGCGGCATGGCGCCGCGTGCGGTCGGCGATTTAGTGGTGGAGGCCATTCGCGAAGCGCGTTTTTATATTCTCACCCATCCACACTGGAACGGTGCTATCGAAGAGCGATTTGCAGCCATCTCAAACGGCACCAGCCCGCCCATGACGAGGTTACCAGCATCGTAGTGGCCCCCCAGCCGTCATCGGCGACGCAGCCGTCAAGCGTCGGATTCCATTGCCTCGTTAGGTTTCATTTTCGAAAATGATAGGCATCGCTTCCCGAAAGGACGGTGTTTTTTCGATAGCCACATCTACCGCCAGCTGCAATTTGTTGATGTACAGCGCACGGCCTTGTTCCCACCATACGGCTGCGCCGGGCATAGATAGATGGGCACCCACATACCCTTCCCAAGCGTCATAGTCATCAGCCCCCATAAATCCCCGCTCATGTGCTTCCAATACATCCTTAAACGCCATAACGAGGGTAACGAGTATCCCGTCCAAAATAAGGCGTTCTTCAGTAGTTAGAGACCGGAAGTCCGACAGTCCGCGATTAAATACGCCGACATTGTCTAGTTTGGCATCCTGAAACGGGCTGAGTAATGCAACCATGTTGGTGTGGTACTGGGCAGTTGCTACGTTGTTGGACTGGCGTAACTGAATCGCCAAATACAGCAACGATAAAACAACAGCGGCGGCCCCTACTATTTCACCTACCGCTCCTGCCGCGTCCCAATTCATCGATGTCTTCTCACGAAACCTAACAGCCACATAGGCGGGGAGTGAGTGGGCACGCGACGCCGCGGACGGGCGCCGCAGTTGTTTTTCGACAGCCCGCTAACAGGCTTCGAATAATCCGGCCGCCCCCATACCTTTGCCGATGCACATCGACACCAGGCCGAGCTTTTTGTCGCGGCGTTTAAGTTCCCGCAGCAATAATCCAGTCATACGGGAACCGGTCATGCCGAAAGGATGGCCAATCGAAATCGAACCGCCATTTACATTGTAGATGTCATTGTCGATCTCAAGCCGATCGCGACAGTACAGACACTGCGATGCAAACGCTTCATTGAGCTCGACCAAATCGATGTCAGCGAGGCTCAAGCCCTTATATTTAAGCAGCTTTGGAATCGCGAACACTGGACCGATCCCCATCTCGTCTGGCTCACATCCAGCCACGGCGAACCCGCGAAAGTAGGCTAGCGGTTCTAGTCCCAACTGTTCAGCGCGTTTCTCCGACATCAGTAATGTCATCGAGGCGCCGTCAGATAACTGCGAGGAATTTCCAGCGGTCACGGAGCCGTCCTGATCAAAAACCGGTTTCAGTTTCGCGAGGCCGTCGAGAGTCGTGTTGGCGCGGTTGCACTCGTCGCGATCGACAGTGCCTTCAACGACCTCGGTTTGTTTGCTTTCTTTATCGACGACTTCGCGCCACTTCACCGTCATCGGTGCAATTTCATCGCTGATTAAGCCCGCTTGCTCGGCGGCCGCGTAGCGCTGCTGGCTCTGTAAGGCGTAGGCGTCTTGCGCTTCGCGACTGACGCTGTAGCGTCGCGCAACGACTTCTGCCGTATTACCCATCGCCATGAAAATATCGGGTTTTTCTTCAAGCAGGCGCGCGTTCTCCTCAAATTGTGCCGGGGTACCTCGGTCAAGGCCAGTGATGGATTCGACACCGCCCGCTAGCGCAATTTCCGCACTCCCGCTGGCAATTTGTGTCGCGGCGATGGAGATGGCGTTGAGCCCGGAGGAGCAGGCCCGCGACATGGTCATAGCCGGGACGGTAATGGGCAATTTCGACAGCACCACGGCATGACGAGCGACGTTAGCCGATTGTTCTCCAATCTGACGCCCGGCGCCGAGCGTTACGTCTTCAATCTCATCGGCGGCGACGCCCGGATTGCGCTCCAGCAGGGCATCAATGCAATGCGCTACCAGCTCATCTGAGCGCGTCATGTTGAAAGTACCTCGGTGGGCCTTGGCAAGCCCGGTACGAATGCTGTCTACGATGACGACCTGATTCATAATTTCCCTCGAATTATTTTCTGCACGTGGCAGGCTGTGCTTGATGGCCAGTAATGATAGCTTGCTCGGGGCGCTCGTGGGCGCCGCGATTTGCTACGTGACCTTTCGCTTGCCCTGGTTGAGAACGGTGAAGGTACAGGCCGCACAGTAGTGAGTATTGGAACAGACAATCGTGGATGATCGGATGAGGGCCGGGCAGCGTTTCGAACAGCGTTGGCTGGCGTGCGGCGTGATTCGAACAAACGAGCTCATCGGCGGTACCGCCCGAGCCACTAACGACGGAACTGCAAGGTAGTAAATGAGTAAACGTGTACTTCTTACCGGCGGCACGGGCTACATCGGTTCTCACACAGCGGTTGAATTGTTCGCCGCGGGACACGACGTGGTGATTGCCGATGACCTGTCGAATTCAAGTGTCACTGTTCTCGATCGGATCAGCGAAATCAGTGGCAGGCGCCCTGATTTCGTCAAATTGGATCTGCGTGATCTGAATGGACTCAAACAGGTGTTTCGGCGCTTCGACATCGACGCTGCGATTCATTTTGCGGCAAGGAAGTCGGTTGGCGAATCAGTCGAACAGCCACTGCTGTACTACGACGTGAACGTTAACTCTCTGCTGAACTTATTGGTCGCGATGGCTGAATTTAAGGTCGATACGCTGGTCTTTTCTTCGTCCTGCACCGTTTACGGTCAGCCGGATGTTTTACCGGTTTCAGAGAGTACGCCATTCCAGCCAGCGTCCTCACCCTACGGCAACACGAAACAGATTTGCGAGCATATTTTGCGCGACTACAGTCTGACTGGCGTGGGGCTCAAAGCGATCTCCCTACGCTACTTTAATCCCGTCGGGGCCCACGAAAGCGCGTTGATTGGCGAGCTACCTCTTGGAGTGCCGAATAATCTGGTGCCCTTTATTACTCAGACCGCCGCCGGCCTGCGCGAACGTCTGCAAGTGTTCGGCGATGACTACGACACCGCCGACGGTACGGCGATACGTGACTATATTCATGTCGTCGATTTGGCCCGGGCACACGTTAGCGCCTTACAGCGTTCGCTGCACCACCCAAACGCCGCGAATTACGAATATTTCAACGTGGGTACGGGTAGCGGCACGTCGGTGATGGAGGTCATTAAAGCGTTTGAGGCTGCTGCGGGCGTACCGCTTCCTTACAAGATCGTCGGGCGCCGTGCCGGAGATATCGAACAGATCTACGCTGACACCAGCACTGCGAATGCCGAACTCGACTGGCGGGCGGAGAAAACGCTCGCGGACATGTTGTCCTCGGCGTGGCAATGGCAGCAACACATCGCAGCGCAGGACGGTCCCGTGGGCTGAAGCGCGGCGGCCGGGCGCTTTCGATTTAGCTGTCCGGACTAGACCGCAGACTGGCATGTTCGCGACGCTTTCTTCTCTCTGCTGCCTGACAGAAATCCCGAATCCGATTTGCGCGACGCCTGCAATCGGTGACAATGCGGTTCTGAACAGCATTGAATAATCCCGAGGAGAAACCTGTGACAGCCGTAAAAGTAACTGAAAAAGTAGCCGCGTCAGCCGCTGACGTATGGACGGTAATGAGCGATTTCGGCGGACTCGAGCCGAATGAAATGATCGCCAGCTGCGTGGTGGACGGCGACGGCGTCGGCGCCGTACGGACGATCGCCCTGGTTGGCGGCGGGGAAGTCATCGAGCGTCTGGAATCCTGCGACGAAGGAACTAGGGAATTCAGCTACGCGATCATTAACGAAAGCCCACTTCCGGTCGCAAACTACCTATCTAAAGTCAAAGTTTCCGACGACGGTGCGGGCGGCACCACGGTTGACTGGTCGAGTACCTTTGAGCCGGCCGGTGTGCCAGAAGCTGACGCCATTAAATTGATAGAAGGCGTCTATCAAGGTGGTATCCAGCGCGTTCGTGACAAAACCAGCACCTGATCCGGGCCATTGCAAGCTGCCGGACGGTCTAAACCTCCGGCAGCGCCTCCGTCGCTGGAGGAAAATTGAATCCCCCGGATCCCCGCCGTCCGGGCATGGCCACGCCTTCGATGCCCCCTGGCGACGTCACTTTTTAACGACATCTGCCGCACCGCTTCGGTGAGCAACGCTCACGGTCTGCCAAAGCAATCACAATCCGGACTTTACCCTGGCCCGCTGCAGTTGTGATCGTCGTCACGAAGTCCATGCTGCAGCGCAGCGCGACGCTTCGTGAACAGTGGTAAAACTTGCGCTGCTTCACACTTTGCCGACCTGTGAACGACGGACCCTGGTTCTGGCACCCGGCTTGCATCGATAGATACAAAATTCGCAAGAAATCGATGCCCGGAAATGAAAACGACCTCGCTTAAGCCTTCCCTCATTGCGCTCACGTTGCTTTTCGGCACGCTCATTAACGCGACCGAGGCCGCTACTGCGACTTATACGCACACCAATGTCGGCGACCATAACTTCTTGTTCCTTTTTGCCGAAACCCCATTCGGGTTTCAACCGTTGACGCTGGACACCGTTGCACCGGTGAATTTCGCAGGTGACAAGCTTGGTTGGACGGAAGTCGAGCGCCAGCCGCTCACGGCAGTGTTTTCTGGTTCCAACGTTGCTGCGGGCAATGGCAGCGCTTCGATTGGTTTTGACTACGCTTGGAACAACACGGCTATCCAGTGGGCTGAAGTGTTGTTCACCGCCGCTGTTGGCGGCACGCCGTCTTCGTATGAGATCAAGAACAGCGGCCGCGCAGCCCATAACGTGCCGTGGTTCGGCGGCGGTGCACCGACCTGGACCGAGAGTGCATGGTTCGCCGGCGCGAATACCGTCGCCATCGATACCTATTTTTCTACGCCGACACCGGCGGCAGTGCCAGTGCCGAGTGCGTTGGTATTACTGGCATCTGCCGGTGCCTTCCTGGGCTTCAAACGACGTCGGGGCGATGCTCCGGCAGTGCATGACCACACGGCCGCAGTTGGCGGCTAAATATAAACAGAGCATCAAATCCGAACTGAGGGAAAAGTAACTGGTCGACCTAGTGCAGGCCGAATCGACTCCCCGGGTTCCGGTCTGCACCTTTTTTCATCCAACGTACCGCCACGTTGCCAAGGTGAATACCACACCGTTGCACGACGCTGAGTCATCGACCCGGGTGCCGTCGACCGCGACGATGTCATTGTGTCGACTAATCCGCGCTCAGGAGTCCGACGACGGAATCGAGCTTTGCGCGAGGTTGTGGCCATCCGCATGAGGAATGACACCCCGATGGGGAGACGCCCTGCCCATCTAGCCGCCGGTGCTCGTGGTTTGTGCATTGCGCTTGGCTGAGGCTGGCGCGGGCGGCGTCGAAGCCAGTACGATAGACCGCTCCGCACAAACGAGCCTGGCATGCCCCACGATCAAGCTTCGATTAGCCAACATCGCATCGCCCTTGGCGACCATGAAATGTCTTATCACGCCGCCGGGCCGGAGAACGGCCCGCTGGTTATCTTTGCGCGCGGCTGGCCCGAGTTGGGTTACAGCTGGCGCCACCAGTTACCGACTCTGGCTGGCCTTGGTTTTCGCGCGATCGCGCCGGATCTGCGCGGGCATGGCGACTCGACCCTTTATCCGGATTTCAAAGACTACAGTATGGAAAAGCATGTCGGAGACTTGCTTGCTTTACTGTCTAAGCTCGGGCGGGAGCGCGCAGTATGGGTCGGGCATGATTGGGGTGCAGGTGTGATTTGGAGTCTGGCCAGTCACCATCCAGAGCGCTGCCATGCGGTCGCTAACCTTTGCGTGCCGTACGGCGTACTGGAACACGGGTTGGCGGGTTTGGTGGCCTTGGTGGACAGAGCTGTCTACCCGGCGGCGGAATATCCCGCCGGACAATGGGATTATCAGTATTTCTACGAAGAGAACTTTGAGCGCGCCACGACCGTGTTCGACGCCAACCCGGCGGGTGCCATCAAGGCGCTGTTTCGCACGGACTCGCGGCCAGGCGCGCGTAGCACGCCGGCAGCAACGGCAACGATTCGCCGCGACGGTGGCTGGTTCGGAGGCCTCGAACAAGCACCTGATTATCCGCTCGACGAGAGCGTGATCTCGGCCGCGGATCTCGACGTCTATACTGCCGCACTGAAAAAAACCGGGTTCTTTGGAACGGACGCGTTCTACATGAATCACACTGCGAACGCCGCCTACGCTGCGAATAGCGCGAATGACGGCTACCTCGATATGCCGGTGCTGTTTTTAACCGCCAGCTACGACTACGTTTGCGAATGTGTGGCGTCGAAGTTGCCCGCACCCATGCGCGAACGGTGCCGTAATCTGACTGAGCGGACAGTGCATTCAGGGCATTGGATGGCGCAGGAAAAACCCCTTGATGTTAACAACGCTCTAACTCACTGGTTGGCCAATTCAGTCCCTGCCGCATGGCCACAACCACCGTTGTGATATCGCTACCACTCGCAGCGCGCGGACGACGTCAGACATGATGACCAGCGGCCTGGACGCCAGCACAGTTACGGAATGGGAAGCGCGCGTCGCCACGGAGCGCAAACGGACCGGACGACCGCAAGGATTTCCCGAGCTTCCGGATATTCCTGGCGGGCGCTATAACGATAGAGCGTTTTTCGATCTTGAACGACGCGAGATGTGGCAGCGCTGTTGGCTCTATGCAGCCCACGTTGATCAGCTGCCCGAACCCGGCAGCTTCATAGTCTGGCATCACGGCAGTGCGCCCATTCTGATCATCCGCGGCGATGATGGCGAGATTCGCGCGTTCTATAACACCTGCCGTCATCGTGGTGCGCCAGTCGCGCGCAGCGATTCCGGGCGCGCGGGTGCGGCCCTGGTATGCGGCTATCACGGCTGGAGTTATGACCGCCAAGGCGGCCTGCGCGCGGTTAGCGAGCAACGTGACTGGCAGGACATCGACCCCTCCTGCCGCGGGCTGGTCGGTGTACGTTGCGAGCGTTACGGCAACTGGATATTCGTGTGCGAGGATTTGCAGGCCGAGCCTTTGCAGGATTTTCTTGCGCCGATTAGTCGCTACCTTAACCATCTGCCGCTGGAAACGCTGCGTCTGGTCGACCGACGTGAATTTACCGTGCAATCGAACGTGAAAGTCCTCATCGATAATTTTCTTGAGGCTTATCACTTCAAATTGCTACATGGCGGCACGACCGATCGAATATTCGACAACAGTGGCACCAGCGTGCATCTGTGGGGTAACGGTCACTCGATGATGTTGTCGCCGAATCGACGCGATGACTGGGTCGACCCCGGCACCATCGGCATGCCCGAGATGGCGAATTGCACCAATATCGAACGCAACTTCAATCCGAGCTACAACCTGTTTCCGAACCTCATCGTGCCCATCGCGCCGAGTGGGATCCCGTGTGTTGCGATGTGGCCCAAAACCTTGCGCACGTCAGCCATGGAAGTCCTGTGGTTCGCACCCGATTGGGGCGACGGGCCACGCGACCCGCTGTGGGACAAGCGCATCGCAAACTTTGATCGCATCGTCGATGAAGACATTCAGTTTGCCGAACCGATGCAGGCCTCAGTCGAGTCGCCAGGTTTACGGAGCATCCCGTTGAGCTATCAGGAGCGCAGGATTTATCACTGGCACGTTGAAGTCGACCGCCGTATTGGCCCGGCCAGGGTACCCACGCATTTGCGCGTCGCGGATGAGCTGGGCGCGTACGTCGAGTAAGTTGCAGGACCGCAATGCATCTATACTCTGACAGCTCGCGCGTTGCCAGTTGCTGACCTGCCTAGGTAGCAGGTTCTGTGAACCAAACATTGCCGCATCGGCAGCCGGCAGCACACCTGCTGCCGGTACCGATGCGGTGAATTTACGCGGGTGCCTTGTCGGCCGTCATGAACTGACTGATGTCGACGTTCTCACCGATGATCAAATCTTCGCGCGCCATAAACTTAGGCTTGATGATCCAGACCAGTAACGGCAATGCAATCAGCGACAGCATCATGTTGATAAGCATGATTGCGACCAGCAACATGCCCATGTCGGCCATGAACTTGAGATCCGACAGGAAATACCAGGGCAGGATGCCGATCAGCATGACGGTCGCAGTAAACATGATCGCTTTACCTGTGGTCGTCAGCGAGGCCTGGATGGCGGCAGTAAGATCGTGATCTCTGGCGGTATATTCCTCGCAGATTCGCGACAGCAAATAGATGCCGTAGTCGATTCCGATACCGACGCCCATCACCGCCACGATAACGGCGTTGATGTCGAGACCAATACCCAGCGTGTGCATGGAAGCCCCCAGCAGCAGATTGGAGATGTTGACCGGTACGAGCAAGATCAAGGCGGCCACAATCGAGCGATAAGCATAGGCTGATATCACCAACACTGCGCAATTCAACAGGCCAAGAATGAACCAGTGATAGCGCTCGACGACAGAGTTCATCGCCTGTTGTAATGCAATGACACCGGTGCCGAGACGAATCTTGAATTCGCGATGCTCCTCGCCGACGATTGCTACCGCCCGGCGCGCGCTCGCGAGTGCCGCATCAACCGTTTCCTGCTTGTTGTCCTTGTACCAAAGGGTCACGGCGGAATGTTGTACGTCGAAACTTGTGACGTGCAGAAAATTGATCGGGCTACTACCGAGCATGGCACCAAAACCTGCTGCCGCTACCGCTTCATCCGTTGGATCGATACTCAACCATTTCGGATTGCCGCCGGAGTAAAGCCGGTTCGTCTCCGCCATGTAGTCGCCGAAGGCCAGTGTTGCGCGCGGTGGTAATTCCGGGTCGCTTTCCATAATGCGTTGTAACGCAGCTGCGACGCTGATCACCTCGAGCGTACGGGCAACGCGGTAATGAGGACTTTCGGTGGTGGCTTCGAGAACAATTTCGAGGGTATTCATGCCCGGGAAATGCGCGTTGATGGCGCGTACCGCAGTATTGAACTCGGAATCGTCCCACAGAATGTTACTGCCCTCGACCGGGTTGCCGATCTTAATCTGGGCATTGGTGTAGTAGGCCCACACCGCCACAAACACCATGACAACCGCAGTGATGCGGGCCGGCTTACCCACCACGATCCGGGAAATTCCCTTGAGTGCCTTTTCCTGCACAAGGTGAATGCCGGATTCCTTATCTTCGCCGCCAACAATGCTATCGATGTTCTTCGGAACCGGCATATAGGACAGGATGATCGAGACCATGAAAGTACCGGTCGGGATGATCCATAATGCCCAGAACCCGCAGAAAATCGCGTGATTAACCATCGTTTCAATCGGCGCGATGGCGATAAATACAATGCCAAAAACGTCCGTCATGATGCCGAGAATCGACGGTGCCATCATGATGCCCAGGGTGACTTCTGCCGCCTTACGACGGTCGTTGAGTTTGGTCAGGACCTCGTAGTAGCGCTCGGTAAATTGCACGCAATGTGAAAACGATCGCGCGACCAGCAACAGCGGCACGATCATCAGCAGCGGCTCGATCGGTCGCCCTAGCCAGCCAATAAAACCAAAGCCCCACAAGCCGGCGACAGCCGCGCACGCGATCGGTGTGACGACACCTGCGAGGTTGCGCATGTAGAAGATCAGCGAAATGATCAGCGCGAGTATGGTGACGCCGAAGATGTTGTAAGTTTGTTTCTGGAGTCGATAAACCCAACCCGTCAGGGCTGGTTGGCCTGCCAGGTGGATTTCATGATTATCATCGCGCGCGGCTTCGACGAGGCCTTGGGCATAATCAAATGCCTCGCCGTATTCCACCCAATCCTGGAAGCCCACGTTGATTAAGGTCGCGGTCTCATCCGCTGAAATGTAAAAAATCTGTGCGTTCGGTGAGATGTTCACGCGCCGGATGAATTCGGCCATTTCCTCGTCGGTTGCCGGCGCGTGGTCGCCCATCAGTGGCTTGGAATCAATCCCCTCAGAATTCGCCTCGGCATAACGCAACTTTTCAGTCGATATGGAGATCAATTGGTCGTGGTCGACACCCGGCGCTAAATCCATGTCACGTGACAGCTGCCAGACCTTCTCGAGCGTGTCGGCGTTATAGATATCGCCGTCTGTGCGTTTGACCATCAGCGACATCGTCAGCGGATTGCCGAAATTGCGGTGATCGAAAAAGATCTTTACGAACGGGTCGTCGCGCGGCAACAGATCATTGAAGATAGTGCGGATTTCAACGCCCGGGATACCGGCCGAAAATCCCAGCGTGATCAATATGAAGGCGATGCCGACCGCAGCGCGATGCGCCATGACCCATTTTGCGAGGCGAAATCTCATATATCTGGTGTTCCTTTGCTCTATCTCAAATCGGTTCCGCAGCGCGCGATCTTCGTCTCGGGGACGGATCATTGTGGCGGGCCCGGGAATTAGCGAGCGCGCATTCTATGTCGCCAGAGCCGCTTTGTGTCCAATCCGCGTTTCCAGCGCGCTTTTTAGGGGCTCTTTGAGGGATGACGATGCAATTTGCGCTACGAATTGTGTGGTCGGCAATTCTTTGGCATAAATCGGCTTCATTCATGCGGCACAGAAATTCGCCGTGATCACGGCGCCCCGCATCGCCACGCAAGGGTGATTTCGCAGACCCCGTTCCATCGATCCAGTTGCCCGTCTGCCACAGCCGCCCATAGACTGGGGTCATTTCCCTGAGCCCTGATTAATGCAAGTTCTGAACACAGACGTTGTTATTGTTGGTGCCGGCAACGCTGCCTGTTGTGCCGCGCTGGCGGCTTGTGAGCAGGGGGCGGAAGTGATTGTTCTGGAGCGCGCGCCACCCGCATTGCGTGGTGGGAACACGGCGTTCACAGCGGGTGCGATGCGCTTTGCCTACAACGGCCTTGCTGACATCGAGCAGCTGGTACCGGATCTCACTGCAGAAGAACGAACCAGTACGGATTTCGGGTCCTATAGCGAGGGCCAGTTTCTTGATGATCTGGCGCGAGTGACATCCTATCAATGCGATCCGGACCTCAGTGAAACGCTCGTCCGGCAGAGCCGGCCGACGCTGAACTGGATGCGCGAACTGGGCGTGCGCTTTGTCCCGATCTACGGCCGCCAGGCTTTCAAGGTCGACGGCCGCTTCAAATTCTGGGGTGGATTAACGCTGGAAGTTTCGGGCGGTGGCCCGGGTCTTGTGGACGCCCTGTACGCAGCGCTGGCGGCGCGCGGCGTGACCCCGATGTATGACGCGGATGCTTACGCGCTCGAACGTGGCGATGCGGGTATCAGCGCTCTGCACGCACGCATCGGCGGGCGCGAGGTCATCATTAGAGCGCGCGCAGTAGTACTTGCGTGCGGCGGGTTTCAGGCCAACCCAGAGTGGCGAACCCGTTATCTCGGTAGCGGTTGGGAAACAGCAAAGGTACGCGGCTCGGCTTTCAATACCGGCGATGGCATTCGCATGGCTGTTGCAGCAGGTGCTGCCACACGCGGTAACTGGTCTGGCTGTCATGCGGTCGGCTGGGAGCGCAATGCTCCGGAATTCGGTGATCTGGCAGTCGGTGACGGATTTCAGAAACACTCTTACCCATTCGGCATTATGGTGAATGCTGATGGCCAGCGTTTCGTCGACGAGGGTGCCGATTTCCGCAATTACACTTACGCCAAGTACGGCGCGCGGATTCTCGCTCAGCCGGGGCAGTTCGCCTGGCAAGTCTTTGACCAACAAGTAGCCCATTTACTGCGCGACGAATATCGCATCACGCAAGTCACGAAGGTGTCTGCCGACACGCTCGAAGCGCTGGCCCAGCAACTCGATGACGTCGACCCGCAAGGGTTTCTCGAGACGGTGCGCTCGTATAACGCTGCAGTGGACCGCAGCAAAACATTTAACCCGAATATCAAAGACGGCCGCAGTACCGACGGTTTAGCGGTCAATAAAAGCAACTGGGCCAATGTGCTCGACACGCCTCCCTTCGAAGCTTATGCGGTGACGTGTGGCATCACATTTACTTTCGGCGGGCTGCGAACGAACCCGCAAGCCGAAGTCATCGGTACTAACCAACAAGCCATCGGGGGGCTGTATGCCGCCGGCGAAATTGTCGGCGGGTTGTTTTACTTCAACTATCCGGGTGGATCGGGGCTGACGAATGGCGCCGTATTCGGGCGTATCGCTGGCACCGCAGCGGGGCGCCACGCCCTGGCATCTTGATGGACATGCAGAGACCTGACCAGTCTCGCTGAATACGAAATTTATGCACCGCATTACGGCGTGTCGAAGCAACGCCGGCGTGGGGGGAATTTTGAGGGTCTGTCGCACCTGTAGCGCTCGGGGAGCGCGGTACGGTAGCCCTTTAGTATTTGCTAGGGACACAGAAAGCACCACAGGGACGGGGCATCCATGCGGGCGTGGAATCTTTGCGAGTCGGGTTAACCACCTCAAGGCGGCGGTGCGCGTAACGGCGCACGAAAATCATCCAGCGAGGAACACGCGACTTTACCGTCCAGCTAAACACCAGACGCTGCAGACCGTGCGCAAGTGCCGCGCTTGACTGTATCCGCCGGTGCAGCTTCTCAGTTCGCTATCTTGCGCTTATGATTGCCGACCTGTAACGCCGGTGCCGGTTGCGTCTCACCGGTAGTAAGCTCAGCTGATTCGGCGCGGTCCGGACTTTATTACGTCACCCGTAGCGGGCTGCAACGAAGACCATTGAAGGAACTTGAAACATGCGCGAAATTGAATACCCGAAAGATATGAAAAACCACGTCGGCGAAGACTTCGGCGTGTCCGAATGGGTCACCGTCGACCAGGAAATGATTGATAAATTCGCCGACGCGACCGGCGATCACCAGTGGATTCATGTCGATGTTGAGCGTGCCAAAACCGAGATGCCGGGCGGCAAAACCATCGCCCACGGTTTCCTGACCCTCTCGCTGGTACCGCGCCTGGGTGCGAATATCTGGAGCATTACGCATCGCAGCCGAGGGGTTAACTATGGCCTCAATAAATTGCGGTTTACTGCGCCGGTAGCAGTCGATTCCCGCGTGCGCCTGCGCCAGAATTTGATGGCCGCGGAAGACGTTAAGGACGACGGCATTCGCATGATTTTCGAGAACATCATCGAAATCGAAGGGCAGGAACGGCCCGCACTCATTGCCGAAGGCCTGAGTATCGTCTATCCCTGAGCGGGCCTAGAACAGGTCACCCTGGCGGCTGCTGCGCTCGTCGGTCGCCAGTGGCCATGCCTGCAGGCGCGCGAGCCACGCTTCCGGCAAACTGTGGTGGCGCGCGCCAGTTACCAGCAAACCGAGATAACGTGCCGACGGGAGTCGGTTGGGGCGGCCGCGCCCGGAGGTATAGGTAAAACCCTGTAGCGGGTTCTCGCCGCGAACCTGTACCGATATCCCGATGCGTCGATAATAGCCGCGGTGCACACCCTCGCTGCGATCGAGACGTTTCCCTTCGGCTCGACTGATCTGGTAGGCCACTCCCCAGACTTCTTCGCCCTGCTGCATAACCACATTCGCGACGCCACGATTACTCGGGCCAACTGGCAAGTCGAAAACCAGCGAGAAGTTTTCCAGACACGCGCAGACGGCGTTTTGCGGTTGCATGCGGCGGCGCCGACAAAAAGTATCAGGCGCCAGGTTGCTGCCATACGCGAAGTACCATTCGAGTCCCGAGTTGGCGGCGTCTTCAGACACTGGACGGATTACCCATTCGCATCATCATCCGTCGGCGATCTCACAGCGAAGCGAGTCGGTAAAGGGTGCCGGACAGTGCACAACGAAGCTCGGCCGGGCCGGGCCGGGCCGGGCGGTCAGCAATACCGCCATGCTGCCCGGCTAAAAACAGGTCCGACATCGTTGTCGCTAGTCGAAGCGCGCAATCATGGCCGCATAGTCGTCGAGCACTTTTAGTGCCTCGTCGTAGTTGTGGTCCGCGAACGGCAGGAGTACGCGGTTCGCGCCCGCTCGCACCATGCGTTCCAGGCGTACCGGGTCAAAGCCTTCACGTTCGCGCACTTCGGCGAGAACCGTCACGTCCAGCGACGCCGGATCACGTCCGCGGTCCACCATGGCCGCGCGAATGTCCTCGAGCGCGGTGGGGATGTCTTCGAGCAGACCTTCAATCGGCATCCAGCCGTCGCAGTACTCTGCAATGCGTGCAGGCACGTATTTTGAATACGCGCCCATGAGGACCGGTGGTCCGTCCGATTGTGTAGGTTTCGGCCAGCACCACATCGGCGGAAAATCGACGAAGTCGCCGTGAAACTCAGGCTCGTCTTCGGTCCAGATCGAGCGGATGGCGAGCATGTGTTCACGCGTTACTTTCCAGCGGTCAACGAAAGCGACCCCGTGATCTTCCATCTCTTCGGCGTTCCAGCCGGCGCCAATACCGAATATCAGGCGGCCGCCGGAGAGCCTATCGAGTGACGCGGTGGCCTTGGCCAGGTTTATCGGATCGTGTTCGGTGAGCAGGGTAATACCGGTGCCGAGCTTCAGAGTCTTAGTATGTGCCGCGGCCATGGTCAGAGCGATGAACTGATCATGACTGTGCCAATACATCGGTGCGAGATCGCCGCCGCCGATAAAAGGTGAGCGACGGCTGATGGGAATGTGGGTGTGCTCTGCATAGAACAGCGATTCGAAGCCGCGCTGCTCAAGCGCGGGTCCTAAATCCTGCGGTTCAATGCTGCTGTCGGTGGCGAAACAAACGATGCCGAAATCCATACTCTCGTGCTCCTCATAGCGCGTGCCCGACACCGCGTGTCGAGCGGACCTGTTGAGAGTAAGCGAATCGAGGCAGCAGTAGAAACTTCGCGTAGATCGGAGGAGGGCGCGGCGCCTGGCTCGTCGTATTTCGTTGGCGAGTCGAAACTTGATTATCGTCCCACGCGGTTCTGCACTGGCCTGGTCCCAAGGAGGGTTCCTCGTCTCGGCCCGTGGCAAGAAGGTTGATGGAGGTGGCGAATACGCTGCTGCGCCAAGCAGTGGGCGGCAGATTTGCGCCACCGGAAGGATGCCTTCGCCTTGAACCGCACCGTACTCAAGGTATTGCAGCCTGCACGCCGGCCGGCCGATGCGGTCAGGTGAAGCCCGAGAAGCGCTTTATAGCGGCCCCAGCAACTCCTCGAGCTGTTGGGCATCGAAAGTCAGACTGGCGCCACCTTCAGTTTGCCCGTAAATGCCCTGCGCCAGCTGCCGCTTGTGCGCTTGCAGTGCCAGTAGCTTCTCTTCAACGCTATTTTCAACAATCAATTTGTACACGAAGACGGGCTGCTGCTGACCGATGCGGTGCGCCCGATCCGTCGCCTGGTCTTCTACAGCCGGGTTCCACCACGGGTCGTAATGAATGACCGTATCTGCTTCGCTCAGATTGAGACCAACGCCACCAGCCTTGAGGCTGATTAAAAACAAGCTCACCTCGCCAGAGCGAAAACGCTCGATGGCCGCGTCCCGATCGCGGGTGGAGCCAGTGAGCAAGGTGTAGTCAATGTCCCGGACATCCAGTTCGGCTTCAATCAGGGCCAGCATGCTGGTGAATTGCGAGAACACCAGAATGCGCCGACCTTCGTCGAGCTGGGCAGGTAGCATGTCGAACAGGAGTTCAAATTTCGCAGAGCTGTGTACATCCGCCGCACTTTCGAGCGACAACAAGCGGGGATCACAACAGGTCTGGCGCAATTTCAGCAACGCGTCGAGGATGGTGATGTGGCTGCGGTCCATGCCCTGGCGCGCAATCGCCGCACGGACCTTGTCGTTCATGGCCACGCGAATACTTTCATACAGTTCGGCTTGCTCAGGCTCGAACGTCGCCATCTGCACGATCTCGGTTTTTGGTGGCAATTCACTGGCGACTTCATGCTTGGTTCGCCGCAACATAAAGGGTTGCACACGTTGCGCCAGTCGCTCGCGCTGATCATCATCGCCGTGTCGTTCGATGGGCGTGCGATAGCATCGTTTAAAGGTATTCTCGTCGCCGAGAAAGCCCGGCATCAGAAAATCGAACAAGGCCCACAATTCGCCGAGGTGATTTTCCATCGGTGTACCTGTCAGGCACAGGCGATGGTCACTATGTAGCTGGCGAACCATTTGCGCAGACTTTGAGCGCGGATTTTTCACCATCTGCGCTTCATCGAGAATGACAGTGTGAAAGTGCTCGCGAAGTAGCTCATTGGCATCGCGTGGCACCAGTGCGTAAGTCGTCAGGACCAAGTCAGCTTTACCAATCTGCGCGAAGTGCCGAAAACGATCGCTCCCGTGCAGCACGATGACGCGCAAGTCAGGCGCGAAGCGTGCCGCCTCGCGTTGCCAGTTCCCCATCAGGCTCGTCGGCGCGACCAGCAAAGCGGGTCGATCCAGGCGACCCGCTTGTTTCTCGATCAGCAAGTGAGCCAGGGTCTGCACGGTTTTGCCGAGGCCCATGTCGTCGGCCAACACACCGTTAAAATCGTAGGCGCGCAAAAACTGCAGCCAGTTAAGACCGAGCTGCTGGTAGTCGCGTAGTTCGGCATGAAACTCTTCCGGGACAGCGACCGCTTCGATGCCGTTGAAATCGGCGAGTCGGCGGCCAAGCGACTGCAGCAACTCGCCGCCACGCAGCGTAACGCCATGCTCGTCAAACGAGTTCAGCGCCATAGCGTCGTAGCGCGACAATTTGATGTGTTCGTCGGGAACCCTTCCTGAACCCTCGAACAGGGCGCGCAGGGTATCCAACACCGGGCGCAGACGGTCGGCGGGAATATCAACGAAGCGATAGTCGTCGAGCGCGATGGTGACGGGATCCGGCAGCTGCGACCAGTCGCTATCGAGGAGCGGCGCGATGGCATCCAGCAGTGGCAGAGTTTGCTCTCCGACTTTGAGTTCGAAGCCGAGAGCGAACCAGTCCGGATTGTCAGTGTCGTGGGCGAACTCTCCGGCCACATCACCCGCTTCAAAGCTGAGCAGAAAGCTATCCGCGACGCTAACCTGCCAGCCCTGTGCGGTCAGGGCGTCGCGATGTTCACTGATAAAACGGGACCACAGGCCGGCATTTTCATAAGCACTCGCACCATTGGCGATGCAGGCTGCGGGTAGCACAGGCTGGTTGTCTATCGGTGAGCGTAGAAGCTCGAAGCCGAGCGCGGCGAGTTGATCGAGACACTCGCGTTCGGCATCAGTGTTGCGCGCGATTCTGACCATGTCTCCGTCAGATGAACTAATGTGCACAGCGTTCATCGGCAAGGCTGGCACGTTGACACCGGCATAGCCAAATTCGATCCACACGACATGCTGGGTAACGCCGTCAAAATTGTCCGCGCCGAGCACGATACGCGGCGTTGGCGCGTGCGCCTCGATCTCCCGGATAGCCAGCGCGGTCGGTAGCGGCATACGCACTTCCGGACAGCTTTTTACCAATTCAGTACTAAACGCTTCGGCATCTTCGGCTTGCACCAGTGGCGCCCGTTCGAGCAACTCGATATGCGCTCGCGTGAGTCCCCCCGCGTCGACATCGCCAATTTCTCCGCGCAGGGGATCGAGATAGCTCGGTGGCTCAGTGGGTAGCAGCAGTGCGTCATCGGCGACCCCGAGTTCGAGTTCGAGCATGTCGTCGTCACGTGAACTCGCCCAGCGCATGTGCAGTGGACGAGCTGCCCCGGCGCGCAGTGGCGGGTTGTCGGTCGATACCCAGAAGCAGCAGCCGGATTCGACCAGGTGTTGTAGCGCCAGATAACCGAGTTGGCCTTGTAACAACCCACCGCGCAGTCCATCGGCACCAGCGCTAAGCAAGCGGGCAATGTCGCGGTCACGAGGCGTGGCGCTCGCCACGGCGAGGTGGTCATAGCGCAAGCTGAACAGTTCGAGGTGGCGCCCTTTAGTTAGGCCAGTACCATTTTTCTTATGCTTTACGACGCGTGTCTCAATCGCGATTGATTCCGCTTCGCCGGCGTACCCGGCACTTTCCGGGGTCAATACATAGGCGACGAATTCGGCGCGCTTGGTCGCCACCTCCGAATCTTTGCGCTGGCTTTCGGCGAACTCGCGCAACCAACGCTGCAGGACATTTTTCCCGCCGCTCGCACTTTCTTCGGAACCCTGGGGGGCGCTGTGATAGCTGAGACACACGGCAGCGATATGCTTGCAGTTATAACCAACCGGGCACGAGCACTCGCCATCGATATCGACGGTGTACGGTAAGCGCTCCAACTGCACGTCTTGTACGTAAGCGTGTTGGCTATTTCCGAGTGTCTCTGCGCGAATGTTTATCGTAGCGCCGCTTCCGCTCGCCTTCAGGCGCACCACTCGGCCCCGTTCGAAATACTCGCGTCCACGGGCAAATGCCGCATTACCGGTTGCTTCACGAATGTGCTGGCGGGTGATTTTCATGTCTCGAAACGTAGGCGGGCGTAGCCGGCTGTGGCGGGTAGGAGTTGGGTCATGAACGGGCTGCGCCTAACGGGTCGACAGTTGCGACTGAGTACGGCACAGCAGAATATGCACTCAGGCTGAGCACGCTATCGCGCGGCCAGCCCACAGCAGCGTTGTCGGCTAGCGAATTTCACAACCCTCAAGCGTGCCGTCGTTGCGCCACTCCTGCAGGATCTCAAAGAAGCGCAACGGGCCAGCACCATAGGCGAACGAGAAAAACCCGTTCGGGTTACCCGTCTTGCCTTCATTGTTGTAGTAGCCCGGCGTACATTCGGCGCGAAATTGCTCACCCATTTTGGCCTTGCTGTTCATCTCCGCGACCCAATCCAGCTCGCCCTGTTCTGTTGCCTCGACAGTCTTGCCGTTGCGCGCCTTTATTTGATCGAGGATGTAAGTCACGTGACGGGCCTGCTCCTTCAGCGACTGTGGCACGTTGACCGTCACCGCGCTCTGGGTAAAACCGAGGAAAAAGCAATTCGGGAAGCCGTTGGTTTGCAAGCCATGCAAGGTACGCAATCCATCTGTCCATTTTTCACTTAACACCTGGCCGCCCTTGCCAACAATGTCGTAACCCGCGCGACGGGTATAGCTGGTGCCGACTTCAAAGCCGGTCGCAAAAATCAGGCAATCGAGTTCGTACTCCTGACCGTCAACGACGACGCCATTTTCTGTCACACGATCGACGCCGCGGCCTGCGGTATCCACCAGCTCTACATTGGGGCGATTAAAAGTCGGCAGATAGTCATCGTGAAAGCACGGGCGTTTGCAGAACTGACGATACCAGGGCTTGAGCTTCTCGGCGGTTTCACTATCGCTGACGATGGCATCGGTGCGCGCGCGCACGGTGTTCATCTTTTTGTAGTCCGCCATCTCCATCAACGCACCTTTTTCCACGCTGCTCAGGCGTCGGCCTAATTTGCGCGAGGCGGTTTTGGCCGCAACGCCGGTGAGGTTGCGAAAAATATCGGTCCATCCGTCGGCGACTAAATCCTCATCCTGATCGCCGCCACTCACGAGGATGTTGAAATTGTCCATGCGACGCTCTTGCCAGCCTGGCTCGAGCGACTCACGCCACTGTGGATCGGTTTCGCGGTTGTTACGAACATCGACCGAGGATGGCGTGCGTTGGAATACATATAGCTGTTCGGCTGAATCGCCGAGGTGCGGGATACACTGCACTGCGGTCGCGCCGGTGCCGATAATGCCGACTTTCTTGTCGGCTAGTTTGTTCAAGCCCCCCGCGCTGTCACCGCCGGTGTAATCGTAGTCCCAACGGCTCGTATGAAACGTGTGTCCTTTGAATGAATCTATGCCTGGGATGCCGGGCAATTTAGGACGGCTCAAAGGGCCGTTCGCCATTGCCACGAAACGCGCCTTGAAGCGGTCGCCGCGATTGGTCTCAATGACCCATTTCTCATCTGCGTCATCCCACGTCATGCCGGTAACTGTGGTTTGTAATAGCGCGTTGTCGTAGAGCCGGTAGTGCTTGGCGATATTTTTCGAATGCGCCATGATTTCGGGCGCGAATGAATACTTATGCTTAGGGACGTAATTCAGTTCTTCGAGCATCGGTAGATAACAATAGGATTCGACGTCGCACATCGCGCCCGGATAGCGGTTCCAGTACCAGGTACCGCCAAAGTCGCCACCTTGTTCAATCACACGCAGATCTTCGTAGCCCGCTTCGCGCAAGCGCCCACCCATCATCAGGCCGCCAAAACCTCCGCCAATCACGGCTATTTCGACTTCGTCGAAAACCGGTTCACGTTCGATGCGCTCGGCATAGGGGTCGTCGACGTAGTTGGAAAAATCCCCCTTTACTTCGATGTACTGGTCGTTGGCATCTTCGCGCAGACGTTTATCGCGTTCGCTGAGGTAGCGGGCCTTGAGTTCGTTCGGGTCGAAATCGATCTCACCGAGGGTCGCGCGCAGGACTTCTTTCAATTCGTTCATTAGCGTATCCGTTTCATCGTTGGAGGCGTCACGTCGGCGTTCACGCGCGCGCGATATTGTAGTCGCAACTGGCCAGAATGACGCTAAAGGCAGGGGTAGGACAAGCTATTAGATTGATTCAACGGGTTTGTTACGCAAACATTTGTTACACCAGTCGCCGCCTCGAACGACGACCTGCGACCGCGCAGAAGGCAGAGCGGCTATTTATCCGGATCAGGCGTCGCCTGAATGGCGGCTTGGTTACCGATTCACGGCGCGTCCAGCCATGCTTCGGGGCGTGCCATTTCCGGCCTGAAATAGGCAATCATGCGCCCATCCGAATCGGCACTGGCGTGCTCGCCCCATCTCGCCATGCCGTGCACAGCGAGGCGGTGAACGACATATGCCTCGCCCGGTTGGGCACACACCTCAATGCGGCGGCAACTATCGAATACCGCCGCCCGCGCATCGACATACGCTGCAGTGGCATCGACGTCACCCCAGTCACTGGGCGGAATTGCACCAAAGAACGCACGCAAACGCGCGCGGATTATCTTGTGCGACCCCTCCCAAACGACAAAAGGCGCTGCATCTGCGCTCGCCCGCAGGAGCGGAATTCCGAGCAGAAAGGCATGGTGTTGGCGCAGGTGGCGGCGTCGTGCAGGGCCCTCGGGAATCATGCCGTCCACGTGTGCCGCGTCGCGCTGCACGCGGTAGCGAAAAGCCGCGTCGGACTCCTCAACCATCTGGCGCGGGTAATGCGGATAGATCACCGAGACCTGCGCTCTGTCCCACGCAAAACCCGATAGCTGCAGCGTATTGGCAATAAAGTCGAGCGCCGCACCCCGCAGGGGTGGGCCGCCGGCAAGCGCGCCATCACCATCGTTCGGAAGCGCATTGACCCCGGCGAACCAGGTGCCTGCACAGCGCAGCCATTTCTCGTGCTGCGGGTCGGTGACCGATTTGCGCGCAGCCGGGAGCGCGTAATCTGCCCAGCGGGCCAGTTCCTGATCGTAAGCAATACGGCACCAGCTGGTAGCGAAAAACGTGTCGGCAGTAGGGCAGTCAGGCATGGGTCGGACTAGGTTCTGGCGGATTGGAGGTTACTGGCTTCGCGCGCGGCCCCTCGGCCAAGCGCCGGCTACTCATCGGGTAGCCTGGAACGGAAGCGGGCGAAATCTATCAAGGCCAGTCCACAATTGACAGTCCCGCCCGGCCCAGCCAGTGGCGTCGCGTATCCCGGAGCGGGCGAACATCGGTGCGCCTGACGGACAAGTGCCACACGGCTGATTAACGTGCTGGCCCCGCTGCTGGCTGTGGGGCCGTCGGCGGGTTTACTCGGTGCAACAAAAAGTGCATGTTATGCAACTCGAGCGACGCGCGCTGTGGTTCGAAATCCGGTGACCGTCAGACTCCATAGACCGGTGTCTGACGGCACCAGTCTGATTCCAAGTACAGGCCCACTGCGGCGCGCGATACCGAGGTCCGGGGGAACCACCCATGCAGAACGCAGCCGTCACATCTGGCGACCCAATGCTGCCGTTCAGATCAGCAACCACTATTGAGCGGCCAACGCGCTGCATTGGGGAGTAGCTGATATCGCCAGCCCACGACAAACAGCACTTGCATCGCGCCATCGCGCACTCGGTTCCGAGCTCGCAGAGTGGAACGACATGGATATGGCGTGGGAGTACAGCCAGGATATCAATGACGAACATCGCGCGGTGCGTACAGCGGCGGGGCTATTTGATGTTTCCGGATTGAAGAAAGTGCACATAACCGGCCCGGATGCGATGAACGTGGTTAATCATTTGATTACCCGCGACATGCGCGCGATTTATCCCGGCAAGTCTGTGTACGCCATGATTCTGAATGAAGACGGCGGCATCACCGATGACTGCATCATGTTTCACATCCGACCGAACGACATCCTCATGGTTCACGGCAGTGGCAGCGGACTGAGCCAATTGCAAAAGTCAGCCCAGGGCAAGCAGGTCAGTATTCTGTTCGACGACGACCTCCACGATATTTCCCTGCAGGGCCCTGCCGCACTCGATTTGCTTAACGAGCACATGCCTTTTGACTTGACGACGCTCAAATACTTCCATCATCAGGCGACGATGCTGTTTGACCGACCGTGCATGATTTCGCGTACTGGCTACTCCGGTGAGCGCGGCTACGAGATATTTTGCAAGGCTGAGGATGTCGGCCCGATTTGGGATGCGATTGTTCAGCACGGCGCAGGGCGAGGCGTCATCCCGTGTTCGTTCAACTGCATCGATATGATTCGGGTAGAGGCAGCCTTACTGTTCTATCCGTACGACATGACAGAGGAAAATACGCCTTGGGAAATGGGCCTCGGCTTCACGGTCTCAAAGAACAAGCGCGATTATTTTCGCGGCAAGGAAGCGCTGATGGCAGCGCTTGGCAACGAGAAGGTCAAAACTTACGGCATCATCGCTGATTGCGACAGCGCAGTGGATGCGGATGCCGAGGTGCTGATCGACGGTCGCGTGGTTGGCAAAGTGACCGCACCGATGTACTCGCAGCTGACCAAGCAATCGCTCGCGATGGTGCAGCTCGCCCCGGAATTGGCCAAACCCGCGCTAAAGGTCGACATCAAAGGCGAAACGGTGAGTTGCACCGCCACGACTCATCCGCTCCCATTTTACGATCCGGACAAGGGCAAACGCACTGCCGCCTGAGCGTGGTACGACACTCTTCTGCACGAGGACAAGGCGAGACACCCGATGAACAAGTTATCGAGCCCTTACGTTATTGTTGGTGCTGGCATCCACGGCCTCAGTACCGCCTACCATCTCGCGCTAGCTCTGAAGGCGAGCGGGCGCGGTAGCGGCGAAGACGTTCTCGTCATCGATAAATCCCACATCGCGGCGGGCGCGTCCGGCATCGCGTGCGGCGTTATTCGCAACAACTACTTCCAGCCCGCTATGCGCGAGCTGATGGCCCACAGCGTGGATGTGTGGGAGTCGGACCCGCAGGCCTATAGCTATCACGCGGTGGGTTACATGCAGATTTCGCCCGAAGTCATGCGCGAGGATGTCGCTTCGATCGCGGCTCAGCAAAAGTCCATCGGCTACGAGTCCGAATTCATCGAAGGTGCGGCCAACGCCACGCGCTATATGAAAGGCCTGTTTGACGACTGGCAAGCGCAGGGCATTACCTCCGTCCTCCACGAGAAACGCGGTGGCTACGCGAACAACGTCCCCAGTATGCAAGGTCTGGCCGCGAAAGCGCGGGCCGAAGGGGTCACCATTCGCACGGGCGTTAAGGTACTTGGCTTTACCAGTAGTGACGGCACTGGGAGTTCCATTAAGCAAATAGAGACTGATCAAGGTCCGATCCAATGCGAGCAGCTGGTGATTGCCGTGGGTCCGTGGATTAACCAACTGTGGAAAATGCTCGACCTGCCAGCCGAGATCGCGATCAAGGGCCGCGACGGGAAGTTGTATGAAGATCTTGCCATGTGGGTGTTCTGGTCTTTGCAGGAAGGTACGCTCGGGGTTGACCCGAACTTTCAGAAAACGAACGACGGCGGTATGCCGCCAGTGATCCACCTCGATTCCGATGCGCCGCTGATTTCAGATGTCGATGGAACGGTGATTACCGAACAAATGTGGGGCATTTATTACAAGCCGGATTTCAATTTTGGTGGTATCCAGGGCGGAGCAGCGCCGGATAAGGTCGAAACGCACCCCGATCTGGTCAAGATCGATCCCTACGGCCCGAATTCGCCGGATTACGTGATGGGCGCGGCGTTCGCGCACCGCTGGTGCTCGGCACTTGCCCATTGTCAGAAGCGTTTTGAAGGCCAGATTGCGAACTACAAAGACGAACCTTCCGGCGGTATCGGCTGCATGACGCCAGACAGCTTTCCAGTTTTCGATACTTTCCGCGATAATTGCTATGTGATTGCTGACTCCAATCATGGCTACAAGCTTCTTGGGGTCGGCAAACTGGTTGCCGAGGCGCTGCTCGATGAACCGTCGCGCCTGCTGCAGCCTTTTCGTTTCGCGCGCTTCGCCGAAGGTGATTTACACCCGCTTTCCAATAGTCCATTTCCGTGGAGCTAGTTGGGACCTGTACCACCGATTAAGTGGCCGACTCGGCCGCAGGCGTCGCGCAGCCCGATACCCGTAGCGTGATTGCAAACTGATCTGTGGAGGAGTCCTGACCCATGTCCGATATCGAAATTGCCCAACGTGCGGTAATGAAACCCGTCGTTGAGCTGATGCGAGAACGTTACGCCGTCGAAGCTGAGCATCTGGTCCCTTATGGCCACTACAAGGCCAAGTTGTCACTCGACTACATCCGCCAGCTCGAAGGGCGCGACGATGGCCGTCTGATTCTCGTCACTGCGGTCAGCCCGACGCCCGCCGGCGAAGGCAAGACTACGACCAGTGTCGGGCTGGGCGATGCGCTTAATCGGCTCGGTCACAACACCATCACGTGTTTACGCGAACCGTCGCTCGGCCCGTGTTTCGGTATCAAGGGCGGCGCTGCCGGCGGTGGCTATGCGCAGATTGTGCCGATGGAAGACATCAATCTGCATTTCACTGGTGATTTCCACGCTATCGGTGCAGCTCATAATTTGCTCGCCGCCATGCTCGACAATCACATCACGCACGGTAACGAACTCGACATTGACCCCCGTCTGATTACCTATAAGCGCGTGATGGATATGAACGACCGTGCTTTGCGTCAGACCGTGGTGGGCCTCGGTGGTACGCCGAATGGCTTTCCGCGCGAGGATGGCTTCGACATCACAGTCGCTTCCGAGGTCATGGCGATTTTCTGCCTTGCCACTTCGCTCGCGGATTTAAAAGAGCGTCTGGGGCGCATCGTGGTTGGTTACACGCGCGCAGAACGCAAACCGGTCACGGCCAAAGAATTGCAGGCGCACGGTGCGATGGCGGCGCTGCTCAAAGACGCCATCAGTCCCAACGTGGTGCAAAGTCTGGAGAACAATATCGCGTTCGTGCATGGCGGTCCGTTTGCCAACATCGCGCATGGTTGCAATTCCGTGACTGCGACGCGTACGGCGCTGAAACTCGCCGACTATGTGGTGACCGAAGCGGGCTTCGGAGCCGATCTGGGCGCCGAGAAATTCATTGACATCAAATGCCGTATGGCCGACCTGAAGCCGCGCATGGTGGTGTTGGTCGCAACGGTTCGCGCGTTGAAATACCACGGCGGTGTCGCGGTGCCGGACCTGGGCGAGGAGAACCTGGCCGCGCTTGAAGCGGGGTGCGTTAACCTCGAACGTCACCTGGAAAACATTACCCAGGTATTCGGTCTGCCCTGTGTCGTGAGCATTAACCACTTCACTCAGGACACCGACGCCGAGATCGAACTGGTGCAGAAAAAAGCTGAAGCGCTGGGTGCGACAGCAGTCGTCGCGAGGCATTGGGCCGACGGCGGTGCGGGAGCCGAGGCGCTTGCTGAAGCGGTCGCGAAGGTGGCGGAATCCAACACCGTCGAACATCAATACACCTATCCGCAGAGTGCCTCCTTGTGGGACAAGATTCGCGCCGTGGCAACCCGTGTGTATGGTGCTGAAGACATTGCCGCGAACGCCAAAGTACGCGCTCAGATCGACGAACTGGGTGCGACTTACCCCGATTTCCCGGTCTGTATTGCAAAAACGCAGATGTCGTTTTCAACCGATCCTACCCGTCGTGGGGCGCCGAGCGGGCACACGGTCGAAGTCAGCGAGGTCCGTGTCGCCGCGGGCGCGGGTTTCATTGTCGCCATTGCCGGCAACATGATGACCATGCCGGGTCTGCCGAAAGCGCCTGCCGCACAACGCATCGACGTAGACGACAGCGGCAAGATAATCGGCTTGTTCTGATGCGCTGCGCAATGAACCCACGAACCGAGTAACTGATTTCCATGACAACACGAATTGACGGCAAAGCTTTTGCGGAACGCGTCCGTGAGCAGGTGGCCCATGATGTCGCCGCGCTGCAAGCGCAGCACCAGCTGACGCCAGGTCTCGCTGTAGTTCTGGTGGGCGAGGATCCGGCCAGCGAAGTTTATGTGCGCAACAAAGGCAAGCAGACTGCCGCTGCGGGTATGCATTCCGTCGAACGCAAACTACCCGCGAACACATCTCAAGACGAATTGATGACAGTCGTCGCGGCCCTCAATGATGACCCAACGGTGAATGGGATTTTGGTGCAACTGCCCCTGCCCGAGCATATCGATGCTGACGCTGTAATCAATGCGATTAGTCAGGCGAAAGACGTCGATGGTTTTCATCTCACCAACATCGGAATGTTATGGAGTGGGGGAGAGAGCATGGTGCCGTGTACCCCGCTCGGGTGCCTGATGATGTTGCGTGATCAGCTTGGTGATTTATCGGGCAAGCGTGCCCTGATTCTGGGGCGCTCGAATATTGTCGGTAAACCCATGGCTGCATTGCTGCTAGCGCAAAGCTGTACCGTGACTATCGCGCATTCCCGTACCCTCGACCTGGCTGAACGTTGCCGCGAGGCCGACATCCTCATTGCCGCCGTCGGGCGGCCCGAAATGGTTAAAGGTGAGTGGATTAAACCGGGCGCAGTTGTGATCGACGTAGGTATCAATCGAATCGAAACAGCTGACGGCAAAACGCGTCTCGTTGGCGATGTGGATTTCGAGAGCGCACAGGGTGTCGCTGACGCGATCACACCGGTGCCGGGTGGCGTCGGTCCGATGACTATCGCATGTCTGCTGGATAACACGGTGACAGCGACTTGTCGGCAGCATCAGATTGCGCGTGAAAGCCTGCGCTAGCCGACATCTCGATTAGCTCGCCTTGGGACGGCGTCTGGCCGAATAGAACTGCACCAAACCCGCGTCTCGACTAGATCGGGTGCTCGTGCTCAAAAAGTCCTATGGCCTGCAGTCCGCAGCGACCTGACGCGGCGGTTACTTGATGTCCACCGCCGCGTTCGGACGCTTCGACTAGAGCTTGTAGAAGCGCGTCGCGGTCCCGCGAAACATATTGTCCTGCTCTGGCTCGCTGTAGCGCGCGGCTATTTTCTTAAACGCGTTCCACAGTACGGTATAAGACATCGCGCATTTATCGACCGGGAAGTTGCTTTCGAACATGCAGCGTTCCGGTCCAAACTGCTCGATGGCGTAGTGATAATAATCCTGCTGCTCCCGTACCACTGTATCGGAGCTCGGAGGCGCACTATCGTCGTCGTAGCCAAAACCGTTCCACGGCATCGCCAGACCACCGAGTTTCATGTAGACGTTCGGGCAGCTTGCTAATTCGGCGAGGTCTTTTTTCCATTCGGCCACCACGGCTTCGCGACGGCCAGCATAAGGGCCAACACCGAGCGGTGTGCCCAGATGGTCGAGCACAATATCGACATTACCGAACTCGCGCGCCAGAGCGGTGAGTGCCGGCGTCTGATGATGGTAATGATAGGCGTCGAACACCAGTCCCATCTCACCGAGTACCGTGAAACCAGCGCGAAAACCCGCATCGCTATACAGGTTACCGTCATCAAGACCGGGCATCGACATGATGTTCTCGTCGGCGTCCCACGCCGCTGCCTGGCGAATGCCCCGAAATAAACCACTCGCCTGGCAGTGCGCTTCAAGTACCGGACGCACCCCGGCACCGGCGCGCAATTCGGCAGTACCGATAATGCCGGCGACCTGCGCTTTACTCGAATCTTTGGCCGCTTCTTTGGCGATGCTGTCCACCCATTCGGTTTCGCCAACAACCATCATGTCTTCGGGGCCATCGCTGCGATAGCCTTCCCAGCATTGCAGGAACACGGTGCGCTCGACCTTATGGGTGTCGGTGTCGCCCCAAAGTGCGGGTAGATCGTAAAAGGGAAAATCACCGCCCGGCACGAAGAAATGATGATGCGGATCAACAATGCGCCGTTCCGGTTCAATCACTTCTTCTTCGACCTGGGCTAACCACGCCTCGCGTACTTCCAACACCATCGCTCTACACTCCGTTAAATTGTCCGGGCCAGTGTACTGCTAACTGTCGATGCTGCGATCATCGCGCCACCGGGCTGGCCGTAGCTGGTGAGAATTCTGACTACCCCGATGCATTCATTGCGAACGCGCAAGCGATCTAAGTGGCCATTTCTGTGAATTGCGGCAGATCGTCAGTAATCGGAACCCAGGCGGATTTTGAGCCCACGAAAATATGGTCGTCCGCGCCGCGTTTCGGATCATCATCGAGCGCGCCAAGCGGTACGATGGCGATGCTTCGACTCGAGTCCAGGCGCGGCATCGGCGAACCACACTCTCCACAGAACGTCTGTGTGTAAAACTTCGCACCTGGTGCTTTGCATTCCTTCAGCTTGTTCGCGCCCCGCGTAAAACGCACCGCGGTGTCGCTGAGCACGCCATTGGTCGCGTACGCCGCACCACGTGATTTGCGACAACGCGAGCAATGGCAGTTGTGCACCACCTTGAATTCAGCCTGCACTTCGAAGGCAATCGCACCGCACAAACAACTGCCACGCAAAGCGCCGTCACCTGACGCGGATGTCGTTACCGTGTCAACGGCGGGGTCAGCAACGCCAGGATAGTTATCGTGTTGTGGCAAGGCATCGGAAATCGTGTGCCAGGGTGCTTTCCATTTCGTGAAAATGTGCGCGGATGCTTCGAGCCCAGGGGAGTCATCGAACAGGCCGGCCGGTATCGCGACAATGTCGCCGAGATCGGTGTTCGGTAACACCGAGCCACAGGTCTCGCAAAACGAACGCACGAACCCCTTGGAGGACTCTCGGCTGATGCGTTTCTCGCTACCGCTGAGGTAGGCGAACGGTGCCGCCGGACCCACCGCATAGGTCGCGAATGCGCTACCGTGCGCTTTGCGGCACATGCCGCAATGGCAATGCGCCATGCGCTCGAATGAACCGTCATATTGCCAGCGCACCGCACCACAAAGACAACTGCCATTGATCATCATTTAGTTCTCCAGGTCAGACTTGGGTTTAGGTTGCCCGGCAATTCACAGTGCGTCGTTCGCACCCGTATCGCTAATGAAAATACGGCAACACCTGCGTTGCAAGCAGCCGCAACGCTTCATTCGGATCAGGGCCGAGAGGCGTACCGAACGCAATATTATCGGCGCCCGCGTCAATCAAGGATTCGATGCGCGGAATAATGTCCGCGGGCGTGCCCGTCGGGGAAAATGCGGCCACCGCGGCATCGGAGACCAGCGCGACGGCGCCATCGTGGTCGCCTGCATCGAAGCGCTCGGCGGCGCGACCGACCGCTTCGCTGTCGAGGCCGAGATTCTCGACCATCGGCGACAGAAACGGTTGTAATAAAGCGAGTAGTTCTCTGATTGAGCGTAATGCGTGCGCGCGGTCATTCGCTATAGAGCATAGCGGCCCAACGACGAAAGTGACCTCGTCCGCAGGACGTTCTGCGGCCTTCGCGCCGTCGAGCAGCGCAGTTTTCAGCTGGCGCAGGTAATTCGGGTCAGCAACACAATCGGCTTTGACGCCCGCAGCAACGCTGCCCGCCATGCGTGCCATTTGCGGGCCCCAACTGCCGATATAGAGCGGCACGTCAGGACGCGGGATCGGATACTGCAGAACTAACTCTGCTTGCGCGTGAAAAAACTCACCATTGAAAGCTTGTTGTTTGCCCGCCAGAACGTGCCGCATGAGCTCTAATCCCTCGCGCACGAATCGCACCGGGTGACGTGGCTTCTCGATGCCGACCAGGGAATTTAATCCGCCCCGTCCGATACCGCCAATCGCTCGTCCACCGCTCAGCTCATCAAGGGCGGCGAGATTACTGGCGTGATAGACCGGGTGAGCTAACTGAGGGGTGACAATAAAAGGACCGAGCTTGATCGTGTTCGTTTCGCGGGCAGCGAGTGCGAGCAGCGGCCAGGCGGGGCGAAACAATAAATCGTCTGCAACGTGAAATTCGTCGAAGCCATAAGCTTCAATCTGGCGTGCGAGTGCCGGTATCTCGTGCATGGAGTAGATGCCGTTAAGCATGACGGAGAATTTAGTTTTCACCGGTGACTGTCCTCCCTGCGCTCCGTACGATGTTGAGCGCCCCAATCCTGCACCTGAGCACCATCCTCAGGAAGAGAATTCGCGTCGCCAAAGCCCTCTTCGAATTCGCCACAGCGCCCCCGCGGTGTGTCAACGTTGAAAACTCGCTCCATCCTGACCAAACGGACGCGGCCATAGATCGAAAACGCGTGCGAGGACTGATAAAGCCAGTGCATGTTTCAACTCGCCACTCGTCACTGCTTTACGGACGTCGCCTTCCGACATCAGCTCAATCTCAATCATTTCGCCCTCACCCAGTTCTTGAGCCTGATCAATGCGTGCGTCTTCCGCCAACCAATGGTGGCAGAGGTTATTGTGAAAAGCAGGGTTGGGTTCGACTGCGCCCAGGTACGTCCAGTTATCGGATACATAGCCGGTTTCCTCCAACAGCTCGCGGGCCGCTGCCGCACGCGAATCTTCGCCCGGGTCGACCATGCCGCCCGGCGTCTCCAGGGTTGTGTAGCCCACTCCGAAACGGAACTGGCGAATCATCACGCAGCGTCGTTCGCTATCAAGCGCCACCATGTTGACCCAATCGACAGATTCCAGCACCAGGCGATCGAAGGTCAGCTTGTTGCGCGGGTTGCGCATGCGATCGATGCGCTTCTCGAACAAAATCAGACCCGCGTCTTTGTCGTAACGGGTATCGAGATACTCCCAGTCGAGTTTTTTGTTGATAGGTTGGTTTTCATTTGGCATGGCTTACCACCGGGTTGTGAACTCGTCCTTGTTCGTTCCGCCACGCACGACTGCGACTAGGTCGGCGGGCTTGGGCGATCATTCGTAGAGATGAACTTGGTGTAGTCGATAACGGCCGACTCGTCCGGCTGGAAGGTCACCATATCAATGAAACGCACGGCGAACACAATATCGGTCGTCGTATAGGCGTGCCACCAGTGCACGGTTTGCGCATAGACGTCATCGATGCCAACAAATGTCGCCTGAACGCGTACGCTTATCCTCGATAATCTGTTCCATGCTCGGTCCATACAGCGGACTGCGTTCTTGAATCACATGAACGATGCCCCAGCTCAGCGCAAAGAAAGGGCTTTGATTCGTCACCAGCCTGAGTTCTTGCATGCGGCGCGCGATATGGGTCGTGGCGGCGAGATTCTTACGGATGAGACCCATCGTGACGCCGGCGTTGACGACCTGGGTCGAGCGGCCATTTGCAACGCGAAACACGAGCGCCTTAAGGCCGTCTTCGTAATCGACGCTGAGCGCTTTGTTACTGAACAACACACGAGGCCGAGGGCGCGCGAATTTGGCGAAGGCCAGACCCGTGACGACCGCGACGTACAGGATTCCGATAATGACGTCGAACATCACCACGACGTGGGCATACGGCGTTTTTGGCAACAGAAAGCCGTAACCGATCGTGGTACTGGTCTGGAAGCTGAATACAAACGCCTCCACGAATGAGCCGGGACGCGCATTGAGACTGCTGTCTGTCTCGAGTAGATAGAGTGTCGCGAACGAGGCATTGACGCACATGTAAAGCAGACTGGCAGCGGCAACTAATTGCCACCACGGAGCGGCCATGACCCAGTGATAAAAATCTCCAAAATAGCCGCGCGCGATACCAATCTGTTTGATTCTCAGATTGCTGTCGAGAGATTTGGGGTTGAACATGTCGAAGTTGAAGCGGATGTTGGACGAGGCCACAGTATGCACCGATCGACAGTCGTGGCGCAGGCGACTGCGCTCGCTATCCGGGTAACAAGTGCGGTGCCAAGGTGCCCAGTTATCATGGTTGCGCGAGCAATATTGGCATTCGCATCATCCGGGCCGCGAGAATTCGTCCGGGTCGCGTGTGTTGCGCAAGTGGACGCGGTGGTCACGACGGAGACCGGCAAAATCGCCAGCGCAACGGGGCCTGAATTTCGGCCGTCGGGTCCGCCGACCCTCGACAGAAGAAAGTTCCGATTACGCACCGAAAAATGGTGACTCACCCGAACTCTTGAGTTATAAGGTGCGGCCTGATCAAGGGCTGCACAATCCGACGTATCGGGCCGGCCCCTCCAGGAGCGCAATGGCTGTCTGTGGAAACGTCCGACGGCCGGTGTTTTACAAATTTTCGGAGTGAGTCCTGATGTTTAATTCTCAACGTGCTTGGGGGCAGCACCTGATCCTCGACCTTGCCGGCTGCCCAAATATGCGCCTGGCCGATGCAGACCATTTGCGCGCCTGGGTGAAGGCACTCGTTGAAGCTATCGATATGAAGGCCTATGGCGAGCCACAACTGGAACGCTTCGCGACTCATTCTAACGACGCCGCAGGTTACACCCTGTTGCAGCTCATCGAGACATCCAACATCTGCGCCCACTTTGCCGAGAACCTCGGCCAGGTCTATATCGATATTTTTTCCTGCAAGCCTTTTGATGTTGCGACCGCCATCGCTGTGTGTCGCGCTTACTTCGAGCCCGAAGTGGTGGAACAACATTTGATCCAGCGAGGTACTTTCGACCGCGCGTTACTCGAGGCGAGCTGACTATGTCCGGGCAGTTCGTCGAAGATCTCTATCGTGGTCAGACGTTTCAGGGCTTTCACTACGACGAACTCCTGTTCGAACAAAAGACGCCTTATCAATCGATAGCGATTTATCAGACACCCAGTTTGGGTCGGGTGCTGGTGCTCGACGGCATCGTACAGACCACTGAGGCGGATGAATTCATCTACCACGAGATGCTGGTTCACGTGCCATTGCTGTCAGTGGCGTCGCCGCAGCGCGTCATGATTGTCGGTGGCGGCGACGGTGGGGCGCTGCGTGAAGTACTCAAACACCCGATAGCACATGTGGATATGGTCGAGATTGACCGTGCCGTTATCGACAGCTCGCGCGAATTCCTGCCTGTTCTCAATGATCACGGTAAGGCTTTCGACGACCCGCGCACGACATTGGTCATTGACGACGCGTTTAGCTACATGAAAGGCCATCGCGGTGAGTACGACGCTATCATCATCGATTCAACCGACCCGGTCGGTGCCGCGCAGGCGCTGTTTTCAGACGAGTTCTACGGTCTGTGCTGCGACTCACTATCACCTTGTGGCGTGCTCTCCCAGCAAGACGGCGTAGTATTTTTTCAACGTAATGAAGCCGCAGCAACGGTACGTTCGCTACGCAGTCTTGGTCTCAGCGCCGGCGTCTATATTGCTGCGGTGCCGACTTACTACGGCGGGGTGATGACGTTCGGTATTGCAGGGCGCGACGCGAGCGTGCTGCAACCGGAAGTACAGGTCATCGAACAGCGCGTCTCCCGCATGAGCGGGGCAATGCGTCAATATTCTCCACAGGTTCACGCGGCGAGTTTCGTTTTGCCGCCGTGGATAGCTCAGGCAGTTGAAGGGAAGTGAGTAGCGTGAACGAAGCACCTGATCATTTTAAACAAGCGCCCGATGGCACTACCTACGCTGGCGACCATTTGCTCATCGAATTGTGGGATGCGGAGGGCCTTGGCGATGTCGATGTGGTCGAACAGGCCATCGAAAGCGCAGCGCACGCCGCGTCTGCCAGCATATTGCACGCTTACTATCACCACTTTGGTGCCGGTCAGGGCGTGAGCGGCGTGACCGTATTGGCTGAGAGCCATATCAGCATTCACACCTGGCCCGAACGCGGCTATGCGGCGATAGATGTGTTCATGTGCGGCGATTGTGACCCGACGCTGACTATCAGCGCGTTTGAAGCAGCCTTTCGTCCACGTACTATTGAGCAACGGTTGTTGCGTCGGGGTACCCCTCCGAGCGCCGACATCCAGAGCGTCGCCTGATCGACCCCACCCGTTCGCTCACCAAAATCAGCTTTCGCTAAGCTGAAGCCCTCATGAAATGAGAGTTTCACACCCAGTGTCGCGAATCCGAACGACATTGCCCACCGACGGTCGCAGCACGCTAAACTTCCACTCATCCGGTAACGCTATGCGAGTTTACGGCGTTGCCCGTTATTGAGCTGGAGTAAACGCGATGGATTTCGGAATTTGCATTGCCTCGCACGTGGGCGATTTGGACTATGTGGTACATGCCGAGAAGCTCGGCTATAGCCACGCCTGGCTGGCCGATTCGCAAATGATTTGGTCGGATTGTTACGCCGCCCTGGCGCTCGCCGCTGACCGTACATCGACCATCAAACTCGGTACCGGGGTTGCTGTTTCCGGGACCCGTCCGGCGCCCGTCAACGCGGCCAGCATCGCAACTATCAACGCACTCGCGCCCGGACGGACGTTCTTCGGCATCGGGACGGGCAACACCGCGATGCGTGTGATGGGCAAGCCGCCGCATCGCATCGCTGAATTCGATGAGTACCTGCACACGCTACGGCCGCTCCTGCGTGGCGAAGAAGCCGAATTCGAAGGTCAGGCCATTCGCCACATCATGCCGGACAAGGGCTTTGTTAATTTCGAGGATGAGATTCCGCTCTACATCTCAGGTTTCGCACCACGTTCTCTTGGTCTTGCTGGCAAGCATGGCGATGGCGCTGTGCTCGCGACCTTGCGCAACCCTGGCGTACTGGAGAACTTATGGCAGATGATCGAAGCGGGTGCGGCAACGGTTGGGCGTACCGTCGACCGCGATGCGTTCTATATGACCGCGCTGACGGCCATTGTTGTGCTCGAACCGGGAGAAGCCGTCGACTCTGATCGCGTTAAACATGAATGTGGAGCGATGGCGATGTCGGCGGTGCACTATGCTTACGACCAGTTCCGCAACTTCAACAAGCCGCCGCCGAATTGGGCGCGCGAGATCTGGCCCGAATATTGTGCGCTGCTGGAGAAATTCCCGCACGAGAAGCGCCATCAGCGTATCCATGGTGGGCACTCGTGTTGGGTGTTGCCGGAAGAGGAGCAGTTCCTCACCCCGCCAGTGCTGCGCGCAAGTTCCATGATTGGCACTCGCGACCAAATTCTTGAACGGCTAGTCGGTTTGAAGCAGGCGGGCTTGAATCAAATTATGATTTTGCCGAATTTTGATCCGCGCTTTGCGGCCATTGAGCGAGTTGCCAAACAACTCATCGGCAACGTCGTTTAAACGCGCCGGCGCGTGCGGTCGTTCAGGGGCGCTGCTGCGGTCGCAGCACGATTTCTGTCGGGCAACACGAGGCCGAGGAGGCCAGCACGAACTCGACCGCTGCCGCGACATCGTCTGCTTTGATCATCGCACTCTGTAATTTGCCAATATCGGCAGTCAGCTCAGTTTCCACGAAGCCGGGCATGATGGTCGACACCTTGATGCCAAATTCGCGCACGTCTTCGTACAGACAGCCGGAAAAGCCATTCAACGCATGTTTCGTAGCGGCATAAATCGCGCTGCCGGGATCGGTGTTGCGTCCGCTTATCGAAGAAATATTAACGATTGCACCACTTCTGCGTTCGATCATCTCCGGGACCAGTGCGCGGGAGAAAACCATGGCCGCGGTGAAGTTCACATCCAGCACTTCCCGCCAGGCCTCGAGATCGGCACTTTGCACAGGACTGCGATTAGCGGTGCCCGCGTTGTTAACCAGTACATCAATATGCCCGAAGCACTGCACTGCATGAGCGACTGCAGCTTCAATAAATGCAGGATCGGTAATGTCACCGGCGATGACTTCAACGGGCGTTGCGCACTCGGCTGCTACGGCCTCAAGTGCGGCACGGTCGCGGCCGGTTAGCACCAACTGATAAGACAGCTGCGACAAGCGCAGTGCAATCGCCTTGCCGATACCACGGCTTGCACCCGTGACCAGTGCGGATTTCGTCATGTTGGCTTCTCTCAAACTGCAGAACGCATTCTGACGACGTCTGCCGCTATGCGCGGCGCGTTGCCTACAGCGTGTCAATCAAAATTGAAAAATCAAACTGAAGTTTGTTTCATTACGATTGTTCTGGTCCGATTTACCCCAGATGTCACCGAGCGCCCAGGGTCCTGGATCGTTATCGACAGCCTGCCAGTAAAGATCTTGCTGCAAGCGCAGCAGAATGTTGTCGGACCAAAAGTAGTCGACTGCAAGTCGGTTATACGCACCAGTCGAACGTGGGTCGATGGCAAACACAAAGCTCGGCTGAATCAGTCCGGCCGCGCCGTAACTGGTTGAGGCGGAAAATGTGATGACAAACTCGTCGCGGTCAAGACGATCGGTGTTATTGCTGACGAATCGTCCCGGCAAATCGATGCCGCCAACCTGCGCGTTCTCGACTGTCGGGATGCCGCGGTAATGCGGGTTGTAGTCAAGGTAGTGGCGCCAAAACACCTGGGTAGAAAGGAATACCGTGCGCGTACTGTTTAACGGTTTAATCCAGGTCGGGCGGTCGACGGCGACCATCACGACGGTACGTCTGGCGGTGTCAAACTGATCTCTGTCGCCATCGACTGACGTGGGTGCGTCGGCCGCTAGCGCAACCGGCACGCCGGAGGTGAACGCAGTTTCCATGCGGAATACGGACTGGGTAAAGCGTTCTTCGGAATAGTTGGCGGTAAAACCAACCACATGCGAACGCGGGTTTACCAGTTCAATCGTGCGATGCAGCGTGTCGCCGACAGTACGTGATAAATCTTCCCGCACGCGCACGCCGGTATCGCCGGAAAAACCATAGAAATAGTTCAGACTGAAATCGATGTCGCCCCAAATCGCTTTGAAGCGAAAGCCACCCTGACCGTTACCCAATTCGCGCTCAGGGTGTTTATCAAGAACCGAGAGGTTGAGGTTGAGCAGGGTGTTGTTGATGACGATTGAATTGGCAGTTTCGCGTAAGCCGTTGCCAGTGAAAGCCCACGGTTGCCGCGGGTCGGTCGCGATCTTGTTGGGCCGAAAGTCAGCCGGGATCCAAATGGCTTCAATAAAGGATTCATCCAGCCACGCGAACTTGCCGATGTCGTAAATGCCCCGCGCCATCCACAGCGGGATACGGATATCCTCCCAGGATTCGCGCGCCCAGTGCCAGGTCAAGTCGAGCGGGTTGATGACATCCAGCGCGCGAAAGTTGTCGGTTTCTCCCCACACAACTTGTTGCCGGCCGAGGCGCAAAGTAAATGGCGGTAGGAGCAGGTCGACGAAGGCCTCGCGCATTTCAAGCTCATCGCGGCCGGGGCTGCCGGGCGCCGGCGCGTCGTCATAGATACCGCGCATGTCGTATACGGAATCGTAGACGCCGCGCCCGGTTAAGGTCAGTGTCGCTTCCTCCAACGGACCGGTGTTAAAGCGGCCAAATGCTTCGCTGTCGCGGAGAAAGTAGTATTTGCTTTCGAGCTGTGCGGTGTTGCGTTGCATGATGAGTTCGGCATCATCAAATTCCGCCGTACGCACCATGTTCTGCAATCTGAGGAAACCTTCAAGCTCGATATTTTCTCCGAGCGTGACAATCGCCATCGACGGCGAACAGGCGAGGTATAGAAACAGACCAAGACACGGCGCGAACGCCTGTGGTAAACGAAAAATCATCGAATAAAACCCTGCTTTAATTCTCGGAATGACGAGCGACGGCGCGCCTGGGTGAAGGCAATCGCCGTGCGTAAAATGCCGAACTATTTACTGGGCCGCGAGCCTTCGCTGCGCGTCAACCGCTGTAGCGCGATTGTCGCAGCTGCGAGTTAAGGCCGAGCCCTTATCCTTCGTATCGGTCTAACGACGACCACTGATCATATTGCGTAGCGAGTAGAACTGCTGCGCGCGGGCAGGCGAGAAATCACGTTTTTTGACATAGCAGTGGGTCAGCGTGGCATGCGGCTTCTTGGCGTTGATATCCGTTTCACCGAGATGCAGAAAAACGAAATGGCCGACGTTGTCGGAGAAATCCTGTTTCACATAAGGAGCCTGTTGCGGCTGCTCGGTGGCATAGGATTCTGAATACTTGAGATAGTGCTGGTTCATGCGTAGCAATTGATTGTCTTCGCGATCGAAGGCAAACATCCAGTGCGTCCAGTAAGTTTCAGCGTCGATAAAAATAATGCGTGAGCTATACGGATGATCGGGCGACTTGGGTTCAACCATCACGACATGGGTATCGCGAACTTCCCAACGCGCTTTATGCGGGACCCATAAATGTGGTCCGCCGAATTCTGGATTGTCGCGCACGTTGATGGTGGCAAGGACTGCGCGTCGACCGAGATAGGTCCAGTTATTCTCAAACATCTTGCCGCTGAAGCCGTTCAGATCTTCGCGAATCATGTCCATGCCCATCAGCTCGCTGGTACGCTCCGAGGCCAGTGTGCGGCGCGGTTTGCGTTGTGCCGGCAGGTACAGCCACCCGGAATCCTCACGGTCATGATCGACATAGGATATTTTCATGTCCTTGGCACCAGCCATGTCACGCGGTGAGCGAAACTCCATGACCCGTTTACTTTTAACGTCTTCGTAACCGTCGACCAGACAATGTTCGCCGCGTGCATAGGTGGATGACACCGAGGTGTATTCGAGTTTGCGGTCGAGTTGCCCGTTCTCGCCACGCAGCCACGTCACCATGGGCATGTCGAAATCGTCCTGGCCTGGGCGCCATAGCATGTTCCACACGACCTTCGCGGCAGCGTCCGGATCGTTGTCACTAACGTCGGGAAACGGGAAACCAGCGCCCTTGAAGTCAATTAAAACGCCACGTTCATCGAGACGATAGTCCGGGTCAACTGCCTTTCCCCAATCCGGTGGCGGGGGATAGTCACCATGAGCGGCTACTTCCATGTCCATGTCGTCGAAGATGTAATAAGGCCAAGCCGAGCGTGGAATTAGCGACACCAGGAATTCGTCGCGGTCAGCGATGCCTAAATGAGTGCCTGCGGCCGGCATTGCGTCGGCGGCCGGCGCTGCATCAATCCAGTCACGCAGCGCCTGGAAGCTTTGATCCTCGTTCGCCAGGGCAGGGCCCGAAAACGACCAGGCGATAATCAGCGCAAATAACCCGCGAGCTCGAAACAGGTTCAGGGTGGGTCGTGGCGAGTGGGTGTGGTTGTTCATGTGCAGTCCTCCGCGATGACGCATGTTAGTGCATAAACCTCCCGCCAAGGCGATTTCGGGGGCAGTTCGTGGCGCGGGTCCGCGTGCGTCGCGCAGTTGAAACGCGCCCAATCGAGCTAATTTTCGGCATGCGCCGACCATTGATCCGAGCAGAAATCAGCGACGCCGTCGTCAGACCAAGCGGGTGGTCGCCCTGGCGCCCATCAATTCAGTAAGCTGTGCGGACACCCTGAGCGCTATTAGATCCACAACCAGAAGCAAAGGAATCGGCACATGCAAGTACCTCAACTGGACGAATATGCGGCAAAGTACGACCACATCAATTTCAAGCGTGAAGACGGCATTCTTGAATTGTCGATGCACACCAATGGCTCTGATTTGGAATGGGGTTTTGCGCCACATCAGGAACTCGGCTATTGCTTCGCGGACGTCGCCGCCGACCCGGAAAACAAAGTCATCATATTCACCGGCTCCGGTGAGACCTTTATTGATAAAGAAGATCTCGGCGCCAGCGACGGTGCAGGTATCGATGCGGCAACATGGGCTGCGCATGTGATCCCGGATGCCAAGCGTTTGCTGATGAACTTGCTCGAGATTCAGGCGCCGATGATTGCGGCGGTGAATGGTCCGGCGACAGTCCATGCCGAATTGGCTTTGCTATGCGACATCGTGCTCGCCGCCGATCACGCGACGTTTCAGGATGCGCCGCACTTCCCCAGCGGTTTGGTGCCTGGCGATGGCGTGCATATCGTGTGGCCGATGCTGCTCGGCTTGAATCGCGCACGTTATTTCCTCATGACTGGCCAGGAACTTTCTGCCGAGGAAGCACTTGCGCTCGGGGTCGTGAATGAAGTGATGCCGAATGCAGATCTCAGTGCGCGCGCGTGGGAATTAGCACGCAAAATTCGTCAGCGTCCTGCGCTGACCGTGCGTCTGACCCGCGAGGCGATGTTGTTGCAGGTCAAGCGTGCAATGTTCGATCATCTTCCCTACGGCCTCGCCCTTGAAGGTCTGGCTGCTTGCGATTATTGGCCACAGGAATTCGCCAAAGAGAAACTGTGAGCAAGATTCCACATCGAAAAGGTTGAACAACTATGGTGATGACCGAGCTATCAGGTGATTTGCGCGCCGAAGTTGATGAATTGCAGGTGTTTTTGGCCAACATATCGGCTCAGGATTGGCAGCGCCCAACGCCATTTAAAGGCTGGACTTGCGAAGACGTGCTGCGCCACTTGATGTTCGGTGATTGGCTCAATTATCTGTCGATGACGGACTCCGAACGGTTCGTCGATGTAATGTCGCAGCGAGCCGCCGCACGGGCCGCCGGGAAACGCGGTGACGGGACTGAATATCTTGATCAGTCGGTGGGGCATGGCGCCGGATTGCTTGCGCAATGGCATCGAGGCTTACATCAGTTGTGCGACCTGTTCAAAGATGCCGACGCGAAAGCGCGCATGAAGTGGGTGGGGCCAGATATGAGTATTCGCTCAGCCGCCACTGCGCGCCTGATGGAAACCTGGGCGCATGGACAGGATGTCTACGACTTATTCCAGGTTGAGCGTGAGGCCCGCGATCGGATTCGGCACATCGCTGTGCTCGGTGTGAACACTTTCGGCTGGACGTTCGTCAATCGTGGGCTGGATGTGCCGGCGCCGGCGCCGTTCGTCGAACTGGTGGCACCGTCCGGCGAGATCTGGCGATGGAATGAACCCGACGAGAGCAACAAGGTGAGCGGTCCCGCGCTTGATTTCTGCCAGGTCGTCACGCAGGGGCGTCATTTCGCCGATGTCGGTCTGAGTGCAGTCGGCCCCACGGCGACAAGCTGGATGAACATCGCGCAATGTTTTGCCGGGCCAGCTGAAGATCCGCCGGCGCCGGGCACCCGCGCATGGGCAGGGAACTGACGCGCTAGGCATCACGGTCGTATCAGGCTGATCGACAACGCCCAGCGCCGGGTTATCCGCTGGCAGCTATAGCTCGCCATTTGGTCGCGTAGACGGTCAGTGCATAGTCGGTATACTCACGAGGCCTTCCCCGCCAGCGAGTACACCGCACATCGTGCCGTCTGAGACCGCCACCCAGACCCCCGCAGAGTTCCGTTACTCGTGTTACACCCTCAGCATTCTGATGGTGGTGTACATCTTCAATTTTCTCGACCGCCAGATTCTGGCAATTTTGAATGAAGAGATTAAACGCGATCTGTTGCTGTCTGATGCGCAGATGGGTTTTCTTTATGGCACCGCGTTTGCAGTGTTTTACGCCTTGTTTGGTATCCCGTTTGGGCGCCTGGCCGATGTCTGGGTGAGGCGGACGTTCATCGCCTGCGCGGTCGCGTTCTGGAGCACCGCTACGGTGCTGTCGGGATTCGCGCGCAATTTTCTGGAACTCGGCATTGCCCGCATCGCGGTTGGTGTCGGCGAAGCCGGTACCGGGCCGTGCGCTTACTCGTTGTTGTCTGATTCGTTCGTGCCGGCGCGGCGCGCGACTGTTATCGCGATTCTTGCCAGTGGCGTGTATGTCGGCGCCGGCTTGGGGACGTTCGTCGGCGGGCAGGTGGTGGAAGGGTGGAACGCAGCCTACACGGCTGCCACAGCACCGTTCGGCTTCGCCGGCTGGCAGATTGCATTTTTCGTTGTCGGGCTGCCGGGCCTATTGTTGGCGGTCTGGGTGCGGACTTTGCGCGAGCCCGAACGCGGCGCGATGGACGGCATTGAATCGCCGCCAGAAGCGCATCCGTTTCGCGAATTCGGACTGGAGTTGTGCGCGGTATTACCCGGTCTAACGTTTTGGAACCTGCATCGTCTTGGTGCCACCAGGGCGGCGATGGCAGGCAACCTGATGACGTTGTTCGGGCTTTTCGTCGGCGCCTGGTTACTGCACCAGATGCTCGGTAATCCGGCTCAGTGGTATGCGCTCGCAATCGGTTTCTACGCCTCGGTGTCGTGGGCACAGGGTCTGGTTTTGCGCGACCCGCCGACTGCCGCGCTGATTCTCGGATCGCGTTCCTGGGTCGCGTTCGTGCTGGGCATTTCGTTGATGGCATTTTCGACGTTTGGCTTGTCGTACTTCACCGCGCCTTTTTTCATTCGCTATCACAACGTGCCGATTGGTGAACTCGGTTTCACGCTCGGCGGTATTACCGCCGCGTTTGGTTTCCTCGGCTGTACGCTCGGTGGCGTGCTGGCCGACTATTGGCGTCTACGCAATCCGCGCGGCCGCCTGTATGTGGCCCTTGGTGCGGCCTTGCTGCCAATACCAGTCGGTTTGTGGATGCTCTACACAAGCTCGACGACGCTGGCTTTCACGCTCAACGCGGCGGTCGCGTTTAGTGGCGCCGCGTGGCTGGGTGTCGGTGGCTCGACAGTGACGGATCTTGTTTTACCCCGCATGCGCGGCACCTCATCGGCGGTCTACATCCTGACCTTAACCTTGCTCGGTTTGGCATTGGGGCCGTTTACCGTCGGGTTGGTGTCTGACCTGACCGGGGATCTGCGTAATGGGTTGGTGGTGGCGCTGTGCGTGAACATTGGGGCGGCGGGATTGATTGCCTACGCCGCTCGCTATCTGGCCGAAGATGAACGCACATTGCTGGCCCGCGCGCGGGCCGCTGGTGAGGTGGTCGGCTAATCCCGCGCGGCGCTCAAAGTACGCAACCAACCTTCTGAGCTAACGCCCCGACTGTGCTTGCGACCGCAAAAAAATCCCGGCACGAGCGTTAATAACACGCGCGCATGCGTGTGCCGAGGTGCCCTCAATGCGCCCGTCTCGATGCAATGCGACTCAGGTCAGCGCGACCAAAGCGCTGCGCTTCGACGAGCAGGTGTACCGGCCCGGCTTGCACCGCGACCGCTCAGTTTGGCAATCTGTCCGGGGCGCCGGAATCGCGAGCCAGTCATCGCGGCCATGCTAGGGCTGGGCGGGAAAGCGACGACGCTAATGACACCCCCACTTATGGAGGACAACGGATGATAAACAACGACGACATTGACTATGGTCCGCTCAAACCATTGATCGGTGCGTGGTACGGCAATCACGGCACCGATATCGCGCCGGAACCAGATGGTGAGGAGAACAATCTGTATTTCGAGACCATTACCTTCAACGCAGCAGGTGATGTGACGAACGCTGAGTCGCAGGAGCTGGTGGCGCTGCAGTATCGCCAACTCGTGCAACGCAAATCGAACGGTAAGGTGTTTCACGATCAGAGCGGTTACTGGATGTGGGACGCCGCCAACGCGCTGGTGATGCATTCGTTCACCATCCCGCGTGCGGTCGGTGTGCTTGCCGGCGGCGAGTTTGGCGGCGTTGAATCAGACGGTGGCGTACGGCTGGAAGTGTACGCAAGTCTCGACAGTGCAGACTGGCCGATCATGCAATCGCCGTTCATGCGCGACAACGCTCGCACGACCGCTTTTCGTCAGCAGCTGGTAGTGCACGCAGATCGGCTGTCGTATTCACAAACCACGATGGTCGATATCTACGGAAAGGTGTTTGAACACACCGACGATAACAAACTGGTTCGTGTACCGCCGAAGTGACGTCGTGAGCCACCTGCCGTCAGCGCGCGGCAGAGACGGTTGAATCGACACTGCCTTGCTGTGCGGAGCAATGATCGCGCCGGGTGCAAACCATATTGATCAACAAGGGCGTTAGCGACGCGCGCAGCCCACGGGCAAGGCCCATTGCTGGTCATGCTGCGTCAGCCGCCGCCGCGCGTTCTGGCCGCGGCAGTAAAACGAATAGCAACAGGCTGCAAATTGCGCAGACCAGGCAGCTCAGAAAGGCCAAATGATAGTCGCCCTCGGTATCGCGCAAGTAGCCGGCCAGCGCCGGGCCCCAGCCGCCCATCAGCCCGGCTGCGCCGAAGATAAAACCGCCAATGGCACCGGCGTGAGCCGGGCCGAATAAATCGCCTACCAGCGCCGGAAAAAGCGTCGCGAAACCACCGTAGAAGAATCCAAATGCGATCGCGCCAAGATACAGTGCGGCAACGTTATCGGTGTGAAAGAACGTCACGTAGGCGATGATTTGCGAGACCATAGCGATCACTATCGAACGCTGCCGTCCGAATCGATCGGACAAGGTGCCGAGCAACACGCTACCAACCAGCGCAAACAGGCCAATAACACTAATACTCATGGCGCCGCGCAGGCTGGACAAGCCGATATCGCCGGCGAAGCTGGCCAGATGAACGAAGGGGATCGTGAGGGTGATCATGGTGAGCGTAAAGGCGGCCAGAAACAGCCAGAATGACGCGCTGGTGAAAGCTTCACGTAAGGTCCAACTCGGCGCATCGACTGCCTGCTCGGCAAACGCTAGTGTGTTCGTCGATTGTTCCGGCAGCGCGTCGTCGCCATCTGGCAATAATCCGAGTTGGGCAGGGTCGCGGCGCATGAAGCGCGCTGCAACACTGGTGATTATCAGTAACGTCGCGCCGAGCACAAACAAGCCCGTTCGCCATCCGTAGCTCTCGATCATCCAAACGGCAACCAGCGGTACGGCGAGTATTCCGCAACTGGCACCGCTGGACGCCAGCCCCAATGCGAGACCGCGCTTGCGACGGAACCAGCGCACAACGGTCATGTTGCAGGGAATGTAGGCTGAGCTCATGCCAAGCGCGGCCACCACGCCGTAGCACAAATACAGTTGCCACTGTGCCGACACCTGGCTGGTGGCCATCAGGCCAACGCCAAGCAGAAGCGCACCCAGACTGACTACCCGGCGCGGCCCCAACGAATCTGTCAATCGACCGCTGAGTACGCTGCAGCTCGTGTAGACAACCGTATATAGCGAGAAAGCGGCACCGAGGCTGGTGTGCTGCCAGCCGAGCTCGTTCGTCATGGCGGGAACGAAAATGCCGAATGAGTATTGAACGCCATAGGTCAGAAACAGCACGACGAATGCGCAGGCGGTCACCGTCCAGCCATAGAACACCTTGCTCACTGACTGTTGCTCAAAACGCGCGGCGTTCCAAAAAAATACCTGAGTGGCCGCGATTGGATAAGACAGTTTTCTAATATTCGGCCAGACGCCTCAGTCCATAGTTCGCTCATAAATCGCCGATGATGCTGATGCTGCCGAGCATGCCCTGCGCTTCGTGACCATTCTTGTGGCACAACAGTTTCAGGTTCTGGCCTTTGGTCATCGGAAAGAAAAACCATTCAAGGTGTGCGCCCGGTTTGAGTTCTATATCGTTGACCGAGCCGTGCAGCTCGGCGATGGTTTCCCCTTGCTTGTCCAGCACCTCAATTTTGCGCGTGAAGATATGTGTGGCAAAGGCATCTGAGGTGAAATAGTGTGCATGCGGACTGGGATTAGAGATGACCAGTTTGTAGTAATTCCCGCGCTCAAAAGTCAGTGTGTCGGGAACGAACTTCATCTCGCCCGCCGTTGTGCCGACTGCGACACTCACTTTAATAGCCTTCGGACCATGGGGCTTTTCAGCGGAGGAAAACGGGCTGTAGCCAGCGATTAACAGGGAAAAGACTATTACTGTTGTTGCGGTCGCGTTCAGTTTCATGGGCTCATCCAGATTGCGATTCAACCGTCCGCTAGGACTTGTCTGCACTCGACTCGACTCTGCTCTCACCGGTGATCAGACGAGCGCCACGTGCGTAGGTTACATACTGCCATAGCCAGTTGCTTGCGACCGTGATTGGGCTGCGCACACCAATCAGAAAGTAGATGTGCGCGACGCCCCATAGCCACCACGCCAACCGCCCCGAAAGCCGCAAAAACGGCAGCTCAATGACAGCCGACTTTCTGCCGATGGTTGCGAGCTTGCCGAGGTTCCGGTAACGAAACGCCACCGGTGCGAGCTTCCCTTCGACCCGCGCTCGAATCACTCGTGCAACATAGCGCCCTTGTTGTTTCGCTGCCGGGGCGATACCTGGCACCAGATCCCCCGCTGAATCCATCACTGCAGCGGTGTCGCCGATGACGAAAACGTCCGAATGGCCGGGCGCGGACAAATCTGCTTGTACAAGCACCCGCCCGGCACGATCGCTTTCCGCGCGCAGCCACACGCTGGCCGGTGATGCGGCGACACCGGCGGCCCACAGCACCGTCGAGGTGGGAATCTCGCTGCCACCAATGGTCACGCTGTGCGCGTTGCAGGCGGTCACCGCATTGCCGAGCATCACCTCGACCCCGAGTTCGTCCAGGGCGCGCTGCGCGTAGGTCGAGAGTTTTTCCGTGAAGGCCGGCAACACGCGCGGGCCGGCCTCAACCAGAATGATGCGGGCGCTGCGTGAATCAATGCGACGAAAATCTGCCGCCAATGTTCGTCGCGCCAATTCCGCGATGGTGCCGGCCAACTCAACTCCGGTTGGCCCGGCTCCGACGACCACAAAATTCAACAGGCGGGCACGCTCAGCAGGATCGAAGGTCATCTCCGCGCGTTCGAAAGCCATCAGGATGCGGCGGCGAATCGCGGTCGCATCATCAATACTCTTCAGGCCTGGTGCGTGTGGTTCCCAGTCCTCATGCCCGAAATAGGCGTGGCGCGCGCCCGATGCGAGTACCAGGTAGTCATACCTCATCCTATGGTCGCTGGTGATGATCTCACGGGCGTCGGTATCCACACCGATAACTTCGCCGAGTACCACGGTCACGTTCTGCTGCGTACGCACAATGCCGCGAATCGGCCAGGCCACGTCGGACGGTGCGAGTCCGGCCGTCGCAACCTGATAGAGCAGAGGCTGGAAAAGATGATAGTTGTGGCGGTCAATCAGGGTGATATCAACGTCCGCGCCACGCAGGCAGCGGGTCGCAAATAGTCCGCCGAAGCCCGCGCCGACGATAACGACTTTGGTCCGATTAGACGTGTTCAACCGAGCCGACCCCCCGTATCTTCGAATTGTGGCTTCACGACGAATCGCTCAGCGGACTGCAGCGCAGGTGCTGGAAGCATACGGTTTTGTCCGGAATCACGGCAGGAAGATTACGGTCATCCTTCCCGAGCGATGTTTACTCAAGCGTCAGGTTTAGTTGCAGCGCAGCAATAAATTTAATGTTGTTAAAATTTTAACTTCGTGTAAATATCCTCGCATGAACCCGGCAGCAGACACCGTTCGAGCCCGCAATATGCAGAAACGTCGCAACCGCATTCTTGCCGAAGCGGGTGAGTTGTTGGCGCACGGCGGCATTGAAGCACTGAATTTACGCGATCTCGCCCGCATGGCCGACGTGACCGTGCCGACCATCTATAACCTGGTCGGAAAAAAGGAAGATGTGTTTCTCGCCCTGGCGGCGGACGTCTTGACCGAAATCGAAGCGCGTATCACGCCGACCGACGATGCCGAACCCTTGACCATCGCCACCGCAGTGGTGATCGAATCGACGCAGTTATTTGCCGAGAACGAGAATTTTTATCGCGCTGCATTTCTGGCCGTCGAGGAATTGGATCAAGGTGGCCAACATCATGACGAGGTCGCACGAATTTACGCCTGGGTGGAAGCACTCATCCGACTCGGTATCGACGCTTGCCGCCGCGCCCAGCTGATTCGGGGACGCGTCCCCGCCGCGGCCATGTCTCAGTTAGCGACACGCAATTTCCGCATCAGTTGTCGGGGTTGGGCTTTTGGTCATTACAGTATTGACGAGTTTCGCAGCCAGGCTATATCCGATCTCTACATCACCCTCGCCGCAGACGCAGTCGACACGTTTCACGCGCGGCTGTTGCGCAATATTTCAGACATTACTTCTACACCTAATAACGCCCCGAAGATTAATAACATGAAGCGAAGCAAGCGCGGAGATCTCACATGAAGCATGCTGAACAGATCAATGTCCTGAAGGCACTGATAAACCAAATCGACACCAAGACGACCTGCGATGCGGGTCGAGTGCTAATCAATCCGACTTCCGCCTACACCGATAAAGATCTGGCCGAGCAAGAGTGGAAGACGTTTTTTGACGGGCATGCGCAGGTGATCGGGCTCACTGGCGAATTACCCAAGCCTGGCAGTTATATCACCAACAATGATCTGGGCATGCCGATTCTCGCCACGCGTGACAAGAACGGAAAATTCCACGCCTTTGTTAACGCCTGCCGTCACCGTGGTGCGCAGCTGACGGATGAGCCGCGCGGCGAGAAGAATCGTTTTACCTGCCCCTTCCATGCCTGGACCTACGCTCCTGATGGTCGCTTGATGGGGATTCGCCACGGCGAAATGTTCGGCGATGTCGACAAGGCCTGCCACAGTCTGATCGAATTACCTTCGCAGGAAAAATATGGTTTTCTCGTCGTCCATCCGCAAGTCGATGGCAGCGTCGACATCGATGCGTTGTTGGGCGAGAAATTGGTAGACGAGCTGGCCAGTTGGGAGTTCGACAAGTGCGAATTCCAGGGTGAGTCCTCGATCGAAAAAGATCTCAACTGGAAATTGGCCAACGACACCTTCGGTGAAAATTATCACTTCAGCACCTTACACAGCGAGACCCTGATCAATCTCGCGCACAGCGACTACGCCACTTACGACGAGTACGGACGTAACCATCGCATTTGTACTGCCAGCCGCTATCTGGACGTGATGCGCACGCAACCGGAAGCAGACTGGAATTTCGCCTTCGGCTCCATCGCCGCCTACTATCTGTTTCCCAACGTCCAATTGGTGTTTCTCGGCGGTATGGTTGTATTGGTGCGTATCTATCCGGATCGCAATGTCGTTGGCCGTTCGATTAGCCGTATCTCGCACTTCACGATGCCGCACGTCAAAGAGCAGATCGGCGAAGCCGAGCATGCAGTCACGGTGGATGCGGACAATATCTACAGCGCTGACACCTCTGCGCGCATGGAATTCGACGTATCGGGAACCATCGAACTACTGGTCAGCACTGTCGAACACGAAGATTATCTGATGTCCGAGAAAGCCCAGGTCACCGCCGCCGGCGGCAAGCTTGAATACTTTCTGTTTGGCCGCAACGAGCCGGCCCTGCATCATTTCCACAACAACTACCGCGAAGCCCTTGGCCAACCGCCCTTGAAGGAATATCGCGCCGCTTGAAAGCAACCGTGAAAGACGCCCGGCGACAAGTCGGGCGTTTGCTCTGACCGACTGCTGCGGAAACGCCGAAGCGGATAAAATCGGCACGGCTCTGTTTACCTCGTCCTGGACGCACTCTACCCTCTCGTATGTGGCTTTAAGAGAACCCCAGCGTGGACAGCTTTAGGCGGGTGAGGAAATCAGCGGGGACTACACCAGCATGAGCAGCCCAATAATTCCTACTCTCCGCTACCGCGAAGCGGCGCGGGCAATGGATTGGCTTTGTACCGCCTTTGGTTTCGAGAAACGTTTGGTCGTGCCCGGAGAAAACGGAACTATAGAACATGCTCAATTGACGTTTGGCACTGGCATGATAATGCTTGGTACAAGTCGCGATGACAGCCCATTTGATGCAATTCAGGTTCCACCAGATCCGGATCAAATGACAGTGACTCAGAGCCCATACATCGTCGTAGAGAACGTAGACACGCACTACGTGCGGGCCCTGTCGGCGAAAGCCGTCATCGTTATGGAGCCCGCAAACCAGGACTACGGTGGGCGCTTATATTCGTGTAAAGACCTTGAAGGACACCTTTGGAATTTCGGTAGCTATGATCCATGGGCTGCAACCTAATCTGGCGATCAAGTTCGACGCATGACGCTCGCACACTTTAGTCCGGTAACAATCCTTGCCGACAAACGGGCTGCATACACGAACGCCTCATCACAACGTTCAGTCGCTTGAGTAAATTCTTATGAGCGAATTCGAACTTACCGACGCGCTGTCAACGCAGATCAGCCTCGCCATCACATTCTTCATGGCCTATTTATCGACAACGTCGGCATACCTCGCTGTTACGTACGTCGCAGGCAACGACCTCCCGCGGTTTCTCGCGAGAACAATCCTTGCGATATACGTTCTAGCCACCTACTTTCTGGTCGTTTCATTTCAACGGGTACTTACCTTTGCAATCGCAATCCAGATTGAAATGAGAACTGCGGTCGATTGGCATCCCGTAGCTCACGAGCCAAGGTGGCTATTGCCAACTTCAATGTGGACTATCGTTATGGTTATGATTGTGTTGTCCATGGCATCTATCTGGTATGCCTTCCACGTGAGCCGCACAAAATGAAAGCACCAGTTAACGCGTCAGATTTTTTTTGTGCTGAGCCGCATTCTGGAAATCAAGCGGTTTACGATTGCAGAAGTTCATTCATCGGAGAAGTGACATGCCACTAACTGGGGGTTGTATATGCGGAGCAGTACGTTACGAAATCGCGGTCGAACCGCTATTCGTACACGCTTGCCATTGCGGAGATTGTCAGCGCTTTTCTGGTTCTGCGTTCGTCGTTCTACTCGGTATCGAAAAGGCGAATCTTTCTGTTAGCGGCGAGCTGACGAAAGTCACGAATCCGACCCCGAGTGGCGCAGGCTACGACGCACACGGGTGCCCGCAATGCCTCACAATAATCTGGAATAAATATCATTTCGTCGAACTACCGCTGGTCGCGGTACGCGGCGGCACCTTGGACGACCCCTCGCTTGCACCACCGGCGTATCACATTTTTACGGGTAGTAAGCAACCGTGGTTCGAGTTGCCGAAGGGCGTGAAAGCGTTCGAAGGTTGGCTGGAGCCGTCCGAGGCTTGGTCACCCACAACATTGCAGCGCTTGGAAGAATTGGCCAAACGAAATTAGCTGGCGCGGCGATTTGAGGTGGCCCCCAGGCTGGTGTTGAGTCGGACGCGCTTACTAGTGCGCCGCAAAGCTCACCCGATCAGCTAGCGCAAAAATGTGACCAGTAAGCGGCGACACGTGTCGGCAATCGTTCTTCATCGATGCATCGCTGCAATTTCTTCCGGGGTTAGCCTGAGAAAACGCGCAGCATTGTTAAAGAGAATATTCCGCTTTTGGATTTCTGATAAATCGGGGTCCTCCTTGATTACCGCAATAGCTAATCCAATTGTTTCGGGCCAAATCATCTGGTCCGACCCGAACATAATGCGCTCGCCGTAGCCGGCCTGAACAATGCGATGAAGATATCGCCTGAACTCTTGCTTCGGAAGGATGTAGGCGATGACACCTATATCGACGTGGAGCTGCGGGTGTACATACATCGCGGCAATTAAGTCATCGATCATCGGGTAGCCGGCATGAACGATATAGACACGTAGTTTCGGATGGTTGATCAGTACATCTTCGATCGTCAGCGGGCTGTGCATCTTCCCGCGATAGTGTTGGAAGCCGAGGTAGGGTGCCCCCGGTGGCCCGGTGCCGATGTGAATACCAACCGGGATGTTGAGCTTTTCAGCGAGCGCCCAATAGGGTTCCAGCCCGGGGTCAGTAGGAAGGATCCCTTCGTACTGTGTGATCACTTCAGTAAGGACATCGAGCTTCCCCTGTTTATGGAGCGCCTCTATCTCCTCCACAGAATATCTGTCGCCAAGTGAAATACTGTCGCCAAGGCGGAATTCAAGACCGGACATAACTCGCCGGGGTGCTGCTGCCTTCCATTCGGCAACCCGATCTGGCGGTCCGCTGACAACGCCGTAAACGTTGTACTTTTCAAGTTCCCAGACTGTCCGCTGTTTAAGCTCATCCTGTGTTGTCGGGGACCAAACCGGGTTCTCGCAGGCTGGTTTCTTGAAAAGGCCAACCCAGTGGTCGCCATAGGCTTGGCGCTGATCCCAGACTGGCGCCACAAGCGGACTGCACATGCCCATGGGTGGCGGGCCAAAGTCAGCGATACCGGATGCGTGCAGGTGGACATCGATGACCGGTTCTCTTTCAGCGCTCGATGCCGATGTAAATGAAAATGCGACGACCGTGGCGACGAAAATATCTCTTAAAACACGCATTTTGGGACTGTTCCTTGGCCTTAGGGCGCTGCTTCATTTCGCCTCGAACTAACGATAGTGTCGCAGTCAAAAACGTCGTGTGATGGAGGAATACGCCACGCCTGCGACGGTCTGAACGGTTGATTCGGTCGACGTCCAGCTATCTCGCCGCGCTACGCAAGATGGTGTTCAAGGTTATTAGTGACCAATCTACTTCATCCCCAGTAGGTCGGAAACAACTGCCTATACACGTTTCTCATCACCCGCGAATCAATTCACTGCCATACAGACATCTCCCTCAGTTCAGGACGGCTGCCAGCAGGCTAGTATACTAGTGCCGCATCGACGCGGTTCTCTTCCTATATAACGTTGCTCGGTGTGGGACATGGATTTCTGCACCTTGGAGGTCATCATCATGAAAATGCGTCTCGGCGCACTTATGCTGCCCAGTGCGGGCGCTACCCCTGAGCAATTCGAACAGGGGTTTGCCGGGCAGAACCCGAATTTCTACCAGCAAGGCCTGCGCGATTGCGCGCGAATACTGCGTCAACTAGAAGACCTGGGCTTCGATTTCATTGCCTTCACTGAGCATCATTTTCATATCGAAGGGCTCGAGATTTCTAATAATCCAGTGCTGCTGGGTACCTGGGCGGCGATGCTCACGCGACGTTTGCGCATTGCGCAAATGGGCAACGTGCTGCCAGCACGCAATCCGATTTTGCTCGCCGAAGACCTCGCGATGCTCGACCACTTTTCGGAAGGGCGCATGTGTGCGGGCTTTGCGCGCGGTTATCAATCCCGCCACGTGATGACCATCGGGCAGAAAATGAATGCGGCCTGGACTGCTGCCAATGACCCGGAATTTGCCGAGCACGATCGAGTGAATCGCGAGTTATTCAACGAACACTACGACATCATTCGCAAAGCCTGGTCGCAGCCGATGTTTAAACATCGTGGTCAGCATTGGGACATCCCACCGGATGGCATCAAATGGGATCACCCCGCGACCTTGCACATGGCACCGGGCATGGTTGACGAGAACGGGCAGCTCGACAAAATCGGCATTGCGCCGATGACCCTGCAAGAGCCCGATTCCATCGAAACGTTTATTCCGTTCACCATGAGCCCGGAAACGATTCAATGGTCGGCACGCGAAGCGCTGACGCCGATCATTTTTTCACCTATCCCCGAGCACGTCGACGCCGCGGTGAATCTTTACCATGAGGCCGCTGCGGCCGCCGGACGCACCCTTGAGCGTGGTCGTGGGCTCGGTCACTTCCGCGAGATCGTCGTCGCCGACACCGATGCCGAAGCCCACGCAATTCAGGAACGCGGTCTGGGTTATATCTGGACGCGCTGGCACGAATGGTTTGGCTTTAACGAAGCGTTGCGACGTCCGGGTGAAACAGGTGCAATCGACAACACGGCGGCCAATATCCGCGAGCGCGGCTACTCACTCGCCGGTTCGGTTGAAACGGTCACTCGCCAACTCGAAGCGATGATCGCTGCCACTAATACGGATTTGATTGTGCCGTGGATAGCTGCGGGGCCTGCGCCCATCGATGGCCTGTTGAAGTCGAACGAACTGCTGGTCGAGAAGGTGCTACCCAAGCTCGGCATCGAGTTGGTCCAGCGCAAGCCGAAACTGCGTGCCAACTACGACGGCAAAAGCTGGCGTGACTAGAGCGAAACCATCATGACTGTCAGAACCGGACAACAATACATCGACGAACTGAATGATGGACGCGAGGTCTGGTACGCCGGCGAGCGCGTGGAAGACGTCTCCACGTGCGCCGAGTTTCGCCCCACCATTGAGTCCGTCGCGCATCTGTACGACATGCAACATGACCCGGCGCACCGCGATGTGCTGGTGGCAGATTCCGAAGAGTTTGGTGAATCCATTGGACGTGCATTCGAGTTCCCCCGGACCGCCGAGCAGCTGCGTCTGAAACGTGAAGCGTATATCACCTGGGCTGAGTCGAACTGCGGCATGCTCGGTCGCAGCCCGGACTTTCTGAACGTGATGGTCGCGGCCCTGGCGGCCAAGCGCGACTTTTTTGCAGCCGGCGGAGAAGAACGTGCGCAGGCGGTGGCGGATTACTACCGGCACATCGCCAGCAAGGATCTCTTTCTCACCCACGCTTTACTCGATCCGCAACTCGATAAAGGCAAGTTGCGCCATGAACAATCTGACCCCGGCATTTGCTTGCGCCAGGTCGATCAGAATGCCGATGGCATCGTGCTCGACGGCATCAAGCGCATCGCCACTGTGGCACCGATCGCTGACGAAATCCTGGTCTGGCCGTTCCCGCCTACCTTCCAGGCCGGCGAGGAAGATTACGCCAACGTGTTCGCAATCCCGATGAACACGCCCGGTCTAAAAACCGTGTGCCGGCCATCGTTTACTCGCCACGGCGCGGCACGTGATTTTCCGTTGTCTTCGCGCTTCGATGAAATGGACGCGACCGTGATCTTCGATAATGTACTGGTGCCCTGGGAGCGTGTGTTCATCAATCGCAATATCCCCTTACTCAACCGCATGTATCGCGATTCACGCATGCGCGAGTACACCGCCCACCAGACCAACGCCCGTCTCGAAGTAAAACTCGGATTCGTTTATGCCCTGGCTGTACGCCTCGCAGAAGCGCAGGGTCTGGCGCAGAAGCCCGACATCATGGAGATGCTTGGTGAAGCCGCCGTACGCGTAGAAGTTATCCGCTCGACTACGCGTTCTGCCGAATTGCAGGCCAGTGTGGATAGCGAGAATGGCCTGCTGTATCCCGACCTTTACGCGCTCCAGGCAGGGCGCGCGCTCGGCCCGGTGTACTACCCGGAGCTCGTCAACATGGTACGCAAGATGGGTGGCGGCGCGTTGATGCAGCAGCCCGTGTCGATGGCTGAGTTCGATGCGCCGACCGGCGTGGCGATGGAGAAAGCTTTGCGCGGTGCTGATATCTCCGGGCAGAGCAAATCCCAACTGCTGAAGCTGGCCTGGGATATCTGCGGCAGCGAGTTCGGTTCGCGACACGTGCTGTACGAAATGAACTATGCCGGTGAACGCAGCGCGTTGCTCGCTGGCGTGCAACGCGAGTACGGTCGTAAGCAGGCCTGGTTGGATCATCTGGACGGATTTCTGGACGCACTGTGAGTAGTCACGCTGCGCGGCACAGGATGCGCGGCGATGCTGAGCTTCTCGCCAGTGCGGGCTATGCTCTGACGTAGGATTGCGCGCGTTGGTCTCAAGTTAAAGAGCCAGCGACCATCAGTCCTCTGCCCATCGATTTTTAACCCGAGCAGGATCAACCACATGCCCGTCTCGTTCGTATTCGCTTCGCATACGCCGCTTAAGACCTACCACTCGCCGGGTGCCGTAGTCGCTGAGCAGGTGGATACCTGCTGGACACAAGTTCGCGAGTGGGTTGCAGATTTCAAGCCGGACCTTGTGATTGCGCTTGGCCCCGACCACTACAACGGTTTTTTCTATCGCCTGATGCCGAGCTTTTGCATCGGCACTACCGCCACTTCTGTCGGTGACTGGGGTACGCCGCCCGGTGATCTGCCGGTCGATAGCGAAGCCGCATTGGCTTGTATTCAGGCGACACAAGTGGCGGGTGTTGATGTCGCACTGTCGCATCGAATGGAGGTGGACCACGGCATTACTCAACTTATGCAGGAACTCTTCGAGTGGCGCTCGATGCCGCCGTTGCTCCCGGTGTTCATCAATTGTGCTGCGCCACCCTTGCCGCCGCTGAAGCGGGTGACCGCGCTCGGGAGTGCGCTAGGAACTTTTGCCAGCGAACATGGTGGACGAGTCTTGTTTGCTGCCTCAGGCGGTATTTCTCACGACCCGCCCATTCCCAGCCTGGCAACCGCACCCGACGCCGTTCGCGAGCGCTTAATCGACGGTGGCCCGATAAGCTTAGAGGCGCGTACTGCCCGTCAGCAACGCGTACTCGATGACGCGACCAATCAAGTCGCAGGTACGAGCGATCGAACGCCGCTGAATCCAGATTGGGATCAGCGTTTTCTAGCTCAGCTGCGGGCTTTTGATTTCGACGCGATTGAAGCGCTCGATGATGATGCCATCACGCGCGATGGTGGTTGCGGTGGGCACGAAATTCGCACCTGGCTGGCCGCCGCTGCCGCGGCGCGTTCTGTGGGTGTGACGACGTTCGATTTGCGCTACTACCGCGCGATACCGGAATGGATTGCCGGATACGGGGTTATGACTGCGAGCAATTGAGTCGTCCCGCTCAACCACGCGAAGGTGCAATCCCGACCGTAAGCTGCAGGATGGTCTCGGCTTTGTCGCTATTGTTGCCTGAGCGATCTCGCGAGACCTTTTAGTTTTGTGAATAGTGGGCGCCGGCAGAGGACACGGCGCGGCTCGAAATGAACCCGGCGCCAGCCTCTCACAGGGCTGGCGCCGGATAATCAGGCAATAGCGTGGAGAGTTTCTAAAGCAGTACGCCGCTGTATTGCTCTTCGTTAAAACCAACGATGATGGTCTTGCCGCTGACCAGAGTCGGGGCACGCAGATTCCCGGTTGGCCCGAGCATGGCGTTGACCACCTCATCATCGGGTTTCGCGCCCGGCTTGAAGGTCGAGACCTTTTTGCCCTTGGCGACAATCACCGTGCTCGCCTTAGTCGCAAGTTCACGTGCATCGTCCGCACCTAGCTTGCGCGAGGCTGGAATCGTTTCTTTGGGCTCAAGCCCGCTGGCGTCCAAAAACTTGGCCGCTCGATCACAGCTGGTTCAGCCCTTGCGAAAGTAATACCAGTTGATTTGTTTACTCATCGGTTCCTCTTTAACAGTTGCTAGATCTTCAGTGTTGTTGAATCGCCAGATCAGGCTCAAACATCGAAGCGATAAGTATCGCCATCGCGCACGATGTGGCCCGCGACCGGGTTGGCGAAATGGGTACCAAGAATCAGAACGGGTTGGTCGGCATAACGTTCCAGGAAGGCTTTGCGTGTCGCCATCGCTGCACCATTGTCGGCATCAAACGGGGTGACCCACTCTGGCCGCGCAATCTGGCAGGGGTGGTGCATCATGTCGCCCGAGATAATCGCCTTTTCGTCCTTGGAGTCGATATGCACGCTGACGTGCCCCGGCGTGTGCCCCGGAGTCGATTCGAACGACACGCCGTCGCCGACAACAAAGTTGGGCTCGACGAGATCAGCCAGGCCGGCATCAAATATGGGCGCCACAGATTCGCCAAACACATCACCAAACGGATCTTCTTCTAAATCACGCCAGAACTCGTATTCCTTGCCGACCATCACATAGCGTGCCTTGGGGAACGTGGGGACCCATTTGCCGTTCACTTTGCGTGTATTCCAGCCCACATGGTCGACGTGTAAGTGCGTGCATATCACCGTATCGATTGAATCGGGGTCGTGACCCATGGCTTTCAGGTTGTCCAGAAACGGTGACTGCAAATTCGCCCAGCCTTCCATGTTGAGGTTTTTGTCGTTGCCGATGCAGGTGTCGACGACCATTTTGCGGGTCGGGGTCTCAATGATGAGCATCTGGATGTTGAGAATGAGGTTGCCGCTGGCGGACACGAAATTCGGTTTCAACCACGAGATCTCGTCAAGCTTCTCGGGTGTTGCGTCAGGTAATACGGGAACGCCGCCGGTATCGTCGGACATCTCCAGCAACTGGGTGATGGTGGTATCACCTATTTTCCACTTCAACATACGCTTGTTCCTTTCGGTTCTGGGGTTTCTGCTGGCGATGATACTAGATGCTCATGGGCGACTGGTCCACGCGCACCGACCCGGCCCGCCGCCCCAGCGAACGGTGACTCCGATGCCTATCCGCGGGGGGCGGCACGATGGCGGGTCGTGGCCTCGACAGCTTGCTCCAAACGAGCCATGCCGGGCAATTGCAGCGTCCAACGGCGTTTAGGAAAGGTTTGTCCCGGACTGCAAATCCTTCTCGCTCGTCACTTGTTCGTGGTTCCAGCCAGCCCACCCACGATTCGGCCGCAGCTTGCGTGGCGAGCCGTTCGACTCAGCTTCCTCCAGCGGGCTAAAATAATCGGCCCGAAACTAAAGAGCCGGTGCCACTGGCCGAGCCCCATGAGGAACGAACCATGAGTGACGTATTTATCGCCGGTGTGAGCATGACCCATTTCGGCAAGCACCTGGACCGTAGCCTCAAGGATCTCACTGGCGAGGCGCTGAACGCAGCGCTCGCCGACGCTGGATGCGATGTGGGCATGCTCGAAGCTGCTTTTTTTGGCAATTGTGTGCAGGGGCACATGGAAGGGCAGGACATGGTGCGTGGCGAGATCGCCTTGCGTCCATTCGGCGTCGAGGGCATCCCCGTGGTCAATGTCGAGAACGCGTGCGCGACCGCGAGTACGGCCTTCCACATGGCGGTTAACTACGTTAAAGCTGGCGCCGCTGATATCGCGCTCGCTATCGGCGTCGAGAAAATGTTTTCCCAGGACCGCGACCGCATGTTCAGCGCCTTCGACGGCGCCTGGGATGTGCACGATGTTGAAGGCAGTAAGGCGCGCTTCGCCGAGATGGCCGAAGGTGTCGAGGTTCCCGATGGCAGCACGTCACCACGGCCCTATAGTGTGTTTATGGATATTTACGCCGGCTTCTGTCGTATGCATATGCGCGAATTCGGTACCACGCAGGAACAGCTCGCGACAGTCGCCTCGAAGAACCACGAACACTCAACCCGTAACCCGCTCTCGCAGTATCAGAAAGCATTTTCAGTCGATGAAGTGCTCGCCGGAGCGCCGATTACATTTCCGTTAACCGTGCCAATGTGTTCGCCAATCAGTGACGGCGCGGCAGCAGCCATCGTATGTAACGCGGCTGGCATGAAGCGTCTGCAAGCGAACGTCGATCGCAGCATGCGTGTGCTGGCGAGTGTGATTCAATCCGGTAGCAACCGCGGCATCACAGATTTCGACAAGCACGCCAGCCGCCTCGCTGCATTGAAAGCTTACGAGAAAGCGGGTGTTGGTCCCGCTGACATGGATGTCGCCGAAGTACATGACGCCACCGCGATGGGCGAAGTGCTCGAAATGGAGGCGCTCGGCCTGTGTGAACTCGGCGATGGCGGGCCGGCTGCAATGCGCGGTGAAACGCGCCTCGGCGGACGCATCCCGACCAATCCGTCGGGCGGTCTGGAGTCCAAAGGGCATCCGATTGGCGCCACCGGGCTCGGCCAGATTTACGAGATGGTCACGCAGTTGCGCGGCGAAGCCGACAAGCGCCAGGTCGAGGGTGCCAAACTGGCCATCAATCAAAATGGCGGCGGGATTTGCGGTATCGAAGAGGCGGTGACCTGCGTCAACATTATCGGCCATTGAGCAACGCGCCCGGTTGCGGCTGGGCGAAACTTTTTACACGAGTCAACGCAACCACAATATCCGCAATCAGGCTGTTGGCGTCACACACGAATGTGCGGCGCCGGTGCTGTCAGAATGCCATTAAGCCGGCCGCCACATAGGCCGCTGCAGTTGTCGTCCGTTTCACAGTGACTGTCGGTTATCGAATACATCTGAGGTAGACGAGCTCATGGCTCTAGCACTTGGTCAGTTTGTTCTGGCGCTCGATGGCAGCGCCTTGCCGGAGCGTGCCCAGATTGGCGGCAAGGCATGGTCGATTGCGCGCATGCAAAGTCTCGGCTTGCCGGTACCGCCGGCGTTCGTCATCAGCACCGATGCTTGCCGTGCCTATCTCGAGCTCGGCAGCATGCCCGACAACCTGGCTGATGAAATCGACGCGGGTATCGCATGGCTTGAACAACAAAGTGCTCGCACACTGGGACGAGGAACTAAACCGCTGTTGGTTTCGGTACGTTCAGGCGCAGCAATTTCCATGCCCGGCATGATGGACACGGTGCTCAATCTCGGTATCAACGCTGATACCGCTAGTGCTCTTGCCGCCGAGTCCGGCGATGCGTCCTTCGCCAGTGATACCTATCGACGTTTTCTCGAGCTCTACGCGAGCATCGTTTTGAAACAAACCCTGCCGGCTGAGCCGGGCGACGATCCGAACATGCTGCTGTCGACGCTCGCCGCCCAGGGCGCCGAGGTACCGGCGACTGCGCGTGAGCAACTGTTGGCTGCAATTGAAGCGGTCTTTGCCTCATGGAATTCGCGGCGCGCGAAACGCTATCGCAAGCACAACAACATCGCCGATACGCTTGGCACTGCCGTCACGGTGCAGGCCATGGTGTTTGGTAATCTCGATGAGGGTTCCGGCACCGGCGTATTGTTCAGCCGTAACCCGCTGACCGGCGATCGCGCACCGTACGGGGAGTATCTGAACCGTGCCCAGGGTGAGGATGTGGTGTCCGGGAAATTCACGCCCGAACCGCTCAGTGCACTTGAAACGCGCCTACCGCAGATTTACCGCGAACTTATGCGTGCAGCCGAGACGCTTGAGACTGAGAACAACGACGTTCAGGACATTGAATTTACCGTGCAGCGCGGTGAATTGTTCCTACTCCAGTCACGCTCTGCCAAGCGCGCACCGCAAGCAGCGATTTCGTTCGCTGTGGATTTGGTCGACGACGGTCATATAGACGAAACCACGGCACTGGCCCGGGTGACCGCGGAGCAAGTGCGAATATTACTGAAGCCGTGTCTAGCCGAAGGTGCCACCACCCATGCCACTACGCTCGCGTCCGGCGAGCCGGCTTGCCAGGGAGTCGCAACGGGCATCGTGGTGCTCGATTCCGACGAAGCGGAGAAACGCGGTGCGGCCGGCGAAGCCGTGGTGCTGGCGCGCGCGACGACCAGCCCCGAGGATGTGCACGGCATGATTGCTGCAGTCGCAGTTGTCACCGAACACGGCGGCTCGACTTCCCATGCGGCGGTTGTCGGGCGGGCGCTCGGGGTGCCGTGCATTGTCGGTTGTGGTGCTGACCAATTAACCGTCCTGGCCGGTCGCGCAGTCACAGTTGATGCGAACAACGGCATCATTTACGCCGACACGTTAGCGGTGAGCAGTCCGAGTGAGTCGGATGACCCGAAACTTGCGCGGTTGAGTGAATGGGCGGCGCAGCACTGCCCGCTAAACGTCGTCGCAGCGAACGCGGATACGCCGAGCGAGTGCCTCGATCTTGATGTGGTCGCCGGCGGCGAAGACAGCGCACGTCTTGGCGAGTTGTGCGCCGGACACAAAGTCGTGCGTGGCGGTGCAATCGAATCCGATGCGGGCGTTGCAGCAGCGCTCGCCGCCGGCGTCGAGACTATCGTTGCCCGCCATCCCCTACCCGTCATGTTGGCCGCCATTCAGGCCACGCGCGATTCGCATTAAGAATCGCTTTTGAATTGCAAATGAAGGACCCGGTGACATGAGTAAACCGACCCCGGCAGATATCGAGAATCTGGTCGAGATGTTTAACCGCTCGGACTGGGAGGAAATGCATCTGAAAACCGATGACATGGAAATCTTCCTCTCCAACGATGCGAACGCCCGCGCGCCCAGTGCGTCCGCCGCCGTCCCACCGCTCAGTGCAGCCGTGGCTGCTGTGAGCGCGCCGGCACCGGCAGGCGCGATCGCGTCAGCCAACCCTGCCATGCCGGTTGCAACAACCGTGAGCGTCCCGGACGGCATGGTTGCAGTGTTGGCGCCCAACTTGGGCAGTTTCTATCGCGCACCAAAACCCGGCGCGCCACCCTACGTTGAAGTCGGGCAAACGATTACCGCAGCGACTGAAGTGTGTCTGATCGAGGTGATGAAACTGTTCACGCCAGTGAAGGCCGGGGTCGACGGTATCGTGCGCGAAGTGTGTGTGAACGACGGTGAGATGGTCGAGTATGAACAAGTGCTCGTGATCATCGAGCCGGCCAGCTGAACGCTGGAGAAGCTCTAGCTTATGGCCATTAAGCGCGTACTGGTTGCCAATCGCGGCGAAATCGCATTGCGGATTATCCGCGCCGCGCATGCGCTCGGCATCGAAGCGGTACAGGTCGTCTCGAGTGCCGATCGTGACAGCGCTGCAGCGCGTCTCGCTGATCGCGTCATCGTGCTCGGTCCGGCAGCTTCAAAGTTGAGCTATCTCGATGCTAACTTGGTCGTGCATGCCGCGATCAGCAGTGGTTGTGATGCTTTGCATCCGGGCTATGGTTTTCTTTCCGAACGGGCTTCGCTGGCGCGGTTGTGTAGCGACAACGGCGTGATTTTTGTCGGCCCCGATGCAGATGTGATCGACTCGCTCGGCGACAAGCTCCGTGCGCGGGCGATAGCCGAAGGCGCTGGCGTGCCGCTGGTACCCGGCACCGACAGAATCGCGAGTGCCAAAGACGCGCGCAAAGCCGCCGAAGAATTGGGTTTCCCGGTTGTGATGAAAGCCTCTGCGGGCGGTGGCGGGCGCGGCATGTTCGTGGCCCGGGATGCGCAAGCGCTCGACGATTCGTTTGACAAGGCGAGCACCGAGGCGCTCGAAGCTTTCGGCGACGGCACCTTGTACATGGAACGTTACGTCGAGGACGCACGGCACGTTGAAGTGCAGGTTGCCGGCGACGGAGAGGGCCGCGTGGTGCATTACGGTGAGCGCGACTGCTCGGTGCAACGGCGCTATCAGAAAGTCGTCGAGGAAGCGCCATGCGCTTTGATGCCGGCGCATTTACGCCAGGCATTACATGAGTCAGCTGTCTCGTTGCTGGCCTCGCTTAAGTATCGCAATGCCGGCACTGTGGAGTTTCTCTACGACGTGCCGCGCGAAGCGTTCTACTTCATCGAGGTAAATACGCGCATCCAGGTGGAGCATCCGGTCAGTGAACAGGTGACCGGGCAGGATTTGGTGCAAACCCAGTTTCGTATTGCAGCCGGGGAGGTCGGTGCGTTGCCACAGCAAGCGCACATCCATCTCAATCGGCATGCGATCGAATGCCGGCTCAACGCAGAAGACGCTGCGAATAATTTCATGCCGAGCCCCGGACGGATCACGCGTTGGTCGCCACCGCAAGGCACCGGCGTGCGCATCGACAGTCATTGTGAAGACGGTTACCTGGTGCCGCCTTACTACGATTCCATGATCGGCAAGTTAATCGTCACCGCGGATGATCGCCCGGCCGCAGTCGCCCGCCTGCAGGACGCGCTCGACGACTTCGCTATCGAAGGCTTAACGAGCAATTTGCCGTTACTGCGTGCGATTGCAGTGCACGAAGATTTTATCGACAACCGTTTCCATACCAAGTGGCTGGAAGAAACGTTGTTGCCTACTTTTGAGAAGGACATTGCGGGCGGCACCTGACACCGCAGCGTTCTGAATCGTTACCCAAGGAGTAGCCACGATGGCTCATATTGAATTACTTGATGAAACCATGCGCGACGGGCAGCAAAGTCTGTGGGGTATGCGCATGCAAGCGGGCATGGCCTTGCCGGTCGCACCGATGGTCGACCGGACTGGCTATCGGGTCGTCGATCTGACCGGCTCATCGATGTTCGAATGTCTGATCAAGTACTGCTACGAGAATCCCTGGGACGGTCTTGACCTGATGGTCGACGCCATGCCGCGCTCGTTGATTCGTGCCGGCATGCGTTCCAACGCTTCGGTCACTTTCGGGGTCACGCCGGACGCTTTAATGGATGCCTGGATGCGCCAGCTTAACGTGCACGGTTGTCGTAGCTTCTGGGTCTACGACGTGTTGTTCAACAATGACAAGACCAAACGTCTGGCCAAACTCGCTAAGGAATTCGGCGCCGAGGTGGCGGGCGCGATCATGTTTACCCTAAGCCCGGTGCATACGGATGAGTATTACGCGAAGCAGGCCGACGAACTGTCAGTGTCCGACGATATCGACACGATTTTGTTGTACGACACGGCCGGTGTGCTGGAAAAGGAGCGCCTGACCACACTGGTACCGGCGATTAAGGCAAAGTCACGCGGCAAGCCGATCGAGTTTCATTCCAACAATCTGCTTGGTCAGTCTGCGAAGGCTTATCTGGATGCAGTTGATTTGGGCGTCACCATTCTCCACACCGCCGTACGCCCGATGGCTAACGGTCCATCCGTACCGTCGGTCGAAATCATCACACGCAATCTCGAGCTGCTCGGGCACACACACAATCTCGATACCTCGTTGTTTGCCCCGGTCGCCGATCATTTCGAGAAAGTCGGCACAGCGGCTGGCTTCCTGGTCAATCAACATGCTGAATACGATGTGATGTCGATTCAGCATCAGGTCCCGGGCGGTATGGTCGGCACCCTCAAGGCGCAGCTGGTCCAGCACGGCATGAGCGAACGCCTCGATGCGGTATTAGCGGAAACCGCAGTGGTGCGGCGCGAACTCGGCTATCCCGGCATGGCCACACCGTTCAGTCAGCTGGTCGGCACCCAGGCGGTGCTCAACATCATTACCGGCAAACGTTATTCCTCGATACCGGATGAGGTGATTCAGTACGCCGCTGGCTTTTACGGACAAACTGCCGGGCCTATCGATCCGAATATCATGGACGTCATCATGTCGTCACCGCGCGGCAAGGAAGTTTCCAGCCAGCCGCCGGCACAACCGACCATCGAAGAGCTGCGCAAGGAATACGGGACTGAGGATGACGACGAATTGATCCTGCGCGCGCTGGTTGCTGGCGAAGGTCTCGACAAGATGCGCACTTCGGGACCGGTTAAAACGACCTACCCCTATCTTTCGTCGCCCGAACTTGATCAGGTCGCGCGCTTGATGAAAATCGCCAACTCGCCGGTGGTGCAAGTGAAGTCTGCTGATTTCGAACTTTCATTGAGAAAATCTTCATGAGCCAGTCTGCGCAGCGTCGTGCGGTTATCGTCGATATTGTGCGTACGCCGTTCGGGCGTGGCCGCGAGGGTGGTGCGCTGGCCAGTGTGCATCCGGTTAATCTCTATGCCCACGTGTTGGAGCAGTTGGTAGAGCGCACCGGTATCGACAGTGGGCTGGTCGAAGACGTCATCAGTGGCTGCGTCATCCAGGTCGCTGAGCAGTCCGGCAATATCGGTCGTCAGGCCGTTCTCGCCGCAGGCTTTCCCGAATCGGTGCCTGCCGTCACCCTTGATCGAAAATGTGGATCTGCACAGCAGGCCATGGACTTCGCCGCGCAAGGCGTTATTGCCGGCGCTTACGATGTGGTGATCGCGGGCGGTGTCGAAATGATGAGTGTGGTGCCTATGCGGGTCAATCGCATGGGTAAGGACAACGAAGGCAGTCGCTTCCACGCACGCTACCCGGACGGCATGATTCGCCAGGGCATCTCGGCCGAACTCATCGCGCACAAATGGGCTATCGATCGGGAGCAGCTCGATCAATTTTCACTACGCTCACATCAGCTTGCTGCAGCGGACGATGGCGCGGCTCGAGATATCGCGGCCCTCGACGTAATCGATGCTGAGGGGCAGCCACGCACCGTTAGCGCAGACGAAGGCATTCGGGCCGGTTCAACGCTGGAAAAGTTGCTCAGTCTCAAGCCTGCGTTTGCCAACGAAGACATGTCCGCGCGCTATCCGGAACTAACTTGGACAGTCACCGCCGGTAACGCCAGCCAGGTCACCGACGGTGCGAGTGCGATGCTCATTGTGGAAGAGAAAGTGGCTGAGCGACTCGGGCTGACACCGCGCGCGGCAATTTCCCATTTCGCGACTGCCGGCGACGATCCGATCATGATGCTGACCGCGATTATTCCAGCGACGCGAAAACTGCTGCAACGCGCCGGACTTGCGCTGGACGCGATTGACGCCTACGAAGTGAACGAGGCGTTCGCATCTGTGCCGCTGGCCTGGCAAAAAGAGTTCAATACCGATCCCGAACGGCTGAATGTGTTCGGTGGTGCGATTGCGCTGGGTCACCCGGTCGGCGCGTCGGGCGGTCGTCTGGTCGCTAACTTGCTGCGCGCGCTAGAACAGAATAAGGGTCGCCACGGACTGGTCACGATGTGTGAGTCGGGCGGAATGGCCAACGCGACTTTGTTGGAAAGGCTGTAATTTAAGACTTCACGGCTGCATCCGGCAGCCGGGATTGATGCAATGTTCAGGAGAGCAACATGACGGGTAGAGTCGCCGACAAAATCGCCATCATCACCGGTGCGGGATCTGGCATCGGTCAGGCCTGCACGCAGCTATTTGCCCGCGAAGGGGCAACCGTAATTGGTTGTGGGCGGCGCCAGTCGGCCCTGGATGAGACGCTTGCCGGGGTCCAAGCCGAGGGTGGCCAGGGCATGGTCGTCGCTGCTGATCTGGCTAAGCTGGAAGACGCCGAGAATGTCATTGCGAAAACGATGGAGGCTTACGGTCGTATCGACATCATGGTCCACGCTGCAAGCGTCGGCTGGAGCTGGGGCAACACCAGCGCCGATTCGATGAACGACATCGCCACCACGCCGCCAGATAAATGGCATGAGGTCATTGGCATCAACCTCAACGCCTGTTACTACATGTGTCACGGCGTGTTGCAGCACATGCTTAAGGCGGGCAGCGGCTCGATCGTGAATGTGGCAAGCATTTCCGGCATGGTGGGTATGCAGACTGCGCACACTTACTGTTCGGCTAAAGGCGGCGTGATTAACCTCACGCGCGCGATGGCTAACAGCTATGGCAAGCTCGGCGTACGCTCCAATTGCGTGTGCCCTGGCTTTACTGATACCCCGATGATCGCGGATGTGATGAACATCTTTGATGATGAGGCGACCGCGGATTTTCTGACCCCGATGGCGCGCGCAGGGACACCGATGGAGATGGCCTACGGGGTCCTCTATCTGGCATCCGACGAGGCAACGTACTGCAACGGGGTGGTGCTACCGATTGACGGCGGTACAGTCGCCAGACAGTAGGTTTATTGCGGGGCAATTGCGCTTCAGCAGGCGATCGAAAAACTTCTGCGGCGCCCGTCTGCGGCGTCGCTCGCTCCTTACCCATTCAGCATCGCTGCGCTGCGTCGTCAGTGAAGGCCGCGCGTGATGACGTCTTTTAGTGCTCGGCGCTAACGACGATTTCAATCATATTAGGTTCACTGCAGGTGATCCCGGCCGCTACCAGTGCCTGAATATCGGTGGCTTTGGTGATCTTCTGCGCCTTCATGCCCATCGATTTCGCCAGTGCTAAAAAATCGATCGCCGGATCGATGAGATCCATGGCGATGAACTTGCCTGTGCGTGTCGAATTGTAGTCCGGCTGCGAGCGCATGAAATTCTTCAGCACGTTGTACTCGAGGTTATTGATCACAATAAATGTGACGGGTACGTTCTCGTTCATCGCCGTCCATAGTGCCTGTGGCGAGTACATCGCTGCGCCATCGCCGACCAAACTCACGACCGGCTTGCGTCCAAGCCCCAGCGAAAATCCAACTGCTGCTGGCATGCCCCAGCCTAGCGCGCCGCCGCGCAGGAATGAGTATTGTCGCGTGTAGTCGTTTTGCAAAAACGCCCGGACGTGGGCGGCGGTGGCGATCGCTTCATCCACAATCGGTGTTTGTCCTATGGCCGCGACCAACTCGCGCGCTGCAACCAGTGGGTGAATGACTGGATTCGCCTCTACCTCTCGTGCTGCCTTGTAGAGGGTCTGTTTTCTGTTGGTGAACGTTTGTTTAAGGACATCACGCTGCGCAGCATATTGGTCGCTGCGCGCGGCAACTTTTTCCTTCAACAACTGGTTAAGTTCTTTCAACGAAAACTCGATGTCGCCGACCACGGAGAGTTTCGACGGGAAAGTTCGGCCGAGGTCGCGGCCATCAACCGACAGTTGAAACAGCTCGCAATCGTCCGGCAGGGCAGAGTCTTCTGAATAAAGAATGGTGATAAACGATTTACCACCGAGCGCAAACACGCAGTCAAATTCCTCCATTGCGGTGGCGATGTCGGCTGCTCGGGTCGGTAGATTGCCTTGCCACAAATAGTGACTGGTGGGATAGGGAATGTGCGCGGGCCAGGAAGAACCAAACACTGGTGCTGCCAGTATTTCGGCAAGCTCGACCACTTCTTTGTAAGCATCGTTTGCGGAAATCTCATCGCCCGCAATGATCGCGACTTTGCCGGGCGCGATGGCCGCCAGCTCTGCGGCTAGCTCAGGTAGCGAATGCGCAACCGGTCGCCGGTCTACATGCGAGATGTCCGACGTTTGAATGGTGCTGCTTTCCTCCATCACGTTCATGGGCAGCGATAGAAAAACAGGTCCCGGCGGCGTCGCCTGGCTGTCCTGAAAAGCCCGATGAGCCAGAACCGGAATTTGCTCGGCCGAGGTAATTTCGGCCGACCATTTACACGCCGGTTTTGCGATCGACACCAGATCGCCCTGCAGCAGCGGGTCGGTAATCGCGTGTCGCGAGTCCTGTTGGCCGGCGGTCACCACCAGCGGGGTGCCGGAGGTATAGGCATTGAGCAAGTTACCCATGCCGTGCCCCAGCCCGCCGGCGGTATGGAGATTGATAAAACCAGGTTTGCCGGACGCCTGTGCGTAACCGTCGGCCATGGCCACCACGCTGGCCTCCTGTAGCCCCAGTACATAATGGATGTCCGGGTGGTCGATCAGAGCGTCCATCAACGGTAATTCGGTCGTGCCTGGATTGCCGAAAATATATTCGACCCCTTCAGTTTCCAGTACTTCCAGCAGGATATTGGCGCCATTACGGGCGTTTGCTTTGCTCAATCGTCAGGCCTCTCGTGAAAGGTCGATATCAACTTCGAATTATCCGAAATCTCGTATGTCAGGTTCAACACAAGTGCGAGGGCGCGGAACGTGCAGTGCTCCGGCAAGATTAAGAGCGTGCCCATATAGTCATCGTCGAAGGGCTGTGTAAGATACCCATTATGTCTACGCAAAACAGCTTCCCGGTGCTCGACGTGGTTGGCGGCGCCCGCGCCCGCGGTACCGCCCATGGCGAGGCTCTGCGTGAGCGTATCGCCAGCACGTTTGCATTCTACATGGACGATTTGTTCGCCGGCGGGCCACTCGACCGCACGGCAATAGCTGGCCGCGCGGCCCGCATCCGTGAGCTCACCAGTGTCTACGCGCCTGATATGGTCGAAGAAATCGACGGCATTGCGGCGGGCAGCGGCCTCGAGCCCTGGAAGATCTTTGTCCTCAATGCCCGCACTGAAATTATCAATGCGCGTGTCAATGAGTGCTCTGCATTGTTTTTCGTCGATCACAGGGTACTTGCGCAGAATTGGGATTGGCTTGAGCCACTCGAAGACTTGTGTGTGGTGATTCGTCACCAGCATCCCGATGGCCATCGCCATCTGGCCTTTTGCGAGCCCGGTATGGTGGCGAAAATCGGCATGAATAGCGCCGGTCTCGGGGTGTGTCTGAATATCTTGTTCGCAGCGCATGATCTGTCGGGGTTGGCGGTGCATATTTTGATTGGCGCGCTGCTCAATTGCCGGGATTTCGCGCAGGCTCGCGACTTGCTCAACCAATGCGGGCTTGGCAAGGCAAGCCATCTGCTGGTTGCCGCCAGCAGTGGCGAGGCGCTATCCATGGAATATTTTGGCGATACGGCACATGAGCTTGAGGCTCAAGCGGGCGCGTTAATGCATACCAATCATTGCCTTGGGCTCGGCGCTGCCGGTCGCAGTGCGGATTTAGCCAATTCCTGCGCCCGCTATGATCTACTCGAAGCAAAAGTACGCCGCGCCGAAGACCTCGATGTGGCGGCAGCGAAGCGCATTTTGATCAGCGAAGAGGGTGGGGATGACGCGTTGATGCGTGCTTACACGCCGCAAGCATTCCTCGGCACTCAGCGCGTCGGCACCTGCGCGACGTTGGTCATGGAGCTCACCGAGCAGCGCATGCATATTCGTCGGGGACCAACGCCCCAGGCGCAATTCACCACCCTTGATGTGTAGCGGAATCCAGCGGTCGCGAGAGCGCTGAAGAAGAGGTACGTGATGCTCGAACTGAGACCGAACTGCGAATATTGTGATGTCGATCTGCCGGCGCAATCCGAGGATGCGCGAATTTGTACCTATGAGTGCACGTTCTGCGCGACTTGTGCGGACGAGGTGTTGCACAACGTCTGTCCGAATTGCGGCGGTGGTTTCGTGCCACGTCCCATTCGCCCGCAAACTGAACGTCGCAATGGCGTGAGTCTGGGTCATCAACCGGCCTCGACCCGTCGTGTACATCTGTCCCACGCACACGACGAGATTGCGCACTTTGTTGCCGCGCATCGCGCCGTTCCTGCGACCGAACGCTGACAAGGCGTTTAGAAATGCCTACCAGTGGAGGATGTTTATGCGGTCGCGTGCGCTACGAGTTTGACGGCGTGCCGGCCGCCGCGCTCAACTGTCATTGTTCACTGTGCAGGAAAGCGCACGGTGCAGCGGCGATCGCGTTCGCGGTCGTGCGCGCGAAAAACTTTCGTTGGCTTAGCGGCGTCGAAGACCTGGCTAGTTATAACGCTACAAGCGGATTTACCCGACAGTTTTGTCGCCACTGCGGTTCGCAACTGGTGGTGCTCGAAGACTGGAATCCGCGCGGTGTGACCCTCGCGATGGGTAGTCTCGATGGCGAAGCGGGTATTACTATTGAAGGCCACATGTTTGTTGGTTCGAAAGCACCGTGGCACGAGATCAGCGACAACTTGCCACAACACCGGGCGTGGCCAGCCGGACTAGGCCCGCCATCGGCTGCACGCTCTGAGGAGCAGGACTGAGTACGTGAGAAAATTACTGTGAGCAACAAGCGTATGTTGAGGCTTGGCGCTTTCATGCGTCCGGTCAGCATCCATACCGCCGCGTGGCGCTATCCTGGCGCATTTCCCGATGCAAATTTCAATTTCGGGCACTATCAGCGCTTTGTCGAAACGCTCGAGCGCGGCCGCTTTGACGCGTTTTTTATGGCCGACCATCTGGCCGTGATGAATATGCCTATGCCCGCGCTGAAGCGCAGCGCCACGGTCACATCATTCGATCCGTTAACCCTGCTGCCGGCACTGGCGGTAACCACGCAACATCTGGGCCTGATCGCGACCGCGTCGACGACCTATAACGATCCCTACCATGTCGCGCGCAAATTCGCCTCGCTGGACCATATCAGTGAGGGGCGTGCCGGCTGGAACATCGTTACCTCCGCCAATCCGGACGAAGCAATGAATTTCGGTCTTGAGCACCATATGGAACATGACGAACGCTATGTTCGCGCGCGCGAGTTCTACGACGTGGTGACAGGTCTATGGGATTCCTGGGCAGATGATGCGTTCATTCGCGATGTCGATACTGGTGTTTATTTCGATCCCGACCGATTGCACGTGCTCGGCCACAAAGGTAAATACTTATCGGTGCGCGGACCGCTGAACGTTGCTCGTCCACCGCAGGGCTGGCCGTTAATTGTGCAGGCCGGGTCCTCGGATGTCGGCCGTCAGCTCGCTGCCGAAACTGCGGAAATGGTCTTCTCCGCGGCGAACAATCTCGACGACGGTAAACGTTATTACGCTGACGTGAAAAAGCGCGCGCGCGCGGCTGGACGGAATCCGGACCACGTGAAAATTCTGCCCGGCGCGTTCGTTGTCGTGGGCGATACCGTCGAGCAGGCGCGCGAGAAAAAAGCCTTGCTCGACAGCCTGGTCCATTCGGATAGTGGTATCGCAACGCTCGGCGTTCTGCTGGGTACGGATGTATCCGGTTTCGATCTCGACAGCCCACTACCGGAAATCCCGCAAAGCAACGCCAGTCAGAGCGGGCGCCAAAAGCTTATCGACATGGCGGAGCGCGACAATTTGACCGTACGCCAGATGGCACAGTATGTCGGTGGCAGTTTCTCCACGCTCGAAATTGTGGGGACGGCGCAGACCATCGCCGATGAAATGGAAGCCTGGTTGCTCAGCGATGCCTGCGATGGCTTCAACATTATGTTCCCGTTTCTGCCGGACGGCCTCGATGACTTCGTCGATCAGGTGGTGCCGGAATTGCAGCGCCGTGGATTGTTCCGCCGCGAATACGAGGGCAAGACCCTGCGTGAAAACCTGGGTTTGCCACGCCCGGAGAATCGTTTTTTCAATCCGTCGCAATAGCTGTTTCTCAGACTCGCTCCGTTCCGCCGCCGGTTGGCGGTGCAGAATCATTGCTTTTAACTGAAGCGCTTTCTATTTGGATCAGGCTCTTTCTATGAAACTCGAAGGCATTCGCGTTCTCGATTTGTCACGCTTTCTACCGGGACCCTACATGGGGCTGTTAATGGCCGACCACGGTGCGGAAGTGATCAAGATTGAGAGCTTTGTCGGTGAGCCGACCCGCCATCTTGGGCCGCTGATCAAAGGGCACTCGGCTTACTTCCGCAATACCCAACGCGGTAAATCGAGTCTGCGGCTCAATCTGAAAGACGCACAGGGCGTCGAGATTTTTATGCGTCTGGCGGAGGAATCTGATGTGATCATCGATTCCTTTCGACCTGGCGTGGTGGACCGCTTAGGCATCGGCTATGAGGCCGTCAAAGCGCGCAACGCGGGCATCATTTATTGTTCGTTATCGGCATTCGGCCAAAGCGGTTCCCTGGCCCAGCGCCCCTCTCATGATCTCGGTGGGCAGGCGCTGACCGGCACCTTGAGTCTCATGCAGGGCGAAGGTCGCGAGCCTGCGTTGCCCGCGAGCCCGACAGCGGATGTCGCGTTGGGTTCACTGGCACTGGTCGGCATTATGATGGCACTTTATCGGCGCGAAAAAACCGGCACAGGTGACTTTCTCGATATGGCGATGACCGACAGCCTGATGTCATGGAATCCGCACATCGTCAGCAATGTGCTGGCCGAGAATCGGGCGCCCGAGCTCGAGCGCGAACGGCTGTATGGCGGCGCAGCGTTTTATAACGTCTACGCGACTGCCGACGCGCGCCACATCGTACTGTCTGGTGCGGAAATGAATTTCGTTGAGAATCTGCTGACCGCGCTTGAACGCCCGGACTTGATTGCTGTCGGTCGCCTGCCATGGGGCCCTGATCAGGCGCCCTTGAAAGCCTTTCTGCGTGACACGTTTGCGACCCGGACGATGCAGGAATGGGACGCGTGGCTGGCCGATAAAGGTGTTTGCTACGCCCCAGTGTTCGACCTGCACGAGGCTTGGGAGCAGCCGTACCTGCGTGAGCGCGGCATCGTAGAAACCGGTGCAGATGGCGTCGAGCGGTTGGGCACCCCGGTGCGGTTTCGGCATGAGCCGGGCCAGGCATCGGACAAGCTCTCGGAACTCGGTGCCGATACGGAGGCTTTGCTTGAGCGCCTCGGCTATGACGCGCCAGCGCGCGCCGGCTTGCGCGCCGCAGGGGTGTGTTAAAGGCGTTAGCATCGAGTGTCCGGCAGGTTCGGACGTTCTAGGCACCGTGCTTAAACTGCGGCGATAGAACACAGCGCGCCGGTGCTACAAAGACCTGGCTGTAATGCCACCGCGTAGGAGCGCGACTCAGCTAATGATTGAAGTTCAACAGTTAGTTTCCGAACGCCATGTCGTCGACGATTTCGGCGCGGCACAGGAATGGTTTCATGCGCGCAAATGGACTGATGGTCTGCCGGTTGTCCCGCCGACGGCCGAGCTGGTTGGTGCGTGTCTGGATTGGGCGATGCTCGACCCGCAGCATTTGATTGGTATTGAGCCGGTTCGCGAGCGCGTACTCACGGCCGAGAAAGTTGCGATTAACGCAGTGATGGCCGGGTGTCTGCCGATGCATTTTCCGGTCGTGGTTGCGACACTAACCGCGATGTTGCAGGAACCGTTTGTTTTACACGGCGCGACTTCAAGTACCGGCGGATGTGCGTTGCTGGTCGTTATCAACGGTCCAGTGCGGCGCGAACTCAATATGGATGCCACGTTCAACGTGCTCGGTGCCAGCGATCGCGCAACGATGGTGATCGGGCGTGCTTTGCGACTCGTGCTATACAACTTGCTTGATGTTCGTCCCGGCGAGGCCGATCGTTCAACACTTGGGCATCCGGGCAAGATCAGTTACTGCGTGAGTGAGGATGAGGAGAATTCACCCTGGCTACCGCTTGCCGAAGAACGTGGTAGCCCGCGCTTCGCGTCTTCAGTGACGGTGATGGCTGCGGGCTCACCGCGTCAGATATTGAACGAGTGGACGACGGAACCCGAACAGATACTCGATACCTTCGTAGCCGAGATCAAAGCCAATATGCGCCATTATTCGATTTGGCCCGGTAACTACGCGTTGGTAATCCCGCCCCAACTACGCACCCATTTCGAAACCGCTGCCTGGTCGAAAGCGGATATCCGCGAGTACGTGTATCGCAACGCGCGCATCTTTCGCCGCGAGTGGGCCGATTGCGGCAAGGGCGCGGTCATTGCTGATAAAGGCGACCGTGAGTACGCCGCCCTGCCGAGTGCTGATCACTTGTTAGTGATCGCGGCCGGCGGACCGGCCGGCGGCTTCGGTGCGGTCATTCCGCCCTGGCTGGGTACGACCAGTCAGGCCGTGACGATTGCGATTGGCACGTGTGTCGATTGCGAAATCTAACGACAACTTATTTGTTGCCGGAGAAAAACCATGAGCATCGAATTTCTTGACCCGACTCACGAAAACGACAGCGCGGAATTTGCACTTGCACCGCGCCTGCGGACGCTCGAAGGAGCGGTGGTCGCGATTATCTCGAACGGCAAGAAGAACACCATTCCGTTCTTCGACGCTTTCGAGGCTGAACTGTTGAACCAGCATAAAGTCCGCGAAGTCGTGCGGATCACTAAATTCAACTACAGCACCCCGGTTGACGCGTCATTACTCAACGAGGCCGAACGCTGGAACGCACTGATATCAGGTATCGGCGACTGAGGCAGTTGCTCGTCGTGCAGTTTGCATGACGCGATTATCGGGGAACGACGTGGACTACCGTCGGCCGGCGTGATGACTTCGCAGTTCGTCAGCGCCGCCGATTTGATGGCACGTGTACTCGGCGCCGAAGGGTATCGATTTGTCGTTACTGCGCATCCCATTTCGAGCGCAACGCCAGGCGATCTGACGCAGCGTGCAAAAGTCGCTGCCGCAACGAGTCGCGATATATTGATGGGGATTGAGTAGGGTGAGGCCGCACACTCCTGCTTGATTCAGTCTTTGCTTCCGGACACGCGACCCCATCCTCGGTGTAAGAAACACCCCTGTATTGAAGATCTGTTCAGGATCGCTACGGAGGGCAAATCTATGCTCAGTCGACATTCACGGTGGGCGAGCGATAATCGATTGACCGTCGGTATCGATATTGGGAAGTTGAGTATGCGTGGCAAGAAGATCCTGATGTTGCTCATCGCACTCGTGCTGTTCGTGCCGCCGGCATCGGGGACTGACACACAGGTGGTCGAGTTCATTCTCCCCAACCATGCGTCGTCTTATGAACTGGCTGCGGCGGGCAAGACCGTTGCGTGGGCCGCCCAGAGGCTGGCCGATCTCAGCGGCATACCGAGCGAGTACCTGCTGCTGTATCGTAGACAAGACTGGCTATTCGATGGCGTCGTGGTGGCCAATTCACACCTCGCCACGAACCGACTTGCGCTCGATGACAGACTTGCCGACTCCGACGTGGTCAACGTTTTTGTCAGACCTGTAACCGGTGACCACATCCACAGTATCTACAATGTCTGGATTCACGACGGCTCGGCTTACCGTTTGTTGAGACCTTTCTATGACGCCGAGTTGCTCTCCAAAAACGACGCTCATGGAGGTGAGACCGAATACTACTTTGCGAAGTTGCATAACGGGCTACACACCCATGGCAAAGGTCTCATCCATGTTCATCCATGGACGTCACCGTTGTGGTTCCATGCGACTGACGGCCTCGGTGCGACGCTCGAACATTGGCTCGACGATGTCGGCGTCAAGATTCGGCAGTACCCCTATCGCCCGACACTCTCGCTCGAATTCTCCAACGGCATCTATTTCGTTTCCAAAACGCAGTTCAAGAATATTATCGCCAACAAGGACGTTGCCGGAACGACACGTTCTTACACCGCCGATAAGCTAAGTACGAAGATGTTGGCCGGTGATAACGACAACGTCTGGACTGCACTGCACTGGAAACACTATCTGGACTTCGAAAATCACCAGGCACCGGACGTTATTACCGACGATCTTGGCAAAATTTGGCTCGGCCGCAATCTGGCCGTTGTCGTCCTGGTCTACGGTCCGAGAACAGATATCGTTGCGCAAGGTGCGGATTTCGCGACCACCGTGACCGATGATTCGCTTAACCGTGACATCAGCGAAATTGTCGCGGCTAAGCTCGATTCAATGAAGACGGGTTCTGATTATTTCAGTCTTAAACAGTTCGACGGCGGTCAGTATCCGAGTCCTTATGCTGTGGATGGCAGATACGCGGCGGAGGATAAACAGTACCGACCGCAAGACGCGAAATTCTGAATACTGACGTCATCACAAATTTCCGAGTATCGTCTTAAGTTCGCAGCTCAACAAATCATTCAAGCCCCATTCAGTCACCTCAGGAACGTTCATGAAAATAGCCGTAGTTACCGGTACCAGCACCGGCATTGGTCTCGCAACCAGCCTGCATCTCGCCGCCAACGGCTACCGCGTGTTCGCGGGGATGCGCAACCTCGACAAAGCCGGGCCGCTACAAGATGCTGCCACTGAGCGGGGCTTGCCGGTCGAAGTCGTCGCGATGGATGTCAACGAACAAGCCTCTGTCGATGCAGCGTTTGCCGTCGCCCGGGCCGCCGGACCTATCGATGTGCTGGTGAACAACGCTGGCGTGGGCGGAGCGACGCCGCTCGAATTGACGCCTGAAGATGAACATCGCGCGATGTTCGACACGAACTACTTCGGTGCCATCAAATGCATCAAGGCCGTCGTGGCTGATATGCGCGAGCGGCGCGCAGGGACCATCGTCAATGTCACCTCGATGGAAGGTCTTGTCGCCATTCCGAATCAGATTGCGTATTCGGCGAGCAAGTGGGCTTTGGAAGCTGCGGGTGAGGCTTTAGCACACGAGTTGTGTCAGTTCGGCGTTCGCGTTGTGAACGTCGAGCCGGGCGTGGTCATGACGCAAATATTCAACAACTCGGCCCCGAAAACGCGTTACGACAAGCAGTCACCATACAAAAACATCATGCGCCGTAATGGCAAAATGTTTGCCTCCGGATTCCGTTCCAACACGCAACCGGAACGCGTCGCGGAAACTATCTTCGAAGCGATTACGACGGAGACCTACAAGTTACGCTGGCCTGTGGGAGCGGATGCGATAGGGATGCTTGAGGGTCGGCGGCAGATGGCGGACGAGGATTGGGTCGCGATGGGCGGCGATCTCACCGATGAAGAGTACGCTGCCCGCTACAAAGCAGCGTTCGATATCGATTTGTAAATTGGGATTGATGGTGGTTGCGTTCGACTTGGTTCTCGGGCGATAGACTCTTCGCGTTGGTCGGGTTTCTACCCGCGCAACCAGCGATTCGATTGCTGAAACGGCGCGGCTAATCAGTCCTGATTGCGCCTTCGGGGTTAAGACGCGAGTACTGTGGGCGCGAACGGGTGCCTGGGTTCAGAACAATGTTCGATCACTTTGCCGCGGTCGAGCGTAGTTCTTCGACCGTGGCATCGAAGTCCCTTTCCAGTCGCTTTCGCAACGCAGCGGATACGATGGTGTTCGGGTCGTGGCGCGCGCTCCACTGCATCATTTTCGCCAGCAGGGGTAGGAGATCTGCGCCACGTTCGGTCAACTCGTAGCGGAACTGGCGTCCCGGCCCACCGACCACGGGCGTTTTGGTTATCAACTTCTCACACACCAGCATGTCCAGGCGCGCGGTCAAGGTGCTCGGCGAAATACTTTCCGGCGCTGCCAGAATCTCGCTGAAGCTCGTTCTGCCGAACATCCCGATGTCACGGATAACCAGTAAGGTCCAGCGGTCGCCAACAATATCGAGGACGTGTGCCATGGGACACTTTGAGCGTTCTCCTGGCATAGGGTTCTCCCTCAGGTAAAGATCACGAACCGGCTAGTCCGGCGCGATGGCCTCGTTCTTCATCGCTGATAAAAGCTCGGGCCTGGACGATGCAAGGCCGATACTACCAAATCTGTAGTTTTCCCGATATGATGTTGGCAGAAATACTCCAATTTCAGTAGTTCTATTTTCGAAGTGTTTATTTCGAAGGCGCCTGTGAGCTCTCCGATGTGCTGTTCACGCCCATGGCGACACCAGCATGCGCGACTAATTTAACGAGGGTTCTATGTCCGCTCCGCAACCACCGCACACCTTTCTTGTCAGCGTGGTCGATCATCCGTGGCGGGTCATTCTGGCCACCCTTTTGGCAACTCTGTGCTTCGGCTATTTCCTGCAGTTTGTCGGGCCATCAATGTCCTACAAAGATCTCTTCGGAGCGGATTTCCCGCTGCTGGTGGAATACGAGCGGCTGCAATCGGAATATACGAATGACGAAAGTCTGCTATTCCTTATCGAGGCCAAAGAGGGGGATGCATTCGCGCCCGCACTGCTCAGCGGCGTGGCTAAGCTAACTCAGGAGTTGTGGAAAACGCCTTATTCGATTCGCGTCGATTCGATCACCAATCACCAACATACCGAAGCCAGCGGCGACGACCTGACAGTAGCCGACATGTTCAAACAGCCGGAGGACATGGCGGTGAGTGAGATAGCCCGCCTCCGGGCCATTGCGATTCGCGATCCGCTGACGGTCAACCGCGTCGTCAACCCACAAGGCAATGCGTTATCACTGGTCATCAGTTTTTCCTTGCCCAATCAGGCCATCGGCGAGAAGCCCGAAATTATGGCTTTCGTGAATGCTCGAGCAGATGAATTCCGCGCGAACTTTCCAGACGCGAATGTCTACGTGGGCGGACTTATCGGTCTCGACGCGACCTTCCTGGAACTGTCGACCCAAGAATCCGCGCTGTTTTTGTTGATGAACGTCCTGCTCGTCGTCGTTCTGATGACGCTGTTCCTGAAGCGCCTTAAACCTCTGCTGGCGAGTATCCTGATATTCTTTCTCAGCATCGCAGTCGCGATGGCGCTGTCCGGTTTAATGGGCTGGAAAATCACGCCATTCACGGCTTCCGTGCCAACGGTCGTGTTGATCATCGCGGTCGCCGATTGCATCCATATCATCACCGCCTTCGTGCACCGGCTGAATCGCGGCATTGATCAACGCGAGGCTTTGATCGAGGCACTCTCGGCCAACGCGCGGCCGGTAATCATCACCAGCGTCACAACAGCGATTGGGCTCATGACGCTCAATTTCAGTTCGTCACTGAGTGTCGCTGCACTAGGCAGCATGTCGGCCGCGGGTGTCATGGCTGCGTGTCTGCTTTCACTCACTTTGTTGCCGGCATTGTTGTCGCTTGGCACGCATAAATCAGGCGTTCGCAAGCCGCTTATTCGCGAGGAGCAGTTTGCGAGCTTTGCCAGCGGTCTTTATCGCAGTCGCATCGCGGTCTTGCTGATCTCGGCGGGTCTGGCGGCCACGCTGATCTACGGACTCGCGCAAAACAGCTACAACGAGTATTTCCCGCATTCGCTTGCCGAGCACATACCGTGGCGCCAGGCGAACGATTTTGGTGAGAAGCAATTCGGCAGCGCCTACAATTTCTCGTTCTCTATCGACGCCGGTGGTCCTGGCCAAGTCGCAGAGCCCGAGTTTCTCGCCAAAGTGGACGAACTCACAAACTGGCTGCGCGGTTTGCCGGAAGTGACTTACGCTAAATCAATTACCGATACGCTGAAAAGTCTGAATCGAAATCTGCATGGCGACGATGATGCCTTCTATCGCTTGCCCGAAGACCGTGAACAGGCTGCGCAGTACTTACTGCTTTATGAAACGTCGTTGCCCTACGGACTGGAATTGACCGATCGGGTGAACCTCGAAAAATCAGCGACCAAGGTTTTTGCCGCCTTCGCCGCGATGTCTTCGAGCGAGATCATTGCCTACGAACGCGTACTGAACGAATGGTTGGACGCCAATATGGCGGAGATGAATGTGACATGGTCGGGCGTGCAACTGATGTCCTCGCACCTTATCGACGCTGACGGACGGGGCTTAACGGTTGGGGCTTTTTCCGGTCTGTTTGTCATATCGCTGCTCTTGATGGTTTTGATGCGCTCAGTGCGCATCGGCCTGTTAAGTATGGTCCCGAATATATTTCCAGCCGTATTCGGTTTCGGCGTGTGGGGATTCCTCCACGGCGAAATTGGTATGGGGGTATCCGTCGCGGCCGGTATCACCATCGGTATTATTGTTGACGACACTGTCCATTTCCTCGCCAAGTACACGAGTGGCAAAAGTGAGCACGGCATGAGCTCACTGGAAGCGGTGACATATGCGTTGCAGCAAGTGGGACCGGCGATCGTGTTTACCACTATCGTTTTGGTTTCTGGTTTTCTCGCCGTCGCCGCGATCACCGACCTGACCTTTAACGGCTATATGGGGCTTGTGACGGCAATGGTGCTGAGCTTTGCGTTGTTGCTCACGCTCATCGTTCTACCTGTATTGTTAATGATGTTTGATCGTGGCGGGCCTGAGATCATCAGCACATCCGAACCGAGCACAGATGCGAGTCGCGCGTAACAGCGTGGTAGGCAGCAGTAGGCACCACTTGCCCGTGTCTTACATCAAGCCGGGCCCGCGGCCGCTGTACAATATGCCACGTAGGAGCGCCTTGGTTCGCCGCCTTCTCAGACATCAATTTTATTAGCAGCGACACCGGCGCTGCGATTCGAAGTAGAGGTACAACACCGCATGGCTAACTACATTCAGCTGCACTATTTTCATGGCCGCGGCATCGGTGAACCAATACGCCTGTTGCTAACTGTGGGCGGCGTTGATTTCGTCGACAATCGTTACACGCTGGACGAATTCGCGGCGATGGCCGATCTCAAGGCGAAGCTGCCTTTCGGGCAAATACCGGCACTGGAGGTCGGCGGTGTTTTTCTCGGGCAGACCGACTCTCTCATGCGTTTCTCGGCCAGGCTGGCTAATCTGTATCCGCAGAATTCGCTCGAAGCCGCACGCAGCGACATGATTGTCGCGCATCAGGCGGACATCCATTCATCGATCGCGAAAATGAGTTTTGACGGCGTTCCCGGTGCACCGGGAACGAAGATGGTGCCGGAACCGGAGCGCTGCGAGCGCATCGGAGCGTGGATGGAAAACACGCTACCCGGTCTGCTCGAACGTCTTGAGCAGCTCGCCGAACCGGACTTCATGATCGGCACGACGCTCTCGTGGGCGGATATTTGCGTGTTCAATCGCCTCACTCAATTACTCGATACAGACGAGACCTTGCTGGCGACGAAGCTACCGAAATTACGAGCTGTGTACGAGGGCGTCGCCGCGCTGCCATCGGTTCGCGCGTGGATTGACACCCATGCCGAAGATTACCCGCGCGGCAACGCACTGCCGCCCGGCTAAATGATTGGCAGGCTAAGTTATATGGACGCACGACGTAGCCGATTCGAACTGACCGTCGACCTCTTCATACGGGAACTGGAAGTTTCCAGACTCGTTAATCCAACCGACACAAAAGGAAAGAAACAATGATCGCTTACACCACACTGGGTACCAACGACTTGCCCCGCGCTGCCGCGTTTTATGATGCCTTGCTCGCCGAAGTTGGTGCTGCACGTGCCATGGACATGGGGCGTTTGATCGCCTATTCCGCTGGTGAAGGCCAGCCCATGTTCGGCATTTGTATTCCGGACGACGAGAAAACGGCGACTGCCGGCAACGGCACGATGATCGCTCTTGGCGCCGAGAACCCCGCTGCAGTTGATCGCCTGTATGCAAAAGCAATCGAATTGGGCGCGACCGACGCCGGTGCGCCGGGCGTTCGTGGCGAGATGTTCTACATTGGTTACATCCGCGATCTGGATGGCAACAAAGTGAATTTCTTCTGTCCCGCGGCATAAGCTGAGATCAAGCCGGACGACGAGGCATCTGTCGTCCGGCTTTTCTGGTCCAGAGACTTCCGTAGTTCTGAACCGACACGCAAGTTCCCTATCTCCTTAGAGGCCCACTAATGAGCTACAAACTGTATTACTTTCCGATTCGCGGACGCGGCGAACAAGTCCGTCTGTTTTTTCGCGCTCTGGAGATTCCTTTCGAAGACGTTGCCGTCAAGCGGGACGCATTTCTCGAACTGAAGAAACAGGGCCCGACAATGCTCGCCTTCGGGTCGCTGCCAATGCTGGAGGACGACGACTTCCGCTTGTGCCAGGGCCCGGTAATCTTGAGCTATCTGGCGCACAAGCATGACGCCGCGCCCGTCGACCCGCAGTTACGTGCGAGCGCAGATGCGATTGCCTGGGGAGCAGAAGATTTACGCTCGCGCTACTTCAAACTGTTCGGCGATGAGGCGGATTCAAAACAGGCCGAATTCGTGGCAGAGGAATGGCAACAGCGCTGGCTTCCTCATCTCGACGGACTGCTCGCGTCGAACGCCAATCCTGAGCACTTCGTCGGCGTGCAGCTGACCCATGCCGATGTCGCGATATGGGATGTGCTTGATGCCATTTTGATCAATATCAAACCCGCGAAACTGGACGGCTTCGTAAATCTACGAACGTTCTACGACACGTTTCGCAAGCGGCCCGCCGTGGCTGCTTACATCGACTCAGGTGAGCGCGCATCGTAGCGCTCGGTCGTGACGGAGTGTGTTATGTCTACCGCGCCACTGCATGGCGCACGAAATGTGCCCTAAGCACGCTTGAATCCTCGCAGGGAGAACCACAATGTTAGTCAGTACGAATCTCAGGAATTGGGGCATTGGATCGGAACCACAAACGATGCTCGAATGCGCCGCTTATGCGGAGTCCGCCAATATCGACACCCTGTGGGTTAACGAGCGCCTCAGTACGCCCAGCGGCATGGGCTGGCCCGCCGAGGACGGCGGGCGCTACCTCGATTGCCTGATGGCGCTAACGTTTATCGCGGCGCGCACCGAACGGATAAAACTCGGTACCGGTGTGTTGAACGTACCCTATCACTTGCCATTCCAGCTCGTGAAGCAGGTTGCCACCCTGCAGGACTTATCTGCCGGACGCTTTCGCTTTGGTATTGGTGTGGGTTGGTACGAGACGGAGTTTCAGGTCATTGGCGTCCCTTATCGCGAACGCGGCAAACAAACGAACGCAGCGTTGAAATTGCTCCACGACGCGTTCGCCAACGACAACATCGTCGTCAACGGCGCTGAGTTTGCAGTGCTGCCACGCCCCGCGCGTCCGCCGGTCTATGTTGGCGGTGGGAGTGACGCGGCGCTGCAAAGGACGGTGAACCTCGGCGACGGCTGGATAGCCGCTGGCAAGACCCCGGAAGAAATCGCGGAACCTAAAGCACGCTTGTTTGAGCTCGCTGACAAAGCCGGTAAGCCACCGCCAAGCATCATCGCAATGAAGACGCTACCGCTTGAAGACATCAATGCCGCTATAGAAATGGCACAAGCTTATGCCGCCGTCGGTTGCGATGAAGTTGTCCATGCCGGTGGGTACCCGGATGTGGCCGCATATCGTGAACGCGTCGACTTGCTTGCCGAGCGCATTATTCCTGCCGTCGCGTAGCATGCCCGTCGCCGAATCGGGCCTCCGGGCAGGCTCGATTCGGGCGATTTGTTGATCAGGCGAGGCGCTCAGCCCTGTCTCCTTCGTTCGCCCGGTAACGCTTCCTACCGATCCGCTAACAGTTCTTCCACGCTTCACGCAATAATCGACGCTCAGGATCGCAACCGATAGCTATTGCGTTGCCGAACGTTCGGAACCGAGGTTCGGTAACCCGCGACCATCCGGTTGTGAGCACGGAATAAAACCACTGGGGAGTAAAACGGCCATGGACATGAATGAGTTGGCACAACGTATTACGCGTTTGGAAGACATTGAGGCGATTAAGCAACTGAAAGTACGGTACTCGCATATCTGCGATGACCTGCACAATCCCGACACCATCGTTTCGGTATTTGCCGAAGACGCAATTTGGGAAAGTGCGGATTTTGGTCGTGCGCAGGGTCACCAGGAAATTCGCGACTTGTTTCAGCAGTTTCGCGACACGTTCACTTTTTCTCAACACAACATGACCAATCCCATCATCGAAGTGGACGGTGATCGCGCTACCGGCATTTGGTACATCTCCGGGCCGTGGACGCACGCCGAGAATAACCATGCGATTTGGATGATGGCCCGCTACGACGATGATTACGTCAAAATCGACGGGGAATGGAAGTATCAGCACTTGCGCGCCGGTGTGCGCATGCTTGCGGAACGCCAGGCGATTAGCGAAACCTGAGGGGCCGGCGCGGGATGTCTGGCGACTGCGGATCTTTCAAGTCGGCACGGGGGCCGTAGCGGATCCGAATTTGGTGTATAAAAGCTTGCCGTCGCCACTAGTCGGCGACGGCAACCAGCCGCTTCTTATAGCGGACTCGCGGCTCAGGCCTGTAGTGCAGCCATCTGGTTTTCGAATTCGCGCAAATCAAAATAATCGCGCCATTTCGCCAGCTTGCCATCTACGAACTCAAACGTACCCATCACAGGCAGAGCGATCTTTTTGTCGCCGAAAAAGAATGCATCAACCCGTTCGGTCATGACCACACCGTTGGCGTCTTCAGCGATGAAATGCAAAGTCCACTTCACTTCCGTTACTGGGGTCAGGAAGGGTTCGAGAAATTGGCGAATCGCATCTTTGCTGGTCAGCGGATCCATCGGTATGTTGTGGTAGAACGGATTGTCGCTAAACGTATCGAGGATTCCCTCGACGTCCTGTGCTTCCCATTTCGCGATGAAATCGCGGACTTTCTGCGTGTTGGACATGTGCCTCTCCCTTGGGCTGATTTCAGCGCCTCAGTATAGGTGAGTTGATCCAATCCTCAAGGTTGTTAGCCGGATGGGTTCAAGAACGCCGCCACGCGCACAGAGCCAGAAGGTAGGCGGAGCAAACGTGGCCATAGTCACACCGACTAAGCCTGTGTGGCATTGCACCGTTGGCCTGAGTATTCGAAGATAGCGTCACGAGAGAATGTGCGACTCAGTCCTCAGACCATGTCCGGTCAACACAACAGCGCCTCCTCCACGCGGGTTGGTTTGAATAAGCCGCAGCGTCCAATGGTTCAGGTTCTGGTGTTGTTGGGCGCCTTTCTCGGTTCCGTCGTACTCGGGTGGTTAGTTGCTGCGATCGTTGGGGGCGTATCGGAGAACGCACAGCTTGTAGTGCATGTGCCCTACCTGATGGTTCTCTTTCTCGGCTACGGACTGTGGTCGACGCGCTTGAAGGCCATTACGATGCGTCACGTCAGCGCTGGCCTGCTGCGCGCTTTGTGGTCGCTGTTAGCCCGCCGTAAATGCCCGCAGAATCTAGCCGATGTAATGCCAGATCAAGCGGCCCTCGAACAAATGGCGCTGGAAGCGCAGCAGGCGTGTTCGTCGTTTACTACGGTCGCCTGGCCGCTGGCTCGCCTTGTCGTGCTGGCCGCGAGCTGTCTGGTTTGGGAAAGGTTGCTGAATCGCTTAGCGCGGCTTGGATATTTGCCTAGCCTCGAGGAGGAGTGAGCGAGGGTGGCGTATCTACAATGCGGCGCTTTTTGAAAACAGATTAATGACTACCGTCCCTGCGATGATCAATCCAATGCCAATCAATGCAGGCAGATCTGGAATTTGCCGGTAAATTACTGCGCCCGTCATCGTCACCAGAATGATGCCGAACCCGCACCACAGCGCGTACGCCACACCGAGCGGCACCGTGCGTAGCACCAGGGCGAGCAAGTAGAACGCCAGACAGTATCCGCTTACGACGAGTAGGCTGGGGCCCAAGCGGGTAAATTCCTGCGACTCCTTCAGGGCGCTGGTCGCAATAACTTCGGCAATGATTGCACCAGCGAGATACCAATAGCCCATCGTCTACACTCCGCCTGTTTCTATTCGCATCGTGCTCGCCTTTGCCGCGTCGCTTGTCAGTGCATTTCTCAACACTGGCCGTATCGCCGAGCCGGAGGCGAATTCGAAGTATTGCTCCACCGGATCAGGTTCGGGGCAGAACGAATCAAAGCATCGAATCGCCCGTGCGCCCGACTGTTTCGGCATCCCTCAGCAATTACAAAATTCACTTTTAGTCTGTTTGCGGTGCGTCACCCTCGAGGACTTGCGGGACGCGTGCTTTGTGCCGAATGAAGTGGCGCAACGCATCCAATTGGTCGTCGCTTAGATCGGGAAAGTCAGGCATGCCGCGGGTGCGCAAGCCACCATCGACAACAACAAGCTTAAACGCATCTGCCACAAGCGGAATCTGCGAAGCGCGCAAATCTGGCGCGTAGCCACCGGAGACCGCTCCGCCGCCGTGACACATCATGCAAGATTCCTTAAACAGCCAGCTACCGGTTTCGACCAGCGCATCATCGACTTCGAAATCTTCCGCCAGCACCGGTTTCGGAAAGGTGGGTGGGTTTGCTTTCGGCAGCGTTTGTTGGCCGTCGAGTGCGAAGGTAAACAGGCGGCGCGTCTGCGCGCCATAGGCCCAGCCATGTTGGGCTGCAATCGAACCAACCATCGAAGCACCGGTGCCGCCCCAACCCATCAGAATCGAGACGTACTGCTTACCCTCAACTTCGAACGTAATCGGCGGCGCAGAAATTCCCGAGCCGAGCTCGGCGCGCCATAGCGGCTCGCCAGTTTGTGCATGGTAGGCGACAAAGCGCCCGTCTGCCGCACCCTGAAAAACCAGGTTGCCGTGCGTCGCGAGCGTGCCGGGATTCCATATTCCGGGCAGCGGTACTTCCCAGGCGAGCTTTTGCTTGATCGGATCCCATGCGCGCAAGGCACCGGTACCAACATTCGCAGGCACATCATCGCGAATCGTGTCGATAGCCGGGTCGAATGCGAAGTAGGGCGATTCCCACTCGCGCAAATTCATGCCCTTGTCGGTGTAAAAACCCGGTAGTTCGACCGACGGAATGTAGGCGAGTCCGGTGTCCGGGCTGTACGACATGGCGTGCCAGGAATGCGTACCCATTGCGCTTGGCCAGACTGTTTCTTCGCCATCTTCGTAGCGGGCGCCAGCGCGCTCAACCGGGCGGCCCGACTTAAGATCAACGTGGCTGGCCCAGTCGACACGACCGAATTTCTCCGCCGACAACAATTCGCCGTTGGCGCGATTGATGACGTAGAAGAAGCCATTCTTGGGCGCGTGCAGCATGGCCTTGATATTCTGCTCGCCATACTTAATGTCGGCGAGGATGATGTCCATGCTGGAGTTGTAGTCCCAGGTTTCGCCCGGGGTGGTCTGATAGTGCCATTTGTATTCGCCGGTATCGGCGTCGACCGCGACAATCGAGCACAGAAACAGGTTGTCGCCACCACCTGGCGAGCGAATCTTCTGATTCCACGGCGAGCCATTACCGGTGCCGAAGTAGACGGTGTTGAAGTCGGGGTCGTAAGTAATGCCGTGCCAGATATTGCCGCCACCTCCAAATTTCCACCATTCGCCGCTCCAGGTCTTGGCGGCCATCGCCATTGCGTCATTCTCGAATCCGTCGGCGGGATTGCCGGGCACCACCCAGAAACGCCAAGCCTGCTCGCCAGTCTCGGCGTCGTAGGCGGTCGCATAGCCGCGCGCCGCACCCCACTCGGTGCCGCCATTACCGATCACGACTTTGCCGCGGAAAACTTTCGGCGCGCCGGTCACGAACAGTGCTTTGCGCGGATCGACCGTCATCACGCTCCAAATCTGCTTACCGGTTTTCGCGTCGACGGCAATCAACCGACCATCCACTGTGGCGGTATAAACTTTGCCTTCCCAGTACGCCAGACCACGGCTGCTGTCCCACATGACTTTCATGCGCTCGCCTGCGTGCTTGATAGTTTCCGGGTCGTAGCGCCAGATGATGTCGCCGCTCAGTGCATCTACGGCATAAATCAGGTTGTAGCTGCCTTCGAAGTACATCACGCCATCGACCACCAGAGGGGTGCCGAGCAGCGAGCGATCGTCCGGTAAATCGAGATGCCAGGCGAGCCCGAGCTTAGCGACATTGGTGGCGTTGATTTGCTCGAGCGGGCTAAACCGTTGCTCACTGTAAGTACGGCCGAAAGCTAACCAGTTTTTGCCGTCTGCTTCGTTGCCAAGCGTTGCGTCATTGACAGTGGTCGCTGCCTGCAGCGTGCTGGAAAGCAGCGTCATGAGCAGCATTGAACGGACAAACTTATCACCCATGCATTTTCTCCTGATGAATTCTGTGGCGCGCTTGCACGAGCAGCGACCCGAATGCTGTCATAGTAAGATATCAGGCGGCGGACTGTGCAACACAGTGCGCTGCATGAACACCCTCACCCATTAGCGTTTGAGATAGCTCGCGGAGCCCAACATGCACGATGGTGAAGACCATCCTGAGCCGATTGAAGTCCCGTACCGAGAATTATCGGCTCTGGCACTGCGCGGGCTTATCGAGGCTTATGTTTTGCGTGAAGGCACGGAATACGGCGAACGCGATCATTCTCTGGACGAGAAAGTGGCCGCCGTGATGGTGCAGCTGGAGCGTGCTGAGGCGCGCATTCTTTTCGACCCGGAAACGCACGCGGTTGAGTTGATCCTGGTGCAGCGTCTTAGTGCCAAAGCCGCTCGTGGGGAGGCGAGCTAAGCAACGTGCTTTGCCACGGCATACAAGTAATCGTTAGCTAATGGGTCCCGCTGCCGTTCTGATCGGTTGGTCGAAGCTGAATTCGACCAGATTGCCATCCGGGTCGCGCAAGCCACAGTAGTAACCGACCGGCGCTGCTTCGTCGCGGGTCGGCCAGGCGAGAATACCGGCTTCGCTGGCACGCCTGGCAATGGCATCCACTGCAGCACGCGAGGGCAGGGCAAAACCAAAATGGGAAAAATCGTCGTCTTTTTGCTGGCGTCTACTACCGCCCGGGATCAGGACAATTATGAAATCGTCCGCGCGACCCGGTTCAGCCAGCCACACGATGCGCTTGCCTGCGTCGAGCCGATCGTGGACCAGTGACATCGCGCAATAGTCGGTGTAAAAATTGATGCAGGCGTCGAGGTCGGCGACGTGCAATGCGATGTGCGTGAACGCGGTAGCCATTGGGAATGGCCGCTAGCGCGAGCGGCTAACGGCCGTTCCAATCAAGCCGGATTATTGGAGCTGAACATATCCCAGTGCAGCTTCCAGTCCTTACCTTCACGCTTCCATACCACCATGTATTTTGCGGTGTCGAGCACTTTGCCGCGCGCGCCTTTAATGGTTGCTGTGCCATATTCAATCGCCGTGCGGCCCTGGTCATCGACCGAGACGGTGCGCAGATTCACAGACTTAATGCCACTCTCCAGGCCGCCTTGCCAGTAAGCCGCAATTTGCTTGCCTTTACAGGGTTTGGAATTCGGCGGCAGAAGAAGTGCCGTCTTCGTGTAACAGGCCTGAACGCCAGCGAGATCGCCTGCTGCGAGGCAGGTCGATAGATTCTTGTTGGCGGCTTTAATGTCGGCGGTAAGATCTTTTTTCTTGGCGGTGGCCATCGAGATTCTCCGGGCTTTCTGTAAGTGGTTCGGTCACGCTTTCATAGTAGACGATGGCCGGATCGAAAGCGCGCCGTGCTATTCAGGCGGCAACGATGGCACGCAATTCAGACAGACTGTGGATGGTGTGGTCCGGGCTTACGGTTTTGCGACCCGTTTGCATCGGCGGTGCCATCCCGCCATCGACAATCAGTGCGGTCTGCATCCCGACGGCATGGGCACCCACGATATCCTGCTCGGGCGAATCACCAACGAACAGAACCTCGTCGGCCTTTAGCTCAGCTAATTCGAGTGCGTGTTCAAAAAAACCGCGATGGGGTTTACACGAGCCGGCCGCTTCTGAGCTGGTCCAATGATGTAAATGTGCCCCGAGGCCTTCACGTTCAATCAATGGAGTGAGCATATCGTCATCAATGTTCGAGACCACCGAGACGTATAACCCCGTTGAACGTAGATGCTCGAGGGTTGCCAAACAATCTTCCTTCACTACCAGGCAGTCAATCATCGCCACGCGATGCGTATCGAGGTACCAGTCATGAATCTCGGGTTTTGCAGGGGCGTGCACGAGTTCTGTAAAACGCCGGAAAATATCCGCGAAATAATCGACGTGCAGAAAGTACGGTTTGTCAGCGTAGCGAACATTTATCTCGGCGCCGGCCTGGGTGAACGTTTCCTTGAGGTGCTCCGGATCGGCGCTGATCCCGAGTCTTTCACTCGCTTCCAGCAAGACCGGTATGGTCGCGCGAGCAACGTTACGGTAGCTGAATAAGGTGCCGCCCAGATCGAAAAACACCCCGGAAATCACGACAACACCCCACCTAGTGCGCGTTGCCAACCATAGTCGGTGAAATCCATTTTTATCGGAGTCACGGAAATATCCTTGTTGTCTATTGCGGCCAGATCACAGCCCAGTTCATGTTCAGTTCGCGGATGGGTAATCTTGACCCAGAAGTACGGCTGGTTCCGCGCGTCGTGTCGAGCGTCGATACTCAGTCGGCCGCCCGGCCGCTGCCCCTGATGAGTCACACGCACCTGACCTACCTCGTCGACAGGGCAGTTGGGGAAATTGATATTGATAAACGAACCTTCCGGCCATTGTTCAAGTTCGATACAACGCCGCAGCAGATCGGGTGCGAAGCGCGCAGTCGGCGCAAAGTCAGCGACGGTACCGACCTGGCGCGTTTGCGAAATGGAAATTGATCGAATGCCTTCCAGCGTGCCTTCCATCGCAGCAGCAATAGTTCCAGAGTAGCTGACTTCTTCGCCGAGATTACCGCCGCTGTTGACTCCCGACAAGATCAGGGTCGGCGGACCGTCAGTCATGATGTGCCACATGGCCATGAGTATGCAGTCAGTCGGTGAGCCGACAATCTCGAAGCGCTTGGGACCGAGTTGATGCATGCGCAGTGGGTCGGTCAGCGAAATGGAATGACTGGCGCCGCTGCGTTCGCTGGCCGGCGCGACGACCCAAATGTCGCCGCTGAACTCGGTAGCGATGCTTTCGAGTAATTTGATCCCGGGCGCATCAATGCCATCGTCGTTAGTGATCAAAATGCGATGTTTTGTCGATAGATTGTTCATGGTCTCGGATGCGTATCTGCTAGCGTTAGGTTGAATTCGTAGCGACGTGGCTACACGGCGGTGCGTGCATTAATGCGGGCAAATTGGATCTTGGTGCGCTCGGTACAGTGCACACATGAGATGCTTGCTGGCGTGCCGTCAGGCAGGCCTTTTCGCAGTCGGTGCATCGTTGCTCCTACTGCGCCAGCGTAAACGAGACCGCGAGTGCGGCCCTGGAGGTTTAGCTGGTGCGTTCGGTTTGGCGCTTTAGCAGGCGCTTTTCAAGCGCTTGTGCTTTTTCCTCGCTGCCACCCAGAAAGCCGGGCGCAGCGCGATAGTATTTGATTAAGTCGCGTAGTGCTTCTGGATCATTGGGGGCCAGTTCCACCGCCTGTTCAAGCGCCAGACGCGTCTTGTTGGCAAGGCCGATAGCGTCGGTCCAGCCTGCTTGTTCAGCTAGTCGGCCATAACTTTTGCCGAGCATGTGCGCACAGCGTGCACATGTGGGTTGTACGGTCAGAACCGCTTCGAACAACTCGACGGCGGTCTCGTACTGCCGATTGTCGTAGGCGCGCGTCGCGCTAACAAAGACACTGGTGGTGTCGCTGTCCGTTAATGTCGCACTGGTATTCGCGCAAAACAGCAACGCGACCAACAGTGGCAATAAGCTTCGATGCATCAGATCCCAGAACTCTCGCAAGCGGCCGGGGATAGTACGGTTATTCCCGCCATTTTGCGAGCCCTTGGCGTCCAAAGCTCGTCTGAGTTCTAACTTATGATCCGAGCCGCCAATCGGACTGGCTATGTCCACCAGCCCTGTTCCAGGCGCACGCCGATTAAAAAGTCCTGGCGACGTCACGCGCCTCGTTGCTGGCCTGCGCTTGGGCAGCAGCAACTTCTTCGGGGGTCGCGAGGGTCGGTGCGACAACGATGCGCGTCACATCGGTGATGCCGATGAACCCGAGCCAGCCCTCGAAGCCCGGCTTCTGACCGTCGAACGCTTCTGCGCCACTGCCTTCGTGATACACGCCTGCGCTGGAGTAAATCGCGGCTACTTTGCCACTGACCATGCCGGCGTAGCCAGTTTCAGGAGAGAAGCTCCACGCGAGGCCTGGTTGGGTGATGACATCAATGTAATGTTTCAGCCGATAGGGAATGCCGAAGTTCCACATCGGAATTGAAAAGACGTATTTATCTGCGCTCGCAAAACGCTCGAACAGGCCCTCGACGGTCTGCCACGCGGCCTTTTCGGCGGCAGACGGCTCCTGGCCGTGCATGATTGAATACTTCGCGTCCAGCATGGGACCGTCGAAGGCGGGCAGATCGACTGACCATAAATCGAGGCGGTCGATAGTATCGTCGGGATGGGCACTCGCGTACGCCTCCAGAAAGGCGTTGGCCACTTTGATTGAGTGTGAGCGTTCCTTGCGCGGCGAGACTTCGACATAAAGCAGTTTGGCCATGAATTGAGTCCTTGCTGATAGAGCGTGAATGGGACCGCAGTATAGAGCGACTTATTGCCGGATTCGCGAACCCCGAATCTTTGAGCACGAATGACAAAAGTGCACCGCGATTCGATCGCCGAACCGGCGGACGGATTGTGCGAACTCGCAACCCGCTGCGCCGGGCGCTCGGCCTGACGCCTTAGCGATAGTCGTCGGCGTGCTGGTCGAGGTAGACCACGATACGCCCGAGTGCTTCCCGTAGGCGTGCATTGGACTGGGCGTAGCACAGGCGAAAATACTCGTCGTTGCCAGGGCCGAAAGTGAAGCCGGGTGCGAGGCCAACATCCTGTTCGTCGAGTACCGAATTCACAAACGCATCGCTCGATTTGAGACCCGGAATACGCACGAACGCATAGAACGCACCTTCCGGTTCAGTGAGTTCGACAAGAGGATGCTTACCGAGAATAGCCATAACCGCGCTGCGGCCAGCCTGATACTGAGCTCGAAATTGCTGTACTGCCGTGTCGCCTTGTTCGAGCGCAGCGATCCCGGCGCGCTGGATGAAAGAGGGTGCACCGGTGTTGAAGCACTCAGAGAGCACCGCCATCTGCTCGCCAAAACCACTCGGAGTGATCATCCAGCCGAGTCGCCAGCCAGTCATCGCGAACGCTTTGGAAAACCCGTTGACGACGATCACGGGATCGTTCTCAGTGGCGATTTCCAAAAATGACGGGGCGACTTCCGCGTCGTAGATGGTGCGGTGATAGACCTCGTCGGCAATGATGACAACGCCTCGCTCACGACAGATTCGCAGCAATTCTTGCTGCTGCTCGCGCTGCATTACCCAGCCGGTGGGGTTGCAAGGGCTGTTGATATAGATCGCGCGGGTATTTGGTTTAATTGCTGTACTGACCTCGTCGAGGTCGAGGTGCCATCCGCGCGCTCCGCAGCGCTGTCTGACGTGGCTGAACTCAGCGCCGATCACCGCGATAGCGCGATCGATATTGGGCCAGTGCGGCGTGATGAGAATGGCATGGTCATGCTGGCCCAGGGTCATTTGTGTCGCCAAGGTGATACCGAGCATGGACGATCCTGGCACCGTGATGCGCTCGAACGACACATCGGTACCATACAAACGATTGCAGTAAGCTCTGATCGCTGTGCGCAATTCGGCGCGGCCGCGGGTGTGGCCATAAAACGTGAAGCCTTGATCGAGCGCGTCCTTGGCCGCGTTAGTGATCACTTCAGGTGTTGCCATGTCGCCCTCGCCAAACCACAGCGGAATCACTTTGGGGTCGTCCAGGCGCCGGAAGACGGTGCGGGTGATACCGTTTTGCTCGAGTGCTTCAATCTCCTCGCGAAACATCGTCGTTCCCTCAATTAGTCACATCAGCCATGTGCATTCGTCGATCCCCAATCCGGGTGAGCTGCCTGCGGCGCAGTGCTGCTATCCTATGCCACAGCGCGACGATGCGCCTCTATCGGTAGGAGCTGGCATGGTTATGAACTTCTCTGAACTACACCCAATGTTCGCCGCCGAAGTACGCGGTGTGGATTTAACCGCGCTTAGCGATCCGGAAGAGTTTGCCGCCATTCGTGCGGGTATGGACGAATACGCGTTGCTGGTTTTTCGCAACCAGCAGTTTAATGATCAAAGCCAACTCGAGTTTGCGCGTGCATTAGACGGCGAGTTGCATACCAAAACCGGCATCTCAGCCCTGACTGCAAGCCGTTTGGGCGAGGAAGCTCTGGCCGACATCTCCAATATCGACGGTGACGGAAAGTTACTCCCGCACGATGACCGGCGTCGCCAGTACGGCCTGGCTAATCGGCTCTGGCATACCGACGCATCGTTCGAAGATCCGCGCGGGCGCTATTCCATGTTGTCGACTCGGGTGCTGCCCGAGCACAGCCCGAATACCGAGTATGCCGACATGCGCGCTGCTTACGATGCCTTGCCGGTCGACCGCTGTAGCGAGCTGGAATCATTGCGCGTCCATCATTCGATCGCCTATTCGCGACAAACGCTGGGTTTCGAGTTCTCGGCCGAGGAAGCCGATAAGCTGGCAGGTGCTATTCAGCCGTTAGTCCTGCGCAATCCAGCGACTCATCGCGCGGCGCTTTATATTGCCGCCCACTGTTCGCGGATTATCGATTGGCCCGTGCCAGACGGTCGCTTATTGCTGCGCGAGTTGATGGAACACGCGACCCAGCCACAGTTTGTTTACAGTCACGCGTGGTTACCCGGCGACATGGTGATTTATGACAACCGTGCAACGATGCACAGAGCCTTACCTTTTGCTGATACGACGGAGCGCCGCGAGCTGCGCAGAGTGACCACGCTCGACGTCTAAGTCGCCAGCGACTCCCAAGTGCGGATCAGCGTTTGCAGTTTTAGCCGGCACTCGGACGCGCGCCCCAACACCGTACAGACGCCGCCTGGTCGCCGAGGAAAGCAGCCCGCAAGCGAATTGCCCCGGCAATGTCGCCGCGTCAGGTTTTTCATTGCGTGCGCTTTTCAGGTGGGTGCATTTATGCACGATTGTTTGACATCAAATCACTCGTCCTCACCACCATGAAAGAAACTAATTTGAAGCAAGTGCTGTCCCTGGCTGCGGCGCTATGGGCTGGCAGTTTTGTTGCCGGCGTCGCGGCCGAAACACCGCAACAACGCGCGGCAGAACTTGCTGATGTTATTGAATTGACGCTGCCGACAAGTGCTGGCCCGCATCCGCTCGCAATTCTTCTGCCCGGCTGTCTCAGTTGGTACCCGCATCACGCGCGTTGGCGCGATGCTTTGCTGGTGCGAGGTTATGCGGTGCTACATGTCGATAGCTTTGCCGCCCGAGGATTGGCGGGGCGACGCACCCTGGAGCGGTTGGTCTGCTCGGGCGCGCAATTACACGGCGATGAGCGCGCCGGCGACGTGATGGCAGTACTCGAAAGCTTGCACCAGCGCAACGACTTGAACCTTGCGCAGACCGTTATCTTTGGTTGGTCGCACGGCGGTTGGAGTGCAATGGATTTGCTCTCGCGAGTCACGGCCGGGATGTTGCCTACGAATCTCACCGCGCCTGCGAATCTCGAAGGCATTGATTTCCGCGCAGCTTTTATTTTCTATCCATATTGCGGTCCCGGCTCACTCGATGGCACCGACGGTTATCCGGCCCACACTCGTACGCTGATGTTTCACGGCACCCGTGATGTGATCACTAATCCGCAGCAGTGCGCGGCCCGCGCCAGAGCTCTCGCAACAGCAGGGGCGACGATAGAATTTTTTTCCATGACGGGAAGCCGTCACTGGTTCGACAACCATACTGAGCCGGCAGCGTTTGACGCCGCAGCGACAGCGCGGGCAGGCGCGGCGATTGAAGCGGCGCTTGCCGATCTTGAACATACACGCGCAGCGCCCTAAATTGATAATGCGCGAAGCAGAATTTGGAGCCGCCCTTGGACGATAAAGCGACGCTGATCACGGGCATCAGTGCCGTGACGATGTATACCGCTGACATGGCGAGAGCCGCGCATTTCTATGCCGCGCTCGGATTCAAGTCGGTCTATGGCAGCACCGACGGCCCGTTCATGAGTTTTAGCGGCGGCAGCGGTTTCATCAACCTTATCGCCGGAACACCGCCCGCTGATCATTGGGGCCGGGTAATTATTTATGTGTCAGACGTTGATGCGATGTGCGCGCGGGCACGCACTGCTGGTTTCTCGACCGCCACTAATCCGCGCGACGCAGAATGGGGAGAACGCTATTTTCACATTCTCGACCCGGACGGTAACGAGCTGAGTTTCGCCTGCCCGCTGAAACCTTAATCAGGTTGCGAAGGCGGGGCAGGCCGCACGGCCGCGACGAAGAATGCGCAATCCGGCTGGCACACGATAGGCACCCTGTTGCGGCGTCTGTTCACAGGCACTCGCCACGGGGCCCAAGGTACGCCGTCGCCGCTAACCGGCGGACGCTGGCTGCTCGGCCTTCGCTACCGCGCCGCTAAACTGAAATCCGTCGTAGGTGTTCCCCGCGACTTCATCACACTTCTCGTGGTACGCGCCGAAGCCACCGATATACGGCATAAACACCCGCGGCTTGCCGGGCACGTTGGCACCCATATACCAGGAGTTGGCGACTGGAAAGAGCGTCGCATCCGCGACTTCGTTGACATGCTCGACCCAGGCCGTCTCGGCCTGCTCGGACGCTTCAATCACGGCATGACCCTCGTCCCGCATAAACGTCATGCACTCGGCGATCCAGTCTACGTGTTGCTCTATGGACGTCATCATGTTCGTTAATACCGACGGGCTGCCCGGCCCGGTGACGGTAAACAGATTCGGAAAACCGGCAATACACAGGCCGAGGTAGGTGCGCGGACCGGCCGACCACTTGTCTTTCAAGGGCAGACCGCCGGCACCACGAATATCGACACTGACGATTGCGCCGGTCATCGCATCAAAGCCCGTTGCGAAAATGATGCTGTCGAAATCGTATTCGGTGCTCGACGTTTTGATTCCCGCAGCGGTTACCGACACCAGGGGTGTCTGACGGAGATCAACCAACCTAACGTGCGGGGCATTGAACATCTCGTAGTACCCCGTATCGAGACAGGCGCGTTTGGTTCCAAACGGAAAATGCTTGGGGCATAGGATCTCGGCGGTGTCGGGATTTTTGACGATGCTACGAATCTTGTTGCGCACGAATTCAGCTGCGGTGTCGTTCGCCTGCTGGTTCACCAGCAAGTCGTTGAACGAGGTGAGGATGTCGTTGAGGGTGCCGGTCTGCCAGGCGCGCTCGTAGGCCGCGTCGCGTTCTTCGTCACTTACGTCGAACGCGCCATGAGCCATGTCCGTATCTGGAATGCCGAACAATGAGTAGCGTGCCTTTTCGCGGTGCTCGGTGTAGACGGCTTTGCGATCGGCGACTTCTTCAGTGCTGAGCGCACGATTGAAGGCGGGCAGGCTGAAAGCTGGTGTGCGTTGGAAAACGGTGAGCTCGGCAGCTTGTTTCGCGACGATGGGCATGGTTTGAATGGCTGACGAGCCGGTGCCAATCACGGCCACTCGCTGGCCGGTGAAGTCGACGCCTTCCGGTGGCCAATTGGCTGTGTGATAGGCGCTACCCTTAAATGCTTCGTGGTTGGGTATGCCAATCGCCTTGGGTACCGACAAACAGCCGCTAGCCATAATGTAGAACTGGCAGCTGAGCACATCACCACCATCGTTTTCAATTTGCCAGGTGTTGGTCGACTGCACGAAGCGGGCGCTTTCCACGCGCGTATCGAACTGAATATCACGACGCAGATCGAAGCGATCAGCGACGTGATTGGCGTAGCGGAGAATTTCCGGTTGGGTGGCGTATTTCTCGCTCCACTCCCATTCCTGTTGCAGGTCTTCGTCGAACGAGTATGAATAATCCAGACTTTGTACATCGCAGCGCGCACCGGGATAGCGATTCCAGTACCAGGTACCGCCAACGCCGCCGCCTGCTTCGAGCACACGCACCGAAAAGCCGAGTTTACGTAACCGATGCAGCATATACATGCCTGCAAATCCCGCCCCAACGACGACTGCGTCATACTTCATACTTAGTCTCCTACGACTTTCGGGCGCCTTTATCACCTGATGGGAATTCAAGCGGCGCAGATAATTGGGCGCATTGTACCGCCGACGCGGGGCGTGACGTATATGATGATGCGATGCAGAAGTGGCGACGAAGATTAACCGCAGTGGCTCTTCTGGTGCTGTCTGGCCCAGCGCTGGTTGGCGTAAGTGGTGCCGTGAATTTGCGGGCTGATTGGCGCACCGCGAGCCGCGCCAGCGCCGGTCTTGCACCTGATCCTCAGGCGACGCGGGAGGCTGTCGTGCAGGTCTATGCTGCGCGCGCGTTCAGCTGGCGCGCTCTGTTTGCCGTGCACACCTGGATCGCGGTCAAACGGGCTAGCGCGAACGAGTTCACCGTTCATCAAGTGTTGGGCTGGAACGCCTGGCGAGGCCAGTCGGTCGTCGATTCTCAGAATCGCGTTGCCGATCGTTATTGGTACGGCGCCGAGCCTGAGCTGATTGCTGATGTGCGCGGTGCCGCCGCCGAAGGCCTGATAACCCCGATAGAAGAAGCAGTTGCCGCCTACCCCTATCCGCACGAATACGGCCTGTGGCCCGGCCCGAACAGCAATACGTTTGTAGCGTTCGTCGCGCGCCAGGTGCCGGCCCTGCAACTCCATCTTCCGGTGACCGCAATCGGCAAGGATTATCTGGCCCATGGCGCATGGTTCGGTCCCGCCCCAAGTGGCACGGGCAAACAGCTCTCCTTCGGCGGGGCGGTTGGTATTACCGTTGCTAAACGTGAGGGTTTGGAGGTGAACGTGCTCGGCGCCGTGTTCGGAATCGATGTCCTACGCCCGGCATTGAAACTGCCAGGTATCGGTCGCGTCGGCATGGCGAGCCGGCCTGCTACGACCCAAAGCCAGAACGGGCCGTAGCGACAGACACCGGACAAGCGGCCTCGCATCTCGCGATTGTTCGTGACCAATGTTTACGTTAGATGAAGTTCGGGAAACGAGCGGAAATCCGAGCGTCCATGACTTGCTGCGCAAATTGTCTGTCGATCCAATCAAACGAATCTAAGGATTCAGTTTTTAATGCCACTACGAACAAAATCCGTATAGCCCGGATAGCGACTCCTGATTACCGAAATGGGGAGTTCAAACGCGTCCTAAATCGCTTGTTGAGGAAGCAGGGTCACACGGCTCAATTGGCTTCGCAGACAATGCTGGATAGTCATTAGGATGTCTCATCGAACCAATACGTGACGACAAGACCAATACCCTAAGTTATTAGAATGCAGTGGAAAGTTTCGTCGATGCCGATCTTCGCGAGCACCGTCAGTGGACGTTGCCCGCTATCGACGTGCCATGTTCAAATCAGAACAAGCCGGTTGGGTATTCATGACATCTATTGTACGGAGGCGCCGCGAGATGAATTCTTTACCGAGGTTGCCACAGAGATTCTGCATATCACCTATACGTAAAGTTCGGCCTATTTAGCTGTTAGGCGTAACAGATCGCTCATGGAACTTCAGACACTAGCTCAATTGGGCGAGTTTATTGGCGGTGTTGCTGTCGTCATCACTCTGATCTATTTGGCTCGCCAGATCCAACAGGGAAGGCTCGAACAACGGAAGGAAACTTATCGTTCGTTTCTTTCGGAGCTAAATCGCGTTCTATTCGCCCCTATGAACGACCCCGAGATGATGACGCTTTTGCAGAAAGCGGCAAAGGACTTCGAAGGATTAAGCCTTCGCGATCAAGGTGTAGTCAATTCCGTGTGGTCCCCATTATTCTTTCTGATGAGTGAAGTTCATTTGAATAGAAAGACCGGCGACGTCGACCAAGCTTTGGCGGACCAGCCAGATCGGATTGCGTTGGGCTTCGTTCAAATGCCCGGTACAGCGCAATGGTTCGCACGTGTGCGCCCATTTTGGGCGCCCGAATTCCTCGCGCACCTCGACGAACTTCTTGAAAGCTCAGAGCGGACTCCGGCATTAAACATAACTTTACCTTGGTACTTTCCCGATTCGGATGGGAAGCGCCAAGAATCCGCAGAAGTTACGCCTAGCAAGGCGATCGAGTCCGACGCTTGACCGATCGCTTCCTTCGCTGCCGCTCCGGTCGGTCGCCGTCAAGGTCGGCTGAACTTAGCGTTAGGTGCACGGGAGAATGATGTGGAGCAGCTAACCAATTACGAGTTACTTGACCTGTTTGTCACCTATGCGGAATCTGCCGGGTCACATTTCATGAACTTCATGACGATGTTTTCGGCCTACCTAGTTGCCGGCTATCTGTTAGCAGACCGCCTTAGGAAATCTACTCTAGTGCTAATAAGCATCCTTTACACCTTCGTAATTTTGATGCCTGCTATGGCAAGCTTCATGGTATTGCTGACGGCGATTGACATAGGTACTGAAGTTTCAGCGCGACAACTCGTTCTCGGAGAGAATTCTGCATTAGTCGCAAAACTGGTTTCCGGTTCGTCCGGGGGGTTCATGAAATACTCAAACCCAGTATTACAACTAATTGCCTATGTCGGTAGCGTAGTCTTCGTGTTCCATATTCATGCTCAAGCAACCGAGAAGCGTGCACTTGAATTTCCAAACGAAACGCAACAAAGGTAGTTAACGTCGTCCACTAGCTTCCTCCGGTGTTTTGTATCCGAGTGATTTACGGGGTCGTGTATTGAGCATTTTCGCGATGCGGTCGCAGTCGCGCTGAGTGACATCTTTCATGCTCGTACGTTTCGGTAGGAATTGGCGAATCAGACCGTTGGTGTTCTC
>Ga0209630_10000074_pt1 | contig 116172 bp, 88 predicted proteins | sample COG_01_FD_184745 | JGI IMG/M metagenome (GOLD analysis project Ga0209630, IMG submission 184745) | Pelagic Microbial community sample from North Sea - COGITO 998_met_01 (SPAdes) (version 2) | ecosystem: Environmental > Aquatic > Marine > Neritic zone/Coastal water | place: Helgoland, sampling...
TAAGCACTAAAGAAAAAGGATTTAACTAATTATAAGAAAGGCGATTACTTCCCGATACAGAATTTAGTAAATATATTATCGAGTAAATCATCTGTGGTAATTTCGCCAGTGATTTCTCCTAAGGCATGTAATGATTGTCGAATGTCGGCTGCCAGAAAATCATGGGTAATGTCATCGGCGATACCTTGCAATACTTTTTGAAGGGCTATTTTCGTTTGCATCAATCCCTCATAATGACGCACATTGGTCACGATGGTATTACTATTTTTAAAGTGGGCCAGATCTAGGAGATTAATCAGTTTGCTTTTCAATCCCTCGAGATTGGTTTTAGAAGCGGCAGAAATCAAGACTGCCCGATCATGAGCTTGGACATGTGTTTTTAAATTTTGGTCTGCTTGATCTAGCTTATTACCTACGATGATAAAAGGTACTTCCTGATTCTCTAAGGAGGACAATTGTTCCTGATAAGCAGATAAGTTGTCATTTTGAAGGTCAACTATATAGAGCAGGATAGAAGCTTCCCGCATTTTGGTATGTGTCCGAGCGACACCTATGGCCTCTACTTGATCTTCCGTAGCCCGGATACCTGCCGTATCTACAAATCGAAAGGGGATGCCTGCCAAAATAATTTCATCTTCAATAAAATCTCGGGTCGTACCTGGGATATTCGAGACGATGGCTTTTTCTTCATTAAGCAAGGCATTGAGTAGGGTAGATTTGCCTGAATTAGGTTTACCGGCGATCACCGTGGGTATGCCTTTTTTGATGACGTTTCCCAAGCTGAAGCTTTCGATCAATCCTTGGATTACTTCTTGAATTTTCCCAACTAATGATTTGAGCTCTTCACGATTGGCAAATTCTACATCTTCTTCACCAAAATCAAGTTCTAGTTCGATCATAGATGCAAAATGGATCAATTCTTCTCTTAATTTTTTGATTTCGTCGGAAAATCCTCCCCGCATTTGATTGATCGCTGCCTGATGTGCGGTTTCATTTTCTGAAGCGATCAGATCTGCGACCGCCTCCGCCTGAGCCAAATCAAACCGCCCGTTGAGGAAGGCCCTTTGGGTAAATTCACCAGGTTTGGCTAATCGAGCACCTCCATCGATAAGGGCTTCAATTACTCTTTGGAGCAAGTAAGGGGATCCATGACATGAGATTTCAATGACGTCTTCCTTTGTATAAGATTGGGGGCCTTTGAACAAGGAGACTACTACTTCATCAAGAATTTGATTATTTTTCAATAAATGCCCGTAATGTATGGTATGTGTTTTTTGAATATTTAGGTCCTTACTTGGAAATAATGTGTTGACGATAGGAAAAGCAGCAGCCCCAGAAATTCTAATAATACCGATCGCACCGATACCCGGGGCGGTGGCCAAAGCAACAATGGTATCTTTATGTGTATTCATGTTATCGGTGCAAGGTAGGTGATATAAAGGATTTTATGCTCAATGTCAAGGCAAGTTAGCCATCCTCGTTTTTTATTTTGAGCATTGGGGAAAGGCACTTTTTTATTTGCAAGACTATCATTCAATGGAATAATTGCCAAATTTGTGTAACCAAAAAGGTGACCAAAAAGCCTAAAATCACCGGCATAATACTTGCAAATGCGGTCCATTTCCAGCTTTTAGTTTCCTGGTATATAGTATAAATAGTCGTACTGCATGGATTATGGAGCAGACTAAAGAGCATTAAATTAATACCTGTGAGCAGGGTCCAACCTCCCGCGTGGAGCAAGGCAGCCGTTTCTGTTGTCGATTCTAGCTCAAACATGACGCCATCGCCTGCACCCATGAGATTTAGGTGGGCAACGGTAAGCATCAAAATAGTGGGAATGACAATTTCATTGGCAGGAATGGCTACCACATAGGCCAATAAGATGACTCCATTCAAGCCAAAAAATAGCCCAAAACCATCCATCCAATCAATGGTAATGTTAGCCAAGCTTAAATTATCCACATAAATATTGGAAATCAACCAGATGATGGCACCTGCAGGCGCCGCAAAGACCATAGCCCGCCATAATACGATTAAAGTTCGATCAATCAATGAAGTATAAAGGGTAGTCCAGAGATTAGGAGGACGGTAAGGAGGTAATTCTAAGGCAAAAGTGGAGACTTCTCCTTTTAATAAGGTTTTTGACAACATCCATGAGGATAAAAAAGTAAATCCGATACCTAAAAGAGCGATATTAATGACGGCTATACTGGCCAGAATAGTTGAAAAACTATCGGGTACCAAGGCGCCGATAAAAATAGTAGCGATCAATATTTGGGTGGGCCATCGGCCATTGCAGAGTGAAAAGTTATTAGTAATAATGGCAATGAGCCGTTCTCTTGGGCTGTCAATGATACGAGTCGCGACTACGCCTGCAGCATTACAACCCCATCCCATACTCATGGTGAGAGCTTGTTTACCATGTGCACCAGACTTTTTGAATAATGAATCGAGATTGAAAGCCACTCTGGGCAAATAACCAAAATCTTCGAGCAAGGTAAACATGGGGAAGAAGATGGCCATAGGGGGAAGCATCACCGAGATGACCCAACCCAAGGCCAAGTAGACTCCGTCGATGAGAAAACCATCTAACCACCAAGGAAGACCTACTTGGGAAGCTCCTGTCTTGAGTATGGGATGAAGAAACTCTAAAAAGAAGCTCGCCAATAAGCCAGATGGATAATTTGCTCCTTGAATCGTCAGCCATAAAATGATCGAAAGGATTAGAATCATTATGGGGAAGCCGTATTTTTTACTGGTAAGTACTTGATCTAATTTTCTTTCAAAATTATAAGGATTGGGTTCTCCTATCTTAATTTCTGTCTTTTGGGCAATGTGAGCAGCATCAGCATAAATACCTTCGACCAAAGTATCATGAAAGTTTTCCCCAACTTCCCATCTGAGCTCAGAGGCCAGATCCAAGAGGTCTTGTATATCTTTGTTTTCCATGCTAATGATTTATAAAATCGCCATTTTTAAGTGCTTTAATAATATCTGCATCTGCATCTAAGAGTCGCATGGCAATCCATCTGCTGTTGGGTAGTCCGGGATAGTTTTTTCTTATTTTTTTATCTAATTTGTCGACCATTTTTTGGGCAGGTTTTGAGAGCCCTTTGATGCGGTAAGGTTTACAGATGATTTGCCGCATAGCCACTTGATGTACAGTGCTGATCAATTCAGAGATACCTTGCTTCTTAATGGCACTGCATTTAACGACGGGAATACCCAGTTCTTTGCCTAAGGTCCGTTCATCGATATCAATATGATGTCTGAGCGCTTCATCCATAAGATTGAGGCAAAGCACGGCGCGATCTGTGATTTCGAGTATTTGTAAAACTAAATTGAGATTCCTTTCTATTCTAGCAGCATCGACTATAATGATGGTGACATCCGGCTTGCCAAAAAGGATAAAATTTCTTGCAATTTCTTCATCTTGGGAGGTAGATAACAAAGAATAGGTTCCTGGTAGATCAATCAGCTTCATTTTGTGATCTTTAAAGCGGTAGCCTCCTTCTGCGCGGGTAACAGTTTTTCCAGGCCAGTTGCCCGTGTGCTGCTTGAGTCCAGTAAGGGCATTGAAGACCGTGCTTTTACCTGTATTGGGGTTACCAGCCAAGGCAATGACGTAGTCAGCATTCTCTACATTAATGCCCAGCTTTAGTAGTTGTGCTGAATTATTTAGCGCACATGAATCACAAGATTCGAGTTCTGTCATATTGGGTTTTTTCAATCAGGATGAAATCAGCTTGATCATTTCTCAAGGCAATTAAAGTATTTCGGAGTCGATAAGCTCTTGGGTTTTGGTTAGGCCCCATATACTCTATAGTAAGCAAAGTACCTTTGATGAATCCTAGGTCAAGTAACCTGCGCCGGTTGGCACCCCTACATTCGCTAGAAATACCTAAAATCGTTGCATGTTCCCCTTCGATCAAACTAGAAAGACGCACTTTGCCTTCTTCGTACGCCTCTTGTGAGTTTAAAAGCACTACTTGAATATTGCTAGCTACGATAGTAGACAATTGAATGGAGTGTCCTTCAGACTCAAAAATGATATGATGATCGTCAGAGGTGAGTATTTTAACATGTGCACCGACATGCAATTTTTCTTTGATAATCTTGCGATAAATTGATTTAGGCTCATCTTCAATGTGTATGATTTTTGCAACGGTTCCTTTGGGAATGCCTACAATCGAGGTACCCATCTCCGAAATCATTTCGCCTAAAGCAGTGGGAATAGGATCACCATGTGGATCAAATCGAGGCCTCCCGAGTTCTTCATAAAGTGCCTCAGTTTCTTCCTTTGATAATTGATGCTCTTTAGCTTCTGCCAAGTCATGCCATAGGGATTTATCAAAACCAGTTTTCTCTGAAAGATATTTTTCCCATAATCGATGAATTCTGATGATGCTTAGAGCATAGTTTTTCCCAGTTTTGGTCAGCGTAATATGGCCGTCAGATATATAGATCAGTCCGTTTTGAGTCATTGATTCAAAGACTTTTAATATTTTTCGTTCTGGTATTTTTAAGGCTCTTGAAAGCATCCTAAAGTCCGTGATCTTTTGACCCGACGTTATATGATAGAGCTGTTTGAGTAGATCTTCAGTGATAGATTTTTCGATATATTTAAAAGGAAGCAGCGACCGCAGCAAATACTGATATTTTTTGAGGATAAAAAACACAATTAAAAGAGCAGTAAAAAATAAGAATACATAACCTTTATTAAACAGGGTAGGTAGGGAAGCAAATAATTTTTCTAAATTTAAATGCAGGGTCATAAATTTTTTGCAATTAATATTTGAGAAGTAATTTTTTCGGAAAGAAACATCGTACCTAAATCTGCCAATTTAACCTGTATGGATTGATCAAAATCATTGACCTCTGTTACTTCAATGTGTAACCCTAGTCGGACATTTATTTTATCTAGATGCTGCAAGAGGAGGGGATCTTCATTTTTCACACCTACTATGATTCCATTTTCATGAGAGGTCATTTCGGATAATAACTTCGAAGGACCTAGTTGAACTTGACCGTTTGCATCAGGTATAGGATCTCCGTGTGGATCGATGGTTGGATTTCCAAGAAAGTCATCCAATCGATTGACCAATTCGGAAGACTTTATGTGTTCCAATTGTTCCGCAATTTCGTGCACTTGATCCCATTTAAAATTTAAATGATTCACCAAAAATACTTCCCACAATCTATGCTTTCTTATAATTTTTAAGGCCTCTTTTGAGCCTGATGCAGATAAAGTAACCCCCTTATATTTCTCATAAAAAATTAATTTTTTATGAGAAAGCTTTTTGATCATGTCACTTACAGTGGCAGGCTTTGTTTGTAAATTATCAGCCAAAGCATTGGTAGAGACATTGGACTCCGGAGTAGTTCCTATTTGAAAAATAGCCTTAATGTAATTTTCTTCAGTAAGACTAAGAGACTTTTTCATAAGTCAAAGCTAATTAAATTTTTAGACTAATCTAAAAATTAATTTAGATATACTTATTTAAAAATTATAATAACTTTATTTTCAATGATATGAGTACATTAATTTAATGTAAAAGATGATATTTATTAAAATATTTTAAGCGTGTAAGAATGGATATAATTCTGGTAATGATATTAAATCTAGTCGTGAAAGAATATCATTTCATAGGTTTAAGGCGCGTAAAAAAAGCATGACTTATTTAATAAGGCTCCTATTTTAGTAGGAATTTTTGAATTTGTTTTGATTACATTTTTTTTCAAAATACTGAATAAATGAATTTCATTAATGATTAATTTCATACATTTAATCTATATTGTTTCATATAATCATTGCTTAAATAAAAAGGGTGATTAGATTCGTGACAGAATTATTTTAACTTTTTAAAGGTTAAGATGAAAGATGGTGAAATGTAGAAGTTAAAATAATAATATTGCTGTTTATGGATTTAGAGAAACTAATAAAAAACGCTTGGGTCGATAGGTCGATGCTTGTCAAAAAAGAAGTTATTCTTGCCATCAAAACGGTGGTGGATGATCTTGATATCGGACGCAGAAGAATTGCGGAGCCCGTAAATGGCGGATGGCAAGTAAATGAGTGGCTCAAGAAAGCCGTGATCTTGTATTTTCCTTTAATGAAAATGCAACTTATCGAAGTGGGACCCTTTCAATTTCACGATAAAATAAAATTAAAATCGGGATATGATTTATTGGGAGTACGTGTCGTGCCGCATGCAGTAGCTAGATATGGATCATTCATTAGTAAAGGTTGTATTTTAATGCCTTCTTACGTCAATATTGGTGCCTATGTAGATGAGGGTACCATGGTAGATACCTGGGCGACAGTAGGAAGTTGCGCCCAAATAGGTAAGAATGTTCACTTGAGTGGAGGGGTAGGTATTGGAGGGGTCTTAGAGCCTGTGCAAGCGGCTCCTGTTATCATTGAAGATGATGCTTTTATTGGCTCTAGATGCATTGTAGTTGAAGGAATTAAGGTAGGTAAAGAGGCAGTACTTGGCGCCAATGTGGTTTTGACTGCCAGCTCTAAGATCATCGATGTGACGGGGAGTGAGCCTGTGGAGCACAAGGGCTATGTACCTGAGCGGTCTGTGGTAATACCGGGGTCTTATACAAAACAATTCTCTGCAGGCGAATTTAATGTACCTTGCGCCATGATCATTGGACAAAGAAAGGCAAGTACAGACAAGAAAACATCGTTAAACGCAGCCTTGAGAGAAAATAACGTTGCTGTTTAACTTAGCTTTGAAGGAGATATAGGCTTTTGATTGGGATGTTAATATTTATTTAGGTTGATTAGAATTCATATTATTCTTTTGTTTGGACTCATGGGTACTTATAGTATCGCCCAGACAGCAATTCAAAAATTGTCATCTGAACATAATTTTATCTCAGGAGAGCAATTAAAATTCAATTTGAATTATGGTTGGTTTACAGTAGGATTCGCTTCACTACAAGTGTTAGATACGATGGTTTATGATGAGGACTGTTATCAGGTAGAGGTATCAGGCCAAACGGCGGGTTTTCTGAGTTTATTTACCCGAGTGGATGATACTTGGGGGGCTTTCATAGAAAAGTCAGATTTACTGCCTTTGGCATCTTATTCAGACATAGAGGAGGGGAGGTATACTCGTCGAGATGAAGTTTATTTTGATAAAAAGGCACATCGAATTAAGGTAGATAAGGTTAGAAAAGAAAAGAAAAAATCTACTCTGTATTTTGGTTATGAGGGGGATATGAATGATTTGATGAGTGGCTACTTGAAGTTGAGAAATATAGATTTCAATAAATTAAGGTCAGGTGATACCATAAAGTTCAAAGCCTTTTATGATGAGATCTTTTATGATTTCGGTTTGATTTATAAGGGTAAGAAACTACTAAAATCTAAGGTTGGCAAACGAATGGCACATCAAGTGCAGCCCATTCTGCCTGACAATGATATTTTTAGGGGAGAGTCCCCGATTACCGCTTGGATTTCTGCAGACAAAGATCAGCTGCCGCTTAAGATCGAAGCACAAATGTTTTTTGGACATGCCACTTGCACCATAATAGATTATAAAAACATTAAATTTAGTAAAGATTATGAGTAATCTTTAATATTTAACAAGTGAGACTTAAGATATGAAATATTTTAATTTTTTTCTGATATTCGCCGTTTGGAGTTGTGCAGGGCACACACAAGTTGCAGATGATTATTTTGAGCAAGGGGCCTATGATGAGGCGATTGTTTCTTATTCTAATTATTTGTCTGGACACGGACCTACTGTAGCTCTACTATATAATAGGGGTAGGAGTTTTGAGGAAATAGGCAAATATGAAAATGCCTTGAATGATTTTCAAAAAATACTAGAATTAGACAAGAAAAACATTAAAGCACAAACCAGTATAGCTAAGGTCAAATATGAGTCAGGAGATTTTGAGCAAGCTGTATTGGCAGCTCAAAAAGCCGTCAAGTGGGGCCCTGATTTTGCACAATCTCATTTCTGGCTTGCCAAAGGAGCACATCAAATGGGTTATTTCGACGATGCACTCAAGTCTTATGGAAATGCCATTAAGTTAAATCCTGATTACGGGGATGCCTTTTATTATCGTGGAGCTTTAAAAATCTCTTTGAGGAAGGTTGAATCGGCCTGTGAAGATTTTAGTCATGCAGAACGTCTCAATGTCGAGGGTTCATCTATTGCTAAGAAAAAATATTGCAGCTAATGTCAATTTATACTAATTCAGATCATTTTCGATCTATTGAAACGCCATTTTATTATTATGATACAGACCTCCTTCAAAAGACCATCAAAACGGCTCAGAAAGGTTTAGGCAATGGACCCTACCAGATTCATTATGCTTTCAAGGCAAATTCTAATCGACGTATTCTTAAGGAAGTGCTGAAGTTTGGGTTGGGGGCTGATTGTGTGAGTGGAAATGAGGTCAATAGAGCGGTTGAGATGGGTTTTGATCCTAGAAATATCTTATTTGCTGGAGTGGGTAAGACAGACAAAGAAATTAAATTAGGATTAGAACACGATATTTTCGCTTTTAATGTTGAATCATTGCAAGAGTTGAAAGTATTGGATCAGTTATCTGGCGTTTCGGGTAAAAAAACTCGATATGCTTTGAGAATTAATCCAAATGTGGATGCAAATACCCATGAGTACATTACGACAGGCAAGCGTGACAACAAATTCGGAATCACTTTAGAAGAGCTCAACTTAGCCATTCCTTTGATAAAATCTTTGGAACATACCGAATTTATAGGCATTCATTTTCATATAGGTTCTCAAATAATGGATCTTTCAAGATTTAAAGAACTTGTAGATCGGTGCAATGAGGTCCAACGTTTGTTACTTGATCATTCATTTGAACTGCCTCATATCAATGTTGGAGGGGGTTTAGGCATCGATTATGATCAGCCTGAGGCAAATTCCATTGCTGATTTTAAGGGGTACTTTGACTGTTTTAAGAAGAATTTAGCCCTCTTGCCAAATCAAACCTTGCATTTTGAATTGGGTAGATCTTTGGTCGCTCAATGTGGCTCTTTGATTGCTCGTGTCTTGTATATTAAACCGGCTGAGCGGACCAGTTTTATGGTTCTTGATGCAGGTATGACTGAATTGATCAGACCGGCCTTATATCGCTCCTTTCATTTTATTGAAAATCTCTCTTCACAAGAAGGGTCGGTTGTTTATGATGTTGTTGGACCCATATGTGAAACGTCAGATGCTTTTGCGAGGGACCTTTCATTGCCAGAAACTAAAAGGGGGGATATGCTTGCCATTCGTTCGGCAGGTGCTTATGGAGAAGTCATGGCAAGTCAATACAATTTGCGTGAAGTAGTCCCAAGTATTTTTAGTGACGATTTTAAGTGAATAAAAAGCCTGCAATAAGGTATAAAAGCCCTGCTAAGCCCCCTGTGAAGAGAGCATAGGGCAATTGTGTTTTGATGTGATCAATATGATTGCTTTTCGTAGCTACCGAAGCTATGAGCGTCGTATCAGATATAGGAGAACAATGGTCTCCAAAAACACCTCCACCTAAAACTGCGGCTAAGCTTAAATAGGGATGCAATCCCATGGTTTCAATTAAAGGCACGACGATGCTGATCATGATGGCAAAAGTACCCCAAGAGGTACCTGTTGAAAAGGCAACGAAACAACTTGTGATGAAAAGAACAAAGGGAGCCATACCTGGTGAAAGCCAGTAGGAGGTGACTTGAGCGACATAGATTCCTGTTCCCAATTCTTTACATAAGGCTCCTAAGGCAAAGGCCAGCACCATTAAGATTGCCATAACTAGCATGTCATTCATGCCTTTTATGGATTCACTAAAAAAGTTTGCTAGTGTGATTTTTTTTTGTACTCCCATCAAAAGCGCCGCTGTAAACAAAGCAAATACGATAGCATAAGTAACCGCACTGCTTCCTGAGCCATTGCCAATACTGCTCCAGATAGCAGCACTCAAGTCACCTGTAAAAGGATCTTTCCAACCTGTGTAAACCAAAAAGAAAGGCATGGAAAGAACCATTGCAGCTAGTGGCCAAATCATTAAATGGGGATTGCCCGATGGAATAACAGCTTTTTCTTCCTTTATGTCCTCTTTGATATGTTGTTCAAATGCTCGCATGGGGCCATAGGATTTTCCTGTATACGCCAAATAGAATAAGAAGAATAAGGTAAGAATAGGATAAAAGTTGAAAGGAATAGAATACACAAGCATCTTGAATGGATCTAAATGTTCATAAGCCATTAGTAAGCCCATGATATAGGCACCCCACGCATTGAGTGGAAATAAGATACATGCCGGCGCCGAACTACTATCCGCCAAATAGGCCAATTTTTCTTTGGCCAAATTATATTTATCGAAAAGGGGTTTGAATGCCGTACCCACCGCTAAAATTGAAATATTTGATTCAATAAATATTAGAAATCCAGTAAGACCTGCAGCCAGTTGAATATTCCTTTTGGGGTTTTTAGTTTGTTCTAGCTTGTTTTGAATGAGGCCGATAAATCCATCTACGCCCCCTGAGAATTTGATCAATTGAATCAAGGCCCCAATCAAAAGCGTAAATACGACGGTACGCGTATTCCCTTGACTGCGAAAGACATCAATGATGGCTTCAATTGTAGCAATAAGTCCAAAAAAAAGATTGCCTTCACTGATGATGATCCAGCCAATGGTAATACCCAGTAGAAGGGAAAAAATTACTTGCTTGGTTCTTATCGCCAAAAATATGGCTAGAATGGGTGGAATTAAAGATAAAAATCCGTAGTCGGTCATTTGATTTTTAATTGCTCGTCTGGAATTGGATTACCTGCTCGGTATAAATAGGTATTAAAAAGATGGATTACTATTTTTTTCAATGGGTCTTTTTCTTTTCTTTTTTTCATCGTCTGATTGGCATCGATACTTGATTGCCATATCAACTTTTTGGTATTGTTATCTACTAATTCAATCAGTATGGCTCCTACAATTTCATTATTGATTTTGGGGTAATATATCATATTAAAATTCCCTTGGTTTGTATTATTGGATTTTTCAGAACCATAGATAATTTCAAATCTTAGGATTACATCGGGATTGTTTGCATCTATTACGTAGCCTCTTCGGCTCATTTCATCAATAATAAAGGGTTCAATGCGGTTATTTACCTCATCTGATTCAATAGCACTGAGATGATCAGATTTAGAATTCAAAACAAAGAAACTTTGGTAATTGGCGAAATCTGCCTTTACATTTTGATATTGTATAACCCTAGGGGTACAAGAGCCAAAAAAAAATCCAATTATGAGTAAGCGAAAATATATATTCACGAAGATAGAAAGCATTATTTGTCCGAGGATTTTTTTTAGTTGTTGAAAGGTTTCATTGTTTAAAAACAATGGTGGTGCTCATTATTATTTTCTTATTTATTTAAGGTCGTTTCTCTCAAGATTATTTTGGTGGGTAGAGTAATACACTTCGGCTCTATAAATATATCTTTAGAATGAATTTCTTCCAATAATAACTCGGTAGCTTTTCTCCCCATTTCATTTCCATTTTGCCTAATAGTGGTCAGTCTAGGTGAGATAAAAGAAGAAAATTGCCAATCAGAATAACCGACGATGGCCACCTCTTGGGGTACGGATATATGGGCTGCTTGTAGAGCTTGTAAAGCCCCTACCGCAGCGATGTCATTGACAGCAAATATTCCGTCAAATTTCATGCCTTTTTTCAGGGTATTTTGGATGATTTTGTAGTTCTCTTGAGCATCTCCATCACCACAGCGTAATATTTTTTCTTTATTAAAAGGAATACCTAAATCCTGATGAGCTTGAATAAAACCACGTGTACGCTGCTCGCTCAACATCAGTCCTTCTGGACCCGAGAGATGGATTAAATTTATTTTTCCAGATTCAATTAAATGTTTGGTTGCATTGTAGCCACCTTCAAAATCGTTTGAAAGGATTTTACTGGCATCAATAGGTACATCACGATCAAAAAACACAATAGGTATACCTTTGTCTTGAATCGCGATAAAATGATCGTAGACAGAGGTGTTTCTAGACACACAGGCCAAGATACCATCGACCCTGTGATTGAATAGTGCTTTGGTATCGAGTATTTCACGATCAATATTTTCATTGGATTGGCAAATGATAATATTATAACCATTGGAATAAGCTATGTCTTCGATGCCACTGATGACTGTGGAAAAGAAAAAATGCACCAGCTCTGGTAAAATCACGCCAATCGTGTTGGTCTTGCTGTGTCTTAAACTTAGGGCTAGGGCATTGGGTTCATAATTAAGTTCTTTCGCTAATTTTTGTACGCGAGCTGTGGTTACGGCACTGATTTCAGGATTGCCTTTAAGGGCGCGTGAAACCGTACTGGTCGCAATGTTCAATTCTCGAGCTAAATCTTTTAAGGTTACGGCTTGTTTCATTAAGATTTATTGCCACATGGTTTAGACATTTGACACTTAATATACTATTTTAAAAATATAACTCCAAAAAAATAAGAGATATCAAACATATGTAATACTGGAGAAATTTAAAAGAACTGATTTCTATCAAAAAACAACCTTTTAACCAGTCCATCCCGAAATGTATAATAATGCAATCGATTACGATAATAAATTTGAAAAAATAGGATTATAAATGCATTAATTTATTCTAAATTTAAATGATTAAGGGTTTGAATCCCTAACTATTATTCTAAATTATCCAATTTATTTATATGACTTATTTACGAAGTATTTTGCTTCTTATTGTTTTTGCTTTATCTACCGTAATGAGCAGTGCTCAAGATCTGAGTAAGGTTGAACCTCCTTTTTGGTGGGCAGGGATGACCAATCAACATCTTCAGTTGATGATTTACGGGACAAATATTGCGGAGTCAAGTCCACAAATTGATTATCCAGGCGTGTCTTTAACTAAAACCACTAGGGTTAAGAATTCAAACTATTTATTCATAGACCTTCAATTGACTGAGGATGTAGTACCGGGTGCTTTTGAAATTGAATTTAGGAGAGGTAAAAAGATCGTGCAATCCTATACTTATGAATTAAGGGGGAGAAGAGAAAATTCAGCCCTTCGACAAGGATTTAATTCAAGCGACGTATTGTATCTCATTACCCCCGATCGCTTTGCCAACGGCAATCCATCCAATGATGAAATGCCTAAATTAAAAGAAAAATTAAATCGTGGCCTCAAGGGTGGACGTCATGGTGGAGATGTCAAGGGAATGGTGGATCATCTGGACTATATTGATGAAATGGGATTTACGGCAATTTGGCTCAATCCAATTTTGGAAAATAATATGGCACATTATTCTTATCATGGCTATTCAACTACTGATTTTTATAAGGTAGATCTACGTTATGGAGACAATGAAGAATTTAGGGCATTTTCCCAGCAAGCAAAGGAGAAAGGTGTGGGAATCATCATGGATATGATCATCAATCATTCGGGTTTGCAACATTGGTGGATGAAGGATTTTCCTATGGATGATTGGGTAAATTATCAAGAAGAGTTTAAAAACGGAGCTTATCATATTACAACACATACCAAACCCGTTGTACAAGACCCCCATAAATCTAATATTGATTTGAAAGAATTTGTGGATGGATGGTTTGTTCCTACTATGCCGGATTTAAATCAGCGGAATCAATACATGGCTACTTATTTACTCCAAAATGCCATTTGGTGGATTGAATATGCTGATTTGATGGGTATCAGGATGGATACGTATCCCTATCCCGATATGGACTACTTACAAGAATGGTCTTGTGGTGTATTGAATGAGTATCCTAACTTTAATGTAGTGGGGGAAGAGTGGAATACGCAGCCCGCTATTGTCGCTCATTGGCAAAAAGGTAAGGAAAATGCTACGGGTCATGTTTCCTGCCTACCTAGTGTCATGGACTTTCCTTTGCAAGCAGCCTTCATCAAATCTTTAAACGAAAATGAAGAGAGAAATATGTGGAGAGAGGCCTATGCCATGCTGGCTTTGGATTTCATATACCCAGATCCAGACAATCTGGTTGTATTTCCAGATAATCACGATATGAGTCGATTTTTCACACAAGTCAATGAAAATTTTGATTTGTTTAAATTAGGGATTGCCTATTATGCTACCATCAGGGGTATTCCACAGTTTTATTATGGGACAGAAATTTTAATGAGTAATCCAGGAAGTGAAGATCATGGATTGATTCGATCAGATTTCCCAGGAGGCTGGGAAGGAGATCAGGTCAATGGATTCACGGGTGCTGGCTTGACGGCTCAGCAGTTGGAGGCCCAACAGTATATGAAGAAAATATTGAATTGGAGAAAAGGGAGCGAGGCGGTTCATAAAGGTGAATTGATGCATTATAATCCAAAAGAAGGAGTTTATGTATTTTTCAGATTTACGGAAAAAGATAAGGTCATGATTATTTTGAACAAAAATAAAACGGCCAAAGGTCTAGAGTTTTCTAGGTTTGGCGAGATGATCCAAGCGGATGATCAAGGCGTAGATATTATTTCAAATCAAATAGTAGATTTTTCAAGAGCGCTTCAATTGGATCCTTTATCTGCTATGATTATTGAGTTAAATTGACCAATACTCCCATTTGTTTATCATTAAGTATTTTTTGAGTTGATTAAACCGGCTTAAATTTTATAATCCTTGTAGGAATTTGTAATTTTGAGTGCTGTAATGTGCTCTAAATTCAAATCTATTTTTTTTCTGTTATTGCTGCCCGCAATTGTTCTGGCGCAGCAGGACGTTTCGGTGGCAAGATCTTGGAACGAGGTATTGCTTGCATCCATTCGAAATGACTATGCCCGGCCTACTGTACATGCAAGGAATCTGTTTCATGTTTCTGCAGGTATGTACGATGCATGGGCCGTACATGATCCAAAAGCAGAACCCTATTTTTTAAACAAAACACGAGGTCAATATTATTTTTCTTTCGAGGAAGGTTACACATGGTCTGAAGCCATTGAGGTAGCCCAAGAGACGGCAATGAGCTACGTGGCTTACCGATTGATCAGTCACAGATTTAGGTACAGCCCTGGAGCAACTGAAGTAAAGCAACTTGCAGATGATTTAATGTTGGAATTGGGTCATGATATTTATTTGATAAGTCAAGATTATTTGAATGAGGGACCTGCGGCTTTAGGAAATTATCTGGCCGAACAAATCATATTATATGGGCTTCAGGATGGTTCTAATGAGAATCAAGATTATCAAAACTTATTCTATAGCCCAGTCAATGATCCTTTGATCTTGAGTCAACGGGATAGTAGCATTTCCTTGAATGATCCTAATAGGTGGCAGCCTCTTGGTTTTGATCAGTTCATAGATCAATCGGGCAATTTGATCGTAGGGTCACCCAGTTTTCTGGGTGCAGAATGGGGAAGTGTGATCCCTTTTGCCTTAAAAAATCCTTCTATAGCAGAAAGAGATGGATTTGAATATTCTATTTATCATGATCCTGGAGCACCGTCATTGTTGGTGCCTGGGGATGTGCAAGGTTCAGTTGATTATAAATGGAATTTTAGTTTGGTAGCCTCCTGGTCTTCGCACTTGGATATAGCGGATTCAATTTTGATAGATATTTCTCCCAATACATTGGGTAATTTAGACCTAGCTGATTTTCCTAAAAACAGAGAAGAAGTTAAAGCATTCTATGATTTTTTTAATGGTGGAGATGGGAGTGAGGGCTATGTATTAAACCCTATAACTGATCAGCCGTATGATGTGCAAATAGTACCTAGAGGTGATTATACTCGTGTTTTATCCGAGTTTTGGGCAGATGGTCCTGAGTCAGAAACACCACCAGGTCATTGGTTTAAAATAATGAATGACGTGATGGATCATCCTTTATTTGATAGAAAATTTGAGGGAGAAGGTGCGCCATTGACGGCTTTGGAGTGGGATGCAAAAGCTTATTTTATATTGGGAGGTGCCATGCATGATGCAGCCATTGCTGCTTGGTCTATCAAGGGTTATTATGATTTTATTCGACCTATTTCAGCTTTAAGATATATGGCTAGTTTAGGACAATCATCTTTACCTGAAGGAATCAATTATCATGTCGATGGTGTGCCTTTGGTTGAAGGCTTGATCGCACAAGTAGAAGCTGGAGATGCATTGGTTGGACTGAATGGTGAAAACATCGGGGCCATTAAATTATATAGTTGGAGAGGCCATGATGAAATTCAGGAGGTGACCCAAGATGTAGCAGGCGTGGGTTGGGTATTGGCAAAAAATTGGTGGCCTTATCAGCGACTGTCATTTGTCACTCCACCCTTTGCCGGTTATATTTCAGGGCATTCGACTTATTCTAGGGCGGCAGCTACTGTATTAACCTTACTTACGGGGGATCCTTATTTTCCAGGAGGAATGGGTGCTTACTTAGCAAAAAAAGATGAATTTTTAAAGTTTGAAAGGGGCCCCAGTCAAGACATAACCTTACAATGGGCGAAATATATAGATGCTGCAGATCAATGTGGTTTGTCTAGAATTTATGGAGGTATTCACCCCCCAATGGATGATCTACCTGGGCGTTTGATCGGTGCTCAAGTAGGTGAAGCGGCTTACGCATTGTCGACTTCTTTGTTTAACTCCGAAGAGCTTCTGAATCTGTCAAAGGGCGAGAATTTTAAGATTTATCCCAATCCGGTAAGCGAAGGGAACGTATTTAAAGTGATTTCAGATAGGCCCGTGGTCCAACTTCAAATTACGGATCTCAGGGGATCAGTCATTATAAATCGGCCTATTGAGCATCAGAAGGCGGCTATTTATATTTTCAAGAGGGTCTCATTATCAAGGGGTTCATATGTAGTATCGCTGGTAGATGAAAAGGGCGAGTATCGTTCAAAATTGCTTCAGGTGCATTGAGGTATTTGGGTCTTGATGAGATAAGGATCAGTGAGATTAGATAACTGAATTCAGGTAATGATCATTAAATTTTAAAATACAAAGATAAAAGCTAATTAAATTAGTATTTACTATTTAAATTAGCATAATGAAAATTGAATCTGGTTATTATAAGATTAAGTTGCGCGGTAGAAGCCTAGATGATCAGTATCATTATTTACGTGTTTTTTATCAAAACAAGATAAAATACCTCCAATTAAGTAACGGAATTCCACAGGAGGCGAGTAGCTATGAGGAGGCCTTGTTAAGTTCGTATGAGTTGGTGAAGCAAATCACTCATCACCATCCCATAGAGGTGCGCAATGCCATCATTACGATTTCTTGGCAAGATGAAGACGGCGATCCCTTCCAATTAAAAACAAGAAACATACACGCCTTGAGACGGGTGTTCGAATTGTTTCCTAGGCTGGCCAAGGCCCTCCATGTAGAGATGAAGAAGTCCAAGGACAAGAAATAATTATTTTTTTCTAGGTAGGGTACCTCTTATCGCTGTTTCGGACATAGGGTCATCGGGCCAACTGTGTTTCGGGTAGCGCCTTTTGAGCTCTTTACGAACTTCAAAATAAGTATGTTCCCAAAAACTCATGAGATCAGTAGTGACTTGGACGGGTTTGAAACCGGGAGATAATAAATGCAATACTACTTTTATCAATCCTTCATTGATGGTTGGACCTTTCTCCCATCCAAAAAGTTCTTGTAATCTTACCGCTAGAATGGGAGGTGCTCCGGAGGGAAGATAGGCCAACTTGATCGTTGCACCACTTGGTACAAGGATACTGGGAGGTGCAAGTATCTGAAGCAGGTCTTGTTGTGTTTTGCTTAGGGTATAGGATAGGAGATCACGCAGCTTTAATTTTTTGAGATCTGCTGGTTTTTTGATACCGATGAGAAATGGGGCGAGCCATTCATTATTGGTTAATAAAAGGGTGTTTGTCGAGGTGTCTGGCCAAAGTAGTTCGGGTCTCCATCTCCGAATACTTAGTATTCGATTTTGCCATTGTATAAAGTCGTCATCAAAGTTGAGCAGTTGTTTACCTTCTTTTTTGATGGCATCGCTAATGGCAGCCACGAGATCGGTTTCCGCTGGCTCAGGCAATGGGGTAGACTTCAATATGATGTTTCCAATTCGAAGTTCCTGAGTGGCAATTAATCCCCCGTGTTCAGTATCCCAAGTGATGATTTCTTTTTCTTTGACCAGAGGAGCCAAATCTTTGGGGTTGAGAGGTGCGGCAAGAAATATTTTACCTAATCCCTCTCGAGCATCCATGTGAGCTACGGCCAGCCAAGGCTCATGCGCCAAATCATCTTTATGTCCTGCCATAGCATACCTACCATTACTGAGCTGAAATTGGGCGTTGTTGCCAGGTCGGGCACAGGCAATACGCTCAGGGTAGGCTTGGGCAATAAGGATACCGGTATCATAAGGATCTATGGGCTCAGCACTTTGATCCTTATCAAAAAGTCGTAAGTAGGACTTGGATATTTGGTCAATGCGTCCAAATCGATGACCATTATTATTAAGAGATCGAAACCTTCTAAGCTCCTCAATCCGTAGATTGAGATCTATGCCAACTTCTCGGGTTAAGGGATCTCTTTCTTCTAAAAGTGCCGCAATATCTGCCGCCAAGGCTAAGGTATTGTTGGCTTGGGCAAATAACAGCATATGGGCAATACGAGGATGACAGGGCAGTTGATGAATGCGCTTTCCCAGTGGGGTAATGCGACCCTTCTCCAGCGCCTCTAACTGATGTAAGAGTTCACTGGCTTGGGCAAGGCTTCCTTTGGGTGGCGGCGTTAGCCAGGTGAGTTGATGTGCATCAGTGATGCCCCATGCGGCTAAATCCAAAACCAATGGGGCTAAATCTGAGGCTTCTATTTCTGGGATTCGATGGGCTTTCATTCGATTCTGCGTGGCAAGACTCCACATCCTATAGCAAACACCCGGAGTCAACCTTCCGGCTCGACCGGAGCGTTGATCAGCTGCATCTTTAGAGATGACGATAGTTTCCAAACGAGAAAGACCCGATTTTGTATCGAATCGCGAAGTTCTACCAAATCCAGTATCAACGACAATTTTGATGCCTTCTATAGTGAGACTGGTTTCAGCAATGGAGGTAGCCAGTACTATTTTTCGGCGTCCATTTTTATCTGGAAATAAGGCGGCTCGTTGTGCGTTAATGGGAAGCTGACCATAAAGAGGATGAATTTCAAAATCGCTCAGTTTTGATTTCAATATTTCTTCACATTTCCGGATTTCTCTTTGGCCAGGAAAAAAAGCCAATACATCACCTGGATGTGCTTTTACGGCTTTGGATATGGTATGTGCAGCCATTTCTGGCATCATGCGCTCATCTATATCTCCTGTATAAAATCGCTCTACCTCAAAGGGTCTACCCTTACTGATCACCACAGGAGCTTTCAATAAGTCAGCCAATAAGGGCATGTCCAAGGTCGCCGACATGATCATGATTCGTAAGTCTGGCCGCAAGACTTGCTGCGCTTCTCGACAAAGTGCCAAGGCAACGTCTGCATGGATGCTTCGCTCATGGAATTCATCAAAAACAATCAACCCCACATCACGCAATTCGTTGTCTGAGTGGAGCATTCTCGTCAAAATACCTTCTGTAAGTACCTCGATTTTAGTTTGTTGACCTACCTTGGTGTCAAAACGAATTCTATAGCCGATCGTACGGCCAATGGGTTCGTCTAATAGACCAGACATTCTCTCGGCAATGGAGCGTGCAGCCAGTCTTCTGGGCTCCAGCATAAGAATCTTTTTTCCAGCTAACCATGCTTCATTCATTAGGGCCAAAGGGAGTAAGGTGCTTTTTCCTGCTCCTGCTGGGGCATTTACGATTACGGTGGTGCGGGCATGAAGTTGGTGCTTTACTTCATCAAAAATGTCGGCAACGGGAAGGTCGGTGGAGTAAGGATTGAATTTCAAGGAAAAAAAGCGGTCTGAATGAATTTTTTTGGTAAATTTAATCAATAGACATTCTAGACTTTTGACCCAATGCTGATAATTTTATCTTTTTTGCTGATGCAATCCCTTTTTTACCAGGATCCATCCCTACCTAAAATTATAGATCGGCCGATATCTTTTGATGAGCAACGCATTGAGTTGACCCTTGAATACTTGGCATCACATTATGGATTAACACAAATAAAACCTACAATTTTACCACGTATGGTAGTGGTCCACTGGACTGCTATCCCCACTATGGAAGCAACCTTCAATACGTTCAACCCTAGTACTTTACCCAATGCTCGAGCGGATATTCAATCTGCGGGTTCATTGAATGTATCCTCCCAATTCTTGGTAGATACCGACGGGACTATTTATAGATTAATGTCTGAAACCACTATGGCACGTCATGTGATTGGATTGAATCATTGTGCGATAGGGATTGAAAACGTGGGACCTGGAGCAGATGGAAAACTCACTCCAGCTCAGTTAGAAGCCAATGTGATGTTGGTTACTTATCTTCAGAAAAAGTACCCCATTGAATTCGTTATTGGCCATTATGAATATCAAGATTTTGTGGACCATCCCTTATGGCTTGAAAAAGATGCCGGCTACCGTACCGAAAAGGTTGATCCTGGTGTTGAATTTATGGAAGACTTGAGGAAGCGGATAGATTGATTTAAAAAGAGCACTCAAGTTTACGATTTGAATCAATCATAAAGCAAATATTTTTTTCGCAAATATCTGTACTCAGCTAAATCTTCGGCCCAACTTACTTGGATTTCTTCTTTGCTCAAACCTGAAATGATTTGCTGCATCAATTCATCGTTACCTGCGAGCTGATTAAATGTTTTTTTCCTATTGAAAAAATCAGGTCCTATATCGATTAAATGATAGTACTTAATTAGCAGAGAAAGATTGAACTTGGGTATGGGTTCAGTAGCGGTGAGGTCTTCCCCATAGCAAACCATGTCGAGATATTTGGGATATACCGACATTCCTTTGATAGATTTGGGAGTGAAACTAAAATCACTATTTATTTGTGGAGCACCCAATTGCTGAAAAGGAGCATAAGTACCTCTTCCTATACTCACAACCGTAGCTTCAAAAAGGCAGAGTGACGGATACCACCTTACGGCTCGATCGTTGGGGAGATTGGGTGAAGGTGGGATTTTTAAAGCCCAAGGGATTGCATGTGAATAATTTTTTATTTTGATAACTTCAAGATCACATTTTTGGCCCGTTGCCAGCCATCCTTCACCATTGATCATTTTGGCTAGTTCACCGATCGTGAGGCCATGCACAATCGGTAGAGGGTGCATGCCTACGAAGGATTTAAATGCAGGTTTTAATACGGGACCATCTACATAGTCTCCATTGGGATTAGGTCGGTCGAGAACGATCACTTCTTTATTGTTTTCTGCTGCCGCCTCCATGACATAATGCAAGGTGCTTATAAACGTGTAGAAGCGGGCGCCGACGTCTTGAATATCAAAAATAAGGATGTCAAGATCTTTCAATTGCTCAGGACTTGGTTTTTTTTGTTTGCCATAAATCGAAATGATAGGCAATCCTGTTGACTGATCTATGTTGTCATAGATGGTAGCACCATCGTGCGCATCGCCCCTAAATCCATGTTCAGGAGCAAAAATTTTCGTTATTTGAATACCTAAACTCAATAAAGTATCTACTAAATGTCGGGATCCAATGGTAGAAGTTTGATTGACTACGAGCCCTACCTTTTTGTTCTGCAAAAGGGGTAGGTAGGCATCGAATTGTGCGGCACCTACTTCTGGCTTTTTATTAAGAACCATGCCGTCACCCAATTTAAAATACGAGTTCACCGTTACAGGCAAGGTACCTGAGGCCACACCATTTCCTAAAAAAAGCTGGGTCATAGCAGCTTGAGTAGCTGGATTGTTTTGGTAGCCTATGACCAAATCTGATGCTTGGTGAAGGGTGTTAAATTGATTCAAGGTATACGGATTCCCAAACCAGCCGATCATCACACGGGGATCTTGTGCTAGTTCGTTGACAAAGGCCAAATTTTGATTTGATATTTTCATCTGACCATAGGGACGAGGACCTGACTGGATGACACCGAGGTATATGCGCTCGAAATCTTCTAGTTTTCTTTCTATTTCATTGATTTGCTCTTGGGTTGCTTTCTTGGGGAGGTAAAAGTGGTTTTTAAAGCCTAATCGGATCGCCTCTTTTTGGAACGGTGCTATTGTATCTGTATTGATAGACAAAGTGGCTATTTTACCCTCCAGTGGCAATCCCAAGAATTGTCTTTTTAATACCGTTAAGGAAGCCTTGGCCAAAGTATTATTTAAGTCTCTTGCTGTTTGGTTGTTGATATCTAGAATGAGATTTTCTGATTTGTGAAAGGACTTTTTGTGAAGCCCAAGTTTGTACTTTTGATGTAAAATACGTCTACACTTTATCTCAATTTGATCGGTAGTAAGGCTTCCTGCCTTAAGGGCGTCTTCAATTTGCGCAATGGATGCGCCGATATTTAAAGAAAATTCAATGATATCATTTCCGGCCAAATAAGCCATTAATTCCGGTTCACCCAAATCATGTCCCGAGGTAACCCCCTTCATATTCATGGCATCGGTAAAGACCAATCCTTTAAACCCCATTTCCGTTTTCAATAGGTCAGTGACTATTTTTTTAGATAACGTGGCGGCCCGTTTAGGTGTAGCATCTAAAGCGGGGACATTGATGTGTGCCATCATGATGCCGTCAATATCTTCTTGGATAAGTTTCCGAAAAGGGTAGAGTTCGATGCTGTCCAATCGGGCTCTGTCGTGCTCAATGATCGGCAAACCATAATGTGAATCTGTTTGTGTATCACCATGACCCGGGAAATGTTTCGCGACAGCCATGATACCGGCCGCTTGTAGGCCCTTCATGTAAGTGATTGATTTTTGGGTCACACGTGTGCGGCTTTCTCCAAAAGAACGATAATTAATGACTGGGTTAAGGGGATTATTATTGATGTCAATGACTGGAGCAAAATTAATGTGCAGACCTAATCGGCGCATTTGAAGTCCGATTTCAAATCCCATATCATAAATAAGATCATCATCCGCTAGGGCCCCAAGAGCCATTTGAAAAGGAAAATCCGATGTCTGGGATAATCTCATACTGAGTCCCCATTCGGCATCAGTTGCCATAAAGAGGGGTATTTTAGATTCTTTTTGATAGGTAGTATTGACCTTGACTTGATCGATCGGATTTCCTTGCATGAAAATAATACCACCGATTCCCATATCTTGGATTAAACCTATAAGATCAGCATTCGGTTCGTCATTGTGAGTGTACGCGGCAGCCATAAAAGATTGGGCGATTTGTTTTCGAATACTGAGAGTAGTCATAAGGCTATCCACCCATGCTTGTTCGTGTGGGGACGTTGGTATTATTTGCGCGCTTATCTTGCCTAACTCTAAGAGCATGAATGGCAGCAAAAAAAGGAGCTTTAGCCGTATTTTATTGACGGACAGTTGTAATTTAAATTTGCTCAATGGAATCATTTATTTTGTTAAAACTTTATAGCCTTTTAAATTATCTATGCCCCATTGGTTTTGTTCTTCAGGGGTCCATAAATCAGGAAAGAAGATGCGTTTTTGGTATTTTGGGTGCATATATTTTTGCCAATTACTACCACCAGTAGCCTTTACGTTTGTGGTGCTTTTTAGGTATTTGGCAGCTGTTTTATAGTGAAACATGACCCATTTGACATTGACGGTATGGTCATAATGGCGCATGGCATTTCGCAATTCAACCTCATTTTGAATTTCTTTGGGAAGTCCTTTAAATCGAGTCCAGAGATTGGTTTTGTGATAATATTTCATGAAGGTGATGAAATCATCCATATACTTTTTTTGAAATTCAATGAGCATCGTTGACTTGACACCGGTATCATGATTTTTTCCAGCAGCTTGCCAGTAAAGATGGTCATAGGCGTATTCAAAAGGGGTATTTCGGTCAATAGTCGCTCTAAAACGAATATCAATTAAATTGATCAGCTCGGTTGAGGCAAATTCAATCAACCTATATTGGGCACTTTGAAAGCCAGAAGAGGGCGTCAAGGTCGTACGAAATTTCATGAATTGGTCTACGTGCATACCTTCATTCATGATTTCAAATGAATTTGAAAGTAAATCGAAGTATCTACTGATCCGGGTCAGCTTTTCAGTAAAAAAGACTGCTTTTAAATCTTTTTCTACCGCTATTTGGTCGATCTCCCATAAAATCATTTTAAAGATGAGCTCGGTAGTTTGGTGGTATACAATGAACACCATTTCATCGGGATGCTTGGTTCTTGGATTTTGGGTACCTAGCAGGGATTCAAGTTGTATGTAATCCCAATAGGTGATCGGCTTTGCATGCAGCAACCCTTCTAAATGGATATTGAGATCCTCTCCAGTATCGCCGTATTTCTTTTGAAGTGACTCAATTAAACTTGCTGTTTTAGGATTCATATTTTTTATTTTAGCCCAAGTTCTTTGAGACGTTCATTTAAGTATTCACCCGCCGTCATATCTTGAAATTTTTTGGGTTGATGCTGATTTACGGTACCGGGGAGTGCACTCAAATCCATACTTGGAACGGGGTGCAAGAAAAAGGGTGCCGAGTATCTTGATTTCTTCATTAATAGCGGATTTTTATTGATTACGCGGTGACTGGTCGAGACCAGTTGGCCGTTGGTCAGTCGCTGAAGCATGTCACCAATATTTACAACAATTTGATCAGAAAGAGGATTAACATCAATCCATTTTCCAGCTTTGGTCTTGGCTTGCAATCCTTCAGCACTTCCTCCCATGAGTAAGGTAATCAAATTGATATCCTCATGCGCGGCCGCTCTAACGGATCCTGCGGGCACTTTGGAAATGTCTTGTACTGGAAAGTAATGAAGCAATCTAAATATAGAGTTGCCGGCATGAATTTTTCCATTAAAAAAATCTTCCGAGAGGTCCAAAAACAAAGCTATGGCTTGGAGTAATTTTCGCCCAGTTTCTTCAAATGTTTTATAAATGCGTAGGCTAACCTCTTTAAGTTCGGGCACTTCTTCAGGCCAAATGTTAGGTGGATAGTCAGGTCCAATGGAATTTTGGATTGTTTGACCAATATGATAAAACTCTTTCATATCGGGGTTTTTAAATCCTTTGGCTGTTTCTTTAAATTTACCAATGTAACCTCTTTGCCCCGCCAACTCTGGAAACTCATACTTAAATTTGACCTCGTCGGGGAGTTCGAAGAATTTTTTAGAAGCACTGAAAAGTTCATTACGTAAAGCCTCTGTAACTCCATGATTACTTACTAATACAAATCCAATTTCAGCCAATGACTTTCCTAAATGCGCGATGAAGTTTAATTTCCGATCTGGATCATCAGAGACAAAGTCTTCGTAATTTACGGTAGCAATGTGTGCTTTTGATGTCATGAAAGTAAAGCTAATGATAATGTAGGTTTTTAGTATATTTTCAAAGATTGTGTAGGTAAAAAAATCAGAGTAATTTAATCTGGTCAGATATTTAGGCATATTCTTTTGTGTTACGAGGATTAGGGTTTTTTTTGTAAAAAGGGAATATGCTTTTCAATCTTTCAAATCCAGATACGGCAATGCTTTCGCAGATAAGAAACATGGTAGGAAGCACCTTGGTGTCTCCGGACAAAATCAGTCCAGCGAATCCTAGTATACAAGGATTTACTTTGATCGATGTTGATGACGAAATCATAGCCATAGTAAACAAACAATCGGATGTATTTAGTTGTAAAATTGAGCTTCGAAAAAAAGGTCTTTTGATCTGGTTGGGCGTAAGTCAGGAACCAAGCGTCTTAGCATTTCCTTACCGGCTCATCTCCATGTTTAAAGGGACGGATTATTTGCAACTTTATTGTCAGTCTTGGCGGTTGAAATTATTGATAGAAGACAAGGGTGAAAGTCAAAAATTTCAGCAAAACCTATTGCGTCAACGAGCGATCATTCAAAGTCAATATGATATGTATTAAATAAACAAGGGAACTGAAAGCACGTCATTATGGGTCTTGTCAAGTCAAAAAGTGTACCTGTAGAAAAGTCTCATTGTTATGAGAACATTAAGAGGTCTCAATTGAGTAAGAATAGTATTTTATTATTTTTTGTTTTTTCTTTTTTTCATTTTGTTAAACTTTGAATTAATGCTTTAAACATCATTTCAAACGATTGTAATTTTTTATCTTCTAAAAAATGAATATATTGCCGGCAATATTGAAACAATCGTTTAAAAAAAAATATAAAGAAGTCATTAAGTATTGGTGTAAGCCTTCGATTTTTTCAACAATCACCCCATAAATTTTTAACTTTTATAAGAACCATGAAAAGAATAATATTCTTTGGAACAGCGTGTTTGCTATTTTGTAATATGGCATTAGGACAAAGGTTGGTTTCAGGAACGGTTTCCACAGAAGATGGTGGTGAAGTTCCTGGGGTCAACGTAATATTAGAAGGTACAAATACGGGCACGACTACTGATTTAGATGGGGAATATGCATTGAGTGTTCCAGAAGAAGGGGGAATACTAGTATATACTTTCATAGGTCTCCAGACGCAGAAAGTGATCATCGGCTCGCGATCCATAATAGATGTTATTTTGGCTGAAGACTTTACCGAATTACAAGAAATTGTAGTGATTGGCTACGGTACCCAAAAAAGAAGTGCCATTACAGGGGCTGTATCCGTCACAACGGCTGATGAGATAGATAAATTGCCTGCGGCACGCCTAGAACAAGTTTTACAAGGTCGCGTTTCTGGTGTACAAATCACACAAAGTTCGGGATCGCCAGGCAACGCGCTGTCTGTACGGATCAGAGGGGTCGGAACACCTAATAATTCCGATCCTTTGTATGTGGTGGATGGAGTATGGTTTGATGCCGTGGATTTTCTAAGTCCCGCTGACATCGAATCCATATCTGTGCTTAAAGATGCGGCTTCTGCGGCAATATACGGAACCAACGGCGCCAATGGTGTTGTATTAATCACTACAAAAACAGGTACAAAAAACAAAAAGGGGCAAATAAGTTATAATTTCTACACAGGCACCCAAAGTTTACCAAAGAAGAGTTCTGTTTTAAATGCTCAACAATATGCAGAATTGATGCTGGAAGCAAATGAGGGTTTATTTGCTGATGATAACCAGTTTTCTGTGCTCAATGATCCTTCTGCGTTAGGGGTGGGTACAGACTGGCAAGATGCTTTATTCGATAATGCGCCCATTACCTCCCATCAAATCAGTGCGCAAGGAGGTAGTGAAAGCGCTACTTATAGTGTCATGGGTTCCTATTTTAATCAGGAAGGTATTTTGGGTAGGGACAAGTCGGGTTATGAGAGGTACACTTTTAGACTGAAAACCAATCAAGACCTCAACAAAACCTTATCCATTGGGCAGAATATTAATTTTACTCGTTTGAAAAGAAATGGAATTGCAGAAAACAATGAGTTTGCCTCACCAGTTGCATTCGCACAAAACATAGATCCTTCGACTACTGTTTTTAAAGATGATGGAACTTATAACTATTCACAACTGGTAGTAGGGGATATAAAAAATCCCTTAAATCGTATTGATAAGTTCAATAATTCTTTTGCGAGCAATCAGATCATTGGCAATGTTTTTGCAGAATTAAAGCCTATCGAAAACTTGACTTTTAAAACTTCAGGATCATTAGATTTGACTTTTGCTGAAACTTTTGATTTTGCTCAATCGTACAATTTAGACCCCACAGGTTTCTATACACATGAGCAAAACCTAATGAATGGTGTGAGTAAATCTCGTCAAAAATGGACCAACATTATGTGGGAAAACATAATTACCTATAATAAGGCCATTGGGAATCATAATTTCTCGATTTTGGCCGGATCTACTTACAGAGACCGAAGCTATGAACAACTGGGTTTAAGTTTAGGTGATTTACCTTTTAATTCTCCAGATTCAGCTTACATATATGGATTGACTTTGGACATGGCCTCTGACAGTTTGGGTAATCAGGATCTACTGGGTGCTTATGAGGGATTAACGGAATCCGCACTATTTAGTTATTTTGCAAAGTTGGATTATAACTGGTCGGAGAAATACTTCTTGACTACGACCGTCCGTAGAGATGGTTCTTCTAGATTTGGCACGAATAATCGATATGCAATCTTCCCGTCCTTGTCTCTGGGTTGGATTTTGACCAAAGAAGACTTTCTTGAGTTGCCTAGTTTTATGAATTTCGCCAAATTGAGATTTAGCTGGGGTCAAAATGGCAATGAAAAAATTGATGATTATGGCTTTATTGGCACCATAAACAATGGCGCAGGTGAGCCGGGCATAAGATATGTTTTTGGTTCAGGGCAATCTATTTATCAAGGTTCAGCGGCTACCACACCTGCTAACCCTGATAGAAAATGGGAGGTGAGTACCCAGACAAACATAGGACTAGATTTGTCTTTCTTTCAAGATAAATTACAATTCACAGCGGATTATTTCTTAAAACGAACGACCGATATTCTGATTAGAAAAGAAGAACCCGCCATCATAGGGACAGGAGTCAATTTTATTGATGTTCCTTTTGTCAATGCCGGTGAAATTATGAACAAGGGGTTTGAGCTTTTATTGATTTATAAGAAATCGATGAATGAACTTTCGTTTGACTTAGCATTAAATGCCACCTTTATTGAAAACGAGGTTACCGATTTAGGACTTATATCTACACCAGTTGCTTCTGGGTTCAATCAAGGCGTAGGAGGAAATATCACACGAATGGAGGAGGGATTACCTTTCGGTTATTTTTATGGGTATAAAGTATTGGGTGTGTTCCAAAATAAATTCGAGGTGGAGGAATATGTAGATGCTACAGACGGAGAGATTCAACCAAACGCTGTTCCGGGAGATTTTATGTTTTCAGATTTAGATGCTGATGGTAAAATCACTTCAGACGACAGGACCATGATCGGCAATCCTTATCCTAATACCATTTTAGGCTTCACTGGAAATATTTTTTATAAAGTTTTTGACCTTTCTGTTTTTGTGCAATCATTCATTGGTAATGATATTTTTAATGCAACTACTAGGTGGGATTTGGGAGTTCAAAATCGTCCTGCTTATCGATTAGATCGATGGACAGAGGAAAATCCTTCTTTCACCGAACCCCGAGCAGTAGTCAATGACCGCAATGGAAACTTTAGAGTTTCTGATTATTTTGTCGAAGATGGTTCATTTGTAAGGCTGAAGAATATTCAGTTTGGAGTAACCATCCCCAAAAGCTTGTCAAAGAAGGCGTTTGTACAAAAGCTGAGATGGTATGTCAACATTCAAAATTTGGTCACTTTTACGAATTACAGAGGAATGGATCCTGAAATAGGAAAATCTAATGGCTTCAGCAATGACCAATCTGCCAACTTAGATGTGGGTATTGATAGAGGTTATTATCCTCAGGCCCGAGTATTTACCACAGGGTTTAATATTACTTTCTAAATATAATTTAATGAGAATAAAACTATTATTACTTTCGATTCTTGCTTCAATATTGTTTTGGTCATGTGAGGATGAGTTAGAAAAATTACCTTTACTACAAACAATGGATGGTAATTATTATATTTCTGAAACACAGGCTTTTGAAGCTCTCGTAGCCAGTTATGATCCCCTACAGTATAATTTCAGTGCTGGTGTATACCACTTTAGATGGTTTTTGGGAAATTTCACCACAAAGGATGTGATACCTGGAGGTAGTGGACCCAATGATCAGCCTCAGCTGCAAGCTTTCAACTCATTTTCTTATGTGCCCAGTAATATTCATTTGAATAGTGATTGGACCGCGCAATATCAAGGAATTTATCGGACCAATGCATTGATCAATATGTTACCAGAGATTAATATGAATGACTCTACAAAGGTTCAAATGATGGCGGAAGGAAAATTTTTGAGGGCCTTTTATTATTTCAATTTGGTGACAGTTTACGGTGGAGTACCGTTGGTGGATCATGTGTTAGCTCCTACAGAATTTCAAATGGGAAGAGCCAGTGAGGATGAAATTTGGGATTTTATTGAGCTTAATTTAGAAGAAGCGATCGATGATTTACGGTTGAGAAGCGAGTTGAGTTTTGATGATTATGGTCGTGTCACCAAAGGTGCGGCAAGATCACTCTTATTGAAAACCTTAGTTTATCGAGAAAAATGGTCTGATGCAGTGATATTGGGTGATATTATCATTAACACAAATCAATACTCGTTAGATGCTGATTATGAAGATATTTTTACAATTGCTGGAGAAAATGGACCCGGATCTATCTTTGAAATCCAAAGATCTTCACAAGGGGGCGGTTATTGGGGCAATGTAAATGGTTCCAATGATGGTAATTTAGCAGTAGTTTACCAACTCCCGAGAGGAGCCTACGGAGGTTGGGGGTTTAATATCCCACAACAAAATTTTGTAGATGAATTTGAATCGGGTGATCCAAGGATGAGTGCTTCGGTATTTCAAATCGGAGATGAATTGTGTGATAGGGGAACACTAAGTAAAGGTGCTACTGGATTTGATCATGATTATTATTCAAAAAAATATTTTGCTTGTAGAAGCGAGCATGAGTTGATCAGCATAGGTGATCCCGTAATGAATGGTGATGCCAATGATCGCGTGATCAGGTATGCAGATGTATTGCTATTGACTGCAGAAGCTGCCTACCATCAGAGTGATGAAGCCTTAGCAAGAAATTTAGTAAATCAAGTACGGACTAGAGCGAGAAGGTCAGCATCTGACCCAGATGCCGTCTTGCCAGACATTACCAGTAGTGGAGCTTCATTGCTGTTAGCGATTTATCATGAGAGAGACGTAGAGTTAGGTCTTGAAGGAGAAAAATTCTTTGATCTGGTGAGGACTGGAAGAGCAGCAACAATACTTGCTGATTTAGGTTTTGAGGAAGGGACGCATGAGCATTTTCCCATCCCGCAACGCCAGATAGATTTATCTGGTGGTAATATGATCCAAAATGATGGGTATTAAATTTTATCAAATAAAACGATTGTTAATTAAATTTTAAATAAATGAAGAAGAATATGAAATTTTGGAGTCTAGTTTTTCTATTGAGTTCCTTCGCTATTTTCTCAGGATGTAGCGATGACGACGATGTTGATGATTCTACAGGCTTAACTACAGATGATGCGATCTCTAGATGGAGTTACGAAATAGATGCAGATAATTATCTTAAGGTTACTTTTACGAATGAATCTGTAAATGCTGATACGTATGCTTGGGATTTTGGCGATGGCAATAGCTCGACCGATGAAAGTCCAGTGCATACCTACGATGAAGCAGGTTCTTTTACGGTAATACTGACTGCCACAGGTGCGGGCAGATCTGATGATAGAGAAGAAACCATAAATGTCGTTGATCCCCTGGCGGCAGGTGCTTTATTGGCAGGAACGCAGGGTAAGACATGGAAGTTGATTCGAGACATTTCTATGAATACTTATCCTTATGCAATATTACCGCAAGATCGATCTCAAATTTGGTGGGCTTTGGGAACAGGCCAGGCAATTTGTGAGAGAGATTGTATTTTGGATGACACATTTACGTTTAATGTTGATGGTACCATGACTCGTTCAGTAGGAGAAGATTTTTGGGGCGAAGATGGTCGTTCTATAATCTTAGGTTGTTTTGATACAAGTGTTGATGAGAACTGGTTGAGTGTAGATGGGGTAGACTTGTCATCTTGGGGCGATGGTACTTTCGACTACAGCTACAGTATGGAAGATGAGACATTGACCTTATCAGGAGAGGGTGCCTACATGGGTTTAGCTAAGGTAGGTTCAACGGATGAAGTATTTGTACCTCAGACTGAAGTGATTTATACTGTTGCAAAAATAGTAGACGCGAACGTTGATACATTGGTTCTAGAAACAGTTACTGAAGCAAATGGAGGCATTTGGTCATTTACTTTTGTAAGTTACGAAGTAGCTTCTGATGAGCCAGAGATGCCGGTTTGTGAGGAGGTTGAACCTTCAGATTCAACACAAGTAACTTTTATGTTGAATTTCAATGGTTATACTGGAGAGGGAACTATACCTGCTATTATAGGTAACTGGAACAACTGGTCGTCTGCTCAGCCTATGACAGATGAAGATGGTGATGGTATGTGGGAATCAACCATGACTTTAGCTACTGGGGATTATGAGTTCAAGTTTGAAACCGATGCTGGTGATCAGGAGACTTTGGCAGTTGGCTCTGATTGTACCTTGACGACAGATATATACACCAACCGTGTTTTAACAGTAGCAGGAATACCCATTTGGTATGGAGTAGTTTGTTGGGAGGCTTGTTTAGATTGTGCTCCAATTTTTACGGCTGCAGATTTAGTGGGTAAAGACTGGACATTGTGGGATGTGGATCAAGTAATTGCCGTAGGACCAGGTATTGGTCGAGGCGATTGGTTTGCTGCCAATGAAGCATGGATAGCAGCTGTGCCATGCTTGTTTGACGATACCTTTACTTTTGATGACGCGGGTGGATTTGTTGTCAATGTGGGTGACAGTGTACTCCTTGAAGATTGGATGGATAGTGTATCGGTCACCGGTTGTGTGCCCGTTGCAGATATTCCTGAAAATTTAGCTGCTTGGGGTGGAGGTGATTTTACCTATACATTTACAGAGGGTTCTGAAACTACTTTACCAACGATTTCTGTCACTGGTAATGGTGCCTATTTAGGTTTCTATAAGGGAGGACCAGGCGCTGAACAAAGAGCGCCGAAGGATACTACGATTACTTATGAAGTAATTAGATTTTATGATGGGCCAACTAACAAAAGATTGCGTGTGGGAGTTGACTATAGTGAAGCAGGAGATGGTAGTGCTTATTGGAATTACTTGTTAACTGCACCATCACAATAATTTTCTTTTAATGAAATAAATTTAGCATTGAGCGAAACGTTCAATGCTAAATTTATTTATCTTACTCTATGATACGATCTTTTTTCCTTTTTTCCTTGAGCTTTCTAATGCTCCAATTATTTTGTTGCTCCGATGCAACCACTCCCATAGTCGAATTACCCTTTTTGACTTTTGAAGATACACTTTTTATCGAGTCCAATGTCGATCAAGAAGTCCAAGTAAGACTGAGTTTGAGTGCCCCCTCACTTGAAACGATAATTATTGATTATGAAACATTGCCTGGTACGGCTTTACAAGATAAAGATTACATAGCCCAACAAAATAAGCGAGTCACCTTTGAGGTTGGAGAAATAGAAGTGTTTGTTACACTTGAACTTTCAGGAGATCAAGGAGTAGAAAGTGACGAAGAATTTTATCTTTATTTTCCTTTTGCTGATAATGCCATTATTGAAGAAGACACCATGAAGATAAGAATCCTCAATGATGATGTAGACAATTCAACTGCTGGACGATTGGTCATTCCTGAAACGGGCTATGAAACACCTTTAACTTATGAGGGGATGTCCTTGATATGGCAAGACGAGTTCGATCAGTCGGCTATAAATACTGACAATTGGGCCTTTCAAAACGGAGATGGTTGTCCCTCACTTTGTGGATGGGGCAATGCTGAACTTCAATATTATACTGAGGATAATGCCTACCTTGTTGAGAACGATTACCTAGTAATCGAAGCCATCAAAGAGCAACGTAGCGGTAGAGGATATACTTCGGCTAAATTGATTTCACAAGGAAAACAACAGTTTAAATATGGTAGAATTGATATAAGGGCCAATTTACCTTATAGTCAAGGTCTTTGGCCCGCTCTTTGGATGTTGGGTGCCAACTATCCTGAAGTAGGTTGGCCGCAATGTGGTGAAATTGACATCATGGAGCTCATAGGTGGAAATGCGAGTGGGAGAGACAATACTATCCACGGGACAGTACATTGGCAAGATAATGGTTTTAAGGCGGATTATGGAACTTCCTCAAAATTGAGTGAGGGGATCTACAATGACGAATTTCACGTTTTTTCAATTGAATGGGATGCAACTCAAATTAAATGGTTGCGTGATGATATAGTTTTCAATGCAATAGATATCACTTCTGCTTATTTGAGTGAATTCAATCAGCCCTTTTGGTTTATATTCAATATTGCCGTAGGAGGTAGTTGGCCAGGGAGTCCCAATATATCAACCGTATTTCCACAATACATGTTGGTAGATTATATCCGGGTCTTTCAATCAAATTAAGGTTTATTTGTAGAAGATTGAGGGTCTACATAAGTTTGAATGATTAAAAATTTTTTACGAGCAAGTATGATCCGATGACTAGGTCGTTCAATTCAATATAGAGTTATGTGATTTCTTATTAGCCATCAGAGCATACTTTAATTGTAAATGATCCTCAGAGTAGTTTTTTTTAATCCTGAAATTTTATGGCTGAATCCAGATATAAGTATCTATCTTTATTTGCGTAAAAAAACACAATAATAGGATTTTATATTTTTGATGAATATATGTGAGGAACGTTGACAAATAAATCTTACGCATCAGTAACATCTTTTCTGTCATTCACTTGACACTTCAAATGAAAAAAATATTAAAATATCTTTTTTGTGGTTTTTTCGGAGTTTTTTTATGTGTCCTATTGTTCATAGGAACCTTCATTTATAAAGCAAAACGGGGAATCAACTTTTACAATACGGATCCCATCGAATTACCCTTGAATTTAGGTGAAAAATCAATTTTGGTCTTTTCAAAAGCCAATGGATTTAGGCATTCTGCAGCGATCGAAGCTTCCTTGCCTATCTTTGAGCAAATGGGTCATGACAATGGCTGGAAGGTTTTTGCGACAGAGGATGCTGGCGTATTTAATGAGCATCAATTGGCACATTTTCAAGTCGTAATCTGGAACAATACGAGTGGAAAAGTATTAACGGATGATCAGCGGACTATTTTTAAACAATGGATCGAGGACGGTGGAGGATTTATTGGTGTTCATGCAGCAGGAGATGATTCTCATCAATGGGGATGGTATGAAGATGAGGTACTTCAGGCTCATTTCTCGCATCACAATATAGGTCAAGATTTAGACACCGCAATGTTGTATTTAGACATGGATGCTGTGAACCATCAGCTATCTGAAGGTTTACTAGATACTTTTGATTTGGCCGATGAATGGTATTGTTTTTATGACAATCCGAGAGCTCAAACGACTGCGGTACTGTATACTGTAGATGAATCTACTTATGATTTAAGTGGGAATATCAGGTTTCTTGTAAAAGATAAAAATTGGGGTATGGGGCAAGACCATCCGATTGTTTGGTATCACGAGCAAAAAAAGGGCAAGGTATTTTACACTGCACTGGGGCATTCACCGATCACATTTAGGCATCATAATTTTCAGCATTTGCTTGCAAATGCGATTCAATGGACCGGCAATTTTTAATTAATCTTTTTTGAAATTTATAAGATAAGCGAGTAATAATGCTCGCTTTGATAATTCTATTCTTCTCTCTAAAGTTCCCAATTTTTGAGGTGATGTGTTTTGGGTGCGGATGCCTTTAATAGAATCTTTATTTTGTCTAAATAGAGGCTATTATAGCGAAGTCGCGTGAGGTAATTCGGATTTTCTTGATCTCCGTTCCAGCAGTGTTCTTGGTTATTGCCATAAGCCACTTCACCACCGTAATAGGGCCTAGTAGTACTTTCTAAGAACTCTTCGGTCAGTACCACCGCATTATTAAGATAGTAGTTGTCCATGTCACCACAATAGATATGAACTTTTCCCTCGAGGTCATACCCTATTTGATCCCAATCCCTTTCCATAATGTACCGTAAATCATAATTTTCTTTCCAATAATTAGCCACTTCCCGATCAATTTCACCGGTGAGCTTATTCCAAATGGGCTTTGGGTAACCATCTTCTCCGACAGGTGAATAGACGGCTTGCCAAATGTCCCATTGGTCACCGGAACGACTTTTGTTTCCTAAGATATACTCACGACGGTTCATATCTTTCAAATAGGCCTGCAGGTGTCCTTTACCATCACGCTTACCTGGCCTTAAGGTTTGTTTGAAAGCACCTTCTGTATAGTAGGCGTTATCATCGTTGTATATATCTACCACAGTATATGCCCTAAAGTCAATGGGGTCAGGGCAGGCCGCAAAACATCCATTATATTCTTTAGGATAAAATACTTGGGCCGCTAAAGCTTCCCAACCGCCTGTAGAACCCCCATAAAGGAAACGTCCCCAACCTTCTCCTACGCCGTTAAATAGGTCTTCGATATGAGGTATCAGCTCATAAGTAATGGCATCGCCGTAAGGCCCTAGGTTGGCCGAGTTTACTGCGTATGAATCGTCATAGTAGGGGTTTTGATGCTGAATTTCAAGGACTAAAAAACGAGGAAAATCTTCTGATACCCATTGCTGATAGAAGTCATAAGCCTCTTTTTCTTGAATGTATTGATAACCGGTAATGCCAAATCGACTGCTATAGACGGTATCTTGTTTTGGAGAGGTGGGTGGTTCGGTTCTAAATCCACCTATTGTTTTAGGGAAGTGTCCATGAAAAACCATCAATGGATAACGGTCTGCATTATTTTTCGAGAAACCTTTGGGTATCAGAACATTGGCTTGTAAGTACATAGGTCTACCCCAAAATTCAGTGAGTAGCTCACTCTTAATTTTAATATGTTTTATATATTCAGAATCCTGAACAGCCGCTATTGAAGGGATTTCCTTGGTCAGTACTATTTGAATGGGGCTGTCTTTTTTACCTATAGTGACTTTAATGGGTTTACTGTAAATGTTTTTTGGGCTAATATTCCAATGTTGCCCCTCGCCTTGGTCCATGGGTAATTGTACCGTATGACCATTTACCAGTTGAAAGGTTTCATATTTATGCAGAAGTGCTTGAACAAAATAATCACCTGCTTCTAGGTCTGCTAGGGTTTCTATGGGGTAGGCAAGTATCTGCTTACTGAAAGATATGGATGTGTTCGGGAGCCATTGCTGAATATCTTTACCTAATATAATACCTGTTTGATCTGTATCATTGATTTGAAACCGAGGTTCGGTAACGGTATCCTTGGAGATCATAATTAGGAGCCTTCCGTCAAAATCTTCCGTACCTAGAGCGGGATCATAGGTAACCTCGATCATGATCTCATTGTTTTGAGAACATGATCCTAATGATACGGTTAGTAATGTTATTATGATTAGTTTAAAGAGGGAGTTATTACTTTCCATAATTCAAAAAAAAAGTTAGTATTTAAAGCTTCATTAATTTGATTAAAGATAGGTAATTTAATTTTTGTAATTTGGAAGGCTGAAAAAGTACCGGAATGAGCAATTCATAAAAAGCATTAGATCAGAAATTTCAGAAAGGTTTTTCTTTTTCAGCCATATTATGTTTCCACTCGTAAGCTGATAAATGGAGTATAAAAACTGAATATATATTGCATTGACATAATTATTCAGCTTAATGAATAATTTCTATTTTTTTTATAATGAGATGGAAGAGATTAAATGCCAAATTTGTGTTTTAAAAATGTTTAAATTTTATTTTCTGTTCTTCATTTATTGAATTTGAATTCGTTAATTTTATCATATAATTTAAAAAGTTATGATCAAAAAAGCGAAGGCCATCTGGCATGGAAACGGACTTGAGGGACATGGTATGATGTCAACAGAGAGTGATTTACTAAATGATGTTAAGTATACATCAAAATCAAGATTTGAAGGCGCCCCAGGTGGAAGTCCTGAGGAATTGATTGCTGCTGCTCATGCAGCTTGTTTTTCTATGAAGTTAAGTTTCAACTTATCAGAACGGGATTTCCCTCCAGCTAAACTAGACGTTCAATGTGCCATAAAAATGGAAGATTTTGTAATCAACGAGTCTCGATTAGTAATCAAAGCTGAGGTGCCTGGAATTGATCAAGAAACCTTTAATGATTTGGTAGAAGATGCACGTTTAAATTGTCCAATTTCAAAATTACTTGATGTCTCGATTGTAGTAGAGGCTTCTTTGTCCTAATCTATTCTAATTCTTTATTGGCTCTAAGTCTTCACAAGGACATCTGTCTTGGCTGAACTGACAAGAAAAGAGTATTAATGGAGTAAAGCGGGTTTATGATCATTGGATCGACTAATTTTTTTCAGTGTTTTCAGTAAGCCTTATGAGTTGCTATGCCTTGTTAGTATAAGGATAGCCTTATGGCCTGATCCAAAGTTTAAGACTTTATGAGACCAATGATGCGACTGCTTTGGTTTAAACTTTCAAGAAGATTTTCATCTTGTAAAGGGCATTTAAGAATCCCCATTTTACTCCCACATACAATACAGACATAGCGACAATACTGAAAGGGTTTCCAATCCATTCTACTATCCATCCAAATAATCCTTGGGTAGTATATTCCCAATCAATAAAAGTTCCAGATATATAGATCAGGATAGAATTTACGCCTATGACCTTGAAGAAATAGGCCCATTTCCGATAGCCTTTCACGTCAATGATATAGTAGAATAGGGTGAAAAGCAAGATACTTATACCACCTGTGAGCATCACAAATGAACTACTCCATAGATTTTTATTTATGGGGAAATCCAGGTTCCAAATAAGACTAATTAAAATAAAAATGATGCCAACAATGGCCAATCTAAGACACTTTTTTGTACCATTTGATGCATTGTTTTTTATGTAATTTCCTACTAAAATACCCAAAATACCGGTACTAATGGCCGGTAGTGAAGAAGCTAATCCCTCGGGGTCATGATTGCCTAAATATAATTTACCGGGCATGATGAGGCGATCGAGATAGGAGGCGAAGTTTCCTGCTTGTGTAAGGTCACCTGTCGGGAAACCTGGGGCTGATGTGAATTTCAGGATCAAATAATAACCCATCAATAGTCCTGCAAACCAGAGGTAGTTCATCCATTCTTTTTTACTGTAAATAAATATGAAATTAGCAAACATATAAGCGATGCCAATTCTGCCGAGTACACTACCGAATCTGATTTCTGAAATGGGCATGATATGAATGCCTTGGTTGATGATTAGACCTAATAAAATGAGGATGATGGTTCTTTTGATAATCCGTAAAGTCATTTGACTTTTAGATTTCCCTAATTCTAGTTCTTTTACCACCGAGTAAGGTGAAGCCAGCCCTGCTATGAAAAGAAATAATGGAAATATTAGATCATAAAAAGCAAATCCATGCCAATCAGGATGGATCATTTGATCAGCTAAGGTTTCCCAGATGGGATTTTGATTTACTTGATGGATTGAATGAACAATTGCCTCCGCACCCATGATCCAAAACATATCAAACCCACGTAAGGCATCTAAGGAATAAAGACGGTTCGATATAGGTGTTGGTGAATCAAGTGACATAATTGTTTTTATTTTCGCTGACAATATATTTATTTTTTGCCGGTAAAAACGTACAATTAGGGTAATTTATTGACGTTTAACTAAAAGACAGTTGCTTCATGATAAAACTATCGATTAGGAGTTGCTCTATTCTGCCTTACAAAAGGAGTTTACGATTACGACGGGTTTAATCTCTTTAATAATTCTTTAAAAGATTTTTCATATTTTTTGTTAAAAAAAAATATTTGCCTTTTTTCAATTCCTAATTATCTAAACAATTACCATATTGCAACTTAGTTATTATGATTAAGGATAAAATGTCAAAAAAATTAGCAGTAGGGATTGATATTGGAGGTACCTTGACCAAGGTGGGCTTCGTCGATAAAAAAGGTGAAATGTATGCTCATTTAGATTTCCCAACTCAGGGATATCCTGATGCAGATCAGTATATGTCAGTTTTGGCATCAAAAATCCAATATTTAGAAAAACAGCTTTTTTTTGATTTTGAGATGGTGGGTCTAGGTATTGGTGCTCCTAATGCGAATTATTACCGTGGGACCATTGAGCATGCTGCTAATTTAGAATGGAAAGGAATCATTCCTTTTGTGAGTAAGGTGAAGGCCCATTTTAATGTGCCTATTTATATGACCAATGATGCCAATGCAGCAGCTATTGGAGAGGTAGTCTATGGGGATGCCAAAAAGATGCGTGATTTTATAGTAATCACATTAGGTACAGGTTTGGGATCAGGAATTTACGCCAATGGGGCATTGATTTATGGACACGATGCCATGGCTGGTGAATTGGGTCACATTTCTATTGATAGAGAGGGTAGATTAGACGGTTTAGGTGTTAAAGGAGGGCTAGAAGCTTATGTGTCTTCAACAGGATTAAAACGGACCATATTTGAATTACTTTCAGATTCCGTATCTGATAGCGAGCTTAGAAATTATTCTTTTAATAATTTACATGGTGAAGATATAACTAGAGCTGCAGAGCATGGCGATGAAATTGCTTGTGCTGCTTTTGAAATGACGGGTAAAATTTTAGGAGAGCAGTTGGCGGATTTCGTTACGTTTTCCCATCCTGAGGCTATTTTTTTGCTGGGAGGTTTGGCGAAATCAGGTAAATGGATTTTCGAACCCACTCAGCGATATCTTGAAGCCAATCTTTTACCTTATTACAAAGGAAAAGTAAAGTTATTGCCCTCTGGGATGATAGATAAAAATGCAGCAATTTTGGGAGCAGCGGCTTTAGTTTGGAATCAGCAGAATCCTTAACTTCTTGATATTAGACATTTTTAAATTATTTTTAATGCAGATAAGATTATTGATATATTTAGTTGTTCTAATTTCCGTTTTGGCGACAATAACCGGTCAAGAGCAGCCAGCCGCCGAGGAAGAGCTTGTCACTTTAGTCCCCTTACCAGAACATTCAAAAGCTTTATTTATCACTTTAGCATATCTTGAAAAATACCATTATCGAAAATTAAAGTTAAATGATTCACTGTCTGCGGTAGTCTTTGCCAATTATATTGAGGGATTAGACCCCTCAAAAGTTTTTTTCTTACAATCAGATTTTGATTATTTTGAAAAGTACAAGTTTCAACTAGATGATGAATTATTAGCAGAAAAATTAGATTTTGGATTTCAAATATTTAATCTCTACCAAACGCGGGTATTAGATCAGTATGCACGTATCCCTGAAATGTTGGAAAAAGGGTTTGATTATGAAAGGGAGGAATACTATGATTTAGATCTTGATGAAATAGATTGGGCCAGCAGTGCAGAAGAACTCAATGAACGATGGCGTCTGATTGTAAAAGGTAGGGCTTTGAACTTATTGCTGGCAAAAAAAGACTGGGATGAGGCGAAGAAAATATTATCAGATAGAAATGAGCGACGGATCAAGTCCTTGTATCAAAACAAGAGTGAAGATGTTTTTCAAGTCTATTTAAATGCCTTAACCTCGGCCTATGACCCCCATACGAGTTATTTTTCACCGATTACCTCAGACAACTTTCAAATCAATATGAGTTTGTCTCTAGAAGGTATTGGTGCAGTATTAGGACAGCAGCTAGATTACACACAAATTGTTTCAGTCGTGCCTGGCGGTCCTGCGTTTAAGAGTAAGCGAATTTTCGAAAAAGACAAAGTCATAGCCGTTGCTCAGGGAGACTACGGTGAATTTGTTGACGTAGTGGGTTTGAGGTTAGATGAAGTGGTTCAAAAGATCAGAGGTCCCAAGGGAACAGTAGTAAGGATTCAGACATTGAGTAAGGGTGATTTGACGGCATTGCCTGATACGATACGCATGATTAGGGAAAAGATAAAATTAGAAGATGAATCAGCCAAAGGAGAAATCATTTCTTATTTTGAAGATGATGCGACTTATCAAGTGGGTGTGATTACATTACCTAGTTTTTATATTGATTTTGAAGAGCGAAGTGCAGGTATTGAAGATTACAAGAGTACGACCCGAGATGTGAGTATTTTATTAGACAGTCTTAATAAGGTAGGGATGGATGCATTAGTTATTGATTTGAGGTATAATGGAGGAGGTTCATTGGATGAAGCAATAGATTTGACTGGTTTATTTATTCCTTCAGGTCCCGTGGTTCAGGTTCGCAATACCGACAACAGTATAGATGTTTTGTCAGATGATAACTCCAAGGTTATGTATGAAGGACCGTTGGCTGTATTAGAAAATAGATACAGTGCCAGTGCTTCAGAGATCTTTGCAGCAGCCATTCAGGATTACAAAAGAGGAGTCATTTTTGGTGAAAACAGCTTTGGAAAAGGGACAGTTCAAAGTCTACTGAGCTTGGAGCGTCCTGTTTTGAATTACATCAACCGGCAGATTGCAGTCAATCAATTTTCAAAAAATGATGATTTGAGAGATTTGAGAGATAAAGTTAAAAATCAAGAAATCAGCCTTGGACAGCTTAAAATGACCTTGGCAAAATTTTACAGGGCTTCTGGAAGCAGTACGCAGCGCACCGGAGTGAGACCGGATATAGCCTTTCCTTCTTATTTCACATCGGACGAAGTAGGTGAGAGCTCAAGTCCGTCAGCTTTATCGTGGGATGAGATAGGTTCCTCTAAATTTTCATCTACTTATGATGTTTCGTCTGAACTTCTCGATGACCTTTATGATGAATATAGAAAGCATTTAGTAGAGGATAAACAACTGATAGATTTGGTTAACGATATTAATGAGCAGAGAGCAGCTAATGAAGATAAGTCTATGTCATTAAATTTATCGATGCGTCAAAAAGAAGCTGAGGCCAATGAGTCATCAAAAAAACTTGATGAAGAAGTTGCTAAAACAGAACTTTTTTTTGCAGAATCAGATAGAGCAAAAATCAGTAAAGATCCTTACCTCAAAGAGTCCATCCGATTAATGGCGGAATGGGTTAAAAGACCAAATTGATTTGTTTAATGATATTTTGAGATAAATTCGTCATTTTAAATAGGAAAGCATAATAAAGGAAGTTCATCTTTGTCTTCTCATTATCAATTTTATTTAAATCATGAACAAACTCTATATTTCACCTGAGACTAAGAGCAATGAGTTGACCCTTAAGTCCGTTATTATTGGGGTGATACTTTCCGTTGTTTTGGGATGAGCCAATGCTTATTTTGGACTTTTTTCAGGATTGACGGTATCTGCATCTACCCCTGCTGCGATCATCTCTATGGCTGTTTTAAAGGCATTTAAAAATTCAAATATTCTTGAAAATAATTAGATTCAAACTGCAGCATCAGCTGGAGAGTCCTTAGCTGCAGGGATCATTTTCACCCTACCTACTTTGGTTATTATGGGTTATTGGGAGTCCTTTAATTATCTAGAAACCACCTTGATTGCTATTTTCGGTGGAGTTTTGGGCGTTTTATTTACGATTCCTTTACGAAAGGCGCTCATCGTTAAAGAAAAACTCGCTTTTCCCGAAGGTGTGGCCACGGCAGAAGTCCTCAAGACGGGAGAAAAGGGTGGAGATTCGATAAAATATTTAATCATAGGTAGTCTATTAGGGGCTTTATAAGTTTGGTTTTTAGGCGCTAAATCTATGGAGTGGCCTCTTTGAAAAGGCCATACTTCTCAAAGAGCGTTATTATCTTTATTTTAGTTTAAACTTGTCACCTGCACTCGTGGCGGTGGGCTACATAGTAAGGTTAAATATTTCTTTTCTAGTCTTTTTAGGAGGGGTAATCAGTTGGTATGTAGGTATTCCCCTATATATTTTACTGAGAGGTGCCCCTGAGGAGCTTTCAGCAGTTCAAATAGGGGGAGAGATATGGAGTTCTCATATTAGATATTTAGGTGTAGGTGCGATGATTGTAGGAGGTTTGTGGGCATTAGTGGGATTACGATCCGCACTTGGACAAGCACTTGAAGCAGCACTTGAGGCTTTTAAAAAAGGAAGTACATCCCTTTCAACGACCTCCAGAACGGAATTAGACACTCCGATGTCATGGGTATTGATTGGTATCGGGGTCATGACTATACCCATCTTTTTAACTTGCTTGACCCATATAAAAGATGTTCCAATCACCCTATTCATGTCCTGATCATGATTGTTGCAGGGTTTCTATTCTCTGCCGTTGCGGACTATATGGCGGGACTGGTAGGTTCTTCAAATAACCCTATTTCAGGAGTCACTATTGCAACTATACTGACTACCGCTTTATTATTATTATTAATGGGTACTAGTGATCCGGCAAAAGGAGCGGCGGGAGCCATTTTAGTGGGAGCCATCGTTTGTTGCGCTGCAGCCATTGCGGGGGACAATATGCAAGATTTGAAAGCAGGACATATTTTAGGTTCAACGTCAAGAAATCAGCAAATCATGCAAATGGTAGGGGTCGTTTCGGGGACCTTGCTCATCGCACCTATTTTAAAGTTATTATTGGTATCTAAGGGAATAGGCCTACCTACGTTGCTACATCCCAATCCACTCTCAGCACCCCAAGCTACCCTAATGATGAGTGTTGCTTCGGGTATATTTGATGGTAATTTACCTTGGGATATCATTGTTATCTGGGGCTTTATTGGTGTTTTAATCATTTTGGCAGATGAGTATTTAAAACGGAAAAAAAGCAATTTTAAAATGCCCGTTTTAGCGGTAGCGGTTGGTTTATATCTACCCTTTGAATTTGACTCATCTATATTTATAGGAGGATTGATTGCTTAGCTGCTTGAGAAGGGGTATCAAAAAGCTCAAAAATCCATCTCTGTGGATCAAGCTAAAAACGCAGGTTTATTAATGGCTTCAGGACTCATCACGGGTGAGGCGTTGATCGGTATTTTAATTGCGGTATTAACAGCGGTTCAATGGAGTTTTTCCATCAGCGATGATCCATTGGGAGGTAGTTTAATAGGTCTATTGATTTTAACGATCATTTTGATTTATTTTTATCAAATGGTATCAAAAATTGCTAAAAAAAAGGCTTTTAAAAATTCGCCTGTAAAAGATCACCACTCAATTGAAGTAAACCGAGTTCAGATTTTTTGGCACTGTAACGTGCGTTATTATAGTTGACCTGTGCATTCAGTAAATTAAGCTGGGCTTGTCTGAAAGCTATTGAGGTAATTTGCCCGAGGTTGTATTGTTCTTTGGTACGTTCAAAATTACGTTGGTTGGTTTCTAGATTTTTATTTTGAGCCATCATGATAAATAAAGCCGTTTGATAACTGGTCCATGCATTATTCAAATTGCGATCTAGATTTAATAAAGTTTGATCCATTGAAAGGGATTCATTTTCTAGAGCTATTTTAGTATTTTGTCGGAGCGTATTGGACTTTCCTCCATCCCACAGATTCCAAGAAAGCGCGGCCCCTATATTTATACCATTGGATTGTTGGTCAGCAAGAAATCCAACAGGTCCAAAGTCATTATTCTGCCAATTATAACGAGTGTTTAGTCCTACACTCGGAATGATAGCTGCAGATGAGATCTTGATATTCGTCTCCGCATTCCGTAGATTACTGTTTTGCTCAAGTACTTCCACATTATTTGAATGGGCTTTATCTGATAATACTTCAAAGGCTAGATCTTCATAAAAAGAAAGGGTGGTATCTACTTCAAAATAGGTAGTTATGCTTCTTCCTAATAAAAGGTTGAGGTTATTTTTTTCAGTTTTTAATGATTGGCTGATGTTGAGATAATTGATACTATCATTATTAAAATCTACCTCAGCATTCAAGACATCTAGTTTGGTGCTTTGTCCATACTCAAAACTAAAAATAGCTTTAGTCAATCGTTCTTTAGATATAGCTAAGGATTTATTCTGATTTAATTGATCTTGTGTAAGTCGTGCGATTTCATAGTAGGCGAAGAAAATATTGAATAGCGTATTCTCCATCACTTTTCTTGCTTGTAATGCCGTCAGATTATAATTTTCTTGTAATTTTTGATAGTTATATTTCCTTCCAAAACCATTGAAAAGAGTATAATTTAAGGCCAAACTTGCGTTATGGCTAACCGTTTCAACACCTGAAACACTTACAGCTCTGTCATCTTGAAATGTATTTTCGGAACTGGTAGAAGCAAATGTTGAACCGGCACTTCCTAATAAGGAAGGTAGAAAGTCACTGTTCGTTAAAGCTGCATTATTTTCAGCGATTTTTGTTAGATTATTCGCTGCTTTAATTTCGAAATTATTTTCAAGGGCAATTTTCACTGCGAGGTCTTTGGTGAGTAATTCTTGTCCGATTCCTTGAAAATATAGATTCAGATAAATCGCAGCAAAGGATAATATTTTCAATTTATTCATGGTTAATATTTAATTCTTTTACAGCTCTTTCGACAGATTCTTTTGCTGGTTTAATCCCTGTCCACAACCAGAGGGTCAAGACTTTCATCGTATTTCCAAAGGCAAGTAACATGGGTAAAAAGACCAACGTCAATAGTGTAGCAACTAAAATGCCATAAGCTATTGAGACCGCCATGGGTATGAGAAATTGTGCTTGTAAACTTTTCTCAAATATAAGAGGCCCTAAACCAGCGACAGTAGTGATAGAAGTTAGAAAAATGGGTCTAAATCTTGACTTCCCGGCTTCCAATAGTGCATCGTCGAACTTCATGCCTGCCCTTAGGTTGCTATTAAATTTACCAATAAGAACTAAACCGTCATTCACAACAATTCCAATAAGTGCAATGATGCCTAAAAAGGAGGAAATATTAATAGGATAACCATGCAGCCAATGACCCCAGGCAACCCCAATCAGACTAAAAGGAATCATAATCATCAGCAACAGAGGTTGGCTTATCGAACGATAAGTGAAAGCAATAATGGCAAAAATCATAAAAAAGACGATAGGCATGGTCGCCGCAGCGGATGAAGTCGTTTTATTGGCTTCTCTACTTTGACCATCAAATGAAGCGCTGACACTCGGATATTGTGCATTAATGATCGGTAATACCTCTGTTTTGATCTCTTGGATGATTTCCGTAGCACTGGTTTTTGGATTTTTAAGATCTGCATCAATTCTTATTTCTCGTTCTCCATCGAGGTGATTGATCGATATCTCACCTCTTTGTATTTGATAATTGGCGACTTCTCTGAGGGGTACGCGTACACCTAAAGGACTCAATACACGCATTTCTTCGAGACTGGTTAAAGAGGAGCGGGTCTCTTTGTCGTACCGTACCCATACTTTGATCTCGTCTCTTCTTCTTTGAAATCGTTGTGCTTGGTATCCAAAGAATCCCGATCGTACTTGATTTATCAGGGTATTGAGTCGGAAGCCTAAGGCATAGCCATTTTCTGTGAGTTCAAGTTTTATCTCTTTTATGCCTGCGGGATCATTGTCTTCAATATCCTTGAGTAGGTTATTCTCTTTTAAATAGTTCTTGACCAATAATTTGGCTTCTTTCAACTCTTGGGTATTATTACTCAATAAGGATACTGAAATGGGTTTACCACCGAAATAATTTCCAGAACCATAAATTAATGTTTCAGTACCATCTACATTTCCTACTTTTTCATCGATCGCGGATGAGACCAAATAGGCCGGAGCATCACGCGTTTCTCCAGACAGTAAATTGATAGTTAGTGAGGCTACTGATGTCCCAGGACCCACACGGCGGATGATATTCTGAATGACAGCTAAATTCCCAGTTTGTAATTCTGAAAGTGAGTCATTTACCTTCCAGGCCTGATTTTCAATATGAGTAATAATTGAATCTGCGACGGCCTCATTAGTACCTTGAGGCATTTTCAAACTTATTTGTAGTCGATCACTGGCTATTTGTGGAAAAAAAGAAAATTTGATGATGCCTCCACCCATTGATCCCAATGTCAATACAAGTAGGGCCAAGGTGATCCCAAAGCCTAAAACTTTATTTTTCAAATAAAAGCGCAGCGTAGGAGCATAAATATTATCGCGCATCCATGACATAAATTGATCTGCATAAGCATTGAACCAATAAGTTTTTTGGGCTTTAGTCAACGATTTGGAGTGTGATATATGAGAAGGCAGAATGATCAATGCCTCAATTAAAGAGAGCCCTAGGGTGAGAATAACAATCGTAGCCGTTTCTCCAAAAAACTCCCCAATTCGACCCTCTAAAAAAAAGAAGGATGAGAATGCGACAAGGGTGGTAAGAATGGCAGAGGTGATGGCGGGTAGAACCTCCATCGTACCATCGATGGCTGCTTGCATTCGAGTTTTCCCTTTTTCATAATGGTGATAGATGTTTTCTGAAATCACGATACCGTCATCAACGAGTATGCCAATGACAATGATCATACCGAACAAAGAAACGATGTTGATGGTTACATTAAAAAACCCTGCAAATATGAACATACCTAAAAAGGCAAATGGCAAACCAAAAGCGACCCAAAAAGCCAATCTTGGCTTAAGGAAGAGAGCGAGAAAAATGAGTACAAGAATAATTCCCTGCAAGGCATTTTTCAAGAGCAAATTGATACGTTCGACTACTACCACGGATCGATCACTGATGATGGCCAACTGGAGGTTGTCATTTTTATTATTAAAATCAGTTACATAGGCTTTTACATTTTCTGCTACCTCTATCAAATCTTCAGATATCGTAGCCTTTACATTCAATTGGACGGAGGGCTTGCCATTAAAATAGGCTCTATCTGGGGATTCAGACCATTTGTCAGTGATAACTGCAATATCCTGAAGCCTGATGAGTTTACCATTTTCATTGCTTTTTAAAATAATTTGGTCAAATTCTACCCCATAATATTTTCGGTTACTGACCCGAATAAGGTATTCTTCTTGAGAGGTTTTAATAGAACCCCCAGTAACCAAAATATTAGTGGAGGTTATCGCTGCCGCAATCTCTTGAAAAGTCAGTTGATAGGCTCGCATTTTATCTTCGTTCAAGGCAATTTCTATTTCCTCGTCGGGATACCCTGAAACGTTTATTTGTGAGATTCCCTCAAAGCTTCTCAAGTCATCCTCTACCTTTCTTCCAAATGATTTTAAAGTCATTAAGGGAATATTTTCACCACTTAAGACAATAGAAATGGCATCTGAGGTAAATATTTGCTTAGCAATAATAGGGGGCTCCATGTTCGTAGGAAACGAGGGAATCTTGTTCACTGCATTTTTTACATCAGAAAGCGTAGCATCGATATTATATCCCTTAAGCACCTCTATCAATATATTTGCTGAGTTTTCTTTTGAGGTAGAGGTAAAACGATCGATCCCCACAATTCCTTTGAGGTTGTCTTCTATTTTCAAGATGATGCCTTCCTCCATTTCCTGCGGTGAGGCACCCGGATATATTACATTGATAGAAATATTTCTATTTTCTATTAATGGAAAAAAAGACGACTTTAAATTGCTTACTCCAGCCAAGCCCAACACCGAAAAGGAAATAACGATCAACCAACCTGCTATAGGATAATTGATAAAATATTTAATGATATTTCGCATACTTATTTATTTGGTGCGTTGGAGGGCTACTTTCATACCTTGGTAAGCATTAGGAATGGGTCGATCTACAAAGAGCATACCATCTGTCAGTCCATTAACAACAAGGTTCTTTTCACCCTTGTGAAGTATGTTGATGGGTAGGAGGGTTAAAATACTGTCTTGGACAATAAAAAGTTGGTTCTGATTTACCACAAGTGATCTATTTACTTCAAATGCGTGATCAATTTTTTGAACAGGAATGATGGCCTCGAGATACATGCCTTCCTTTAAAGAAGGTTCTTTTAGTAGGATGAAAGCTTTAACAGTTTGTGTTTCTTGATCAATTTTCCCATTTACTCGAATGACCGTACCTAGATATGGTTGATCTTTCTGGTCAGGTGCATAAACCTGTACTTGCACTCCTATGTTGATGGCTGATATCATGTTTTTCCCGATATCTGCTTGCATTTCATATGCTGAAGGATCAATGAATTCGCCGAGTAGCTGACCCGTCCGAATGACCGTGCCAGCCTCCACCGCGGCTGAGGTTAGGATACCATCGAAGGGAGCTCTAATGAGGTGCTTTTGGTAGATTAATTCTAAATTTCTGGTGTTATAATAAGTGGTATAAATATTTTTCCCTGTGATAAAGAATTTTTCTTGATCAGAGGAAGTTTTTGGTAGATTTTTTAAAGGTTGGCTTAACTCAAATTCGTCTAGGTACTTCCCCCATTTTTCGTATGCTTTGGGGTAATCAAGTCTTAGATCTGGTAAAATGCTGGTGATCAGATTTTGAAGTATACTTTTTTGAGCTTGAAGGTTGGCATAGTAGGCGTCATTGGCCATATCAATCATAATCTCACCTTTTTTAAAAGCGACACCTATTTTAAACTCTTTGGATCGGACCTTCATGATGCCTTGAACTTCGGCATATAAATTGGTTCTTTTTTTAGCGATTAATCTCCCTTGCTCTCGAATGAAAACTGAGATGGTTTTATTTTTAACTGTGCTCACAGAAGCAAAAGGAAGGGCTTCGATTTCTCTAGATTTAAAGCTTTTTTTACTTGAAATAATCTTTTGAGCTCCGAAGATAGATCCGACGAAGATGATTATTCCCAATACGATAGTTATTTGTCTCATTTTATTTCAGGATAGTGATTGGAAGCTCTTTACGATTTGTAAAGGTGATTATTTGTTTTAAAACTTTGATGGTAGTCTCGATCTCTTTAGCGTTTATTTTCTGTTGAATGTTATCGATTTCATTAATAATGAGAGGAAACGCCATTTTTGTTTCCTCTAAACCTTTTTGAGTGATAAAAACATTATTGACTCTTTTGTCTGTTTCACAAGTTTTACGCTTCAAAAGCTTTTTACGCTCCATAGTTGAAATGAGGCGGGTCAAGGAGGTTTTGTCTCTGTCAGTAATGAAGGCTAGATCATTTTGTGGAATTCCATCCTCCATGCTCAATATGCGTAAGAGTATAATCTGGTGCTTACTCAAAGATATTCCAGCATTCAAGAGCTCATCGGCCAGATGAAAATCGAAGGATTTCATTGCCCGCCCCAGCCACGGTAATAAGAGCTTTTCAAATTGTGGAAAATAATCTTCTTTTCGCATGATAATTTGAGCACAATTTAAACTAATTTAGTTGCGCATACAACTAAATTAGTTTATAAATGAACTCTCTACGTTATTTGGAATTAAAAACGGCGGCATTCAGATTATAATGATAAATTTGGAGGTATTTAGATCACTTATTTCAGTGCTTACGGGATTAAGTCATTCAAAAAAAACAGCGGTAGATGAAGACATTATTGATTTTAGTTAATTAAAAAAAATTAAGGCTCTGTCTCATAATTTTATATTATATTCCCTATCCTAAGTTCTAAATAAAAAGGAGTGAAACAAGTAGAACAATTCAGTAATCGATGGGGTATTATCTTGGCTTCATTGGGCATGGCTATCGGAGCAGGAAATCTTTGGCGATTCCCTAGACTTGCGGGTCAATATGGAGGCGCTTTCTTATTACTTTGGATTTTCTTTTTACTCATCTGGTCCATTCCTTTGCTCTTGGCCGAATTCTCAATTGGGAAGAAGTATAAAAAAGGCGTTATTGGATCTTTTACGATGCTTGCGGGTAAACCCTTCACTTTTATGGGGTTTTTTATAACCATTTGTACCTTGGGTATTGCCTTTTATTATTCTGTCGTTACGGCATGGGCCTTGCGCTATTTTAGTTTTTCAGTATCAAATATATTAGATGAGCAATCGCTGAAATCACGGTTGATCGAAAATCCAGATTACCTTCATCAATTTTGGAACTCTGTATCCAACGGGAATTGGATCACTATTTTGCTTTATATAGCGATTGTTATTTTAGGTTCATTGTTATTGGCACGGGGTGTGCAAAAAGGATTGGAACGAGCCAATAAAATATTGATACCTGCACTTTTTGTCCTTTTGATTATCGTGGCCATTATTGCTTTGAATATGGAAAAAGGATTGATGGGATTGGAATACATGTTTGTCATTAATTTCGATCATTTTTCTGATCCGATAATATGGATAGAGGCATTGACCCAATCAGCTTGGTCGACTGGGGCAGGGTGGGGGTTGATCATGACCATATCTTCTTATTCTAGTGACAAAGAAGACGTCACACTCAATACTTTTGTAGGTGCCTTCGGAAATAATTTAGCCTCATTAATGGCTGGAATGGCTATTTTACCTGCAGTTTTTGCTATGGCGCAAACAGAAGCGGCTGCCATTAGTTATCTTCAGAGTGGGAATCAAGCGTTGACCTTTACCGTCATCCCCGTTTTGTTTTCAAATATTCAAGGCGGAGCCTTGCTGTCAAGTGTTTTCTTTTTGGCGTTGTTCTTTGCGGCGGTGAGTTCATTATTGGCCATGATAGAATTATTTATCAAAAACTTGAGCGATTTAGGTTTTTCGCGTGCTAAATCGATTAAAAATGTCATATTTTTCTTTATAATTTTTGGATTTCCCTCGGCCTACAGTTTAGATTTTTTCTCGAATCAAGATTGGGTTTGGGGTGTAGGATTGATTGTGTCAGGTCTATTTATTTTATTTGCCGTGGCTAAATATGGGTTTACAGAATTCAAAAAGAATTTCATAGACTTAGATTCTGATTTTAAAGTCTCTTCTCTTTATTTCAAAATATGTATGATGCTAAATATTCCTTTGGCACTTTTTTTAATTTATTGGTGGATGTCTAGGGGATACAGTGATTATACCTGGTTGGACGCCTCAGGTCATTGGAATGTGATAGATGTTTACAGCAATGCGTCCATTATTACCCAATGGACAGGCGTATTGATCATTGGATTGATCGCCAATAATTTTTTGTATCGTAAATTTGTCAACAAATGAGTAGTCAAGCATTGATCAGTATGATTTTCATTCTCACATTTATAGTGGGAGGATTTGCCTTTTTCTTATCTTTGGTAATGAAAAATGAATCTAAAAAAATCAAACATTAATTTCTAAATGGATAAAATTGACTCGCTTAATCAGGTAGCCCGTTTTCATAAAACCTTCCAACATCCGATTTTAAATCAACCTCAAATCCCTTCAAAGCAACGATGTGATTTAAGGGTATCCTTAATTGATGAGGAATTACAAGAGCTTAAAGAGGCCATTGCTGAAAAAGATATGGTGGAAATTGCAGATGCCCTATGTGATATCCAATACGTGCTTTCAGGTGCCATTCTTGAGTTTGGATTGGGCGAAAAGTTTCTAGCACTCTTCAATGAAGTGCAAAGATCCAATATGAGTAAAGCCTGTGAGAGTGAAGAGGAAGCACTTGCTACGGTTGCTCACTATAAAGAAAAGAAAGATACTCATTGTTATTATAGAGAAGTATCAGGTAAATATCTGGTTTTTAGAGAGGGGGATGATAAAACGTTAAAATCGATTAAATATTCCCCAGCGAATTTGAGCCCTATTTTGAATTCTTAGTTTTTCTTTACTAACCATAAAATGAGGCTTTCTACAGAGTATATTTTAGGTCTCAAAAATTGGTGAAAATTGATTTTTATATATCCTATATTGTTAATTTTACATTTTAAAACAAAGACAAATTATTGTATATGTTTGATAATCTGAGTGCTAAACTTGATCGTGCCTTTAAAAATATTAAGGGTCAAGGTAGGATCACCGAATTAAATGTTGCCGCCACAGTAAAAGAGATCCGACGGGCATTGATCGATGCGGATGTTAATTACAAAGTGGCCAAAGACGTTACTGATTCGATCAGATTAAAGGCGATGGGGCAGGATGTCTTGATTTCTGTTTCTCCAGGCCAGCTATTGACTAAAATAGTGGCCGAAGAGCTGACTGTATTGATGGGTCAAGAAAGCGTTCCTGTCAATTTAGACGGTAATCCCAATATTATACTTATAGCAGGTCTTCAGGGCTCTGGTAAAACTACGTTTTCCGGAAAATTGGCCCATAATATAAAGAAGAAAGGTCACTCGGTTTTATTGGTTGCTTGTGATGTTTACAGGCCAGCAGCGATAGACCAACTTAAAGTGCTGGGTGAACAAATAGACGTTGAGGTCTTTGCTGAAGCAGATAATAAAGACGTGATTTCTATTGCCAAAAATGCCATAAAATACGCCAAGGCCCATGGAAAAAAATCATTAATCATTGATACGGCAGGTCGTTTGGCTATTGATGAACAAATGATGGCTGAAATTTCAGAACTCAAAAAAGAAATAAAACCTGCCGAGACTTTATTTGTAGTTGATGCCATGACAGGGCAAGATGCGGTTCATACGGCCCAAGCGTTCAATGAGCGTCTTGATTTTGATGGGGTGGTGCTTACCAAGCTTGATGGTGATACACGTGGAGGCGCCGCCTTATCTGTAAGAAGGCAAGTGGAAAAACCGATTAAATTCATTTCTACGGGTGAAAAAATGGATGCTATGGATCAGTTTTATCCAGATCGTATGGCGAAGCGAATTTTGGGAATGGGTGATGTGTTGACCTTAGTAGAAAGGGCCCAGCAAAATTTTGATGAAAAAGAGACTCAGAGAATCAATAAAAAAATCAAAAAAAACCAGTTTGGCTTTGATGATTTTTTAATTCAAATGGAACAGATCAAAAAGATGGGAAGTCTTAAGGATATCGTTGGAATGATACCTGGTATGGGAAAGGCGATAAAAGACGTTGATATTGATGACAATAGCTTAAAGCCTATAGAGGCCATTATTAAATCCATGACACCCAAGGAAAGATCCAGTCCGGAACTCATGAATAGGAGTAGAAAAATCAGAATAGCGAAAGGAAGCGGTACGACCGTGACAGAAGTGAATCAGTTGCTTAAGCAGTTTGATCATATGCGTAAAATGATGAAATCTATGAATAAGATGGGCGGAGCCAAAGCATTGTCAAGCTTTATGAAGTGACCTTTTTCAACGAATTTTATCGATACATAACCGCATTGATGGCTGTGATGGTTTTTTTGACATTTGGTAATATTTCCTCAATCAAAGTAGGCGCATAGGGCAAAGGTAAATCTTTGCTTACAACCCTGTATATGGGTGCGTCTAAGTGGTCAAAGGCATTTCTTTGTACAATATGGCTGATGTCTGATGAAATGGAGGCAACAGGCCATGTTTCTTCCAACAAAACCAATCGATTAGTTTTCTTTACTGAGGTAATGATGGTTTCATAATCGATGGGTCTGACAGATCTTAAATCAATCACCTCAACATCTACGCCTTCTTTTTTCATTTCAATGGCGCACTCATTGGCAATTTTCATGAATTTCCCAAAAGAGACGAGGGTAACATCTTTTCCTTCCCTTACGATATTGGCTTTACCAATTTCTAGTATATATTCTTCTTCTGGAACTATTCCTTTGTCACCATACATGAGTTCAGATTCCATGAATATGGTAGGATCATTATCTCTTATGGCAGCCTTCAGAAGACCTTTAGCGTCGTATGGATTCGAAGGAACGACCACTTTCAAACCAGGTGTGTTTGCAAACCAATTCTCAAAGTTCTGTGAATGTTGAGAGCTTAATTGACCTGCATTTCCGGTAGGTCCTCTAAAAACGATGGGGACGTTGTATTGGCCTCCGGACATAGAGAGCATTTTAGCAGCTCCATTGATAATTTGATCAATGGCGACCAAAGAAAAGTTAAAAGTCATGAATTCAATAATGGGTCTTAATCCATTCATTGCAGCTCCAATACCTACTCCAGCAAACCCTAATTCCGCGATGGGTGTATCAATTACGCGCTTGGTACTAAATTCATCAAGCATACCTTGACTTACTTTATAGGCACCATTATAATCAGCTACTTCTTCTCCCATCAAAAAGATATTCTCATCTTTTCTCATTTCTTCTATCATAGCTTCCCGAAGAGCGTCCCTGAACTGAATTTCTCTCATAATAAGTGATAATAATAAACGAAGGTGCTAAATTAAAACAACATGGTCAAATAGTTCTAAGAGTAAAAAAAAAGCTCCTCAGCGGGAGCTTTTTTTTTAAAATTTTAAAATTATCTAATCGCCTGTGCTACTGCATCTGCATAATCTGAAAACTCTAGATCATTTAAGGCTTTCTCTTTTAAAGCAACATCTATTGACACGGCTGCTTTGAGCTTTGACTTGATACCACTTTCATTGTTGCTTCTTGCTGCGGTGACCGCTAAGTAATAGGCTGCATGTGCTGACAGCGGAGAGCTATTATTTATTTTGTTAAATTCACGATTTGCACCATCGATATTATCTCCTAAAAGATGTGCTAGACCTCGATTGAAATTTGCCACTTCACTATCGTCTGCTGCAGCTAAAGCCGCACTGGCTTTTTCATAATCTCCCATTCTAATATGAATGGAACCGATAGAAGCATTTAGAACCTCTTTGAGGTCACCTTTTGCGCCTGAAACTGCTGTTGATAGGGCTTCAAAAGACTCTTGATAAGATGCTTGCATCATAAGCGCAGTTCCTCTGTTAGCATGAACTTCGATATGATCAGTTTTGTTGGATGCAATGTCTAATTGGGTCAATGCATCTTGAATGTTTTTGGCCATATCGTCTCCATTTTGTTCAGCCATTTGTAAATATACTGCCGCTAGATTATTGTGAGCGACCCAACTGCCTTCTTTTTTCGAGGCAGCGATGTAGATCTCTTCTTTCTCTTTCAGGCTTGGGGTAAGAGTAGCCGCATATAATAATTCTTCATTGGAGAGTACTTCGCTCGTGGTATCCCCGTTTACAATATGCTTGGCCAATAAAGAAATTTCAGCAGATGATTTTTTCTCTTTAACCGTGAGAATTTCAGTTTGAGCAGTTCTTAAGGATGGATAAACTTTATCAAACACCGATTTATAAGCGGATATTTTTCTCATGGCCTTTTCCTTGTCTTCAAAAGAGCCTGAACCATTGACAATATTTAAAAATGATTTTTTGGAATCTTCACTGATTTCAGAGGATCTCAAGGCTACTTTGAAGGCTTTCCAATCTTGAACGACAGGCTTGAGGATGAATTTAATATCAGCAGCGGTTCCCGTGTAATCATATTTGCTCATTTGGCTGCGGTAATATTTTTCTATTGCTTCAGCTCTATTTTCGGATAGATCACCGTTGATAGTTTCTGAACCTTCAGGAGAGTGCGTACCAGTGATCGTCACGGTGCGAGTTACATTCTTATCGGCGATGAACGCGGATAGATTTGATTTTTTTGCTTTGTTACTCTCTCCGTCCGTAGCTAAATATTGCGACAAATAGGAACTTCCTTGAGGAAAATAAAAATTGATATTAGTGGGTATCAATTCCTCTTGATCATTGTAACCATGAGCTGCATAATTGATTGCATAATCATTTTGTACAGCTCTAGATGTAGTAATAATACCTACAGCTATTTCTTTTTTCGATGTGGTGAGGGCTTTTCCGTTTTTTGGATCCTTAGCTTCACCTTGAATGACTAAACGACCCGGATTCAGAGATGTGTTGTAGGGCATAGAAAAGGTGCGACTGACACGAGAAGTTGTTGAACTACTCTGAGGATAGTCTTCGGCATTGAACTCAATGCTACCCACCTCTATCTCTTTATCACCATACTGATAGGTTGTGTTGAGCGTGTAAACTTTTCCAGTCGGAAGGATTTTTGGAGGTAACACAGCAGAAAGATCAAAGGCAACTTGGTTACCATGAAGTTCCAATGGATCAGGGTTAACCTCTAAATCCTGCTTTTCGGCAAGTTTCACCATTTTTTTGAGCGCGCAACCACTAAATATAGCGGTAGCGATAATTGTGGCCACTATGAGGTTTAAATTTTTCATTTTGTTCATCGTTTATTAATACTATCCAAAGTTAATTTTTCTTTATATGCTTACAATATTACCCCAAAATTATAAAATAGTTCAATCTGTTGATATAAAAGATGTTAATATTTAACTTTGATGAGTTTTATATTTCAATTTTATGCAATATTTTATCGAAAAGTATGCTTTTGGGGTATGTAATGGAATAGGTGAGTATTTCAAAATACCAACTTCAAGTATCCGCTTGTCTTTTATTTATGCCTCTTTTTTAACTTTTGGATCGCCCTTAATCCTTTATTTAGCGATTGCCTTTTGGATGAGTTTTAAGAAACTTTACAGAAGAAGAGAGAATACCCTTTGGTATTATTGATTGAGCTCTCTATAAGTCTTTTTATTAAAAAAGAAATATTGTAGTGCAACACTCTCTATTGGATGTTCAAGGCTTATTTTTGGATAAGCATGTTGACTTCTGTTTCTCCAATATTTTCGCAAGTTCAATATAAAGTCTAATTCCGCCTTCCATATGGCCTTGAAGTGACCAAATCCTTGGTATTTCCAAAACCAAAAAGCAGCACCCAAGTCGAAAACCATTCTTACAGGAATTTTGATAAGCTGTTTTTTTGGTAAGTTTTTTAAAAGCATGACTAGACCATTTCTGAAATTTAAATAAGTTTTTTGTGGATTTGAAGTAGATAACGTGCCGCCGCCTACGTGGTGTACTGTACTTTTTGGACTGAACCTAAATTTTTTCCCTTTCATTGCTAATCTCCAACAAAGATCGATTTCTTCCATATGTGCAAAAAAGTCGGCATCAAACCCGCCTATATCATTGAAGTCATTAGCTCTTATGACCATACAAGCCCCAGAGGTCCAAAACACATCAATGGCATCATCATATTGACCCTGATCATTTTCGATAGTATCAAAAATTCGACCTCTGCAGAAGGAGTAGCCCCAAGCATCGAGTTGACCACCGGCTGCTCCGGCATATTCAAACTTAGAAGGATCATTCTGATTCAAAATTTTTGGCTGAATCGCACTATAATCGGGATGTTCCTCCAAGAAATCAATCAAAGGATCTAACCAATTTAACGTCGTTTCAACATCAGAATTGATGAGGGCGTAATAGTCAGCTGCTACCTCTTTAAGGGCTAAATTATAACCACCAGCATATCCATTATTTTCTTTTAATACGATTGCTCTGATTTCCGAATGATTTTTTTTTAACCAGTCTAATGAGGAATCTGTTGATCCATTGTCGGCCACAATGATTTCATAATTACTAGAGGTTTTGATCAAGATACCTAAGTATTTTTTTAGAAAATCAATCCCATTATAATTTAAAATGACAATCGCAGTTACAGACATTATATCATGCTGTTTAGATCCATTCCAGGAATATTTGGAAGCATACCTTGTGTAGCTTTTTGTAAATGTTCTTTGCTCTGTTCTTCTGCGGCTTTAATACCTTTATTAACAGCGGCTATGATAAGATCTTTTTGAAGTTCTTTATCCTCTTTTCCATAAAGTGAGCCATCTATTTTTAATTCCAAGAGTTCTTTGTTCCCATTGAGTCTTGCCGTTACCAAGCCTGCTCCTGAATCACTTTCTACAAAAAGATTACCTAGTTCTTCTTTGGCAATTTTTATTTTTTCTTGGACTTCTTTGACTTTGCCCATCATTTTCATCATATCTAGCATATTATTAATATTTTATTATTTAATAAGAACGAAACTGCCCTGCTGCGTTAATAATTCATTTTCTTCGGTATAATAATTGACTTGGTAGACATAAGAGCCCTTCACAATATCGCCATTTTGTTGACGCCCGTCCCAAAAATTATCTTTCTGCTCAGTAATAAAAAGTTCTTTTCCAGCAAGATTGAATATTTTGAAAGTGAATTGATCCGTAGGAAGACCATAAAACTTTAACGTTTCATTGATGCCATTGCCATTGGGGGAAAAAGCTTCGGGTACATATATTACCGGGTTAAATTTTATCTTCACTGCATTGGATCTTAAGGTAATACCTGCTGCATTGGTTCCTTCAGTCCAGATTTTTTGATGAGTTCCCAACTCATGTGTGATGTTAATGGAATTGAGTTGAGATAATACAACGAGCTGGGTGATACTTTCTGTTTGATCTGAATTGACCAATTGGTAATCCAGAGTTTGCCCTAATTTATAGGTACCATCAAAATATTCAGAGGTGTAAGCATTGGTGTAATAGTCTGATAATTCTAGATAGGTCGGCGTAATCTTGATTTTTTGTATGCTGGCGTCACATGAGGGAGTGAAAAGGAGTTCATAGCTGTATTTCCGGATAGGATATACGCTCGAGTCAACGTGCCCAGGCTGTATGTTGAATAAAGTATCGAACAAAACGTCATTTACATATTTTACGGCATGAAATAAACCATTACTGTTTTCACTAAAGTGCAAGGCAATATGATTTTCCGAATCATAGGTGGCGTAGGCGTAATTAAATGCAGTAGTGTCACTTTTAATGTCCAAACACAAGGAATCGCCTAATAGGATATTCTCATCATTGCATAGTGAAAGGGCATTGATCCGAAAGCATAAAGAAGAGAGGGATGCATCAAAGGGCAGGGATGGGAAAAATAAGGAATTAGAGTCCAATAAGCCGTCATAGATGGGCGTAAATACATCGGGTATTGATTGATATTCAATATTGTAATAAGTTGTTGAATCTGCTTCATAATATATTTGGAGTGAGACTTCATTTTGACATACATAGTTCACGTAGGCGGAATCCACAGTCGAATAGTTGGTCAACTCAAGCATGAGAGCGCTCTGAACAGGTGAACTGCCGCAGTTAGGCTGCCCTCCGTTATAAAAACCCTCTATGATTAAATCGATACTGTCTACTTCAGGGACTTCTATGGTAAAGGGATTGGCTTCTTCTTTTAAATGCATGAACGTATCTGTAGAAGTGTATACTTGATAAAAATCATAATAATCGTCTAAAATCTTAATGGAGAGATGTTGACGGTCGCAGTAAAAATAACTAAATATAGGACTTACCGGCTCAGAAACTTGGACCCATAATGAATCTTCTCTATCATCTCCCTCACTAATTATTTGATAAATAAGATAATCTCCAGGCTCTTCGTAGGTATAAAAGGTATCTACTGAGGTCACTGTGCCTAGATTGGCTTCGTAAATATAATTCCGAGGGACCTCATCACCATAATCAATAAGCTCTTGAATGTTTACCGTAAAGGGGGCACACCCGCGTTGATATGCAACAGAAAAAGAGGCATCTTGACTTATCTGTGCTACTGCTACAAAAGGAAGAATCAAGACAACAAAAATGGTAATTCTTAAAACAATTAATTTGAAAGAAAATATGATGATCTTTTTAATCAAAGGTTAGCTGTTTTCAAGTTTTCGATGATACCTTCGAAAGAAGATGTTAAGACCTTTCCAGTGCTCATATTTTTTAATGGATAGCGAGCTTGTGAGATTTCGTCTGACCCAATAGTTATAACATAGGGAATCGCCAATTTATTGGCATAATTCATTTGCTTTTGAATTTTGACCGAATCGGGAAAAAGATCAGCCGCAATGCCCGCCTTTCTTAATTGTTCGATGATTTTAATGCCATGCTTGAAAGCGGAGGCATCGAGATGAGTAATCAGTACTTTTGGCCCCCCTTTAGCTGTTTCGGGGAATAAATTGGATTCGGCCAGGACATCGTAGATGCGATCCAATCCAAATGAAATGCCAATGCCTGATACGCCTTTAAGGCCAAACATACCTGTCAAATTATCATAACGCCCACCCCCACAAATACTTCCAATGTTAACTTCTGTTGGTTTTACCTCATAAATCATCCCAGTATAATAAGAAAGGCCTCGTGCTAAGGAAAAGTCAAGGGAAATTTTGAGACTCCGATCGGTGAATTCATCTAAAGTCTTAAAAAATGCAGTTAATCCTTCAAAACCTTTATTTGAGTTACCTATGAGCTTAACTAAATTCTCAATTTTTAGAAATTTATCAATGGTAGCTGCAATAATTTCAAGATATTTTGAAACCATTTCCGTATCACCTTGAAGTATACGGATCTCATGGAGTACTTTCTCTGTACCTATTTTATCTATTTTGTCTAACGCCATACAAAAAGGAATTTCTTTTCCTTTTAGATCAGCGGCAGCTGCCATTGCAAACAAAACTTCTCTGTGATTGATTTTTACTTCAAAACCGTCAAAATTTAAAGATTTGAAGACATCATGAATCAACAAGGTCAGTTCTATTTCATTCCAACTAGATCGAGTACCTATAATATCGGCATCGCATTGGTAAAACTCTCTGTACCTACCTCGCTGGGGTCGATCAGCCCTCCATACAGGCTGTATTTGATATCTTTTAAAGGGGAAAGTGATGTTGTGCTGATTCATCACTACATGTCGAGCAAAGGGAACCGTTAAATCATAGCGAAGACCTTTTTCAGCTATTTTAGGCAAAAGTGTTTTGGCACCCTGATTGTAATCATCCGAATCGGTCTTTTTTAAAAAGTCTCCAGAATTAAGTACGTTAAAAATAAGTTGGTCTCCTTCGTCGCCATATTTTCCTGTAAGCACAGATAAATGTTCCATTGTCGGCGTCTCGATCGGCGTAAATCCGTACTTAATAAAATTACTTTGAATTTTTTCAATGATGTATTTACGGCGAAATGATTCAATTTGGCCGAAATCACGAGTTCCTTTGGGGATAGAAAGTTTTTCCACTTAAAATATTTTTGACAAATCTAAGAAATCCTCTAATTTCGCACCTTGTAATTAACAAATAAAACAAAATGGCTGTAACTAGATTAGAAAGAAAAGGACGTAAAAACAAAAATGTTGCGAAAAATCGTGTGGCTACGATACAACGCCTTTCGTTTGTCCCTGTCATCAAGAATGTGGATGTAGATGCCATCAAAAAAGAGTTTGATGCCAAGAAGGCCGAGCCTGCAGCAAAAGCGAAGAAAGTAGAGAAAACAGTAGCGGTAAAGGCTGAAAAGAATGTCAAGGCAGAGAAGCCGGCAAAAGCAAAGGCACCGAAAGCAAAAAAATCAGCAGAATAAACATTTTTTAAAATCAAATTTGTTTGAAATATTGAATGTTTAAAAAAGACTAGGCCGGTCACAGTTGTGTCCGGTTTTTTTATGAGGCGAATCTTTCAGACTTCTTTTTATGCCTAAATAGCTATTTAATTGAAGGACGATGCTGTCTTATCTGCCGGTATTGGTTTAACTTCGTTGCTGTTTATGAGAGGATTGGCATTTAGCAGTTTGCGCGTAGGGGAGCGCTACCGATTGATCAATTACGGTGAGCTTTTTGAATTTGAACTAATAAGTATCCTAGACAAGGATGAATTCCTACTTAAAGACCTATTTACCTTGGAAACCTATAAGATGAGTCAACTTATAGGTTTTGGAAAGGGGGATGATTTAGAAATCAGGATGCTTTAAAGTTCATAATTAGAGCGTTCCTTAGAGGCAAGGGAACTCTTTCCGGATAAACTTTGATCTAAAGCTCTGGCTGCTTCTCTGCCTTCTTGAATGGCCCATACGACCAATGATTGACCTCTTCTCATATCGCCAGCCGTGAAGACTTTATCAACATTAGTTTTATAGTTTTGAGCTTTAACATTTCCTCTTTCATCTAGATTGATGTTTAATTGATCTAATAAACCTTCTTTCTGGGTATGTACAAAACCGACTGCGATGAGTACAAGATCACAAGAATAAATCTTTTCAGTATCGGGGATTTCATCAAATTTTCCATTTCCCCAAGCTACTTTTACCGTTTTAAGCCCTGAAATATTTCCATTTTCATCTCCAATGAAAGCTTTGGTTAATACCGACCAGGTTCTATCAACGCCTTCTTCATGAGAGGAAGAGGTTCTTAAAACCATAGGCCATTCAGGCCATGGATTGTCGATACTTCTAGAATTTCCTGGCTTATTTAAAAGCTCAAATTGTGTGACCGACTTGGCGCCTTGTCTATTCGAGGTCCCAATACAATCAGAGCCGGTATCACCACCTCCAATGACGATGACATTTTTATCTTTAGCAAACAGGTCTTCTTTGTCGAAACCTAGGTTAGAAACACGTTTGTTTTGTTGAGTTAAAAAGTCCATGGCAAAATGAATACCTTTTAGGTTTCTACCCGAGATGTCTATATCGCGAGGAATGGTAGCTCCGGTAGCCAGTAAAATAGCTGTAAACTGATTTTTTAGATCGCTAATGGAGAGGTCAACGCCGACTTCAATATTTGTTTTAAAGGTGATTCCTTCTGCCATCAATAGATTTACTCTTCTTTCAACTACCCATTTTTCTAGTTTGAAATCTGGAATACCAAAACGAAGTAATCCGCCTATTTTTTCATCACGTTCAAAAACCGTCACTTGATAACCGGCTTTGTTTAATTGGTCCGCCGCCGCCAACCCTGCGGGCCCTGATCCAATCACGGCAACCGAGCTAATCTTTCTTTTAATGGGTGGATTGGGCTCAATTTTACCTGATTCAAAAGCTTTCTCGATAATGCTTTTTTCAATATGTTCAATGGCGACAGGGGGCTTATTGATACCTAAGACACAAGCGCCTTCACATGGGGCAGGACAAATACGACCCGTAAATTCAGGAAAGTTATTGGTCTCCAAAAGGAGATCCGTGGCTCGATTCCAATCATCGTTATGAACGGCATCATTAAAATCTGGTATGATGTTTCCCAGCGGGCAGCCTTTATGACAAAAGGGAACGCCACAATCCATGCACCTACTGGCCTGTTTCTTAGTGAGCTCTTCGCTATGCGGAACATAAAACTCCTTGTAGTCTTTGACTCTTTCCTTTGGATCTCGGGTCTTAGGTAGGTCTCGTTCTATTTTCATGAATCCATCTATACTTCCCATTAGGCTACTTTTTTAGAGGTTTTTTGATCTGCTAATACGCGCTTGAGTTCTATTGGCATCACTTTCTTGAAATATTTTAAAGCGGTATCCCAATGATTTAAAATCTCAATTGCTTTAGGACTATCCGTTCGTTTTATATGTTCATTTAATTTTGTGTGCAGTAAATTGACGTCGTCCTTCTTCAGGGGATCAATATCTATCATTTCCATATTACAGTTTTCGGAAAAATTATTTTTTTCGTCATAAACATAGGCTGTGCCGCCGCTCATACCTGCACCAAAATTACTACCGACGGCACCCAAAATGATAGCTAAGCCTCCGGTCATGTATTCGCATCCATGATCTCCGATGCCTTCAACGACAGCTTCAGCACCAGAGTTCCTCACACAAAATCGTTCTCCAGCCTGTCCATTGACATAGATTTCTCCTGAAGTTGCACCATACAAAGTGACATTACCTATGATGATGTGTTCATCCGGTGTAAGGGTTGAATGTTCATTTGGTTTGATGGATATGATACCACCCGACAACCCTTTTCCTACATAATCATTTGCTTCGCCCATAAGGCGAAAATCGAGCCCTTTGGAAAGAAAAGCACCGAAACTCTGACCTGCACTACCGGTAAAAGTAATCTTCACAGGTTGGGTGATCATTTTCTTTTGGCGGATAAGGTGTCCTGACAGTAAGGTACCCACAGATCGATGGGTATTGAGGATCGGAAAGTACAAATCTTTAGGTGATTTAGATTGATCAATGGCCTCTATCAGCTGCCAATCTAAGGCTTCTTCAAGATGATGATTTTGGTCTATCTTTTTATAAGTACCTACATGTCCAGGAGCTTTTTCGTAATGTAAGACAGGAGTAAAGTCCAATCGATTGATTTTCCAATGATCTATATCAGATCTCATTTTGAGGACATGTGATTCTCCGACCATTTCGTTCACCGTTCTGAAGCCAAGTCCTGCCATGATCTCTCTGAAATCCATGACCAACAAGGTAAAAAAGTTCACCACGTGATCTGGATCTCCCGTGAATAATTTACGTAGTTCCGGGTCTTGCGTTGCAATGCCCACAGGGCAAGTGTTTAGGTGACATTTTCGCATCATGATGCAGCCTTCAACAATAAGTGCTGCGGTACTGATGCCGTATTCTTCTGCACCTAAGAGGGTAGCAATGGCGAGATCACGGCCAGTCATGATTTTACCATCCGTTTGCAGGGTTACCCGACTTCTCAGATTGTTTCGGACGAGGGTTTGATGTGCTTCGGCAAGACCCATTTCCCAAGGTAATCCCGCATGTCTTACTGAACTTATTGGGCTAGCTCCCGTACCTCCGTCGGCTCCTGAGATCAAAATAACGTCTGCTTTTGCTTTCGCAACACCAGCTGCAATAGTACCTACACCAGCTTCCGAGACAAGTTTCACATTAATTCGAGCGGCTGAATTTGAATTTTTAAGATCTGATATAAGTTGCTTAAGATCTTCTATTGAGTAAATATCATGATGGGGTGGAGGAGATATAAGTCCAACTCCCGGCGTACTGTGCCTGACTTTAGCAATATAGTCATTAACTTTATGACCAGGTAATTGACCCCCCTCACCAGGTTTAGCTCCTTGAGCCACTTTAATTTGTAGTTCTTCTGCATTATTTAAATATTCTATTGTCATCCCAAATCGTCCTGAAGCGGCTTGTTTAATGGCAGATCGTTCCCAATCTCCATTTTCTTTTTTGAGATATCTCTTACTGTCTTCGCCGCCTTCTCCGCTATTACTTTTGGCTCCAATGCGATTCATTGCAATGGCTAGCGTGCTGTGAGCCTCATGTGATATTGATCCTAATGACATGGCACCAGTCGCAAATCTCTTTAAAATATTTTCAACAGGTTCTACTTCTTCAACCGAGATTGCTTGTCTGTATTTAAATTCAAATAAATCTCTCACGTTAATGATGTCCCTATCTTCTCCATGTACTTTTCTTGTAAACTTTTTAAAAAGCTCATAATCATTGAGGCGGGTAGATTTTTGAAGCAAGTGGATGGTGTCAGGATTGAGCAGATGCTTCTCGCCTTTTTGTTTCCATTGAAAATACCCCCCTGCTTCCAAAAGTTGATGTTCACTTTTGTTGTAGCCAGCGAGGTGTTTGATAATCACTTCTTTGCCTAAATCATCAAAATTCAATCCATCTAAACGGCTCACAGTCCCTTTGAAGCAGGTAGCGATGACTTCTTGACCTAAACCAATACATTCAAATATTTGTGAGGATTGATAAGATTGTAAGGTGCTGATACCCATTTTAGACAAAATTTTCAAAAGGCCTTTACCGATCCCCTTCCGAAAATTATCAAAATAATAATCCAATGGTTGCTCAGTATTTAATGCTTGAGTATTGTAAGCGTTTTGAATGGTATCATAGGTAAGGTAGGGATATATGGCACTGGCACCGTATCCAATAATAGTTGCAAAGTGATGTGTTTCCCATGCATCACTGCATTCTACTATGAGACCTGCCTGGGTCCGTAATTTTTTATTAACCAAATGATGATGCACTGATCCTGTGGCGAGTAAACTAGGAATGGCAGCTTTGTATTTACTTTCCTTTCTGTTAGAAATGATAAGCACACTGTTACCTTTATTGATGGCATCTTCCGCTTCGTTACAGATTCTACCTATGGCCATGCGCAAGGTCTCTTTATTGGCGACATCCAAGGTGGCATCAATAATGTAGTAATCCATTCCATGACTTGCCAATCCCTTTATTCTATAAAAATCATCTCTAGAAAGGATGGGTTGAGAGATATGGACTTGCCTGGTGTGCTCAGCTGATTCTTCTAATAAATTTAAAGATTTTCCTATTCTGGTATACAAAGACATCACAAGTCTTTCACGAATAGGATCGATGGGAGGATTACTTACTTGAGCAAAGTATTGTTTAAAGTAATTGGAAATATGCTGACTTTGCTTTGAAAGGACTGCCAGTGGAACATCAGAGCCCATAGATCCCAAAGGTTCCGCCCCGGTGCGAGCAAAAGGTAAAATTGTTATTTTGACATCCTCCTCGGTCATACCATTGGAGATCTGTCTGGTGGTAAGTCTGTGGGGTTCGATGGTCTTTGCATGAAGTTCAGGAATAGGCATGAGCCTTAACTTGATCCGTTGTTTCTTTAGCCACTTTTTGTAGGGCTTTTCATCACAAACTAGTGCTTTTATCTGCGAATCATCATAAATAACGCCTAAAGACAAATCGGCTAGTAACATCTTTCCGGGTTGGAGTCTACCTTTCTTGATGATTTTGGCCTCATCTGTAACAATGGCCCCTGCTTCAGAAGCCATAATGAGTCGGTGATCTGAGGTAATACAATAACGGGCGGGTCTCAGTCCATTGCGATCTAAAGTGGCTCCAATTTGTTTTCCGTTCGTAAAAAAGAGGGCGGCTGGACCATCCCATGGTTCCATCATGGCTGCATGGTATTTGTAGAAGTCCTTTCTGTTTGTATCCATTTGTTCGTTGCCCTGCCAGGCTTCTGGGACGAGCATCATCATGACATGAGGTAAGCTTCGACCAGATAAGGTTAGTAATTCTACCAAGCCATCTAGATTTGCAGAATCAGAATTATTAGGATCTGTAATGGGCATCAAGTAGGATAATTCCTTTGAGGAAAAATACGATGAATGCATCAAGGCCTCTTTAGATCTCATTTTAGTGACATTTCCGCGAATGGTATTGATTTCTCCATTGTGGGCAATGTATCTAAACGGCTGGGCCAACTTCCAATTGGGAAAGGTATTAGTTGAAAATCTTGAATGCACAATGGCCAAAGCGGAGGTGAGGCGTTCATTCTGAAGATCATGATAATAGCTTCTTAATTGGTCAGTTTTGAGTTGGCCTTTATAAATGACGGTATTGCAAGATAGAGAGGCAATATAAAATTCATCATTGGCGGCTTGCACATAATTATTTATTTGATGCGTAATGTAATTACCTAATACAAATAGTTTACGTTCAAGGTCATTACCTTTAACGGTATTATCCTCATGCACCAGAAAAAGCTGCTCGATGTAAGGCTCTACGGACTTTGACTCATGTCCCGGTACATTGGCGTCTGTTGGAACCAATCGATAGCTGATGAGTTTAAAATTCATTGTAGTCATGCAATCATTTATGACTTTCCTACAAAGTTCTCTAGTACCATAGTATTGAGGATAGAAGACCATTCCAACTCCATAAAGACCTGCTTTAGGAAGTGGAATCCCGAAAGTTTGTAATTGTTCTTCCAAAAAATCATGAGGTATTTGAATTAAAATACCAGCACCATCACCGGTATCGGGATCTGAACCGGTAGCACCCCTGTGCTCCATGTTTTCTAGCATAGTTAATGCATCTTTAACGATGGCATGGGATTTGACGCCTTTAAAGTCCGTGATGCAACCAACACCACATGAGTCATGTTCAAATTGGGGATCATAAAGGCCTTTGCTCATATTTCTTTAATTTGATATTCTTGAAGAGGGAGATTGGTACTACTAGATTTAACAAAAATAAATAAGATGCTTCAAAAAGATTCTTTTAAAAGTAAAAAAATAAAATTTATGACTATTTTTTTACATAATTCATAAAAAATTAAGATTTTTTTAAATATTTATTATTTTCAAATGAAATAGGGCATTTAATTTATGAAATCTTCGTAAATGTTAAAAAAATATGTTTTAAAGTTGAATAACGAGCAAATAAAGCGTAATATACCGTAATGGGTAAGGGTTATCGAAAGTTGAAGGCTCAAGTACATGCTAGAGAGAGGTTAATTATTTAATATTTCTCATAAAATACGATTTCTATACGTTGGTATATTCACAGAAATCGACTAAAATTGCGCTCATTAAAGCATGGGCCTATAGCTCAGTTGGTTAGAGCACCTGACTCATAATCAGGTGGTCCCAGGTTCGAGTCCTGGTGGGCCCACAATGATTATCAGCCACTTACATTTTATGTATGTGGCTTTTTTATTTACAGATTACCTTTGAATCTACTTATTTCTTGACAGTTATTTGGCAATTTTTATGTTCCAGGATTTTTTTTGAAAAAACTGCTACTTCTCATTCAAAATTTTTCAATTTTTACGTTATACTAATAGAGATAATTGAAATGTCTCTTTATTAGTTTTTTGGCTAAATACTTTTCGGCTAATAATAAGTAATGCTCATAGAAAATAGCAGAATGAGCGAGGCAGGTGCAAGTAAAACGCCTAGCGGGGGAAATAAACTATATATGTATTCAAGAGTTTACAGATTAGCGCATTGTTGTATGGTTGTAGCGTTATGTTTCGGGTGAAACAAAAACCCAACGGAGGCAAAGTTAAATTCTAGTGACACATCTCTTCTAATCAGAAGGTTAGGGGAATTGTGTCCAAATGTGTTTAGAGATAAGGCCAAAAATCTAACAAAGGCAATTATTAATATGATAACGAAAAAGGCAAAAGAATATATCGATGGCTTATGGTCGATGAATAATTGGAGTTATAGCGTATCCAGAAACGCTGATTATTATATCAGCACAACTTATTTGGACTGATTTATTGAAGAGATTACCTCTATTTCGAGTGTTCAAATGGTTTTCGCCTTATCCACGTCGCAGAAATTAAAAGGTAATTATCTCCATATTCTTATTTATGGTGAAAATATCGCACGATTTCAGTTAGCATCATTACCAAAATTTAAGAATCACAAAATAATAAATGTAAAAAGGAGGCAAATCCAAAAACTAATTGTGCAAAAACATACATTGCGAAATGTTCTTCGCCACCAGTGACTCTTAAAAGAGGGTTAATGACTACTTGAAGTATGGCCATACCACAACCAATGATGAAGAATAAAAACAAAGCAGTGAGATAGCTTGGGAGTAGCGCTAAGAGGATTACATCGAAAAATATCACGACGAAAGTCAAAACGATTAGATGCTTTTCTTTGAATTTAAGAAGTAGCATGCCTGCCGAAATAGATATGACACTATAGGCAATAAAAAAGCAAATAGCATGAAAAAGACTGAGGTCAAACTAACGTCAAAACTCTCGATAATATTAGGCTTTAAAGGTCCTAAAATGTTGGTTATAAAGGAGATGACGAAAAATATTAGTAGAATAAAAAAACAATATTGGGACTTCTAGTTATTATGAATATTTTGAATTAATTTCATCAAAGATGTTTTTATTATTAAGCCTCACCTTCTTCTATATTAATGATTTTTTGATTATTCTACGCTCATGATGCATTATCCGAAAATTTTTATTTTATTGACAGTGCTACTCCGTCTGAGTTTCTTGATGGGATGTGGAACGTTTGAACCTCTTAGGAACAATAAGCCCAATGTGGTCATTATCTTTTTAGATGATTCGGGATGGAGTGATTTTGAACCCTTTGGACAAAAGAGAATAAAGACACCCAATGTGAACCAATTGGCTCAAGAAGGAGTTGTTTATCGAAACTTTTATGTACCACAAGCCATTTGCTCTGCTTCTCGGGCAGCCTTATTAACGGGATGTTATCCAGGAAGAACGAAGGTCTTTAATGCGCACGCTCCAAAGGAAAAAGGATTGTCATCTGATTTTCCTACAATGGCTGAAATTTATCGTGCAGATGGTTATAAAACAGGGATTTTTGGTAAGTGGCATTTAGGAGATCAAGAAGACACGCGTCCCCATCAACGCGGATTTGATGTTTCCTCTGGGCTCATGTACAGCAACGATATGTGGGAACATCATCCGGAGAATCCAGAATTTTGGGGGAAATTCCCGCTCCAGTATTGGAAAAATGGTCAGGTAGAAATAGAAGCTCTTTCCAAAACAGATCAACGTAACTTAACGAAATGGGCCACAGATGATGCCGTAAATTTCATTAATGATCATGCAATGCAACCCTTTTTTTTATACGTTCCCTATTCAATGCCCCATGTCCCACTGTTTTGTAATGAAGCCTTTGAAGGAAAGTCAGGAGTGGGGCTTTATGGGGATGTCATTGTAGAGTTAGATGCATCTATAGGTCAGATCATGGATGCTTTAAGTGTGGCAGGTATTGATGAGAAGACACTTGTGATCTTCACCTCTGACAATGGGCCATGGATTTCTTATGGGAATCATGCGGGAACTACTCCCTTTAGGGAAGCCAAAGGGACTTCATTTGATGGTGGGACGAAAGTGGCATGTATCATCAAATATCCTGATAAGTTGGCTCAGGGTTCGGTTTCAGATCAGACATTTCTATCTATTGATCTAGTACCAACCATTGCTTATTTAACAGAGACCCCTTTACCACCGCAGCCGATAGATGGTAAAAACATCTGGGATTTAATTTCAGGAGAAACGCAAATGTCTCCACATGATTATTATGCATTTACGACAGGGCCAAGATTAGAGTCTGTGATGAGCGGAAGTGGTCGGTGGAAATTGCACCTGCCTCATAATTATAGAACACGTCCCTCTCCAGGTAACGATGGTATTCCTGGAAAATATGAGCAAGCCACCATTGATTTAACGCTTTATGATTTGGCGAACGATCCTATGGAGACTCAAGATGTAAAAGAAGGTCATCCCGAGGTATTCAAAAAAATGTTGGGATATGCGCAAAAACATAAGGTAAAATTTGAATTGAAATAGTTTGTAAACACCGAAGTGTATTTAAATGAAATATTTACTCATATTATTTGTGGTGAGTTCAGTTACCTCTCAGAAGATTGCTGCACAAGTATCTACAATTGTTGCTAAGGATGCTCAATTGATAAAAATAGCGGATCATTTTGAATTCACCGAAGGCCCAGCTGTTGACAGTCGGGGCAATGTTTATTTTACCGATCAGCCCAACAATCAAATACTTAAATGGTCAGTTGATGGTGAACTTGAAATTTTCTTAACACCATCGGGTCGTGCCAATGGTTTGTATTTTGACGCAGAGGATAATTTATATGCTTGCGCCGATGCGTTGGGTCAATTATGGAAAATTGATACTGATAAAAATATCGAGGTTCTTTTAAAGGATTTTCAAGGCACGCGATTGAACGGACCCAACGATCTCTGGGTGGATCCCAAAGGTGGCGTTTATTTTACTGACCCTTTTTATCAACGTCCTTATTGGCAACATACTGCGCCCTATTTGTCCTCTAACCATGTCTATTATTTATCACCAACAGGTGTAGTAAGCACAGTAGCTACAGGTTTAGAGCAACCCAATGGGATTATAGGCACCCCCGATGGATCCTTGTTATATGTTGCCGATATAGATGGTCAAATGACGTATAGTTATCAAATAGAAGCCGATGGAAATTTATCCAATAAAAGACCATTCGTAGCGATGGGATCAGATGGGATGACCCTTGATGCGCAAGGCAATGTTTACCTTACAGGGGACGGTGTTTCTATTTTTGATGCTAAAGGTAAAAAAATTGAGCAGATCAACATTGATGAACCTTGGACGGCAAATGTGACTTACGGTGGACCTGATCGAGACATCCTTTTCATTACTGCATCAAAGGCCATTTATCAATTGAAAATGGAAATAAAAGGGGCATCTCAATCTTATAAATAAGTTGAGTACATAATAGATTAGTTTGACCACATGCCTGCGTTGAATATTTATCAGATGGCTATAATTTTAATTACACTATTCGATAATAGCTTTATTATCAAATATGTTTTGAAATAAAAATACAATTGGGAGCACTTATTGACCTGATGGATTGACAATCTCTATGTAAAATAGAATTTAAAGAATTATTTTATGCATGAGCAGGAATGGGATAGATTATAACAAAATTCAAATATTAGTAATTGCGCATATATTCAAAAGTAGGCTACTCAATTTTTTGTTTTATTCTTTTTGAGGAGATTAAAAATATTTTGTAGTAATCCTGAATAACAGGAAATTTCATTTGTTACTACCTTTTCAAAATGCTTGTCATAATTATTCGGCCTGCTCCAGAACTTCCTTCTTTAATTTTTTTATTTTTGAATTTTTACTAACGTAGGCTTCAAGTACTTTAAAGAAGTTCAAAATATCATATTCTTTATTATTGGTATTAATTGTTACCAGTCTAACAAATGTATCATCATTAAAAGACCCGAAGCCAACGACCGTAATTTGATGTTCATATAGGGCTGTGCAAAGTGTCATTGGGTCAATTCCTTGATAATTAAAACAGACTGAGATTGAATTATTAAAACTATATAGCGTATAATCGGGATTGCTTTTAATGTATGCTCGAGCAATATCTGCAAGTTCAAATTGTTCATCTACAATTTGTTTCAATCCATTAGTCCCAATTGATTTCCAAAGTGTCCAGAATTTCAGTGCGTCGTTCCTTCTTCCACATTGGAACGAAGTTTTACCTAAGTTGAAATCGTCACTATCTGTTTGATAAAGATAATCTGCATCATTACTGAAGGAGTTGTGTAAATGTTTTTTATCGTTTACTAACAGGACTGAACAAGTTAGAGGGGTCCCCAGCATCTTGTGCGCATTATAGCTGAAAGAATTTGATCTTTCTATTCCATCAACAAGATATTTAAATTTATCGCTGAAAATAACGCTTCCACAATATGCACCATCGACATGGAGCCAAAGATTATATTTCTCCGTGATATCAGCAATTTTATCTATTGGATCAAAACTCCCTAAAACGGTGGTACCTGCGGTAGCATTTACATAAGTGGGAACAAAACCTTCATCGAGATCTTTAATAATTTGTGCTTCTAAATGGTTCGGGAGCATTTGTCCTTTTGAATCAGTACGAATATATCTAATGTTGCTCTTACCAATTCCTGCAAAGCTTGCATTTTTTGAATTTGAATAATGCGATTCTCGAGAAGTGTAAACAATCATTGGTTTGGACATACCCTTTTCTCTACAATGGGAATCTTTGGTATCTCTAGCCATAACTAAGGCCATATAATTGCTCATTGAACCCCCAGTTGGAAAGGTACCATTACTTTGAGGGCCATAACCGATCATCTCACAAGATTTTCTTATAATCTCTTGTTCAATACCAATTTGGGGACCGGCAACTTTATAGGTATACATGCTGTTATTAAGCATTACTGCAAGTAAATCACCCAAAATGGCCTTACTTTGTCTTCCTCCAAAAAGTTGATTAAAGAATAATTTTGTTGCTGTTTTGGGCGTAGAAATTACTACTTCTTTGAGTAGATTTTTTAGTTTATTATCAACAATGGGAGTGGAGTTTAGCGAAAGGTCTAGCGTATCGTAAAGTTTGTCAGCTTCTATTCGATCGGCTACTGGATGCTTATGTTCTTCATTTAACAATACTTCAACCAGTTCATTGAATAGAACTAAATCACTATTTATTTTGGGCATATAATTTTATTGTAATTAACTGATCGTACCATTAGAAATGGTATGATAACTCATTTTTTTTTGCACAAATTCCTTTGATTGTTCATCATAAATGTTGCAACTACGAATAGGCTTTGCATATAAATGGAGTGAGAGCGCTCGTTGGTTGGATAGGTTTTTTAATTGATGACAACCCATAAAATCAATCATGTAGGAGATATCACCTGCTTTCAAGATGGTCGATTTCTGTATATGGACTTCACTGACTTCATTCGATTTATAAATTGTTTCTTTAAATTCACCATCTATGAATTTTACCCAACATTCCTCACCTCCATGATCATGAATAGGGGTTTTTTGACTTGATTGCCAACAAATTAGGATCAGCTCAAATCGTTCATTTTCAAAAATACAATTCCGCGTATAGGTTGATTCAGACCAGGAAAAAAAAATTTCAAAAGCACTCTTTGGTATTTCCATTGAATGTAAAATATCATGGTACTTCGTACTTTTCTCATTTTTAAGAGCACTAATTAACAACTTCAATGAATGGATTTTTTTCTGCTTATTTCCGATAATTTTTATCATTTTTTCATCCTTTTTCTGTTCATTCAATGTGCAGATCCAAGGTGAGTTTTAAAATTTAACTGATCCTTCTGAATAAAGATTTTTGAGTAATTTTAAAACGCAAAGTTAGCAATCTCCAATCAATCACTTCAAGTATTTATGAAAAAGAGTAATTTTTGTCAGTTTTTTAAGCATTGTGGGTAGAATTGCAGAATGGAAACTTTTTATTTTATTTGAGAGATCCATCTGGCATTAATTGACATTAAATAATATATATATTTATATGAACAACCCAGAATTAGTAATCAAATTAGTTGTTCTCACTTTTTACGTTAGCATATTATTTTTCATTGGAATCCTAGCCTCTAGGAGAATCAAAGGCATGAGTGATTATTATGTCGGTGGAAAAAATATGGGTTTTTTGGCTGTGGCTTTTTCTGCAAGGGCCACCGGTGAATCAGGTTGGTTACTCATCGGTCTTACAGGTATGGGTGCAATAGCCGGATATTCAGGCTATTGGGTCGTTTTAGGAGAACTTCTTGGAGTATTTCTATCTTGGCAATTCATGGCAAAGCGGTTCAAAAAATTATCTGATCAATATAATGCGATTACTATTCCAGACTACCTTGAGGCACATTTTAAATCATCTACATACACTCTACGAATTGTAGCTGCTTCGGCACTCGTCATATTTGTCGTTATCTATGTCGCTTCCCAAATAGATGTTACTGGAATTGCCTTTGAATCAATGCTTAATATTGACTATCGATTGGGTGCGATAATTGGATTTTTTATTGTCTTGCTCTATATTTTTATAGGTGGATTCGTAGCTGCGGTTTGGTCTGATATGTTTCAAGGTATTTTAATGTTTGTTGGATTAGTTTTATTGCCAATTGTTGTATGGTTTTCCATAGATCATGGGGCGGGAATTACTGCAGGACTCAACGCTATTGATCCCACCTTAACACAAGTACTGGGGAGAAGCGATAATGGCTGGCTTAATTTATTTACGATTTTAGGTTTCTCAATGATCGGATTGGGTTTTTTAGGCTCACCACAAGTGTATGTTCGCTTTATGTCTATTAAAAGCGAAAAAGAAATTGATAAAGGTAAATGGGTTGCACTGCTTTTTACATTATTAACTGATGCTGCAGCCATCACAATTGGAATTCTTGCTCGAATTTATTTTACAAAAAAAGGTCAAGATCCCGAAGTTATTTTAGGGACAGGAGGAGAAAATGTTTTGAGCTTGGTAACCAATGAATTTTTACCAACAATTTTAGTTGCTATCTTTATTGCCATCGTACTTTCAGCAATTATGTCAACCATTGATTCTCTTCTTATTCTTGCCTCTAGTGCAATTACAAGAGATTTCTATCAAAAAATAGTCAGACCTGATTTAAAAGATCAAGACTTGACAAAAGTTTCAAGACTAGTTACCATTGGAATGGCACTAATGGCACTGGGAATTGCAATTTTATTATACTATTTGTATCCTGATAGGAAGATTTTTTGGATTATGATTTTCGGATGGTCCGGTATTGCAGCCACTTTTTGTCCGGTAATTATTTTATCATTGTTTTGGAACGGATTTTCTGAAAAAGGAGCCATTGCTTCTATGATTACGGGATTTTTTTCTATCATTTTTTTCAAGTTTGTAGTATCAAATATGGAAGGGGTAGGTGATTATTTTATAGAACTTGATGTACTAGCACCCTCTTTTTTAATGGCTGCGATCGTTGGATTTATAGTTTCAAAAGTGTCTCCTCCAAAGATGACCATAGTAGAAACAGTTGAGAAAATTGATAAATGATTTTTGGGGTATCAGGAGCGGTTGCTTTTTTTGATTGAACAACGAGACATTCTTCTTATGTCTGCCTTAAAAGCTATTTTTGCTCTTAAAATGAATATAAAGGGAGCATATAAATAAAGAAACTACACTTCAGCTAAGTATAGCTTCCTTTAGACTTGAGCGCTTGACTTATGTGAGCCAAATGATGCTCACCATGCCAAGCATAGAGGGCTAAATTCTCATCTAATCTCATTTCCCGATGGTGATCGGGGTGGATAAATGGTTTTTCAAAGTCGTGAGGTTTCATGGAGTTCAATAAATAAACCCATCGGGCATGTAAACCAGAAATTATCTCAAGAGAGGGTTGTGTTGGCCCTTGGTAATCGGACATTTCCGCCCATAATTCCTCATGATAGGTTTTGATGGTGGGTGTTGACTCAGTTAGGACCCATCTAAACCGGTTGACCGATTGCATATGACTGTCGGCACAATGGTGTATGACTTGCTTAATACTCCATCCATCCGGTCTATATACCCAATTTTCTTGTTCGGCTGTAATAGACTTAACCAGCGCCTTCAGTTTTTCAGGAAATGAGGCAAGGGCTTCAATACCTTCTTTTATTTCATGCATTGCTAGAGAAGTAGGCATTACGAACTTGCCTATGGGGTATTTGAGGTCGTTCGAATTCATCATTTTGTTAAAATTGAGTTTAATTTCCCTTGAGATATTTGTCTAGAAATTCCAGTGTTTTTTGAGAAGCTTCAATATTATTTACCTTCTTTGAAAAACCATGACCCTCATCAGGAAAAATAATATATTCAACTGGGATATTATTGTTTCTAGCGGCAGCGACTATTTCATCAGATTCAATTTGAAGTACTCTAGGATCATTGGCGCCTTGAAAAACGATAAAGGGCTTGGTGATTTGATGGGCAAAGAACAAGGGTGACTTGTCGTGGAGGGAGATACTGTCCGTTTCGGGGTTTCCTAACTCAGCATATAAGGCATTTCGGGAGGCTTCCCACCAGGCAGGAATGCTCCGCAGTGTACGTAACCAATTAGTCACACCAAAATAATTAACTCCTACGGCGAATTCATCAGGGGCGAAGGCTAAGGCTGCCATCACCATGTATCCACCGTAACTGCCTCCCATAATTCCAATTTTATTGGCAGCTACATAACCTGTGTTGATCAAGAATGTCTTGGATGCGATACAATCTTTAAGATCAACATCCCCATGTTTTTTATCATCGGCCTTATAAAAGGTTTTACCATATCCCGAGCTCCCCCTATTATTTACGGCAAGTACCACATAACCTTGATTTACCCAGTATTGTATTCTATCCGTATAATTCAGCCTTGTTTGTCCTCCAGGTCCACCATGAATGTACAATAAAGCAGGCAATTTGTCGCCTTTTTGAATGTTATTGGGTTTATAGAGAATGGCAGGTATGGAAAGACCGTCAAAGGAAGGAAATCGAATGACTTGTCCGGAGACAAGATCATCGGGATTTATTTCAGGATTAAGGGTATGGGTTAGCTTTTTAAGCGTTTTATTTTTAAAATGGTATAAAAACAGGTCTCGAGGCATTTTAGAACTGCTTAGATAGAAGGTCATTTGCGTTTCACTATCCGAAATGTTTATCGATGAGATATCTCCTTCCGGCAAATTTGGGATGGTAATGATTTCTTTTGAATGAGTATCTTGAATGATGATTTTAGTACTTGCATCCTTATTGATACCGGTGACACGGTACGCACCATTTTGAGACAGGTAGGCATAACTTATAGCCCATTCGGCTTTTTGCACTACTTTCTGGGTTTGAGTAGCTATGTCATACGACATAAGGTAGGCAAACTCGCTTTCATGGTCAGTAGTGAAATATAAAGTGCCGTGATCTTTTGAAAAAAACTGAGGTTCATTAATTACGTTACCTTCATGAGGGGTGATAAGGGATACTTCTCCTGTTTGGGTATCTAAAAGATGGATGTTTGCATCAGAAGTAGTCACTCTTTCAAAAAGGGCGATGTACCGTTCGTTATCACTGACTATTTTAGGCGTGAAGCCGTTGTCGTTCATATATAAGTTGTCAGTTTGAAATCCACCCTCAGCTACCGATGTACCTATTAATTCGGTTCGATACAAATCAAAATATCTGGGATCTCTTTTGTTACTGGCCCAATAGATGGCCGTATTATTGTGATTCCATCCGTAATAGGAGGCCTTGGCACTGTCAGGCGTGAGATCGATCACGCTGCCTTCCCTATTTTTTATGTATATCTGAGTCAATTCATTTCCCCCCTCGTCACTCGTATAAATGATTCTATCATCTGAGGGGAAGTAAGACCGGGCGATGATGGCATTTCCCGAAGAATGGGTAAGCTGTGTTTGTTCGCCTGTTTCAAGATCAATGCTGTAGGCATTTAATACGCCACTTACCTTGCTGGTCATCAAAATTGTTTTTTCATCTGCCGAGAAATCACTACCAAATACTTGAGTCGTATTCATAAATTGCTCAATGGTATATCTCTTATTTTGAGATAGATCTTCTTTTTTTTCACATGAGAGCATTAATAAAAACAAGAGAGCGCTAAGTTTTTTCATTTGGATAGGGATTAATATTTGACTTAAGTTAACTGTATTTATCTTGATTTTGTTGTTTTGTAAATTAAAACTTACAAGAAAAAGAATCACAGAAAAAAATTAGACTTTGACTTGGCTGCTCATCAATTCTGTCAGACGAACACCCTTGGAAAAACAATAGAGCGCACAGATCATAAAAACATGTGAAATGTCTTGGTGTTGGAACCATGAGTGTAGGTTCAATCTGAATAGCTCCACAGGAAGTGTCATTAACATGAAGATAAATCCCCAAAAGAAAAAGCTTGCTTTTTCTTCACCTTTTATAATTCTAAAAGAAAATGGCATACCTAAAAATAGAACAATCCCAATAGCCGTATGAATGGCGACCCACAAGAATTTTAATTCAAAAATGAGCAAACCAAAGGCGTTGACCATAAGGATTAAGATGATCGATTTTAATAAAATATTGCCTTTGGGATAAAAGTAAATGACCATCGCATATTCTAACATGCTGATGGAAACAATGGTAGTGCTATACCCAGGTATTTTACCTAACATGCCAAAATAATTATAAAATAAATGTGACCAGGCAGCAAAAAAAGTAGAGATAGAAATGAATAAAAAGAAATTACCAAAGTAGGAAGAAAAAGGAGAAACGAAGGAGTTCTTGATTTCACGATAGTGATGAAAGCTTTGAAAACACATGATTAAATTCAAGATTAAAGCCATTGGTTCTAACAACTGTAATCCCCATATTTCGAATTCAATTTTCCCCATTTCCGCCGCAATATGCTAAAAAAAAATTAAATTCATGCGCTCTGGTTTAATAAATGCATTGGTTAAAATAGAGTTATGTAAAAGGATTGAGGAAAACATCGAAAAAAATATTTTGATATTAAATAATTTTTATTTGAGATCAAGATAAAGATTGATAATTTTTGAGATTAGTGGCAATTACATTATTTTGTATTCATTCTTATTCGTATAAAACCATTTTTAAAATGAAAAAGGCTCCATGGCATGCACACTACCCAAAAGAAGTCCCTCAACAAATTGATAGTACTGAATACGAAAGCTTAGCCGAACTTTTGAATGATGGTTTTGAAAAGTTTGGTAACTATCCAGCCTTTGAAAACATGGGTAAAGCAATGACTTTTAACGAGTTAAAAATAGCGTCAGATAGTTTTGCTGCTTATTTGATTCATGACTTAGGATTGAATCGTGGGGATAAAGTAGCGATTCAAATGCCCAATTTACTTCAATATCCTGTAGTGCTCTTTGGAGCTTTACGGGCAGGAATGACGGTGGTAAATGTAAACCCGCTTTATACGTCAAGTGAATTAAAACACCAACTGAATGATGCTGATGCGAAAGTAATTATTGTTTTAGTCAATTTCGCAAGTATTCTAGAAGGCATTTTGTCTGAAACTAAGTTGAAACATGTATTGGTTACACACATTGGAGATATGATTGGAGGGATAAAAGGAAGTCTGATCAACTTTGCTGTCAAATACGTCAAAAAAATGGTTCCTTCGTTTAGCCTTCCAAAAGCTACCGCTTTGATGAAAGCCCTAAAATTAGGAGCCAATCATGACTTTATCCAGCCCCCTATTAAAAGTAGCGATTTAGCTTTTCTGCAATATACGGGAGGTACCACGGGAGTTTCCAAAGGTGCAATGCTTTCCCATGGTAATTTGGTTGCGAATTTATTGCAAGTAAATGCCTGGATGAAAAGTGGAGGTTTGAAAGAAGGGGCTGAGGTTTATATTACCGCACTCCCTATTTATCATATTTTTGCTTTGGTCGCCAATGTACTTGGCTCGGTGAGCTCGGGGTCCCAAAATATTTTAATTACCAATCCCCGAGATATGGATGGATTTGTAAAGGAACTTAAGAAACATAAATTTACCATATTGAGTGGTGTAAATACGCTTTTTAATGGATTATTGAATCATCCTGAATTTAAAAATTGTGACTTCAGTAAACTTCGCTTCGGCTTTGGTGGGGGTATGGCGGTTCAAAATTCAGTCGCTGAAAAATGGCTTGAAGTAACAGGAACGCCATTGGCAGAAGGCTATGGCCTTACGGAGACCTCACCCGTGCTTACGATTAATCCATTAGATGGAAGGCACAAAATGGGGACCATTGGACTGCCTATTTCCAATACGGAAATAAAGAACTTTGATGATGATTTTGTGGAGGTGGCTGTGGGCGATCCAGGAGAACTCTGTGCCAAAGGTCCGCAAGTAATGCAGGGGTATTACAACCGACCGGAAGAAACGGCTAATGTGATGCAAGAGGGTTGGTTTAAAACAGGTGATGTAGCCATTATGGATGAGGAAGGTTTTTTTAAAATTGTAGATCGGAAAAAAGAAATGATTCTTGTATCGGGATTCAATGTTTATCCCAATGAGATTGAAAATGTCATTTCATCTCATCCCAAGGTTCTGGAAGTAGGAGTGATCGGTGTGCCCGATCCTAAATCAACAGAAGCGGTGAAAGCGGTTGTTGTCAAAAAGGATGAAACCTTAAACGAGGCTGAGATCATTGCCTATTGTAAGGAAAAGTTAACAGGCTATAAATGTCCACGTCATGTTTCGTTTATCTCGGAATTGCCTAAATCTAATGTGGGTAAGATATTGAGAAGAATCATTAAAGAGGATGATTTAAAGACGCATACCTACGAGGGGTCTTGATGAGTGAAGGGCTCCAAGTGTTGAGGTCATTGGTAAATGAAGGAGTTACTCAAAAACCCTAGGGCTATCTTAAGTCCGCTAAGGTGTCCAATTTTGATCTGACCACCAATTCAAAAAATCTTCATAGTACATGAGGATGTCTTCGTAATAAGGGAATTCAGCGGCATCAGTAACTGATGGATAGGGGATTTTTATCAGTATTGCGCCCTGAATATTATCTCCGATTTCATAATTGTTGTAATGGAGTAATATATGTGTGTCATTGCTGCCAATGTTTTCGGGTAAATGAAATTGGTCGTTCTTAAATGTAAAGCCAGTGGCACTCAAGCGAGCATCAGGAGCGAGTTGGTTTTGGTTTCTAAAAATAATTTCAGCTTGCTTGCGTAGCTCTGAAAAATCCCCAATTTTATCTTCAATATCTATGGTGCGACCCAAAGTATCCGTATTTATATATTGCATCCATTCATTGGTACGAACCCCGCCCGTGTATGACTTACTGCTAGAAGCAAAAGAAAGCCAGCCGGAATTATTGTAATTCGTTTCAACCACAATTTCAAGGAACCAAGGTGTCTTGCTTTCAGGAAATTTTTTTTTAAATATCACATAACTCTTGATAAATAATTTCATATAATCATTAATGGTTTTTGCAGTACCTACGGAAGGAAGAAACCCTTCTATCTCCTTTTTAAGTATGGATTCAATCCGCTGGTTTAATAAGGGTTGACTTTTAAAAATGGGGTAATTGACTTCAATCACTGCACAATTTTTATTATTGCAATTAGGGTCATTCTCTTTTAGATGCGTGATTCCCGCTATTACGATTCCTTTATTGAAAAGCTTTGAGGTCAAACGAAGGCGCTGTTCTTCAATTTGCTGGCAAGAGCAGATCGTTAAAATGAGGAGGGCAGCTAGTTTATGGATTTTAATCAAATGGTTTTATTTTTTTGTTATCGTATGATCTGGGAGGTAAGATTTTTTTAAATCCGGTTCAAGATAGGAACTATCGCCGTAGCTTAAAAATCTATAGTCGTTCTTTAGGGCTTCCTCGTAAATTCTTTTCCAATCGGGGCCACAAAACGCAGCAATTAACATGACCAATGTCGTGCCAGGCATATGAAAGTTGGTGACTATTTTATCGACTATTTTAAATTTATAGCCGGGGAATATAAAAATTTCTGTGTGACCAATGACCGCACTCAGAGAGTGACTATCCATATATTCTAGTACGGCAGTGAGTGCTGTTCTTTTATCAGGTAATGATAGATGATTTTGGTAAGGATACAGTTTAGATATGAAAAAATCAGGCGCTCCGTTCATCAATTTGACCCCATACCAATACAGAGATTCTAAACTTCTCAGGCTTGTAGTGCCTACGGCAATGACCGATTCGTTTTCAAGCAAATGGATGAGATTGCTTCTGGTAATGCGAAGTTGTTCGCGGTGCATAAGATGCTCCTCGGCATTCGTTTTTATTGGCTGAAAGGTACCTGCGGACACATGCAGTGTCAAGTAATCGAGTTGGTGTTTGTTTCGCAATTCATCGAGTACCTTTTTGGTAAAATGTAGTCCGGCGGTGGGTGCCGCAACGGCGCCTTCAAGGTTGGAATAAACGGTTTGATAGCGGTTCTGATCGGCGCTTGACGGGGCTCTTGATATGTAAGGAGGAAGCGGCACTTTACCCAATGCTAAGAGGAGTTCAGACCAAGTCTTTTCAGGCGACCAACTGAACAGAACGGTGTCTTGAGATATTCTTTTGGCAGTTAATTGGATTTGATCAACGGTGATGCTTAAAACAGTATCATTGGCCCATTTTTTGGCATTACCAATCAGGCATACCCAGGTACAATTACCTTTGGAAGACATGATTTCTTCCATGATTACCGAAGGCGCTGAGGGCTCAAGCAAGAAAATTTCAATGCGGGCACCCGTAGCTTTATGGAAAATCATTCGGGCAGGAATCACCTTGGTATCATTAAAAATGATTAAAGACTTGGTTCTTATCAACGTAGGAAGGGCAGAAAACTGATGATGGGCTAGGCTTCCCTTTCGATAATGTAGTAATTTTGAATTGGATCGAACCTCCAAGGGCGCTTGAGCGATAGACTCCTTGGGTAATAGATAATCAAAATTTTTAGGATGAATTTCTTTAATGTCCATTTGAATTATGTTGCGCCTCGAATATAAACCCTATACTTTAAATTTTAAATTTATTGCGGGTACAAGTCGCGGAACAATGAAAACTAGGGAAGTTTGGTTTTTACGAGTTGGGGATACCAGCAGTTTAGGTGCATCAGGTATCGGAGAGGTAGCTCCACTGCATGGTTTGTCGGCTGATCCTATCGATGAAATTCCTCGAAGACTCAGAGAGTTGGTCAGTGAAATAGCGTATCACAAAACGCCCACTTCGGCTGCCCAGGTTTATGCTTTGGCCAAAACACTCGCGTTTCAGTTTCCTGCCATCAGGATGGGTTTGGAGATGGCCTTTTTAGATTTGATGCATCAGGGTATGAGACAATGGTTTAACTCACCTTTTCTTCAAAATAAAATGCAGATTAAAACCAATGGCTTGGTTTGGATGGGTGATGAAATCTTCATGCGAGATCAAATTCAGGAAAAAGTGGCCTTAGGCTTTGATTGCGTCAAGTTAAAAATAGGGGCTTTAGATTTTGAAAAAGAACTGAAGTTGGTGTCCTATTTACGAAAAATTTCGTCCAAAATAATCATTCGCTTGGATGCTAACGGTGCTTTTGAGCCCCAAAATGCATTGGATAAATTAAATCAGTTAAGTGAGTTTAATATTCATTCTATAGAACAACCGATTCAAAAAGGTCAGTGGAATGCCATGAATAAACTTTGTCAATCGAGTAAGATCCCCATTGGACTCGATGAAGAGCTCATTGGCCTCGAACAAGATATAGAAAAAAAGGTGTTGTTAGATCGAATCAAGCCAGCTTATATCATCCTAAAGCCTAGCCTTTTGGGCGGATTTATGGAATCCATTCAATGGATCAATTGGGCTGAAGATCGCAATATTGGCTGGTGGGTAACTTCAGCTTTAGAATCAAATATTGGGCTCAATGCGATTTCCCAGTTTGTCGCTCAATATCCGAATTTATCTCATCAAGGTTTGGGAACAGGAGCCCTTTATCATAATAATTTTGCTTCTAGAGCCTCTTTGACCGACTTGAAAATGACTTACACTGAAACCGATTTGGATCAACTACCTTTTTTAAATTAATTTGAATCTATGAGACCTTATATTTTAGCTGAATCCAATTGGAAAGAGATCAAGCAGCAGTCAGTTGAACTGGCTATTCTCCCTTGGGGAGCCACTGAGGCGCATAATTACCATTTACCTTATTATACAGATGTTTATGAAGGCGATGCCATTGGGGAGGAATCTGCCAAAAAAGCTTGGGAAAATGGCGCGAAAGTGATGTTGTTACCTACCGTACCCTTCGGTGTGAACACAGGTCAGAGAGATATAAAATTAGATTTAAATATGTATCCGAGTACACAAATGGCAGTGCTCAATGATTTAGTTGAAGTCTTGAATCGTCAAGGGGTTTATAAGTTATTGATTTTGAACAGCCATGGAGGGAATGATTTTAAGACCCTGCTTCGTGAGTTGGGCGCTAAATATCCAAAAATGTGGCTAGCTACTTGCAGTTGGTTTAAAATATTAGATCATAGTACCTATTTTGAAACACCGGGTGATCACGCTGATGAGATGGAAACCAGCTTGATGATGCATTTAAGACCGGATTTGGTTAGGCCTTTGTCTGAGGCTGGGGCGGGCCATGAACGAAAAAGTAAGATTGCAGCTATGCGGGAGGGTTGGCTGTGGGCTGAAAGACCATGGTCTAAAATCTCAGCAGACACGGGTGTGGGAGATCCCAAAGCAGCGACTCCAGAAAAAGGCGCACTTTTTTTTGAAGCGGTTACTACTAAATTGGCCGCTATGTACTTAGAAGTTTGTCAAGCCGATATGACGGATTTGTACGAATAATGTTCTGAATAAATGTTCAATTTTAGAATGGATGTTGTTTGATGCAGAGGTCAGTGTTGTAAAATCAGAGCTTCTTTTTTTGTTTTATTTAAAGATTTCAAAAAGTTTATTTAGCGGGAACCACTACGCCATCCAAACTTTTATTAAGTTTCATATTTACCAATATCTCGTGAAGTGTTTCTGCAGCCAGGCCATGCAATACCAACCTATAAGCGGCAGTATAAGTGGAGACAGGCACCATAGGATGCTTATTATTTACTAAACCTAAATGACCTGGTGTGCCTAAAATCTGAGAAGTATAAATGGCTATTGTTTCATCTAATTGCAATGAATTAGAGGCTCTTATAAAATCATTTGAAGTTAGAAATAATTGATAAAAAGGGGTGAAGAGTTCTATCGCCGAACGTAAGTCTATAATGTTTGTCCATTTCTTCGGAAAATCTATGTGATCAAACTGATCCACTGTGATCATCTCCAAATTCATTTTCTCTGGTGGTCCGATGGTGATGCTCTTTTCTTTAAGTTGACTATTGAGCCGGATGACAAAATTGTATAAATTTAAATCGTGCTTTAAAAACAAATCATCTTTTACATCTTCGAAGGTTTTTGGTTTTAGTGGGTCTCCTACCAAGGCTACTCCAGGTATATTCGCTGCTATAAATTGTAAAATTTCCGTACCTATATGAAAATGTCGAAATATAAGTAAGTTGGCATCTGGACTCACAAACCGCTTGAGTCCCCAGGACAAAATATAATGAAGCACTTTTGACGAGTTGATTAGTTTGGGGAAGAAAAACTTAAATAGATGTATAAAGAACATCACTACTTTTGACCAAACTTTGATGATGGGAGACAGATAATAACTTGATTTAGAGTTATTATCTAACATTAAGGCTTTTTTTGTCTGGTCATTGATTGGAATACTATTGTCTAAATACAAGGCCAGCCAGGGATTTGGATCTCTGCTATCGTGCTTTTCTGCTTCTAACTCAAAATCTACTATCATATGATCAACGAGGTTTTATTGCGCTTCTAATGTATTAATATCATATACTAAATTAAAGAATTTTAAAACAAGTAAAATTCCCCAGCCCACATCGATCTGTTTGGATTGAAATCCCAATCGGGCCGCACCAGGATTTTTATGATGATCTTTATGATACCCATCACCAAATGTAAAAAAAGCCAAAACAGTATGGTTAACCATACTCGTATCTTCATCTATTTTTTCATGACCTAAACTATTGATGCTATCTCCTAAATTGAAAATAACCACAAGGTTTATCCACAAAGCAATCAAGCCATAAATCCCCCAAACCGTATAAGCAAATACAAAGGGTATAAGCAAATGCATTAGAAGCAGTACCCCATAGACTGAGGGGCGTGATACATATCTATAAAATGGATTTGCCGCTATATCTTTGGCCAAATGATTGTATTCTTGATTGGTTCGAGGTCTGTTCCACGCATCAATTAGAAAGCGTATGGGTCCAGCAAGTGCATATAAGAAGCAAAGTAGCCTATTTTTTGTGTTGATGTACCAGCCATTGTGGGCGTACCAAAACCCGTGAATAATAGGAGAGTGAGGATCTATGTCTACATCTGGATGGGCATGATGAAATCGGTGATTGCCAACCCATTGAATAGGGGTGCCCGCAGGTAATCCTAAAACTACCACAAGGTATTCAAACCATTTCCTCATTTTAAATGCCTGATGCGTAAGAGATCTATGGTAGCCTAATACGATAACGGTTCCCGCGATTAAATAATAAATAAAGCAAAATATGAATAAGCTAAGCATCAATAATTTCCTAATTCCTCTAATTGCATTTTATAAAGTTTAGCCGTAGTCTTGGCCGTTTTAACGATATTTTTAGCCACATTCATGTTCATTTTTGGATGATTTAATGCTTTCTCCAAGTTATGAAAATGGTTTTCATCAGCCACGCCATGGTAGGTGAAAAATGATACCTGATTTTGTGTTAATTTCAATTGATCCTTGATCATTTCTCCCCAAAAACCAGCCAATCGCTTGCCAATGCCTTCAATAATAAACATAGATCCTAATAAATCTATTGGGTTGGGTTTACTGGCTTGCTGAAACATGAAAGAGGTTAAAGCAACGGACCCTATATTTTTTTCTCCTGATTGAATGGTCTCTATTTGTTCCCCTAAGGCTACATAATTTTTTTCCAGCATTTGATAATCTTTGTGCTCGGTTGCCGTATGCTTAATGAAGGCCGACCTCAATTCGAACAAATCAATATCAATATTCGATGCAGCCCGGGAGATCCATTGAGATCCGTCGATGACTTGCTGTCTCATGTCTAACAATAACAACTTATAATCAGCCATGCTTAGTTTTCCTTCGTGGATTTTAGTGATAATGGGCGTTTTTAATAGGTCGGTTTCAAAATTGATCCATATCTGTGTCAATTGTCGAACCAACCATTCTGAAATTTCATTTTTTTCAATGATCAGTTCAGGTGCTTCTATTTCTCTTATCGGATAGCTCTTTATCGGTGTACCCTCATTATTAGCCACTGTTAACTGCATAAAAGAAGTAATGAATCGACCACTTTCAGGAACCATGCACAAAATGGTATCCCCCTTTTTTAGTTTCCCCGAATACATGAGCTCTTCCAACATAATGAATATAGAAGCAGCACCCGTATTACCCTTGGTTATTAAATTTCCGAACCATTTTTCATCCGCAATTTCACCCCCACCTTTGCGCATTAATTCTTTAATGGGAGCTTTGAATATTTCTGATGAATAATGACAGCAAAGCCAGTCGATTTTCTCTCTGTCAATTTTCCCCTTATCAATCAGCTCGAAATAATGCGCCACACCCGTTTGTATGACCTTATTTAATAACCTCGCATCTTGCTTTAAATTGAGGGCTCCTGCTTGGGAGGCCTGCTCATAGCTGGGGTAATCTAACCAACTAGACTCATCCTCATCTTTGTTGTTATTTTTGCCCGTAAACATACAAACTGGAAACTCATTGGCATGAGATTTGATGTCTATCCATTCTATTTTTAAGGAAATTTCGTTGGTGCTTTTTTTATTTTGCAATACAAAGGCGCCGGCCCCATCTGAGAGCATCCATCTTAAAAATTCTGATTCAAAAGGCAATGATTTTAGCCCTTGGGCTTCGAACCTAGAGGACTTAAACAGCCTACTGGCAAATTCACTACCTACACAAACTGCATTTTGTTTTTCCCCACTTTTTAATTGGAGGAAAGCGTTTTTTAAGGCCATCATACCACTGGCACAGACACTTTGAAAACTAGCTAATTCACATCTTTTAAAATCTAATCGGGCATGCACCATACTAGCAAACCCCGGTATGGGCAAATCGCCTTGTGTAGTTCCAGTGGTTAAGAGCTGAATGTCTTTTGATCTAAGGGAGCTTCTTTTGACTGCTTGATTGATCGAATGAACTGCTAATTGAGCATTGGAGTGTGTGCTTTTTTGTGCCTTATCTAGGGCATAATATCGATTCTTTATACCATTTTGTCTTAAAATACGGTCTTTAACAGGACTATTCTTCCCATTGATTCGGCCCAAATAATCTTCCATTTCATTATTTGAAATGGGCTCATTTGGTAAAAAAATACCCGAACTTATGATGTAGACCTCTTCCATGTTTTTATTTATTCAGTCCAGAAAATAATTTGTCCAAAAAATTGAGGGCAAAGCCGTAATTTTTTCTACCTTTTGTGTGATGTGTATTGTGCGCGGTTCCAAAATTTAACCAATGGTCTTCCTTTCCCTCGCCAAAACGGTAATTACAATGACCCGCGAAATTCAATAAAATACTTGCAAGTGGATAGATGAACACCGCTACTATTGAAAAAGGAATAAATGGCAGTATCGTTAAAGGAACCGTACTTAGTAAAAACGCTTCAAACCAATGGAAACTGTAAACTGAGTAAATCGTTGGGATTCTTGATTTATGATGAATGAAATGAATATGCCTCATGAAAAAATTGAAATGCATAAGGCGGTGAACAACAAAAAAATGAACTTCATTCCAAAGTGTGAGTAGCACAATTCCTAGCATTATATTCAGCCAGGTATTTGGCAATAGCACGATGAAATCTGTCCGAACAAGATAAATTATAGGGATCACAGAAAAGCCAAAAATGAGGATCGATTTTATTGAATGTGCTATTTCGAAAGTCGTCTGTTTTTTTTCTACTGGTTTTAATTCTATTTTATGAAGAAGCTTCACACGTTCCAATCGTTTACACACAAATAAGAATAGCGCACCTACCCCAAAGTAAAGTACCATGAAATACCCGAATGATAGGGCAGACAACGACCAATAGGAAAAGTCGTAAAGGATGTTTTCGATTAAGCTTTGCAACCTATTGTTTTTAAAAGAATCATTTATTTTAACCTAAAAAACAAATTGAATTTACTAAATATTATCCCGTTTATGGCGCTACGTGTAGCTCAATAGACCTCCAATTATAAGGGAACTATTTACTCGGAAGAATAAGTAAATAGTTACCTCAATTTAAATAATTATTTTGTTTTTTACCATTGATTTCACATCTATCTGTTGTTTTTTGCGTTAACCGAACATCCCTAAAAAGGGGTTTTCATTTCTATTCTTCATTGGGCTGCTTATCTTTACAAACAGAGATCAGTTTTACATGTCGCTTTGGTCTTTATCTTGTTTGAATGACATTGATTAATTTTTTATATGCATTTTTTACGTAGTATCCTCACCCTGAGTTGTTGGTTAGTGACCAGCTTGCTAGCCGCACAATCCGTTCAAAGAATCCCTTCAGGGGAAGTCAAACAACTATTAAAAAAATTGAATGTATTGGGTTCGGTATTGTATGTAGCGGCACATCCAGATGACGAAAACACAAGACTGATAGCCTATTATGCCAATGAAAAGTTATTCAATACCGCTTATTTATCAGCGACTCGTGGGGATGGGGGACAGAATCTGATTGGACCTGAAATACGTGAAAACTTGGGCTTGATTAGGACACAAGAATTACTAGAAGCAAGGCGAATAGACGGAGGCGCCCAATTTTTTTCCAGAGCCAATGATTTTGGTTATTCCAAAAATCCAATCGAGACCTTGTCCATTTGGGATAAGGAAAAGGTATTAGAAGATTTTGTTCGGGTGATCAGGACGGTTAAACCAGATGTAATCATCACAAGATTCAATACCCTATCAGGCACTACGCATGGTCATCATACTACTTCCGCCTTGTTGGCCTTAGAAGCATTTGACTTAGCGGGTGATTCCAGCGTTTATCCGGATCAGCTGAAAACGCTTGAGGTATGGCAACCTAAAAAGCTTTTTTGGAATACCAGCTCCTGGTTCTACGCAAGGAACAAGGTTAAGTTTAATCCAGAAGGTTTATATTCAATCAATGTAGGTACTTACAATCCTAATTTAGGTATTTCATATACCGAGATGGCTGCTCAAAGCCGCAGCATGCATAAAAGCCAAGGATTTGGATCGACAGGTTCAAGAGGTGATGAGCTTGAGTATTTAGAATTATGGCGAGGAGATAGTTCTGGGACGGATGTTTTTGGGAGTATTGATACTTCTTGGAAAAGGGTTGAAAAAAGTCAAAAAATAGCGCAATTATTATTAGAAGCCCAAGAAGTTTATAAAGTGGAGAATCCAAAACCAACTTTGGGCTATCTATTGAAAGCAAGACAAGAGTTGCTTAAAATGTCTGATCAATATTGGAAGGAAATCAAGTTGAAGGAAATCAATCAGGCCATTATGGCGATTACGGGCACTTATTTAGAAGTCATTGCAGATGATTATAGCTATGCAAGAGGTGCGACGGTAAAGCTGAGCGTAGAAGCCATTAACAGGATCAACTTTCCTATAAAATTAATAGGATTGACCATCGAACCCTGGGGTTATAATGTTGAGTTGGATCAAGTGATGCTTTACAATCAGAAAATCGTGAATGACTATTCATTAAAAATTCCTGATTCTATTGCCATGACTACACCTTATTGGTTAAACGAAAAGAGTACGTTGGGGATGTACCATGTAGATAATAAAGATCAAATCGGTAGTGCGATTAATGAGCCTGTATTAAAGGCAAGATTTACTTTAGCGATAGAAGACCAATATTTAGAATTAACACAACCTATTCATCACAAATTTACAGATCCCGTCGATGGTGAAGTTTATCGACCTATCGCGATCACACCTGATGTAGCCATCAATCTATCGGTTGACAATCTAGTATTTTCTAATGATAATGATAAACGGATAAATCTGCGATTGGTAGCAGGGAAGGATAATGTTTCCGGTAAGCTTCATATAGTCGTTCCAATAGGTTGGCAAACGGATATCAATGATTCAGCTCTATCTATTTCATTGAAAAATGAAGAGCGCTTGATAAGTATCAATATTAAGCCAGAATCAAAGGCAAATTCAGGTGATTTAAAAGCTTATTTTGTTTCTGATAATGGTAATATTTCCGACCAGCAAGTTCAAATTATTGCGTACGATCACATTCCTATTCAAACTGTACTTAAGCCGGCTAAAATTGATTTGATTAAATTAAATATGGCTAAGGTGAGTCAATCTATTGGCTACATTGAAGGTGCTGGAGATTTGATTCCAGATTTATTGAGACAAATTGGATATCAGGTGAGCTTATTGGATAAAGACGATGTAACCGTTGATCATTTGATGCAGTTTGATGCGATTATATTGGGGGTTCGTGCTTTTAACACCATTGATTGGCTAGCTTACAAAAATCAAGAACTTTTTGATTATAGCTTTCAAGGTGGGACCGTAATCGTTCAGTATAATACTAATAGAAATTTAGTAACGCAAGAGATCGCTCCTTATCCATTATTATTGTCAAGGGATCGTGTCTCGGTAGAAACAGCTCCTGTAGGGATTCTTGAGCCAAGACATAGGTCTATGAATTTTCCCAATAAAATTACAGTGCGTGATTTTGATGGCTGGGTACAAGAGAGAGGTTTGTATTTTTGCTCTGATTGGGATGAAAAGTTTACGCCTATTTTAAGTTCAAATGATCCCGGAGAATCTCCTAAAAAGGGTGGGTTACTCGTGGCAAGTCACGGAGAAGGCTATTATATTTACAGTGGTTATTCATGGTTCAGAGAACTTCCTGCAGGTGTAGAAGGGGCTTATCGAATTTTCACTAATTTAATTTCTATGGGTCAGGAATGACATATTTTTTATGCTAAGTGAATATCAACAAAAAAAAGACTTTTCAGATGCTAACTAATATCTTATCATGCTTCATTTTAAATTCTAATTATTAAATGAATCAAATTGATTTCTTAGTACTGACGCTTACCCTGCTTTCTATTGTGACTTTTGGTGTGTGGAAAACAAGAGGGCAACAGAACATAGAGAGCTATTTACTGGGAGATCATAAGATGAAATGGGGGACGATTGGATTATCGGTGATGGCCACCCAGGCCAGTGCAATCACCTTTATTTCAACACCAGGGCAGGCCTATGCAAGTGGTATGGGTTTCGTTCAAAATTATTTTGGACTGCCGTTAGCACTGATAATTGTATCTGTATTTTTCATTCCCATTTATTATAAACTGAAGGTTTATACGGCCTATGAATACCTTGAACGAAGATTTGATCTTAAAACGAGATTATTAGGTGCCTTCTTGTTTCTGATTCAAAGAGGCTTGGCTGCTGGTATTACGATTTATGCCCCCTCTATTATTTTGTCCACGATATTGGGATGGGATCTTTCCTTTACTATTTTGGGTACGGGCATTTTGGTAATCATCTATACGGTTTCTGGAGGAACTCAAGCTGTGAGTATTACTCAAAAGCAGCAGATGGGTGTCATCATGGGAGGTATTTTCGTTGCTTTTGGATATATCCTTTATTACATAACTGATTTTATCAGCTTAAGGGATGCTTTAGATGTTGCTGGAATTCTTAATAAAACAGATGCCATTGACTTTGATTTTAGTTTTCAGAAAAGGTATACCATTTGGTCTGGATTGATGGCAGGTTTGGTTTTACAATTATCGTATTTTGGCACAGATCAAAGTCAGGTTCAGCGGTATTTAGGAGGAAAAAATGTAAAGGAAAGTCGTATGGGATTGATGTTTAATGCCATTTTGAAAATTCCCATGCAGTTCTTTATCCTTTTTGTAGGTGTGATGGTTTATGTTTTTTATATTTTCTACACGCCACCCATACATTTCAATGATCAATCGTTGGAAGTCATCAGAGAAAGTTCGGCAAACGAACGACTGATTACTATTGAAAATTCCTATAATAACCTGATTTTGGAGCGCAAGAATCGTACTTTATCATATATCGAAGAGGGAAATGCCACAAAAAAGCTCAAATTTAAGGACGACTTGATCAGTATTGATGCGCGGCAAGAGGTCATGCGCAGTCAGGTAAAAGATTTAATTAATGAGGTAGACCCCGAATTAGTTACAAAAGATTCAGATTATGTCTTTTTAACCTTTATTCTTAATTATTTACCGCATGGATTTATTGGATTATTGATTGCGGTTATTCTCTCTGCTTCTATGTCTTCTACGTCTTCTGAGCTCAATTCCTTAGCCAGTACGAGTACGGTTGACCTTTATCAAAGAATTATTAAAAGAGAAGATACGGATAAAAACTATCTGATGGCATCCAAATGGATCACTTTTATATGGGGTGTTTTGGCGATCATATTTGCCTTTGTTGCGAGTGATTCTGAAAACCTAATAGAGACCGTAAACATTATTGGCTCTGTTTTCTATGGAACCATTTTAGGTATTTTTCTAGTCGCATTTTTCATCAAACGTGTCCAAGGAAATGCAGTCTTTACCGCTGCAGTAGTGGCAGAATCTGTAGTGATTGCTTGTCATTTTATTAACGTGAACGGTTACTTTTCGATTGGCTATTTATGGTATAATGCCATTGGGGTTCTTTTAACGGTTGTGTTGGCTTGGCTATTTAGCTTTATTCAAGAAAAACCGACGACTATAAATTAGCTGCAAAAATTCAAAAAAAAAGCAGATTTCAAGCTTGAATGCTCGGAATCTGCTTTTTGAATACTAAAGTTTGACCTTATTTCTTTTTCAATTCTTTCATGAAGGCTTCATTACTTTTAATGTAAGCATTGTCGCCCGCTGCTTTCGACTTTTTAAGAGATTCTTCTGTCGTTTTGATTGCTTCTTTTTTCATTCCTAAACCTGCCTGAATTTTAGCTAATCTATTGAGGTAGTAGTATCTGCGATTACTTTCAATAGCAAGAAAACTTTGTGCCCATAACAAGGCCTGATTGAGGTCTTTTCCTGTCTCAAGATAATAGGAAGCTGCTGCCATATAGTTTGACAAATCAATCTGTGTTTTAGCAGCAATATCTGCCATAACGATTTCATCAAAATTAACTTGTATGGGAACTTTCCATGCGGCGTCGGCCCATTGAAAATGAATATTAGCCTGAGTATTATCTGCTGATAGGTCAGATATTTGAAAAGTAAGGGTCTCAATCATATCTGTTGATTTAAGATTATCCACTTTCATATTGACTAAGATATGATCTGATTTCATTTTAGAAAAGTTTGAACCAATGCTAGGATCCCCATAAAGTATGAAATCAAATTGGTCATCTCCTGGAGTCGTTATAATGAGGTAAGTACCTGCAGGGACCTCAGCGCCGCCAATTTTGGCTGGAGTACTTAAAGTAAGGGTGGTTCCAGAATTGGCACCTGTCCGCCACATACTTCCGTATTCAAGTAAGGCACTTCCATCTGAACCAAATATTTTTCTACCCTTCATCTTGGGTCTGAAATATTTTATGGAGACCTCAGTGAGACCTACCGTTGTCGTAACTGATGCTGCAGAACTTCCAGCAGGTAGATTGATTTGCGCTTGCACAGTGAATATGAAGAGCATCATCAAGCTATAGGTTATAAATTTATACATAGTAATTTTATCTGTTGAATATTTTAAAAAAATTTATTAACGAGCATAAAATTAATAGAATTAATTAAAGATTAACGCTTAATTTTTTATTTTGAAGTTGATATATTTAAGCGGCCGGTAGTTTTCGATCTCACTTAATCATAGTTACCAGAATAAATTATCGACATTAATATCATATAGCTCGTTATACCTTCAAATCATGAATTATATTTGAACTTATTGAAGTAGAAACATCTATAGAATGGCAATTTTAATTGATTCGGTTTCAAAAAACTTAAATCCATGGTTAAAGGCATTTAAATTCTATGATGATCAAGTGGAGGTCTATTGTTATGATGATGCGGTAGCGCTTGAGAAAATCACTACTGCTGTGGTTTGGAATCATAGACCAGGACTTTTCAAGCAACTTCCCAATTTAAAATTAATTGCTTCTTTAGGTGCGGGGGTAGATCACATCATGAATGATCCTGACATTCCCCCACAGGTATCAATTACAAGAATTGTGGGTGAAGGTTTGAGCGGTCCAATGTCGAATTTTTGTATTGGGGCTATTTTACATCATCAACGTCAATTTGATAAGTATTTAATAGACAAATCAATGAAGACTTGGGATCAAGAGTCTAATCCTGAGCGAGAAATGAATGTAGGAATCATGGGCCTGGGTGCTTTAGGCGCTGACCTAGCTGAAAAGCTTAATAATCTGGGATTCAATGTTTTCGGCTTGAGTCAATCAAGAAAAAAAATTGCAGATGTGGTAAGTTACCTCAATGCCGAACTGGATCTATTTCTTAGTAAAATCAATATTTTGGTCGTCATGTTACCCGCAACGGAATCAACTCGAGGCATTTTATCTAAAAAATTATTTGATAAACTTAATAAAGGGACTTATTTGATTAACGTGGCCAGAGGTCAACATCAAGTTGATGAAGACATTATAGATGCCATTGAAAATGAGCAATTGTCGGGGGCATTTTTAGATGTATTTCCTGAGGAGCCCCTTTCCAAACAAAGTCCTTTTTGGAACCATCCTCAAATAATGATAACCCCTCACATTGCTGTAGTTACAAAGATTAATGAGGCAGTGCCTCAAATCATAGCTTCACACAAGCGGATGATTGCAGGGAAATTACCTGAAATTTTGGTAAATAGAATGAAGGGTTATTGATCATTATGAAAGGGTTTTTAAATATGCATTTGATTCAGCTGCTTTTCTTATTTGTTTTATTGAACCCATCATTTTTGATGGCGCAAGACGAACCCATCATTTTTTACGGTGATTCAGAGCAGGTTCCTCAGGTCAATTCTCCAGCAGATGAAAGTGGCCTTTTACTATCTAAAAACCCAGAATTACTCATTTATTCAAGAACTCACAATAGATATAAATCGAGCTCAGTATTTATGCCAACAGATATTTGGGTAGCTGAGGGGATATTAAATAGAATCTTGGATTTAGATTCAAAATCCATTCATACCGCGGTTGGATTCTTAAATCAAAATCAAACTTTTGTCTATGCTTCTTTGAGGGAACAGGGGGCTGGCTATCAAACCCAATTAATAATTGCTGATTGGCTTGATGGGAATCTGGCTAATTCCAGGAGTTTTGAGATGAAGTATTTCAAAAATAAATCACCATATTTTAGCGCAGCTTTCTCACGAGATGGTAAGCATATGGTAATGTCTATGGAGGCCAATGTGACCATGGGAGTTGAAGATTTGTACGTATCTCATGTACAGGAAAATGGCGATTGGAGCCCTCCAATGACTTTAGGATATGGCATCAATACGCGAGCTCAAGAAATGACTCCTTTTTTAGCTCAGGACAACGAAACCCTATTTTTTGCGACCAATGGACGAGATGGATGGGGAAGTTTTGATATTTATTATGCCAAAAGGTTGGATGATACCTGGCAAAAATGGTCTGCTCCAATCAATTTAGGATCTAAAATCAATACTTCTGGTGCTGAAAAGTCATTTAGCTTTTCGCATGTAGATGCCGTGGCCTACTATACTTCCAATACCAAAAGTGATGGATATGGAGATATTAGGAGTATACGTATTGGTTCAGACTTAAAATATGTGAAAGATATCTTGATACGTCCTCAACTTCCCGTGACCTTATTAAATCAAAAGATTGTTTCAGTGTTTGATGCTGAAAATAAAAAAATGGTGGCAGGTGTATTTGATATTAAAACAGATTCTTTGAGCTTGAGAGTTGAAAATCCATACATTTGGAAAGCAGCGAGATTTTCGGATTTGGAGTTGTCCATAAACATAGACGGTTTTATGAGTGCTTCGCTCTTATTGCCTTTAACTGAATGGAGTGAACAGGATACCATAAAAGTTTTTGTAGAACCACTCACTGTAGGGAACAACATCAAGCTTAAAGAAGTTTTGTTTTATAAAGGAACCGATAAGATGATTGAGGGGAGTACACGTTCTTTAGATCTTTTGGTCAATGTACTCAAATCAAACCCATCACTGAAAATAGAATTAAGAGGTCACACCGATAATGTAGGCAATCGGGCACTCAATCAGATTTTGTCAGAAGACAGAGTAGCGGTCGTTAAAAAATATCTCATCCACGCTGGAATCCTACCTAATCGCTTGCGCGGTAAGGGGTTGGGTGGTAGTGAGCCCCTTACCAAAAAATCATCAGAAGCGTATAGAAGCCTCAATCGTAGAGTAGAATTCTTGGTAATAGAGAATTAAAATCCTTCGGCATAGCTATCACTTCGTAAGTAGTCAGCCCCTCCCTCTAGGCTACCATCTTCGAGGACGAGTATCGCATTAATTTTACTTGTGCTTTCTTTAAAACGAATCGCATGCCCCCTTTTTTCTAGATCTAATTGAACTTCAGTGGAGATGCCCCCATTTTCTATAAAAAGGGTGTCAGGCAGCCACTGGCTGTGGGTTTTTTTGGCATTAATGGCTTCTTGGAGCCCCATATCAAAATCAATTACATTGATTATACTTTGAAAAACCGTAGTAATGATGGTAGCTCCACCGGGCGAACCGGTAACTAAAAATAAGGCACCTTCTTTTTCCAAGATAGTCGGTGTCATGCTGCTGAGCATTCTTTTTCCAGGAGCAATGGCGTTGGCTTCAGAACCAATGAGACCGTATATGTTGGGAACTCCTGGCTTGGCACTAAAATCATCCATTTCGTTATTTAAGAAAAAACCCGCACCTTTCACCATAACGGATGAACCATAACTTCCATTAAGCGTAGTAGTTAAGGCAACTGCATTACCTGCAGGATCAACGACGGAGAAATGGGTTGTTTCTGTGCTCTCATAAGGGGCAACATCTCCTTCCTTCATTTCTGAACTGGCTGTTTTTTTATTCTTCTTGATGGATGAAAACCTTGTTTTATTGTAATCATCATCAATGAGGGCAGCTGTGGGTACCTCATAGTAATCAGGATCACCCAAATGAACAGCCCGATCAGCATAAACCCTCCGTTCTAATTCTGTTTTATAATGTAACATTTCAGCACCGTTGAACTCCATTTTTTCAAAACCCAAATGCTCTGAGCCCTTCAGTAATTGAATCAGTGCGATCCCGCCACTGGATGGAGGTGCCATTGAATAGATGGTGTATCCTTTATAAGATCCCTTGATTGGGTCTCGCCAGACCGGTTGATAATCAATGAGATCTTTAGCAGAAATAATTCCTCCGCCGAGTATCATTTCTTTTACCAATTGATCCGCTACAATACCCTTATAAAAACCATCACGACCTTGTTTTTGGATAAAAGAAAGGGTAGAAGCCAATTCCTTTTGAATAGCAGTATCTCCTTTGTTCCAGCCTTTATCATTGATGACCCAGGGCTGGTATCGGTTGGCTTCTTGAAAATTATTTTGTTTTTCATTAAGACTATTGGCTATTCCTTCTGTTAATAAATGGCCGCTATATGCTAAATTAATGGCTGGATTGATCAATTCGGACCAAGAGAGGTGACCATGTTTTTGATGTAATTCCCACATGCCGGCTACCGATCCTGGAACGCCTGAGGCGAGATGACCTAATCTTATATTTGTTTGAACCACTTCACCATCTGGACCGAGATACATATCTTTTTTAGACAATTCAGGAGCCTTTTCTCGAAAATCTAAGGTAGATACTTCCCCATCTGCCAACCGGATTACCGCAAATCCACCCCCACCAATGTTTCCAGCTTGTGGATAGACTACCGTTAAGGCGAATTGAATGGCAATGGCGGCATCAATGGCATTGCCACCTTTCTTCAAAATTTCTAATCCAACAGCAGTAGCCAGGGGATGGGTGGTAGCCACCATGGCATTTTCCCCAATAGCACCTTTAACTTCTTGAGGGGGGGCTACTTTCGGTTGATAGCAGCTAAAAAAACTAACAACTATTAATAGAAGTAAGATAATTTTTCTCATGTGTTTTTATTTTTTAGGTAAATTATGCTTTAAAAATTCAATTTGATTGCCTCCCATTATTTTTTTAATTTCTTTGTCCGAAAAACGCTCTTGAATGAGAGCTTCAGTCAGTAAAATGATGTTAGAGGCATCAAAACTGGTGGTAATCGCACCGTCAAAATCAGAGCCCAACGCGACATGATTAATACCGATTAAATCACTTGTATATCTTATGGCGGCAGCGATGGAAGCGGGGTGGATAGAGCCTACGGCCTCTTCCCAGAATCCAATACCTACCAGACCCCCATTTTTAGCGATGGATCGCAGAGCGGCATCGGAGAGATTTCGAGGACTATCAAAGGTACCATTGACTCCGGTATGAGAGACAATCACGGGTCTTTTTACGATCTGAAGGACCCCTTCTATTAATTTGGGTGAGGCATGAGCGAGATCGATGATGATTTCTTTTTTTTCCATTTCATAAATGATGCGTTTTCCAAAATCTGTCAGCCCTTGTTTTGATTCACCGGCTGAAGAACCGCCTATTTCATTGTCAAAAAAATGAACGAGTCCCATGATCCTAAAACCCGCATTATAAAGTCCATTTAAATTTTGAAAATCTCCTTCGAGAGCATGCAAGCCTTCTAATGACAGAATAGTTCCGATTTTATAACTATTATTTTTCCGAAGCCTTAAGAAATAGTTTAAATCATCTTGTGTTTGAATAAATTCTAGCTGTGATGAGTTTTGAACCGCTGTTTTAAGTAGTTCACTTTGATACAAGGCACGAGCATAGAGACTGAACCAAGTTTTGAAGGGCCATCTATTGGCAGCTGCTAATAAGGTAAGGTTATCAGTTTCGGCCGAATTAGAAAGATAATTAAGGTTTCTGGGAGATTTTATGACTGCATCGAATACTTGAAGGGTATAATTTCCTGAGATTAATTTAGGAAGGTCGACCATCCCGTGCGCAGTCGCTGAGGTGAGGTCTCTGTCCCACAATAAATTGTCTGCATGGAGATCTGCAATGATTAAGTCACTATGTAATTGTTTGGCATGCTGAGAAGGCTCATAATTGTCCAAAACCTCAACCTTATTCATAGATTTATCTGTGATTTTCCCCACTAAGAAGAAAAAAAGCAAGGCCGCTAATGTAAATAAAGTGAAGGTATACTTAAATAATTTTTTCATCTTAGTTTATGAGTTCAATCGTACCACAAGCTATTTTTTTGTTATTGTGGTCATGTTTGTGATCTTCAAAACATTCTTGTTTAAAATTTTCGGCGACTTCATGAATATAAATAATCTTTCCAACGATGTCTGAAGCGTCATTTGATCCTATGGTATACAAATCTGTCTGTAAACTAAAATCTCCCACTCCTGCATCATTTATAAAAATATTACCTAGGTCACCCGCCTTGGGTTTGGACCATACTTCGTCCATGCTGAGCACGTTACAAAAGTTGTAATCTAAATCTTTACCTAGATTCCAATGTGATAAGGGTGATTCACAAGTTCCATTGTGTACATGTATGGCATGATAATAAGATAATTGACCTTCGGGAAAATGAGTAACCTCTAGGTCTATGGAGACCACATCTGCTTTTTGAGTAAAACGGATGATGCCTATTTCTGTCCCATTGACTTCGTAAGATAAGTCTTCATTGAGCGTCACTATTTGCAAGGTAGCTGACGCTACTATCTCGATGTCATCCGTTTCATTTTTTTGGCAGCCAATTAAACTCAAAAGGGGAATGCTCACAATAAAGAATGCATATTTTAATTTCAATGATTTTTGATTTTTGAATTCAAAGAAAAGCTACTTTTTTTAAAATATGATGGAATTTGTCGCATAGTGTAAATAAAAAAATAAAAGATATTTGGTATTCTCGCGTTGATAGTGAGGCAACCTTTGATTATTTTCGAGTAAATGGGATAATATCCAATGAATTCCCTTTAATTATCTACGCCGTATTGATCCATTAAATAAACGAGACTGGCCATGGAGGCTGCACCTAATTCTAACTCTCGACGATCAACGGCTTCAAAGACATCCTTTTCAGTGTGATGATAACGAAAATAACGTTGCCCATCAGGGAGCAATCCGATTAAAAAGGTCCCTTGCTTTGACAAGGGTCTGATATCAGCGCCGCCGCCTGTCCGATCAAAATCATGTAATCCATAAGGCTCAAATAAGACCTTCCATTGTGAAAGTTGTTTTTTCTGTTTCGCACTTCCTGTACTGGTGAAACCTCTAGGGACAAACCCCCCTCGGTCAGATTCTATGGCTGCAATATGATGTTCCTTTCTACTTTCGCTCAAGTCGGCATAAGCTTTTCCTCCTTTGCTCCCATTTTCTTCATTCATCCACATAACTGCTCGTAAGGTTCTTTTGGGTTTGAGATTTAATGATTTGAAGACCCTGAGTACTTCGATGCCTTGCATGCATCCACTACCATCGTCATGAGCTCCTTCACCTACATCCCATGAATCTAAATGTCCGCCAACGGCTATATACTCGTCGGGAAATAAAGTACCTGTTAGCTGACCAATAACGTTAAAAGATTGAGTTTCAGGAAGCATTTCTGCATAATTTTCCATGTAAATGTGCAGGTCGGTTTGGTCTTTCAATAATTGACTCAATAAATTAGCATCTTTTGTACTTATGGACATTGCTGGAATGGCTTTTATGTCTTTTTGATAATGCAATGAACCTGTGTGAGGTACGTCATCTAAACTTTGGGTCATCGAGCGGACAATGATGGCTTTGGCCCCGTAAGGCGCAGTCTGAGCAGCACCTGAAGACCTTTGAGAGACAGCCGCTCCATAGGCGGAAAAAGTTTCTAAGAGGGTTGGATTCATGGGACCATTAAAAAAAACAATTTTACCTGCGAGTTCATTTTTGTGTTCTTGGATTTCCGAGAGACCCTTCAATTCAATGATTTCTGCTAAAATTCCTTGAGGTCCAGTCCCCATAGAATTGCCCAGAGCCAAGGCATTTAAATCTATAACACCTCTTTTTTTTGAATTCGTTATTTTTAGAATTTCTACAGGGCCTCGCTTCCAGTTAGGCACCATTACCGGCTGCAGGTATACGGTATCAAAGCCATACGCGATCATTAACTGACGGGTATATTCGACGGCTGCCGCGGCACCTGTTGATCCACTAAGTCGATGGCCAACATCTTTGCAAAGTACCTTCAAGTTTTCGTATATGGGGCTATTGGACAAGACTTCATCATAAATGGAGGCAATCATGACCTCATCTGATTTTTCTTGAGCTGAAACTAAAGAGGGGGCTACGAGTAGGAATGTAATCATTATTTTTTTCATATTGCAATTTGAATTATTTAAACAAATTAGTCAATCTTAATTTTTTGAGTGGTCATTACTTTAAATAAATAACCTTAGCTCAATCCCTTTAATTCTAATGGTACGCGGCGTTTTTTTAAAATTTTGAAAGTAGACCCTTCAGAAACGTTGTTTTTTCAAAAGAATTTAATTTTTTTACTTTAAAAAGTTAGGCAAATACCCCATTAATATTTTTATTTGATATTCAAGCACTAATTTTTTTAGGAATGATTTTTTGAATGGCATCAATAAAATGATACTCACATTTTTTATTATTTATAATAAACTCCTTAATTAAGATAAAATCTTGAAAAATTAGTCGAATAAATGGGATTTACTACAAAAAAATAAACATGGGTAATAAGATAAAATTGGGTCTCATAGGAGGAGGCTTGAGTTCATTTATTGGGATTGTACACCGGGTGGCGGCTTACATGGGTGAGAATTATGTTTTGACCGGAGGTGTATTTGATATTGATTTTGATAAAGGAAATCAATTTGCAGTACAACTAGAGTTGGACGCCGCGAGATCCTATCCGTCATTAGACATATTCATTGAGAAAGAGTTGGCCCTTGCCGAAGAGGAGCGCATTCAAGTAGTGTCGATTTTAACTCCTAATTTCCTGCATTTTGAGATGGCAAAGAAGCTGGTGAGTGCTGGTTTTAACGTGATCTGCGAAAAGCCCATTACGGTCACGGCAGATGAAGCACGGTCATTAGAAAAATTGGTGCAAGAAAAAGGGGTGGTTTTTGGACTGACCCATACGTATACGGGTTATCCTATGATACGTCAAATGAAGTCAATGATTGCTCAAGGCAAGATTGGAAGGATTCAAAAAGTAGATGCACAATATTATCAAGGTTGGATCAACCCTTTCATTCACCAAGAAGAGGAAAGAAAAAAGGTCTGGCGATTGAATCCGAAGATGTCTGGCTTGAGCTGTTGTATGGGCGATATTGGGGTTCATGCCTTTAATTTGATTGAGTATACAACGGGATTAGAGATCGATAAAGTATTGGCTGATTTGGATACTCTTTATCCCGAAAATGAATTAGATGTAGATGGTACTACGCTCCTAAGAATGAATAATGGGTCACGAGGCGTCATCACAGCCAGTCAAATTGCCTCTGGAGAAGAAAACAATCTTTCTATAGCGGTTTATGGAGATCAAGGCGGGCTAAAATGGGAGCAAGAACATCCCATGTATTTGAAGCATTTGATTGAAGGTGCTCCTACTCAAATTTATAAACCGGGCAATCCATACAATAGTGAGTTTGCCTTGGAGAGTACTAAAATTGCTCCAGGTCATCCTGAAGGCTTATTTGATGCGATGGGCAATATTTATAACGGCGTAGCTGCGGCCATCCAGGGCACACGCCATAGAGTGGGTGCTTTCCCTACGGTCCATGATGGGGTAAGGGGAATGTCGTTTATCGAAGCGGTATTGTCATCAAGTAGCCAAGGACAAGTATGGGTAAAGGTCAGCTAAAATAATCATTCATGAAAACAGACAGAAAGCTCAAAATGGGGATGGTAGGCGGTGGAAGTGGTGCTTTTATCGGAGGGATCCATCGAATGGCAGCGCAACTAGATGGTCAAATTGAGCTGGTTTGTGGCGTTTTTAGTTCAGATGCTGATAAATCTATCGCCTTTGGCAAGGAAATTTATCTCAATGACGACAGATTGTACAGAACATTTGATGAAATGATGGCGTCCGAAGCACGCCTTTCTGAGGAGGAGCGAATGGATTTTGTTTCCATTGTTACGCAAAACAACATGCATTTTGCTCCGGCGATGTCCGCTTTAAATCATGGTCTTCCTGTCATCATAGACAAGCCATTGTGCTTTACAATGGATGAAGCAAAGCAACTTAGAGCCAAAGTCAAAACGACTGGCTTGCCCTTTGGACTAACTTATACGTATGCCTACTACCCGATGTTGATTCAAGCAAAGGCTATGGTAAAAAACCACGAAATCGGTAAGGTTCGAAAGATAATGGTAGAATACCCGCAAGGATGGTTATCAGATAAGTTAGAAGACACAGGTCAAAAGCAAGCCGCATGGCGTTCAGATCCCCAAAAAGCAGGTATAAGCAATTGTTTTGGAGATATAGGGACTCATTGCGGGCATTTAGCTGAATATATTTCTGGATTAAAAATAACCGAAGTATTGGCAGAGCTCAATGCTTTTGTGCCTGGAAGAACCCTGGATGATGACGCCGATGTGTTTTTTAGAATGGAGCAACAGGTTCAAGGTGTGATTTCTGCCTCACAAGTTGCACATGGCGATGAGAACAATCTTAAATTTCGAATTTATGGGGAAGAGGGTGCACTAGAATGGAGAAATACTGATCACAATACACTTCTGGTAAAAAAGCAGGGAGCGCCCACACAAATCTATAGGACTGGGGTAGACCATTCTTATTTGCACGAAGCAACGCATTTGCATATGAGAACGCCTTCGGGGCATCCTGAAGGATACATTGAAGCTTTTGCCAACATCTATAGAAATTTCTCGGATCATGTACGACAATTCAAAGCCCATTCATCCCCTGATTCCATAGGGACTTATCCCAATATTGATGATGGTTTTAAGGGAATGGCCCTAGTGGCTGCGGTGGTAGCTTCATCAGCGAACGGAAATATTTGGACTAAAATCAAAGATTAAACTTAATTTTACGCTAAACCTTCACTTGAATATGAAAACGATAAAAGGCCCTGCTATTTTTTTAGCCCAGTTTTTGGATGATGTTGAACCTTATAATAATCTTAAGAGTATATGCGAATGGGTAGCTTCTTTGGGATACAAAGGCGTTCAAATTCCTGCTTGGGATCAGCGATTGATTGATATTACCTTGGCAGGAGAAAGCAAAACTTATTGTGATGAGATCAAAGGCGTGGTCAATGAGGCGGGTTTAGAGCTTACCGAGTTATCAACTCATCTTCAGGGTCAGTTGGTGGCGGTGCACCCTGCTTACGACACCATGTTTGATACGTTTGCCCCCGATCATTTAAAAGGAAATCCCAAAGCACGTACTGCCTGGGCGGTAGACCAAGTCAAGTCAGCAGCCTCGGCCAGCAACCATCTAGGAATTAATTTGATGGCTAGCTTTTCCGGTGCCTTGGTATGGCCTTTTATTTATCCATGGCCTCAACGACCCACGGGTCTGGTTGAAGCAGGGTTCAGTGAGCTAGCTAAAAGATGGCTGCCCATTTTAGATCACTGTAAGGAGATAGGTGTCGATATGTGTTACGAAGTTCATCCGGGTGAAGATTTACATGATGGCGTTTCTTTTGAAAGATTTTTAGAGGCAACGGATCATCACACTGCGGTAAATTTATTGTACGATCCGAGCCATTTCGTTTTACAAAATTTAGATTATCTCCAGTATATTGATCATTACTACGAATATATAAAAATGTTTCACGTCAAGGATGCCGAGTTTAATCCTACGGGTAAATCAGGAGTTTACGGAGGATATCAAGATTGGGTGGATAGACCAGGAAGATTTAGATCTTTAGGTGATGGTACGGTTGATTTTGCAGGTATCTTCAGTAAGCTGAGTCAATACGGTTTCGAGGGATGGGCGGTACTCGAATGGGAATGTTGTATCAAGTCTCCAGAGCAAGGGGCGCAAGAAGGCGCCGATTTCATTGCGGATCACATCATCAGTGTCACGGAGAAGGCTTTTGATGATTTCGCAGGAGGAGAAGCAAATGATGTGATCAATAATAAGATTCTAGGAATAGATGAATGATCAATTTTTTACTAAAACAAGTAATGCCATTTTGATGAATTTCATCTCTATACATAAAAGCAGTAGATTAATGTGAAGCAGATATTCTCATTTCTTACAATTTTATTTTTTATTTCCTGCAGTACGCCAAGTGAAGAAAGGCACCCACGAGATGTTTGGGTTTTCAGATCGGTATTGGATGAAATGCCCCGAATGGTTACTTCGGCGCTTGACGAAAAGCTATGGGTAGCATATGATACGCAAACGGGGCTTTTATACAGAGCATGGAGTGGAGACGTTTTGTTTGATGGTGCGGTTTATACCACCGTTCATGGACCGCAACCTCAAAGTTTAGGAGCAACCTATTATCAGATGGGGGCATCCGAATGGATGCTGACCCAATCGGATGAAATGATTGATTTTGATTTCCAATACAAGGGCCATTTGATCAAAAATGAGGAGGTGTTTTTTAACTATGAATTCATTACTCCAGAAGGCGATAAAATCAAGGTTTCAGAATCACCAAGGTATGTTAGCCGTGGGACAAGACATGGTCTTGAAAGAATTTTTAACGTTGACAACACGACGAATTATCAGGTGAAATTAAAAACTTCATTGGGATTATTGTCAAGTGGAGATGATTATGAAACCGATGGTTCCTTTTCCGTGATTGATCAGAATTCCTACAAGCAACAAGGCTTTCAATTCAGCAGGATAAACGGTATTTTAAGTCTCAATAAACAAGTACTCCACTTGACTACCTATTTTCATACTGAGATTGAAAACCTTACGGGAACGAGTGATACGGATGAGACTTCTGAGGTCGTAAGTGGGGCCTTGTTAATTGAAAAGAGTGATTGCGCCGCCTGCCACAATGAAAGAATAAGAACCGTGGGGCCGTCTTACTTGGCCATTGCAAAAAAATACAATGATGATCAAGCCACAATAGATGGATTAGCACAAAAAATAATCAAAGGTGGATCTGGGGTTTGGGGCATTGCTTTGATGACTCCGCATCCTGACATCATGCCTGAGGATGCAAAAACTATGGTAAGCTATATCTTGGGTCTTGATGATAAACTCAGTACACCCTTTGATAAATATACGCTGGGTTTAAAATCTATTCCAGTGAATTTATCTGAAAAATACGAAGGGGATGATGGTCAAGGGTTTTTGGCACATTTATATTTAAATTTGGAGAAAGGTAATCCACTTGAAGTCATTAAAAAGTCGACTCCTGTTTTACAGGGTAAGGTCAGTAAAATCCATACGTTATCCGAAACAGATTTTTTAAATTTCCAAGAACACTTTATTATAGAATATAAGGGTCTATTGAACATTGAAAAAGAGGGTAGCTATGACTTCAGACTGATCAGCGACGACGGCTCTTTACTTTACATAGATGACCAGTTGGTTGTAGACAACGGGGGTGATCATGGAACAGAAATTAGGGATGGAGAAATGTTTCTTAAAGCAGGAAAACACCCCATTAGATTATTGTTTAATCAAGGGGGTGGAGGGGCTTTGGTTTCACTGCAGTGGTTTGATAGAAATGCGGCAAGCTTTGTACTACTTGATGACCAATTTGTGTCTTTTGAATCTAGTGCGTTGCTGGAAACCAAGCCTTATATTGCTCCAGGGGAGTTAAAAAAAGGGATTCCTGGCGATGCGCTTCCTTTAGCCGGTGTACATCCTGCTTTTGATTTATCTCAAGCGAGACCCAATGATTTTACACCTAAAGTAGGGGGGCTTGATTTCCTTTCAGATGGGCGTATGGTCATTTGTACTTGGGACTCTTTGGGTTCAGTATTCATATTAGAAAATTGGGATTCGGGTATGCCTGATCAAATCAAAGTGAAGCGAATTGCCGCAGGACTTGCTGAACCCTTGGGATTGAAAGTAGTTGATGAGGAGATCTATGTATTACAAAAACAAGAATTGACTAAGTTGATAGATCATGATGGAGATGAATTGATTGATGAATACCAAACGGTCAGTAATGATTGGAAAGTATCGGCCAATTTTCATGAATTTGCTTTTGGATTGGTCTACCAGGAGGGTTTTTTCTATGGCACGTTGGCAACTGCCATCATGCCGGGAGGTGCCAGTGCGAACCCCCAAATCCCCGATCGGGGTAAAGTCTTAAAAATAGATAAATCGACAGGAAAAGTGGAGTTGATCGCTTCTGGTTTAAGAACGCCCAATGGTATTGGAGTTGGCAAAGACAATGAAATATTCATCGCAGACAATCAAGGAGATTGGTTACCGGCTAGCAAAATTGTGCATGTGCAGCCTGGCGCATTTTATGGTTCAAGGTCGGTTGATTTTGAAGGCACAGCCGGATTGAAAGAAACCTTACCTGTGGTTTGGCTGCCTCAAGATGAGATTGGTAACTCTCCTAGCACCCCTATTGGCTTAGATATCGGCCCCTATCAAGGGCAAATGATTCATGGTGAAGTAACCAATGGAGGGATTAAGCGTGTTTATGTAGAGAAGGTCAACGGCGTTTATCAGGGTGCTTTATTTAGGTTTACGCAAGGGTTGGAAGCAGGAGTAAACCGGATATTGTGGGCACCTAATGGCGATCTAGTAGTAGGGGGCGTAGGCTCGTCTGGAAATTGGGGCCATAAAGGCAAACTCAGTTATGGACTGCAAAGTCTCTCTTTCAATGGAAATTCTGTATTTGAAATGTTAAAAGTAAGTGCTCGAAGCGATGGTTTTGAAATTGAGTTTACAGAATCCATCAAGGAAGGGCAAAATGTTAATGCTGAAGACTTTTTGATCCAGCAATGGCGTTATGAGCCTACCGAAGTGTATGGGGGACCTAAGTTGGATTTAGAGAACTTGGAAGCGAAAGCGTTTCATCTATCACAAGATCGGAAAAAAATCTTTGTCGAATTACCAGATATTAAGGAAAATCGGGTGGTTTATTTCAGAATAAATCGTCCTTTTATCAGTGATTTGGATCATTCACTTTGGACCACTGAATCTTGGTATACGCTCAACTATGTACCAAAGGATCAACCAGGTTTTAGTTCGGACTATCAGGTGATGCACAACGCATTGACTGAGGCCGAGCAGTCTGCAGGATGGAAATTGCTATTTAATGGCAAAGACCTTAGCGGTTTGCGTAATTACAATTCCGAAGACGTTGGAAGTAAGTGGGATGTCGAGGATGGGACTCTTCATTTGTCGGCAACGGCAGTGAGGGCCGACAAGATTTATCCCACAGGTGACAATATAGTGGTTACAGATCGCATTTATGAGAATTATGAATTTTATGTAGAATGGAAAGTAGCCTCATGTGGTAACAGCGGCATTATATATAATGTAACCGAGGACGATCAATACGGAGAAGCTTATTTAACGGGACCCGAAATGCAAATTTTAGATAATTCTAGCCATACCGATGGTCAATATTTGGCTCATCGAGCGGGCGATTTGTATGATATGATTCCTTCAGCTTTTGTGACGGCCAATAGGCCAAATGATTGGAACAGAGTCAGGCTTATTGTTAAAGAGGGTCATGTGGAGCATTGGCTCAATGGTTACAAGCTTTTGGAATTTGATATGTGGGATGATATGTGGGATGAAAGAATTAAAAATAGTAAATTTAAAGAAATGCCCGCTTTTGGAACGGGAAGGTCAGGGCACATTGTACTCCAAGACCATAGAGATGAAGTTTGGTTTAGGAATATCAAAATCCTTGAATTGTAGATAAAAACGTCCTTAGGATTAAATATAAGCACTTTTTATTAGAAAAAAAAAATTAAGAACCAAAAGAGTACCAAAACTTATTTTTGGATAATTTTCTTTTTCTCCCTTCGATTTAGATATATGAAGCCATAGAGGATATACTAGATGATGGAGGCATTCCAAGTTATGAAAATGTATTGAAAGTAATGAATGCTCCAAAGGCTTTGACAGGAGAATCTAGTGGTAGAAAATCAAGAAAGAGGAAGGTGTTTTACTAGTTAAAAAGCCCTAATAGCCCTAACATCATTGGTGTAGACACCATTGTTAGCCTTCAATTCACCTGTATTAAAATCTATTAAATAAACAATAATACCATCTTCAGTTGTTAGAGGTAATAATCTTTCTCCTTCTATTTTGGACACCACTTTTGATGAGCTCCAATAACCATTATCGCTGAACTGTCCAATATTTTTTCTACTCCCTTGTCCAATATTTTCATACATTTTAAGGAGCTCTGCTATTGATGGTAAAAACCAGTCATTGTAACCTCCTACATCAGAATTATTACACAACGCTGCTGGGGTATTATCTTCTTTACATTGAGCTACAATATCTTGAGTATTTTGATAACCTCTACCTATATCAGTTCCTTTCGCTCCTGTAATTGTTTTTAAACCATAGCATTTTGTCCATTGCTGCTCACTTATTATATCATTTGGGGCAGCAATAAGTCCGTGTACTTCTCCAGCGACATACCCAGCATCTCCTTTTTCAAAAATGTGGAATACAATTCCACCTTGATGATAATCCCCAATTGAAATGCCTTCACCACAATTGGTGAACAAGACAGGTGAACAAATAATACTTAAGAAGAGGAGGTGTTTCACTCTTTAAAATACTTTGACGCACTTTCAATAATCTCTTTTTTGTACTTGGTAATCTCAGGAACGGATACCTCGTTAAGTTCATACTTTTTTTCATCAATTAAGAGAATTGACTTAGTTTCTTTCAGTTGAAATGAACAAATCTGTTTGTTTTGTTTACCATCAACGATTATTAAAAAGATGTGTTTTAAATCTTTATATGAGATTCTATCAAGATGTTTTCTTACATCTCGGCTTAAGCTCAGTATAGTATGTACTACATTAAATGCTTTGTACTCATCTTCTGTAGTGTAAACACCTGACTTATTACTTTTAGACTCATGATATAACAATTGATCATGAGCTGCTTTAATAGAAACTGAATTTATTAGATCTTTAATCTTGTCTTTTGTTTTGGGAGTTAAACGCTTTCCTCCCATATTGGAGTAAATATCTTTGATAAAATCATCGCTTGGCTGTGCTAGACTTTTAAATAATGCATCATCAAATTTGTCAAGAAAATGTATTTCTTCTGCTTCCTCGATAATCGGATCAAAATTGATCACTCTCTTGTCAAACTTTGCTAACATCTCTACATCAGAGTTATCATAGTCCGTTACATCAAAAGTAAAGAAAGGGGTAGGAATCAAACTTCTATTCTCACCAATGTAAAACTTCCATATGATTCCATTTGTAAGGATTCCAATCTTAGCTGATTTTGTATAGTGATAATATTCATTTAGCTGTCTGAAGTGATTATCGCTTAATTTTAGAGGTGCTTTTTTAGCTTCGATAATGATGTTTGGTTCCTTTTGACCAATCATCATCGCTGTATCAACTTTTAATGTGCCCTTATCACCATAATCAGCATCGTATTCATGGGTAAAATCACCATTTATACCTTTATAACCCAATAAATCTTCAAGAAATGGATGAATAAGAGAATTTCTTGTTGTGGTTTCATTATTTGCAAACTCTATCCTCTTGTCAATATCAAAGTTGTCAAGTAATTTTTTTAGAGCTTTAGTTATTTGGCTAGGACTTGGCATTTTTTCTAGATTAATTTTATACATAAAGCTAATGAATATTTTCCACCCTTAGTGAATTATTCTCACCAGAAGGTATTGCTCTGGTCCAATTTAATTTTGTGTCATGGATCTGAGCTACGACAAAATCAAGCTGGAGAAACCAGGAGGGAGCTGCTCCATTGACGATCCCGAGTGTGAGGCTTGTGGGAGTTGAATTAATTCCTAATATTTACATTACGTAAATAAGTTATTCTAGGGAATACTATCACCTGAATGTCAAAACCAAGCCTAGCCGAAACTCATCCAGAACTTGCCAAGCAGTGGCACCCTACCAAGAATGGAGACATAACTCCATTAGATGTTACTCTTGGATCACGTAAAAAAGTTTGGTGGAAATGTGCCGTTGCTGATGATCATGAGTGGAATTCCGCTGTTAAGACTAGAACTAGGGCTATAGGTGGGGGATGTCCTTATTGCTCTGGAAAAAAAGTTTCTATTTCAAATTCCTTGTTTAATACAAATCCATCATTAACTCAAGAGTGGCATACTACTAAAAATGGCAAGCTAAAACCCACAGATTTAATTCAAGGATCCAAAACTCAAGTTTGGTGGAAGTGTAGTAAAGGTGATGATCACGAATGGATAGCTACCTGTTACGATAGATCGAGAGGTAACGGTTGTCCAATTTGTAGAGGATTGAAAGTTGTTCGATCAAATTGCTTGGCAACCATTAACCCTCATTTAGCTAAAGAATGGCATCCCACTAAAAATGGGAATTTAACACCATTCGATGTGCCTATAAATTCACATAAAAAATTATGGTGGAAATGTAATGTTGCCGATGATCATGAATGGCAAGCAACCAGTAATACTAGATCAAGAGGAAGTGGTTGTCCATGCTGTTCAGGAAGGAAAACTGTAAAATCTAATTGCTTTGCAACTATTTATTCTGATAAATCTAAAAATTGGCACCCAACTAAAAATGGGAATTTAACTCCATTCGATGTATCGATAAATTCACATAAAAAAGTCTGGTGGAAATGTGCCGTTGCTGATGATCATGAATGGTTAGCTCAAGTAGCTGACATAAGTATATGCAAAGATAATGGTTGTCCTTGTTGTCTTGGTAGAAAAGTTGTTAAATCAAATTGCCTAGAGACAACTCATCCTAAGTTAACTAAACAATGGCATCCTACCAAGAATGGTAAATTAAAGCCTTTTGATTTTACATTTGGATCAAAAAAGAAAATCTGGTGGAGGTGTGATAAAGATGAAGATCACGAGTGGGTGTCTGGAATTGTCTATAGGCATAGAACTAATTGCCCATACTGCACCCTAACACCTCAATCGAAACAAGAATTAATTATAACCTTTGAGCTAAAAACAATTTTCAAAAATATTGATCCAAAGGGGTTCAAAACCATATTAGATGGACGGTTAAGATCCATAGACATTTTTATCCCAATGCTTAAATTAGCAATTGAATTTGATGGAAACTATTGGCACAAAGACAAATCGGCTCTAGATAAAATAAAAAGTGCAATGCTAATGGATGAGGGTTATAAAGTGATTCGAATCAGAGAAGAACCCCTGAAGAAAATTCACGAGAATGACATCATAAGTCCTCATCCCTACAATGGAAAACAGATCACAGATAATATAATGAAGAGAATACTAGAGCTATATGATCTTGATTCTAAGGCAAGAAATAAGATTGAAGTTTACCTTGAAAAGGACAGCTTACAGAATGAGAAAGGATTGGATAGGTATATTGATCAAATCTTAACTGAAAAGGCTGAGAGGGTCAAGCCCTAGGTTTATTATCAATAAAAAAACTCCTAGAGTCACCACACCCTAGGAGTTTAATTGTGAATCCCTTAATTTTCAATAATAAACTTTTATTATTTAGTATTTAACTCTTTAGAATAAATGCTCTTATTAAACTCCATAATCGAAAATGTTAAAAGAACAACAGAGATGATAGCTATAAATGATCGAATTGAGTCAAGTAATTTAAATTTTTGCAAAAGAGTATGAATCTGGTCGAGTGGTATTGTATTAATAGCAAGTTCGTCAAGTATGGGATAAATTAGAACCCCAGTTCCAATTCCTATCATTAAAAATGTTACGAATTGAATTAAAAATAAATTCCTAACTTTTGTATTTTTCCATATTAAAATAATCATTCCAAGAAATACAAAATTAATTATTGGACCAAAGAATTGGAAAAAAGTTCCCGGGTCTGTCACGGCATAGAATTGATTTCTTATTACCATTGATTCGGGCAAATTGTGATCCCAATTAGGGAATTGTGTCATTATCGTACAAATCATTCCTCCAAAAAAGAAATAAGATAAGATAGAATAAACCCAAGGAAGAGTGTGAGTTAAATATTTCATTTTTTTGATTATTTAGGTTGATAAAATTTAATTCGACAATATATAAAAAAAACTCCTAAATCATAAGTGTATTTCTTTAGTTCCTTCAATATACTTTAATCAATTCCTTCTTATTTTTAAACTTACCCATACTAACTTTATATTTATAAACTAATGTTATAGTAAGTTCTCTATTATAAATTAAAGAATGAGTATGTGTTAAGTAAATGATACATTAAGAGCGTACCAAAAGTACCAAAATGGTACCAAATTGATTGTATTATATTATCAAAAATTGACATTAAAATTGGTAAATTTGTATTTTATGTTTCAAAATCAACACAAAATATTGAATAAAATACTATAAAAGGATAAAATATATGTGGTTGAGAAACATCAAAATTAAGACCTTATAAATGGACAAAAGATCATTTTTAAAAACCACGTTAACGGCCGCAATGGGCCTGGGCACCTTGCCATTATTGAGTAGATGCGAATTTAAGGCGAAGCCAAACA
>Ga0209630_10000075_pt1 | contig 115454 bp, 69 predicted proteins | sample COG_01_FD_184745 | JGI IMG/M metagenome (GOLD analysis project Ga0209630, IMG submission 184745) | Pelagic Microbial community sample from North Sea - COGITO 998_met_01 (SPAdes) (version 2) | ecosystem: Environmental > Aquatic > Marine > Neritic zone/Coastal water | place: Helgoland, sampling...
GCGGTCGAATCGCAGCATCGCCTGCTCACCCCCCCCGCCTACCGGCTCGACGGACGGACGACCTATGCGCTGGAGGGGTCGATCTTCGTCGCGGGTGCGGCGGTGAAGTGGCTGCGCGACGGTATCGGCGTCATCACCCACGCCAGCCAGACCGACGACCTCGCGACCCGCATTCCCGACAATCATGGCGTCTATATGGTCCCGGCCTTCGCCGGCCTCGGCGCGCCGCATTGGGACCCGGAGGCGCGCGGCGCGATCTACGGCCTGACGCTGGGCGCGGGCGCGGCGCATCTGGCGCGCGCGGCGCTGGAGGCGGTGGCGTTCCAGACGATGGACCTCGTCGAGGCGATGGCGGCGGACGGCGGCGGCCGGCCCGCGATCCTGCGCGTTGACGGCGGCATGGCGGCGAACGACTGGCTGTGCGGCTTCCTCGCCGACATGATCGACACGCCGGTCGAGCGCCCCGACGACTTAGAAACGACCGCCCGCGGCGCCGCCTTCCACGCCGGCCTCGCGACCGGCGTCTGGTCGGGGCTCGACCATCTGTCGACGCTGTGGTCGCGCGAGCGCTGCTTCGAGCCGGACATGACGGCGGAGGCGCGCGCGCCGCTCGTCGCCGGCTGGCGGGATGCGGTACGGCGCACGCTGGGGCCGCGCCGATAACGCAAACGCTTATCGCTGTCGCAGGTGGTCATACCAATCTGGACAGGCCAAATTTCACCCGTTAAGCGTCAGCCTCGGTGCCATTTCCCGGCAGCCGATGGAACGACGTGAGGCGATGTGATGGCCGGTGAGCCCGTGATGATGACGCAGACGATGCGCTGGTTCGGCCCCGCCGACCCCGTGAGCCTGCGCGACATCCGCCAGGCGGGCGCGCGCGAGGTCGTCACCGCGCTGCACGACCTCCCCAACGGCGCGGTCTGGCCGCAGGAGGCGATCGCCGCGCGCCGGGCGATGGTGCAGGCGGCGGGGCTCGACTGGACGGTGGTCGAGAGCCTGCCGGTGCATGAGGAGATCAAGCGCCGCGGGCCCGACTGGGATCGCCTGATCCACGCCTATCGCGACAGCCTGCGCCATCTCGCCGCCTGCGGCATCCGCGTCGTCACCTATAATTTCATGCCGCTGCTCGACTGGACGCGGACCGATTTGGCCTGGCCGCTGCCCGACGGCGCGCTGGCGCTGCGCTTCGAGATGGCGGCGGTGGCGGCGTTCGACCTCCACATCCTCCGCCGCCCGGGCGCGGCGCGCGACTATTCGCCGGAGATGATCGCCGCCGCCGACCGCCACTTCGCCGCGCTCGACGCCGATGCGCGGCACCGGCTCGAACGCACGATCATTGCCGGCCTGCCGGGCAGCGAGGAAAGCTTCACCGCTGCCGCCTTCCTCGAAGCGATCGGCACCTATGACGGCATCGACGCCGACCGGCTGCGCGCCAACCACGTCGCCTTTCTCGAGGCGGTCTGTCCCGTCGCCGACGCGGCGGGCGTGCAGCTGGTCGTCCACCCGGACGATCCCCCCTTCCCGCTGTTCGGCCTGCCCCGCGTCGTCAGCACCGAGGCTGACGTCGCGGCGCTGTTCGCGGCCGTGCCCAATCCGTCGAACGGGCTGTGCCTGTGCACCGGTTCGTTCGGAGTGCGCGCCGACAACGACCTGCCCGGCATGGTCGACCGGCTCGGCGACCGGATCGGCTTCCTCCACCTGCGCGCCGTCCAGCGCGAGCCGCAGGGCGCGTTCCACGAGGCGGTGCATCTCGGCGGCGACGCGCGGATGCCCGCCGTGGTCGCCGCGGTCCAGCGGCTGCAGCGCCGCACCGGCCGCAGCATCCCGATGCGCCCCGATCACGGCCACCAGATGCTCGACGACCTCGGCAAGCACACCAATCCCGGCTATTCGCTGCTCGGCCGGATGCGCGGCCTCGCCGAACTGCGCGGACTGGAAACCGGCATCGCCCACGCCACGCTGGTCTGACGCGACCTTCCACGTCAATGGGTCGCGCAGAGGACGCAGAGGCGTGGCGCCCACCGCATCCACGTCCCTTTCTATCCAACGTCGAAGATGAGAGGGCCACGCCGCCTCAAGCGGTCCATCTCCGCGCCCTTCGCGCCTCCGCGCGAACCCATTCTCCGTTAAACCTGCCGATCGTCCCCCACTGGCCCGGCTGCCTTCCAGAACATGACGTAACCGAACACGCCCGACACGACCGAGGCGACGAGGATCGCGAGCGCCGCCAGCTCGGTCTGCACCGGGTCGGTGAAGGCGAGTTCGGCGATGAACAGCGAGATGGTAAAGCCGATCCCGGCGACGCCGCCGATGCCCAGCACCATCCGCCAGTTGACGCCCTCGGGCAGCGACGCCGCCCCCACCCGCGTCGCCGCCCAGGTCGCGGCGAGGAATCCCAGCGGCTTGCCGATCACCAGACCCGCGACGACGCCGATGGCGAGCGGCGCCTGCACCGCCTCCGCGATCAGGTCTGCGGAGAAATGGATGCGCACGTTCGACAGCGCGAACAGCGGCAGCACGATATAGGACACCCAGGGCGTCAGCACCCGGACCAGCCGTTCGGCCGCCTCGTCGGTCGCCGCCGCCATCTCGTGGATATAGCCCAGCCGCCGCTGCGCGCTGTCCCGCTGTTCCTCCGCCTCCGCCGGGTCGTCGGTCCGTTCGGCCGCGGCATGCGCTGCCTTGAACTGGTCGATGGGCTTTTGCACCCGCTCGGCGAACCGCCCCTCCGACAGTCGCGACCGCGTGGGCAGCAGCAGGCCGACCGCGACCCCGGCGATCGTCGGATGCACGCCCGAGCCGAACACGCCGATCCATACGACGATGCCGAGCAGCACATAGGGGATCGGCGCGACCCAGCGCAGCCGCAACAGGCCGAGGATACCGGCATAGGCCACGCCGGCGAGGCCGAGGAACCACAGGTCGATCGACGCGGTATAGGCGACCGCGATCACCAGCAGCCCGAACACGTCGTCGATCGCGGCAAAGGCGAGCAGCACCGCGCGCACCGCCACCGGCAGCCGCGTCGTGAACATCGCGACGATCGCGAGGCTGAACGCGGTGTCCATCGCCGCGACGACGCCCCAGCCATGCTGCGACGGCGTGCCGAGGTTGAACGCCAGATAGATGGCGATCGGCACGACGAGCCCGCCGATCGCGCCGACGATCGGAAACACCGCGGTGCGCAGCGACGACAGCGATCCCTTGACGAACTCCCGCTTCACCTCCGTCCCGATGATGAGGAAGAACAGCGGCATCAGCGCATCGTTGATCCACTCGGCGGCGGGCCGGGCGAACGACCAGCTGCCATAGCTGATCCGCACCCCGCGATCCCACAGCCGGATGTACTCGGCCCCGATCGGCGAATTGACCACGACCAGCGCGATCAGCGTCGCGATCAGCAGCGGGCCGCCGGAAATCTGCCCGATCGCGAAAAAGGGTTCGATCTTCTGCAATATCGCCGCCGCGGGCGAATGGTGCGCGCGCGCCGCCACCTGCCCGGACAGACGTGGAGTTAGCGCCATGAATATCCCGTCTCGTAAGCCCTTGAAACAATACACTTGAGCGAAGCGCTCCGTTCCCGCCGCCCGGCGGTGCCCGCCGACTCCCACGGCAGCCGGATGAGGGATCGCGCCGCCTGAAGGAACTTCGACTAGACCGGCCGATTCTTCGCGCGGCACCGTTATTCCGGTTCACCGTCACATAACCACAATTGATCGACTGCGCCGATGACATCAGCCGAAATTGTTCTTTTGACTTTATCCCGGCAAAAGTCTTTTACGGCAATGTCGATCCTCCCCCAGGTATCGACATGACCCCGTCCGACCAAGCGAGTAACCCGAATGAACAAAGAGACGAATACCGTCGAGCTTGCCACCGAGCTGACCATTGCATGGCTCAGCAACCCCAACACGCGCACGTCGGCGGATGATGTTCCCGCATTCCTGCAATCCATGTTCGCGGCGGTCGGCAAGCTGGCGAATCCCGAAGCGGGCGAGACCGAAGCGACCGCCCAGGAGCATGTCCCGGCCGTGTCGGCGCGCAAGTCGCTCGCCTCGCGCGATCACATCATTTCGATGATCGACGGCAAGCCCTATCGCACGCTGCGTCGCCACCTGACGACGCACGGCCTGACGCCGGACGAATATCGCCAGCGCTATGGCCTGAAGGCGGACTATCCGATGGTCGCGCCGTCCTACAGCGAGAGCCGCAGCGCGATGGCCAAGACGATCGGCCTCGGCCGCAAGGCCGGCGAAAAGGTCGAACAGTCGGCTGCCGGTGCGGTCAAGACGGTGCGCAAGGGCGGCAAGGCCGCGTTGCAGGCCGCCAAGGAAACGCTCGGCGTCGACGAATAATCGTCACGTCATCGGCGGGGCGGCGTTCGACGGCGCCGCCCCGCTCTTCTCAGACCCGTCTATTCCCGGACCCGTTTATTCAAGGTCGTTCTCGCTTATCACGATCAGCGACTGGTCCGGATTGCGTGCCAGCGCCGCCAGCCCCGCCTCGGCGATCTCGTCCGAAAAGCGGTTGAACATCTCGACCGCATCATCCTCTTCGGGGGCATCGCCGCTCAGCGCTTCCAGCACGTCATATTGCACGGCGAACTGCAACTCTTCGGCATCGACTTCGCCGGAGAATTCCACCTGCCGCTCGTTCGGATTGTCGAGCACGGTGGCGATGTCGATGTCGAGTTTGTCTGCGGCCATAGAAAACCTCTTTGCATTGATATGATCCGCGGATCGCGGATCTGACGGCATAGCGCGAGGGAGCAGGCGATGTTCCGCTTCGTCGGCGATGCGATGCGTCGGCGGGGCATGCCGACCGCCCCTCCCTGCCCGCCGTGGTCGCGCAAGGCAATCGCGCCGCGCGCCGATCGCCCGTCGGCACGTAAAGATATGTCGGCAAGTAAAGATATGCGGTTAACGTCCCGGTCCGATCACCGGGGCCGGCATGGTGCCGCATTGGCACAACATCCTGTGCTCTCTTCTGTTTTATCCCCCTTCGACATCTGTGCGCATCTTGCTACGGGCGAAGCAACGGGGGCCTCCGGCAGGCCATCTGATGGTTAACGGGGAATCTTTCGGCATGGCGAACGCGGCACCGGTCATTCTGGACGGCAATCTGAACGAATGGACCTCGGCGGACCGGATCGATCGCGGCCTGCCCGCAGGCTATGCGATCTACGCCAAGGCGGACGGGGTCGATTTCGTCTTCGCGATGACGGCACCGACGGCGATCGGCGCCAACACCACCGCCTGGCTCAACACCGATCGCAACGCGACCACGGGCTATCAGGTGTTCGGCTTTGCCGGCGGCGCCGAATATAACGTCAACTTCGCCGCCGACGGCACCGTCTCGCTCTATCGTGGCGGCGCCGGCGAAACCCTCGTCGCGGGCGGTCTGCAGGCGGCGTGGAACGCCGATCGCACGACCGTGGAATTTCGCGTGCCCAAGGTGGCGGTCGGCAATCCGCAGGCGATCGACACGATCTACGACGTCAACGACAGCGTCTACCTGCCCGGCAGCTATTCGTCCGCGCCGTTCACCGTCTTCAACGACACCGGCGTCACCGCCGCCGCCGATCACCGTATCGCGATCGTCTGGTCGGAAACCACCGCGAACAACTATTTCAGCAAGACCGCTTATTCGCAGCTGTTCATGGCGGCGCAGAGCCAGGCGATGCAGGCCGGCGTGCCGTTCGACATCCTGACCGAAAGCGACCTCACCAGCCTCGCGACGCTGGCGAAATACGATTCGATCGTCTTTCCCTCATTCCGCAACGTCGAGGCGGGCAAGGCCGACCTCATCGCGCAGACGCTGGAACAGGCGACCAAACAGTTCGGCATCGGCCTCGTCGCAGCGGGCGAGTTCATGACCAACGCCGCCGACAACAGTGCGCTTCCCGGCGACAGCTATGCGCGCATGAAGCTGCTGTTCGACGCGACCCGCGTCACCGGCGGATTCCCGGCGGACGTCACCATCAAGGCGACCGACGCGGCCGGCACCGTGTTCGACGGCTATGCCGACGGCCAGGTCGTGCGCCAATATGCGGGCGTCGGCTGGAATGCGTTCAAGAGCGAGAGCGGCACCGGCACGACGATTGCGACCGAGACGATCAACGGCCAGACCTATTCCGCCGCGATCGCGACGCAGACCGGTGGCCGCAACGTCATCTTCTCGTCCGAAGCGGTGATGGCGGACGACAATCTGCTCCAGAAGGCGATCGACTATTCGGTCCATGGCAGCGGCCTGTCGGTCGGCGTGCAGATGACGCGCGAAGCCGGCATGTTCGCCTCGCGCGTCGACATGGACCAGAGCCAGGAGCGCGAGGAGGTCAATCCCGCAAACAACGCGCCCGGCATCTACGACAAGCTGCTGCCGATCCTCACCGAGTGGAAGAACACCTACAATTTCGTCGGCAGCTATTACGTCAACGTCGGCAACAGCCCGACGACGGGCCAGTCGACCGACTGGGCGGTGTCGCTGCCCTATTACAAGCAGCTGCTCGACATGGGCAACGAGCTGGGCTCGCACAGCTATACCCATCCCGAGAACACCAACCTGCTGACCGACGAACAGATCAAGTTCGAATTCGGCCAGTCGCGCGCCGAGCTGGAAAAGCAGCTCAGCGCCTTCCTCGGCAAGACGGTGACGGTCGGCGGCGCCGCGGTGCCCGGTGCGCCCGAACAGATCGCGACCAGCCAGGAAATCCTGAAGTACGTCACCTATCTCAGCGGCGGCTATTCGGGCGTCGGCGCGGGCTATCCCAACGCCTTCGGCTTCATGACCCCGCAGAACGCCGCGGACGACAAGGTCTATATCGCGCCCAACACCTCGTTCGACTTCTCTCTGATCGAATTCCAGAAGAAGACCGTCGCCGAGGCGAGCGCGGTCTGGGCGAAGGAACTGGCCGGGCTGACCGCGGGCGGCGACGCCCCCGTCGTCGTCTGGCCATGGCACGATTACGGCCCGACGATGTGGACCAGCGACGGCACCGTCAGCGGCTACACCAAGCAGATGTTCACCGACTTCATCGCGCAGGCGGCGAAGGCGGACCTCGAATTCGTGACCCTCGCCGATCTCGCGACCCGGATCAGCGCGTTCCAGAACACGACGATCACGACGAAGGTCGTCGGCGACACGATCACCGCGACGGTCGGCGCGACCACCGGCACCTTCAGCCTCGACATCGACGGCCAGGGCAAGGGACAGGTCATCAAGAGCGTCGCGGGCTGGTATGCCTATGACGCGGACAAGGTGTTCCTGCCCAAGGCGGGCGGCACCTATACGATCACCATGGGTGCGGTCGCCGACGACGTGACCCACATCACCGCGCTGCCGATGCGCGCCGAGCTGACCGCGCTGAGCGGCGACGGCCGCGACCTGTCGTTCACCGTACAGGGCGAGGGCAAGGTCGTCGTCGACGTGAAGGCCCCCGGCACCGACTGGGTCACCGTCACCGGCGGCAAGATCGCCAGCCAGATCGGCGAGATCCTGACGATCGACATCGGCACCATCGGCACCCACGACGTCAAGGTCGGGCACGAGGCGAACGTCGGCCCGGTGCTGACCTCGTTCGGCGGCGGCACCACGGGTGCGCTGTCGATCGCCGAAAACGGCACCGCGCTGACCACGATCACCGCGACCGACGCCAATATGGTCTGGGGCGATTCGATCAAATATTCGATCCAGGCGGGCGGCGACGGCAGCAACTTCACGATCGACGCGACCACCGGCGTGCTGAAGTTCATCACTGCGCCCGATTACGAGGCGCCGACCGACGCCAATCGCGACAATGTCTATGCGGTGACGGTCGTCGCCACCGACGCGCGCGGCGCGATCGACACGCAGACGCTGACGATCGGCGTCACCGACGTGGTCGGCATCACCAAGACGGGGTCAATCCTGTCCGAAACGATGACCGGCACCAGCGAACAGGACGTGCTCGACGGCAGCTGGGGCAATGACGTCATTAACGGTCTGGGCGGCAACGACCGCCTGATCGGCGGGCTCGGCAACGACACGCTGAACGGCGGCGACGGCAACGACACGCTCTTGGGCGGCGACGGCACCGACACGATGGACGGCGGCGCGGGCGACGACATCCTCACCGGCGGTCGCGGCGTCGACCTGCTGACCGGCGGCGCGGGGCGGGACATCTTCCGCTTCGAGGCGACGACGGACAGCGGCGCCGCGCTCGGCACGCGCGACATCATCCGCGACTTCATGCAGGGCGAGGACCGGATCGACCTCTCGGCGATCGACGCCAACACCTCGCTGCTCGCCCGCGGCGACCAAGCGTTCAACTTCATCGGCCAAGGCACCAAATTCACCGCCCCCGGCCAGCTCCGCTACAGCTACCAGATCATCAGCGGCAAGGAATATACGATCGTCGAGGGCAACACCGACTCCGGTTCCGCCGCCGATTTCTCGGTCGCCTTGCTCGGCCATCACGCTTTGACTGCAAACGACTTCTTCATGTGATCGTGTGATGACGCGGTCGACGTCATGGCCGGCATAGGGTTCCAACTTGCGAAGACCGCTCGCGAAGGCGGCGTCGGCGGTATCGTCGGCGCCGCCGCGTTCGGTGCGATCATCAGCGCCGGCCCATGGCTCATCACCGCGGTGGCGATGGCGCTGCTCGACGGCTGGTCGCTGCGCCACCTCGGCAGCGAGGGCGGCCGCGTCGTCCAGACCGTGCTCGTCTACGCCTTCAGCCTGTCCGCGCTCGCTGCGGCACCGATCGGCATCCTCGCCACCCGCATGGCCGCCGACCGGATCTTCGCGCGCGACGCGGCGGGCGTCACCGGTATCGTGATCGTCGCGCTGGCGGCGGGCGGAGCGCTCGCGCTGGCGGTCGGCGCCTTGGTCTTCGGATTCCTCGCCGGACTGCCGCTCCTGCAGGCGACGATCGCGACGATCATACTCGCCTGGCTCACCCAGATTTGGATCGCCGCCCCGCTGCTCACCGCGCTGCGCCGCTACCGCGCCGTGCCGCTCGCCTATCTTCTCGGCATCGCCTTCGCCGCGACCGCGCTGCTGTTGTTGCCGCATCCCGGCATCACGTCGGCGCTGGCGGTCATCGCCGCGGGGATCGGCCTGACGCTGGCCGCGATCGTCCGGGTGATCCGCGGTCATTTCGCGACGATCGCGACGCTGCCGCCGCGCGACGCCATCGCCCCCCAGCTCGCCCGGATCGTCGCCGCGGCCGGCGTCGCCGCGGTGGCGGCGATCTGGATCGACAAATGGCTGTTGTGGGTCGGCCCCGACAGCATCGCCGCGGTCGGCCTGCTGCGGCTCAACCCGATCAACGATCAGGGCAGCTTCCTGGGGTTGCTGACGATGGTGCCGGGGCTGACGCTGATCCTGATCGTCGCGGAAACCCGCTTCGACCGCGCGTTCGGCGACCTGATCGCGCGCTGCACCGGTACCTCGACGCTCGAGCGGATCGAGGAGGCACGCCGGGACGTCGCCGCCACGCTGCTCGACGGGCTGCGGCTGCTCGTGCTCGTCCAGGCGCTCGCCGCCGCACTGTCCTGGGTGCTGGCGGTGCCGCTGTTCGACTGGATCGGCGCCGATGCGCGCGCGATCTTCGCCTTCCGCCAGACCTCGCTCGGCGCGGTGTTCCACCTCGTCGCAATCGCCGCGACGGTGGTGCTCGCCTACTACGACCTGTTCGGCCGCATCCTGATGACCTGGAGTCTGTTCGCGATCGGCAGCGCGATCGCGACGCTCCTGCAATGGGATCAGGGCTTCGCAGCGTTCGGCTGGGGCTATATGGCCGGCGCCGTGGTGGGCGCGTCGGTCGGGCTGGCGCTGGTGGCGGAGGCGACGGTCAACCTCACCTATCTGTTGTTCGTCGGTAACAATCCGTCGGTCGTCGGGCATGGGGGGCGGTTGCTGTGACGGATCAGGTCCATTGGGGACGACGCAGGATGCTGACGCTCGGTGCGGTCGGGCTAACGCTGGGGCTCAAGGCGCCGATCGACGCCGCGGCGAAGAAACGCGCGCTGCCCGCCGCAGGAGACTGGAACTGGGCGGTCGATTACGGCCCGGCGAGCGATCCCGCGAACGCCCGCCGCTATCGCCTGCTGGTGCTAGAGCCGCATCACGCCCGCCCGATCGCGCCGCTGCGCGGACCGGGCAGCCGCCTGCTCGGCTATGTCAGCCTGGGCGAGGTGGAGCGCAACCGCAGCTATTTCGCGGCGCTGGACGCTGCCGGCGCACTCGGCCCGCCCAATCCGAACTGGCCCGATGCGCGCATGCTCGACTTGCGCCACGAGGCCGCCCGCCGCGCGGTGATCGACCGCATCGTGCCCGAGGTTCTTGCGCTCGGCTATGACGGAATCTTCATCGATACGATGGATAGCGTCGAAGCGATGGAGCAGCAGAATCCGATAGCAAACAAGGGCATGGTCGCGGCGGGGGCCGCATTGATCGGTCAGTTGCGCGCCCGTTTCCCGAACATGCGGATGATGCTGAACCGCGGCTATGCGATGCTGCCGGACGTCGCGACGAGCATCGACATCGTGCTGGGCGAGGCGATGGCGTCGCGCTGGAACTTCACCACGAAGCGCTACGAGCTGCTCAGCGACAGCGACTGGCAATGGCAGGCGGACCGGTTGCGCGCGGCGAAGGCGCGCAATCCGGCGCTGACCCTCACGACTCTGGACTATTGGGACCCGTCCGCGCCGCGGCAGATCGCCGGCCTCTATGCCCGCGAACGCGCGGCGGGCTTCCGCCCCTATGTCGCGACGCTGGCGCTCGACCGCCTGATTCCCGAGCCGACGGGATGAGCGCGAAGCGTCAACACGCTTGGCTGGCGGTCGCCATTCCCGTGCTGGCCGGACTGGGCCTCCTTGCCGGCGGGCTACTGCTGCTGCCCGGCCGGCGCGAGGTGCTGCACGCGCAACGGCGTGCGCAGCCGGTCGACCTGTCCGTACCGCCCGCGTCCGCCGCGATCGCGGCGCGGCCGGACGCACTGCTGCCGGCGCCGCCATCGATCGCGGCCGCCATCCCCACCGCCGACGCGGCGGCGCTCGCCACGCTGACCGCGCAGCTGGTCGCCGACGGGCAACCGGTGACGACGGCGCAGGTCGCCTATGATCTGGTCGCGGCGAAGCGACCCGCCGTCGCGCTCGCCTATCTGCGGCGACGCCCCGACGGCGCCGCGCCGGCGACCTGGGCGCTCCACGTCGATCTGCTGCGACAGGCCGGCCGCACCGACGAAGCCGCAGCGCTGGTGTCGTACGCCGCCCACGGCCGCGGCGGAGTCAAACCGGCGGACCTGATTGCCGCGGCCTATGCCATCGACCGGCCCGATCTGGTGATCGCCGCCGCCGCCCGCGGCGCGATCCCGCCACCCGACCCGAAACTGGCACTTGATCTCGCGCGGCGCGCCGACAAGGCTGGCCGCAGCGACCTGATCGTGATGCTCGACCGCACAACGCGGGCCGACTGGCGCAGCGCCGACCCGTGGCTGGCGATCCGCGTCGCCACCCGCTCCCGCGACACCGCCGCCGCGCTGCGCGCCGCCGACCGGCTGCCCGCCGACCAGCGCGACGCGGCGCGCGAGACGATCATGACCGGCGCGGGCGACCGCGACGGCCTGCGCCGCCTGCTGCTCACCCGCGCGGCTGCGACCGGCGCACCGGTGCAGACGATCGCCGAACAGTTGCTGGCGGCGGGCTTCCGCGACGATGCCCGCGCGATGCTGCGCCGCGCCGCAACCGACCAACCGGTCGCCAGCCCGGCGACGCAGCGCCTGCTCTACCTGATGGGACCGCGCCCGGCGGCGGACGATCTCGCGTGGCTGCGGCAACAGGCGACGCGTGGCACGCCGGCCGACCAGCTTGACTGGCTCGCGCTCTACGCGCAGCGTGATCGCCCGGCCGAGGCCGCAGCCTTCCTCTCGCGCCACCCGCTCGCGGCGCGGACGGAGGTGATGCTGACCCGCCTGTCGCTGGCGCGTGCCGCCGGCGACGATGCCGCCGCACCGAAGCTGGCGGCCACCCTGCTCGACGGGCGCGACCTCAGCCCCGCGCAATTGCGTGCCCTCGCCGCGACGGCGCCGGCGGATGCGGTGCCGGCGGGCGCGCTCGCCCGGCGACGGATCGCGGCAGGCATCGCCGGGCCGCGCGATGCGATCGACCTTGCCTGGGCGGCATGGAATGCCGGCGATGCCGCGGGGACGGTGAAATGGCTGCGCGATCATCTCGCGACCGCACCCGACGATGCAGCCGCGCTGCGGCTGATGGCGGACGCGCAGGCGCGAACCGGCGGTACGGCGGCGGCGCGGCCGTGGCTGGAACGCGCGCTGGCGCAAACCCCGCCGGACAGTCGTGTGCGCGCCGAACTGCTCGACCGACTCGGCCGGCGGGCGGAGGCGATCGCCATGGTCGAACGCTTGCGCGCCGCCGCGCCGCAGGATCGCGCACTCGCCGCCCTCCACGCCCGTCTGCTGATCGCGGGCGGTCAACCGGGCCGCGCCCGCACGGTGCTCGCGCAATGATCGCGCTGTTGCTCGGTCTGGCGGAGCCCCCCGTCCTGTCGGTTCCGGCAGCGGTGTTCGCCGATGCGCGCGTTATTGCGCCCTCCCCCCTGCTGATCTGGCCGGACGGCTCGAACGTGCGGATCGAGGAGGCCGAGGGCGAGATGGTCGCCCGCTTCGACCGGCCGCTGGCAGCCGAGCGGATCGATGCGTTCCGCAGCGCCGCCGGCGAGGCGATCGGCGACCTGCGCTGGAACGACGACAGCCTCGTGTTGCGCCCTGCGCCGGGATGGACGATGACGTGGCGCCAGGCGGGGACGACCGTATCGGTCGCTTTCACGCCATCCGCCCCCGTCGCCGCGCCATCCGCACCGGAGGGCGACACCGCGCGCGATGCGGCAATCGCGGCGATCGAGGCCGACGCCGCCGCCGGCTATACCGGCGCGGCACGACGGCGGGCGGCGGCGCTCGCCACGCGCTACCCGAACGACAAGAGCGTCGCCCGACTGCTCGCCGACACGCGCTCGGCCGATGGCGATTCGCGCGGCGCGGCGCGCGACTATCGCGCGCTCGGCGCCGACGATCGCGCCGCACGCCGGGCGATCGCGGCGGAGCCCGGCACCGCGAGCCTTACCGTCACCGCGCGCGACGGCAGCGACCTGTCGCAGGTCGAACTGGGTACGCGGGTCGATGCCGCGATAGGCGCGCGGCTGACCGCCGGCGGCAGCGTGCGTCATCTGGTCAGCCGGGTCGCCGGCGGCAAGCGCGCGGGCGCGACCGTCGCCGACGCCGCGGTCGCGACGACGATCGAGGAGACGGTCCGCGTGCAATTGCTCGCATCGGCGGCGCTCGACGATGCGGTCACCGGCGGCGGCGTCCGCCTCGTCGCCGGCCCGGCAGAGGCGCAGTTCCGCGCGACCGTGCTACGCCACATGCCCGATTATTCTACCGCCGCGCAGGTGCTGGCGGGCGGCTATCTGTCGCGCGCCCTCGTCGGCGTCACCTATCGCCTCACCCCCGGCGTCGTCGTGCAGGCGGATGCGGGCGCCAACCGCTACGGTCTCGCCGGCCTGCCCGGCGCGAGCGATACGATCGTCGCCAGCGCGGGCGTCGACTATCTGATCCGGCGCCAGTTCCCCGCGCTCGGCCTCACCTATCGCTACGAGGCGGAATACGTCCAGCGCATGCGCCGCGGCGCCGACGCCATTCCGATCGTGCCGCTCGCCACGCGCGAGAACCATACGCTGCAGGGACTGGTCAGCGGCAGCGTCGGCGTGGTTCAGATGACCGGCCTTGCCGGATGGACGGTCGACCGCTTCGGCGGCGACGGCCCGACCGCCAGCCTCGGCGTCGCGGCGCCGATCGGCATCGGCTGGCGGATCGAGGGCAGCGGCGGCATCACCTCGATCGCGCGGGCGGGCTTTTCCGGCCGCCAGCTGTTCGCGCGCGCGCAGCTGACCCGTAGTCTGGGCGAGGCGCGATGACGCCGGGGCCTCCTCCCCCCTGGCGCCGGCCGGTCCGCATCGCGGTCGAGCTGGCGCTCGGCTTCGCCGCGCTCGTCGCGCTCGACTGGTGGCTGACCGGCGGCACCGGCTTCGCCGCCATCCAGCCGAGCCCCTATTGGCTGCCGGTGCTGGTGATGGCGCTCGCCTATGGCACCGCGCCGGGCGTGATCGCGGCCGCCATCGCCTCCGGCCTGTGGCTGCTCCACGCGCATGAGAACGGCGGCGAGCGCGACTATCTGGATCATCTGTTCCATCTGTCGCTGCCGCCGCTGCTCTGGTTCGTCGCCGCGGTGGCGATCGGCGAGGTGACGATCCTGCGTACCAATCGCCACGCCCGGCTCGAACGACGCGACCGCGTCGCCCGGCGCAACCTCGCGCGGATGACCGAGGCGTTCGACGCCCTCTCGCGCACCAACCGGCGGCTGCAGGTCCAGATCGCCACCGAGAGCGCGACACTGGGCCATGTCATCGACACCGCGACCCGGCTGTCGTCGGCCGATCCGGCCGACCGGCGCGAGGCGATCGTGCGTCTCACCGCGCTCGCCGCCCGGACCGAGGATTTCACCTGCTATCGCATCGCCGGGGACGAGGCGCGGGCGTGGCTGCGGGGCGCACAGGCCGCGGTGCGTCGCGACGTGCTGCCGACCGCCTTGATCGAACGGCTGCTGCGCCGGCGCGGCATTCTCCACGTCGCGCGGCGCAGCGACCGGGCGGCGCTGGAGGGCATCGGCGTCGCCGCGGTCCCGCTCTGCGACCCCGCGACCGATGACCTGGTCGGATGCCTGATCCTCCATGCCCTCCCCTTCGCCGCCCTGAACGCATCCCGCGTCGCGGAGCTGGCGGAGGTCGGTACGTGGCTGACGCCGCTGCTCGCCGATGCGTCGCGCGCGGCGCAGCGATCGCCGAGGCCGGCCGGGCTGGTCGCATGACCGCGCGGCTCGCGGCGCTCGCGATCCTCGACATTGCGCTGTGGAGCCTGTCCGCGGTCGGCGGGATCGCCCCGGGCTGGGCGCTCGGCGCGCATGCGCTGCTCACCGCGCTCGGCTATGTCCTCTGGTTGCGCAGCGGTCCGATGTTGAGCTTCGCCGCCGCGATCCTCGGCGTGCTGGGGCCCGTCGGGATCGCCGTCGCCCTGCCGCTGGTCCGCCGCCGCACGGCGCCTGCCGCGCAGACGGACGATGCCATCTTCGGCCCGGCCGCGGTCCGCGTCGGCCAGCGCGGCGCGAGCCTTGCCGCGGCGCGGATGCTGGACGGGCGCGTCCACCACGCCGGCCCCGAGACGCTGAGCTCGCTGGTCACGATTCTCCGCCACGGCGATGTCGGCGCGCGGCGGCGCGCGCTGGAAACCGTCGTCCGCTCGTTCGAACCGTCGCTGTCGCCATTGATCGCGCTGGCGCTGACCGACGGCGACCAGACGATCCGCGCGCTCGCCGCCGCCGCATCGTCGCGCGTCGCGCACAATCTGATGCTGACCCGCGCCACCCTGGCGGAGCGCACAGACGATCCCGAGGCGGCCTCGCGCCTCGTCGCGTTGCTCGCGGATCATGCCCGCGCCGACGTGCTGCTGTCGGATTCGCAGCGCGGCCATTTGCGCGACGATGCGGTGGCGATGATGCCGGCGACCGACCCCGCACGACAAGCGCTGGCGATCGAGGCGCTATGGGCGGCCGGCGACTATGCCGCGATCGACGTGATGGCGGCCGACACGCTCGCCGCCGGGCCCGAGGCGACCAGCCCCGAGGCGCTGACGGTGGCACGCTGGTGGCAGGAGCATGCCGCGGCGTGACCCACGCCGACACACCCGAGGCCGACGTCTGCCTGATCGTCGAGGGCGCCTATCCCTATGTCATCGGCGGCGTGTCGGGCTGGCTGCAGGATCTCATCACCCACCTGCCCGACGTCCGCTTCGCCATCGCCGCGATCAAGCCGGGCGCCGATGCCGCCCCCTTCCGCCTCACGCCGCCGCCCAACGTCATATCGGTCACCGAAATCGGCCTTGCGCCCGAACCGGCGATGCCGCGCCCGCTCGCCGACGCCATCGCGATCCCGATCGCCGATGCGCTGGTCGCCTTCGTCGCGACCGGCGACGCGCAACGGCTCGCCGCGCTCATCGACCTGATCGGCGGCCTGCGTCGCCCGCCGGCGACCGGCGACATCCTGTCGCATCCCGCCGTCTTTGCGCGCCTGCGTCGTCATTATCAGGCGATGCTGCCGAAGGCGTCGTTCCACCATTATTTCTGGGCAATGCGCGTGCTGCTCGGCGGCCTGCTCGCGGTGCTGACCGCGCCGCTGCCGCGCGCCCGCGCCTACCACACCATCTCGACCGGTTTCGCCGGCCTGCTCGCCGCCCGCGCCGCGCGCCAGACCGGCCGCCCGGCGTTCATCACCGAACACGGCATCTACCTGCTCGAACGGCAGATCGAGGTGATGATGGCGGACTGGATCGGCGATCAGGTCGATACCGGCCTCGAACTCGAACGCAGCGTCCGCGACCTGCGCGACCTTTGGGTACGCGCCTTCACCAGCTACGGCACCGCCTGCTACGATGCCTGCGACCCGATCGTCGCGCTCTATGGTGAGAACACCATGGTCCAGCGCCGGCTCGGCGCGGCGTCGGGCCGGGTCCGCGTCATTCCCAATGGCATCGACTCGGGTCGCTTCACCGGCATGGCCGACGCCCGCGATCCGGCGCATCCGCTGGTCGCATTGCTCGGCCGGGTGGTGCCGATCAAGGACATCAAGACCTTCATCCGCGCTGCCGCCATCGTCCATGCCGAGCGCCCCGACATCCGCTTCACCGTGCTTGGGCCTGCCGACGAGGACCCCGAATATGCCGACGAATGCACCCGGCTGGTCGACGATCTGGGGCTCGCCCCCGTCTTCGACTTCGCCGGCCGCGTCCGGATCGAGGACTGGATGGCGAAGATCGACCTGCTCGTCCTCACCAGCCTGTCCGAAGCGCAGCCGCTGGTGATTCTCGAGGGCGGCGCCTGCGGCATCCCCGTCGTCGCGCCCGACGTCGGCAGCTGCCGCGAGATGATCGAGGGGCGCGGCGACGGCGACGTCGGCCATGGCGGGATCGTCACCCCGCTGGTCAATCCGGCAGCGACCGCCGCAGGCATATTGGCGATCGCCGGCGACCCCGAAAAGCGCCGCACGATGGGCGAAACGATGCGCGAACGGGTGCATCGCGACTACGATCACGACACGATCATCGGCGCCTACCGCCGCCTCTATCGGGAACTGGTCGACCGCGAGTGAGCGGTGGCCGGTCGGCGCGCATCAGCGGTAGAAGAACGGGTTCGCGCGGAGGCGCGGAGGACGCAGAGGTGTCGCGCTTGCCGCGACAGCGGCCCGTCCCTCCGTTCGCCCGACCGGCGGACCGTCCGATGGGAAGGAGACGCTGCCGCAAGCGAATCACCTCCGCGTCCTCCGCGCCTCCGCGCGAACCAATCTTCTGTCGGCTTGAGCAGACCGCTCCGAGGTGGAACGGCGGGCCCTACGACCCGCCCGTCACCAGCGTATCGTTGAGGTCGTCCGCCACCGGCCCGCGCAGCACCGGCCCGATCGGCAGCGCCCGCCCGGTCGGTCCCGCTACCGCCCGGACCGCGGCCGGCCGGATGCGGACGTCGGTTGCGACCGGCAGCACCGGCGCCGGTCGCGCCGCACTGCCCGGCATCTGCGCCCGGTCGATCGGCGCGAGGACCGGATCGAACGGCCCGAAGCTCTGCCGGCGGACCGCCCGCGTGTTGCGGACCGGATCATAGGCCGGCACCGCCTGGTCGATCGCCGCCGCCTGCAGCCGCCCCAATGTCGCCAGCAGCCGCGCCTCGGCGGCATAGGCGGCATAGGTCGCGTTGGTCTCCACCAGCTGCGCGGTCAGCAGCCGCTGTTCGGAATCGAGCACCTCGAAATTCGACCGGAAGCCCTCGGCGAACCCGCGCTGCACCCCGGTCAGCGCCGCCTGCGCGGCCTCGGTCGCCAGCCGGCCCGCATCCATCTGCTCGCCCGCAGCGACCGCCTGGTTCCAGGCATTCTGCGCGGTGACCAGCGCCGAACGCCGCGTCGTCTCCACCTCGAACCCCAGTTGCTGGCGTTCGGCGATGGCGGCGCGCACCCGCGATCCGATCACGCCGCCGGTCAGCAGCGGCATCGTCAGCGTGACGCCGCCGGTCGCCGCCGGCCCGGCGTCGCGCAACTGATAGGAATAGGGGCTGGTATAGCCGTAGCTGCCGGTCAGCGCGACGATCGGTGCACGCTCGGCCCGCTGTGCCGCGATCCGCGCATCGCCCGCCTTGGTCGCCATGATCGCCTGCCACAGGCTGGGGCTTTCCTGTTCGACGATCGCGAACGCATTCTCGAGCGAGGCCGGCAGCCCGGGCAGCGTCGGCGGCGTCATCAGTGTCCCGGGATTGCGCCCGACCACCGCCGCGAACCGCCCGCGGCTCGCCTGCAGGTTGGCGATCGCCTGCGCCAGCTGCGCCCGGATGATCTCGCGCTGCGCCCGCGCCTGCGCGATATCGGTACGGGTCAGGTCGCCGCCGCGCTCGCGCGCGATCGCCTGCGTCAGCTGGCGACCGTAGGACTCGAGCGAGCGCTGCTGGATCGTCACCAGCGCCTGGTCGCGGCGCACCGAGACATAGGCATCGACCACCTCGAACAGGATCGCATTCTCGACCTCACGCAGCCGCTCGCGCCCGGCGAGCACCGTCGCCTCCGCCGCCGACACCTGCGCGGCGGTGCGGCCGCCGTTGAGCAGGATCTGCGACACGGTCAGCGTCGCGCCCATGTTGCGCGCGCGCAGCGTCTCGAATTCGCCGAGCAGCCCGCGCTGCTCCTGCGAACGATATTGCAGCGACATGTTGATGCCTGCGTTGAGCCGATAGGGCGAGCTCGCCTGCACGATCTGCTCGTCCAGCGCCCGCAGCTGCGCCCGCTGCCCCTCCAGCGCCGGGTTGCTGCGATACGCATCGGCGATCGCCTGCCCCAGCGTTTCCGGCGGCAGCTTCGCCTCGACATAGATCGACGGCGGGTCGCTCTCCTGCGCGCCCGCCGCGGCGGACAGGCCGAAAGCGACGATCAGGGCGAGGCGCAGCTTACCGTTCATGGAGCGACCGTGAGAAGGCCTCGGTCAACGGATCGAGGAGATAGCCGAGCGCGGTGCGCGAATGCAGCTTGACCAGCACCGTGACCGGCACGCCGGCGCGAATGCCGGTATCGCCGCCGCGCACCGCCTCGATCTGCGCGATCTGGTCGCGCGGCACCGCGATCTCCGCGCTGAAATAGCTGTGGCCCGATTGTTCGTCGCGCAACGCGTCGGCGGACACGTTGCGGACGGTGCCGGTCAGGATCGGCAGGTCGCGTTCGTGCAGCGACAGGAACTTCACCTCCGCCTCGCGCCCCGCGAACACGCCGTCGATGTCGCCCGGCGCGAAATTGGCCCGCACCACCAACGGCGCGGCATCGGGGACGATGTCGAGGATCGGCTGGCCGGGCTGGATCACGCCGCCGACCGAAAACACGCGCAGGCCGACGACCCGCCCGGTCACCGGCGCGCGGATGATCGTGCGGGCGAGCTGGTCGCGCGCCGCCAGCCATTTGGGCAGCATCTCGTTGAGCTGGAACTGGGTGTCGCGCAGCAGGGTGGCGCTGTCCTCGACATATTTGCGGCGGTTCTGCACCACCTCAGCCCGGGTCTGGCCGATCTGTTCGCGCGCCGCGGCGGAGCGGCTGACGAAATCGGCGTCAGTGCCGTCAAGCTGCTGGATCGAGCGTTCGATCGCCCGCACCGTGTTGCGCGAGACATAGCCCTGGTCGGCGAGCGCACGGGTGCTCTCCAGCTGCTGGCGCAGCGAGGTGCGCTGCCGGGCGGTCGCCTGCGCCTGCGCGCTATAGCCGCTGCCCTGCTGCGCGACCGCCGCCTCCTGCTGGCGCAGCACTGCGCCGTTGGCGGCGAGCGCGGAGGCGCGGGCGGCGCGTTGCGCGGCCTGCAACGCCTTGGCCCGCTCGACCAGCCGCAGGTCGTCGCCGGTCGCGGCGGCGAACTCCGCCGGCCAGACGATTGCGCTGCCGCGGACGTCCGCCTCCAGCCGGGCGCGCTGCGCCTGAAGATCGATGACGCTGGCGGCAAGCGCGCGTTCGCTCGCAGCGACGTCGGCACCCTGCAGACGGAAGAGGATCTGGCCGGCCCGGACGTGATCGCCGTCGCGCACCGCCAGCGCGGCGACGATGCCGCCCTCGCGATGCTGCACCGTCTGGCGATTGCCCGCGACGACGACTTGCCCCTCGCCCGCCGCCGCCGCGTCGAGCCGCGCGAAGGCGGCCCAGCCGAGCCCGACGACGAAGAACAGGATCGCGACGATGGCTCCGCCGAGAATGGCGGCGCGCGGCGAATCGTCCAGATGCAGGCGTTGCGCGATGCTCTGACGGCCGGCGTCCGGTTCGGGCATGGCGAGATCGGCGTGGATCATCGTGCGCCTCCCGCTGCGGCTGCGGGCACCGCCGTCGGGCTCGTCGGTCGCACCACCTTGGCGCGTTCGTCGAACAGCTGGATCGTGCCGCCGCGCAGAACCATGATCTTGTCCGACACCTGCAACAGGCCGGTGCGGTGCGTCGACACGACGATCGTCGCGCCGCGACGGCGCATCGCCTCCAGCGTCGACACCAGCCGCGCCTCGCCCTCGCTATCGAGGTGCGCATTGGGTTCGTCGAGCAGCAGGATCGTCGGCAGCCCGAACAAGGCGCGTGCCAGCGCGACCGCCTGGTTCTGGCCGGCGGACAGGCCCGATCCCTCCGCCATGCTCAGCATCGTCGCATAGCCCTTGGGCAGGCCGAGGATCACCTCATGCGCGCCCGCGGCCTGCGCCGCCTGCACGACCGCGGCATCCAGCGCCTCGCTCTCGCCCGACAGCACCGACTGGAAACGCGAGATGTTGGTATGGACGGTCGTCGGGAACAGCGACGGGGTCTGCGGCATGAAGCCGATATGCTTGCCGAGCTGTTCGCGGTTCCAGTCGCTCAGGCTGGCGCCGTCGATCCGCACCTCGCCCTTGTCGGGCGAGAGGGCGCCGGAGAGCACGCGCAGCAGCGTCGACTTGCCTGCCCCGCTCGGGCCGACCAGCGCGACGATCTGGCCCGGCTCGACGGAGAAGGCGATGTCGGACAGCAGCGCACGGTCGCTGTTGTCGGCAAGCACCGTGACGCCGCGCACGTCGATTCGCCCCACCGGTGCGGGCAGCGCGGTGGCATGCGCCGAGGGACCCGGCCGGCGGCAGAAGGCGTCGAGGTCGCGCCATGCGTTGCGCGCCGCCACCAGCGGCTTCATCGCGCCGAGGATCTGTTCGACCGGCTGCAAGGCACGCCCCAGCAGCAGCGAGGCGGCAAAGATCGCGCCACCCGAGATATCCTGCCGGATCGCCAGCCACGCGCCCAGCGCCAGCGCCAGCGATTGCAGCAGCAGGCGCAGGAACTTGGTGACCGCGAGGAACTGCCCCGCCGTTCCCGCCAGCGCGGACTGGCGCCGCACCAGTTCGGCGCGCTCCAGCAGGTGCCGGGTGATGACCGCATTCCGCATGCCCATCACGCGGACGACCTCCGACCCGTGGATCGACACATCCTGTTCGCGCGTGGCGAGCGTCGCGCGCATCTGCGTGTCCCGTGCGGCACGCGCGGTCACCCGGTCGCTGGCGATCGCGATCCCGCCGAGCAGCAGCGCGCTCACCAGCGAGAGCACGCCGATCCACGGATGGAGCAGGAAGGCGATGCCGATATAGATCGGCGCCCAGGGCGCGTCGAACAGCGCGATGATCGTCGGCCCGGTCAGCGTGCCGCGGATCGTGTCGAAATCGCGCATCGCCTGACTGCGCTGCCCGCCGGTCGCATCGTCGGCACCGAGGATGCGCAGCAGGATGCCGGGCGCCGCCCGCCGCTCCAGTCGCAGGCTCGCGCGCAGCAACAGCCGCATCCGCATCATGTCGAGGATCGCGAACACGATCAGCGATACGACCAGAATCAGCGTCAGCAGCAGCAGCGTCGCGCCGCCACGGGTCGGCACCACACGGTCGTAGACCTGCAACATGAAGATCGACGGCACGAGGTACAGGATGTTGACCAGCCCGGAAAACAGGGCGGCGAACATCAGGTGCCGGCGACAGCCGCGGATCGCGTCCGCCAGCACGTTGGCAACCCGATCGGGCTCGGCAGATTCCTGGCGGGGCGACGACATGGTCGCCGACGTAGCGCGGAAAGGTAGAGGATATCCTAACCACGCACGACGAGGGTATCGGTCACGCCGATCCCCTCGTCGGGGCGGATCAGGCCTTTTTGGCGGTCAGATGCGCGCTCAGATGCTTGTTCATCTCGAACATGCTGACCGACGGCTTGCCGAAGATCCTGACGAGCTTGTCGTCACCGTTGATCTGGCGGCGGTCCTTGGCGTCCTGCAGGTCGTGCTTCTTGATATAGGCCCAGACCTTGCTCACCACCTCGCTGCGCGGCAGGTCCTTGTCGCCGACGATCTCGGCGAGATCTGCCGACGGCGTGACCGGGGCGGTGATGCCGCCGCGCGCGCCACCGGCGGGCTTGCCGGTCGCCTTGACCTTCTTTTCGGTCGCTGCGGTCTCGTCCTTGCCGCGCTTTTCAGCAGTCTTCGCCATCATCGTCTCCCTGTATCGGTGCGGAGCGGGTGCTCCCTGCGGGTATATACGCCGATGCCACACGCTTCGTTGCCTCCCCGCGTCATCGGCGGGCCGGATACGCGCATTACCCGGTTGACAGAGCCGCGCCATATCCTCCACCTGCAATGATACATCATCTCTTTCTAAGGCTGTTCCTTGCTCCTCCGTTTCTCTACGGCTGCCCTGCTGTCGTCCCTGTTGCTGTCCGCCACGCCCGCCGTCGCCGAACCGGAAACGGATACCCCCGCCACGGAGGAAAAGGACGAGGGCGATATCGTCGTGCTCGGCACGCGGCGGTCGCGGGCCGATCCGACGAGCTCGTCGGACATCGTCACCGAACGGACGTCGCAGTCGAGCCGGTCGGTCGAGCGCGACCTGCTGGTCGCGGCGGGCGCCTATCGCCTGTCCGATGCACTCGAACTGGTCAGCAACGTCAGCAACCAGAACAATCGCGGCGGCGTGATCGACAATTTCGCAATCCGCGGTTTCCTCGGCACGCCCGATGGCGGCGCGGAATATTATGTCGACGGCTTCCTCGCGAACCGCGGCATGGGCCCGCCCCGCGATCCCGCGACGGCGGAACGGGTCGAGCTGCTGAAGGGGCCGGCGGGCGCGCTGTTCGGCGACATCGATCCCGCCGGACGGGTCAACATCGTCAGCAAGACGCCGGACTTCGCACCCGCCGCCAGCGCGACTCTGACCTATGGATCGTTCGACACGCGCCGGATCGAGCTCGATGCAACCGGCCCGCTGTCGGCGACGCTGGCCGCGCGGATCGTCGTCGCCGCGGAGGATTCGGACGGTTGGCGCAACTTCGTCGCGCTGAAACGCCGGGTCGTCTCCCCGTCGATCACCTGGCAGCCGGTCGACGCCGTCCGCCTGACCTATCTGGCGGAGATCAATCATTTCGACACGCCGTTCGATCGCGGCATCCCGGCCCTGCGCAACGACGCCAATGCCGCCCCGCGCCGCGCCTTCTACGGCGAGCCCGGCGACGGCGTCACCCGCTTCCGCAACGAACGCCACCAGCTGACCGGCATCGGCACGTTCGGCGACTGGACGGTGAACGGCGGCATCGCCTGGCGAACGGGAACGCTGAAGGGATTCTCGTCGGACCAGTCGCGGCTGGTCGACGGGCGGACGCTCTGGCGGCAGCGCCGCTCGCGCGATTTCTCGGTCGACGACCTGTCCGCGCGCCTCGAACTGTCCGGGCGCCTCGGCGCGCACCGGCCGAGTATCGGTATCAAGGGCTATCGCCTCGAGTACGGCGAGCGCTGGATGCGGCGCAATCCGAGTGCCGCCGCCCCCTATGCGATCGACGTGTTCCAGCCGGTCTATGGCCAGGCGCCGCCGGTCCTGCTGCCGTTCACCAACAATGACGAGGCGCGCTGGTCCGGCACGCTGTACGTGCAGGATATGTGGGACGTCGGCGACCGGCTGACGCTGTCGGGCGGCGCGCGGCTCGACGCCTATCGCCAGCGCATCCGCAACAATCGCACCGGCCTGACCGGGCGGACGATCGACCAGCCGGTGACCTTCCGCGTCGGCGGCCGCTACCGGCTGACCTATGCCGTCGCGGTGCACGCCAATTGGGGCGAGAATTTCGTGCTCAACTCCGGTACCGATCGCACCGGACAGGGCTTCGCGCCGGAAACCGGCAAGGGCTACGAGCTGGGCATCGCCGGTCGCTGGCCGGGCGTGGACATTGCGCTGACCTGGTTCGACATCCGCAAGCGCGGCATCCTGACCAACGATCCGACCGACCCCAATTTCCTCGCGCCGGTCGGCAGCCTGTCGAGCCGCGGGATCGAGGGCGACGCAGCGATCCGCATCGCGCCGCACTGGCAGGTCATCGCCAATTACGCCTGGACGCACGCCCGGACCGACGATGCCGCCTTCGCGACGGATCGCGTGCTCAACGTTCCCGCGCACAGCGGCACGCTGTTCGTGCTCGGCCGCTTCCTCGATCCGGCGGGGCGCGGCGTGTCGGTCAGCGGCGGCGCGGCCTATGTCGGCGACCGCGCGGGCGCGGTCGACGCCAGCGGCCTCGTGCTGCCGGCCTATGTGAAGGCCAAGGCGGCAGTGGAATATGCCTTCTCCCGGCGCCTGACGGTGCGGGCGGAGGCGGACAATCTCTTCGACGCACGCTACGCGCTCAGCTCGTACAGCCCGGTGTGGATCTATCCGGGCCAGCCGCGCACGCTGCGGCTGTCGCTGCGCATCGCGTCCTGACCGGTCAGCCGCGGGTTCGCACCTCCTGCAGGTCGAGCTCGCGGATCAGCTTCTGCGCGGTGGCGCTGCCGATGCGCCGGTCGCGCGCGCTGTCGACAATGGCGCGGCGTTCGGCCTTCAGGCCGCGCAGCCGGAGGTCGCGTTCCAGCCGGTCCTGCAACCGCGCCTCCGCCGCCACCCGCGCGCCCTGGCTGCGGCTCTCGATCCGGTCGCGGTACAGGTCCATGATCCGGCTGCCCGCCGCCGAGTAGAAATCGGCGTTGCCGTTCGCCTCCGCCAGTTCGTGCTGCGCATGCTCGATCTCGCGGATCGCGGCTTCGTAGGCGATCACCCGCGCCTTGTCCTCCTCCGCCTGCATCGACGGCTCCGGCGGCAGCGTCAGGCCGTTGAGCAGCACCGGCAGCAGCAGGCTGGCGATGATGAGCGAGACGATAATGACGCCCGCCGCGAGGAAGATCGCGAGATCGCGCGCGGGAAACGGCGACCCGTCGTCGAGCACCAGCGGCAGCGTCAGCACGCCGGCCAGCGTGATCGCGCCACGCACGCCCGCGAGCGACATCGCCGCGATCAGCCGCCAGTCGGGGCTGACGCCGTCCGCGCCCTTGCGCTGGCGCAACAGCGTGAGCCGCAGCGACACCCAGACCCAGGCGAAGCGCAGCGCCGCCAGCCCGGCGACGATCGCGACGACATAGACGCCCAGCCACAGCGGATTGCCGTGGCCGGTGATCCGCACCGTCTGCGCCGCCCCCGCCAGCACCCCCGGCAGCTGTTCGCCGAGCAGCACGAAGATGATGCCGTTCAGGGCGAACTGCACGGTATCCCAGACCGAATTGCGCCGCATCCGCGTCGCGGCCATCGCCTGGCGCGAGATTTCCGCGAAGGTCATCGTCACCCCCGCCGCCACCGCGGCAAGGATGCCGGAGGCGTGGATATGTTCGGCGAGCAGGTACGACCCGAACGGGATCAGCAGGCTGACGAGAATTTGCGAGGCGGTCTCCTCGCCATAGCGGCGCGACACCCATGCCTTGGCGCGGGTGACGGCGACGGTCACGACGATGCCGGTGAGGATCCCCGCCCCGGCGACCCACAGGAAATTGGCTGCGGCCGCGGCGGGCGAGAAGCTGCCGGTCAGCGCCGCCGCGACCGCGAAGCGCAGGCAGACGAGGCCCGATGCATCGTTGAGCAGCGATTCCCCCTCGAGGATGTGCATCATCCGCCGCGGAATCGGCACGCGCGCGGCGATCGCCGACACCGCGATCGGATCAGTCGGCGACACCACCGCCGCCAGCGCGAAGGCGACGGCGAGCGGCATCGCCGGGATCATCCAGTGGATCACGAAGCCCATGCCGAGCACGGTCAGCAGCACCAGCCCCAGCGCCAGTTCGAGGACGACCGGCAGATCCTTGAGCAATTCGTCCTTGGGGATGCGCCAGCCGTCGAGGAACAGCAGCGGCGGCAGGAACAGCAGCAGGAAGAGTTCGGGATCGAGTTCGACGCGATAGGAGGTGGACAGCCCGATCAGGCCGCCAAGCAATATCTGCACCAGCGGTGTCGGGATCGGCAGGGGCAGCATGCGCGACGCGGCGCCACTGACCACCACGGCCACCAACAGGAACAGGACGATCGAGATGACTTCCAACGCGTAACTCCGCAGACCTGACGTAAGGCCGCGACCTTAGCGCCCCGGAGCCGCGTTGACGACCGCCGGCGGCACCGGACCGCCCGATTCCGGGTCCGCGGTGAGCAATCGCCACCCGGCCGGCAGATAGTCGGTCGACATGTAGAAGTAGAATGCGCAGCTGCCGTCGGCACGATAGCTGCCGCCCTTCAGGATGCCATAGGCGGTCGTGCCGAGGAAGACCGGGCTGCCGCTGTCGCCGCTCTTGCACACCGGCCCGGACACCGTCGTCCACGTCGGCAGGCAGGCGCCGCCGCACAGGTCGCCCGCCGGCGCGAAGTCGGTCAGTTCGACCTGCGAACAGCTATAGCCGGTGCGCTCGCCGCGGTGGCACACGACGTCGCCCGCGCGCATCCCCGACCGGCTGCGCGCGCCCATCACGGGGCGGTTGAGCGTTTTTGCGGTATCGGCGAAGAACAGGGGCGAGAGCGGTTCGGGGCTGGCGTTGATCTGCACGTCCTGATGGCCCCAGCCCCATTGACCGACGAACGGCAGTGCCAGGTCGCGTCCGTCGGCATCGCGGATATTCAGCGCGTCGGGGCAATGCGCGGCGGTCGCCAGCCCCGACCGGACGCCGTCGGTGACGACGAAGCCGCTGGTGCACAGATAATGGCGCGGATCGCCCGGCACCGTGCCGATCACCCGCGCGCCGCCGACGACGCCGCCCATGTCGAGCGTCGGCTGATCGACGACACGCAGCCGCACCGGCACCCGCGTCAGCGCCGCCAGCCGCTCTCGCAACAGCGCCTCCCCCTCGCGCGCGATGTCGCGCGGCGAGACGATGACGACCAGTTCGCCGGTGCGCGGGTCGATCCCCATGCCGGGCGCTCCGAGCAGGCTGGCGCGGATCGTGGCCTGATAGGCGGTGATCACCTGCACCAGTTCGGTGTGCGTCGCGCTCGCGCCGGTGACGAACCGGACGGTCACCGCCTCCCCGGCCAGATCGAGCGTCTCGTCGGGCTGCGGCGCCGCACCGGTGAGCAATACGTCAATCCCGAAGGACGGCCGATGCCGGATCGCGATGCCGGCCAGCCGCGTCGCGAAGCGGGTGCCGATCGCGTCGGTCGCCGCGACGCTCGCCTGCTGGAGGCGCAACTGCCGCAACGCCTCGTCGCTGGACGTGCCGATCGTGCCGGCGATCGCGTCGGCATCCTGCACCAGCGCCTGCTCCGGCGTCTGCAGCAGGATCGGCACGGCCGTCTGCGCGCCCGCCGGACCACTACCGACGAGCGCCAGCATGGCCCCTAGCCTGATGAAGGAACGCCACCCCACGCCGGCATTCTACAGCGTGCAGATAACCGGCGACTGAACGAACGTGAGCGGTGCCGGGACGATGCGGCCTTGTTCCCGACGCGATCGCACGGCACGGTCGCGGCCATGCGCTGGCTGATCCCCCTGTTCGTCCTCGTCCCCGCCAACCTCGTCGCCGCCGACGTCGCGCCACAGGCGATCCCGGCCGGGCGCTGGGACGTCGTGTCGAAGGCGGTAGACCTCGTGATCCCCGGTGCGCCGGGGTTCATGCTGCGGATGATGAAGGGCCGTTCGAAGACGGAACGCAAATGCCTGTCGCCCGCCGCCGCACAGGCCGGCGTCGCGGCGTTGCTCGCTCCCGATCCCAAGGCAAAATGCCGCGTGGACAGCGTCCAGGTCGCCGGCGGCCGTTACAGTCAGACGCTCTCCTGTCCGCAAAAGAAGGGACCGCCGCTGCAGATCGTCCGGTCCGGCAGCTACGATGCCGCCGGCTTCACCGGGCGGCTCAAGATGGCGGGACAGACGCCGAAGGGGCCGATGGCGATCACGATCGACCAGACCGCCCGCCACGTCGCGGGAGCCTGTTCCGGCTAGGCGCATCGTTCAGTTGGCGCTCAGCACCCCGCTGAACCCCGGCTCCTCCAATGCGCGCCCGGCGCCGAGCGCGACGCACATCAGCGGCGCCTCGGCGACGATCACCGGCAGGCCGGTTGCGCGGCTCAGCACGTCGTCGATCCGTTGCAGCAGCGCGCCGCCGCCGGTCATCACGATGCCCTGTTCGACGATGTCAGCGGCGAGTTCGGGCGCGATCTGTTCGAGCGTCTTCATCACCACCTCGACGATCTGCGCGACCAGATCGGCCATCGCGTCCGCGACCTCCGCCTGACCGATGCTCAACTCCTTGGGAATGCCGTCGACCAGATCGCGACCGCGCACGCGCAATTCGCGGTCCTCGCCCTCGGCTGGACGACAGGCCATGCCGATCTCGTGCTTGATCCGCTCCGCGGTCGCCTCGCCGATCATCAGATTGTGCTTGCGGCGGATGTGCGAGGCGATCGCCTCGTCCAGCTTGTCGCCGCCGACGCGCACCGAATTGCTGTAGGCGAGCCCGCCGAGCGACAGCACCGCGACCTCCGTCGTACCGCCGCCGATGTCGACCACCATGAAGCCGGTCGGCGCGGTGATCGGCAGCCCCGCCCCGATCGCGGCCGCCAGCGATTCCTCGATCAGCAGCACCTGCGACGCGCCGGCGTTCATCGCCGCCTGCCGGATCGCACGGCGTTCGACCTGCGTCGATCCGGCCGGCACGCAGATCACCATCTTGGGCCGGCGCTGGAACTTGCCGGGGCCACCGTGCACCTTGGTGATGAAATGCTTGATCATCTGCTCGGCGACGTCGATGTCGGCGATCACCCCGTCGCGCAGCGGCCGGATGGTTTCGACATGCTCCGGCGTCTTGCCCATCATCAGCTTGGCATCGGCGCCGACCGCCAGCACCTTGGGAATGCCGTCGCGCGTCTCGATCGCCACGACGGAGGGTTCGTTGAGGACGATGCCCCGGCCCGCGACGAACACCAGCGTGTTCACGGTGCCGAGGTCGATGGCCATGTCCTGGGACGCGAGGCCGAATGGCAGGGAAAGCCGCAAGGGGATGAGCTACTTCGTTGGTGGTGGCATGGCCGATGGCATGCCCGCACGGGGACGCGCACGCCTTCGCGTTCTGCGCCCCCGCGTCAACCGCCATGCGACGACCGGCACGCCGCGAACGGCGATACGCGGCCCGCCACGCCCCGCCTAGGGCCGATCGCCATTCAGATGATGACGTGCCGAAAACGGTGGTTTCGCGTGACCCGGAGCGCAGCGTTACTTTCGGTACGTGAGCACCGGAAGCGCGCGAAACCGCCGTTTGCAGGCCGTCAGGGCTGCATGGCGATCGGCCCTAGCGGTTGACGAAGCGCTGGTTCGAGGCGGCGTAGCGATCGCCATGGATAGTGATGCCCGCCAGCGCCTGCGCGATCCGGTCGAGATCCCCGGGTGTCAGGACGAGGTCGGCGGCACCCAGATTCTCCTCCAGCCGGTGCAATTTGGTCGTGCCGGGGATCGGCACGATCCAGGGCCGCTGCGCCAGCAGCCAGGCGAGCGCGACCTGCGCCGGGGTCGCGCGCGTGTCCGCCGCGATCTCGGTGACGAGGTCGACCAGCGCCTGGTTCGCCTGCAACGCCTCGGGCGCGAACCGCGGTCCGGTGCTGCGGAAATCCGACGCGCCGAACGTCGTGGTCGCGTCCATCTTGCCGGTCAGGAACCCCCGGCCCAGCGGGGCGAAGGGGACGAAGCCGATGCCGAGGTCTGCCAGCACGGGAAAGATGTCTCGCTCGGGCTCGCGCCACCACATCGAATATTCGCTCTGCAACGCCGCCACCGGCTGGACCGCATGCGCGCGACGGATCGTCTCCGCCCCCGCCTCGGACAGGCCGAAATGCTGCACCTTGCCCGCCTGGATCAGGTCCCTGACGGTGCCCGCAACCTCCTCGATCGGCACGTCCGGATCGACGCGATGTTGATAGAACAGGTCGATCCGATCGGTCCGCAGCCGCTGCAGCGCGGCATCGGCGACCGCGCGTATCCGCTCCGGCCGGCTGTCGAGGCCATCGGCCGGCACCCCATTGGCGAAGCCGAACTTGGTCGCGATGACGACGGCATCGCGCACCGGTGCCAGCGCCTCGCCGATCACCTCCTCGTTGAGGCCCGGGCCATATGCCTCGGCCGTGTCGAAGAACGTCACGCCGCGATCGTGCGCGGCACGGAGCAGGCCGATCGCCTCGCCACGGTCGGTCGCCGGCCCATAGCCATAGCTCAGCCCCATGCAGCCAAGCCCGATCGCCGATACGGTCAGGCCGCTCTTGCCGAGGTCACGTGTCTGCATGGCTCTTCTCCGATCGTTGCGACGGCGACGTCTGCCGTATCGCCACCCAGATAGCGTCACCGCGGCCTATCGATTAGACACGTTACTTCATATGAGCCTATGACCGTTCGTCATGAAACCGATCGGAAGGCCGGACGATGCGACGTGAGGATCTGGGCAGCCTCACCATGTTCCTCGCCGTCGCCGAGGAGCGCAGCTTCACCCGCGCCGCGCGCCGGCTCGACGTGTCGCAATCCGCGCTCAGCCATGCGATGCGGCGGCTCGAGGCGCGGCTGGGCTTGCGACTGCTGACCCGCACCACGCGCAGCGTCGCGCCGACGGTCGCCGGCGAACGGCTGATCGAGACGCTGCGGCCGGCGTTCGACGAGATCGAGAACAAGCTCGCCTCGCTCACCGAATTGCGCGAGCGGCCCGCCGGCACGATCCGCATCACCACGTCGAAACATGCCGCCTATACGATCCTGTGGCCGGTGATCGCGCGGCTGACCGCGGAGAATCCCGACATTCAGGTCGAACTAAGCATCGACGCCGGCCTGACCGATATCGTCGCGGAGCGGTTCGACGCGGGCGTCAGGCTCGGGGAACGGCTGGAGAAGGACATGATCGCGGTCCGGATCGGGCCGAAGCTACGCATGGCCGCGGCGGCATCGCCCGACTATCTCGCCCGGCACGGCGTGCCGCGCACCCCGGGCGATCTCGCGCACCACGTCTGCATCAACCTGCGTTTCGTCACTGCTGGCAGCCTCTACGTCTGGGAATTCGAGAAAGACGGCCGCGAACTGAAGGTGAAGGTAGAGGGGCAGCTGGTGCTCAACGACGTCGATCTCGCGGTCGAGGCGGCAGTCGCCGGCCGCGGCATCGCGTTCATGCTGGAGGATCACGTCGCGCCGCGCATCGCCGACGGCTCGCTCGTTCGCGTGCTGGACGACTGGTGCGAACCCTTCGACGGCCATTACATCTATTACCCCAGCCGCCGGCAGCCCTCCCCCGCCTTCAGCCTGCTGCTCGAGGCATTGCGTCGCCAGCGCGACGCGGACGCCTGACCGCCCCCGCCGTCATTCGGCCACGACGCGCGCGATCGCGCTGTAGCGTTCGAAGCTCTTCTCCATGTGGCGACGCGCCGCCTGGCTCGCCTTCGCCGGATTCTGCGCGGCGATGGCGTCGTAGATCGCCTTGTGATCCTTGTTGATCGTCTTCGCGTAGGCGGCGTGCGAGCGCGGACTGTCGGTGCGCAGATACAGGCGACGCGACGGCACCAGCCGGATGCCGAGGAAGTCGGTGAACCGCAGGAAATAGGGATTGCGCGTCGCCCGCGCGATCGCGGCGTGAAAGGCGGTGTCGGCCGCGACCGAGGCTTCGGTATCGGTGCTGCGCGCCATCTGCTCCATACAGTCGAGCATCGCGTCGAGATCGTCCTGCGTCCGGCGCTGCGCGGCGATCGAGGCCATTTCCGCCTCGAACCCCGTGCGCATTTCGAGCAGGCGGAGGACGTCGTCGATCTCGCGCAGCTCGTTCGCCGTCACCTGAAACGCCTGATAGCGGGCGCCCTCCGCGACATAGGCGCCCGATCCGCGCCGCGATTCGAGCAGGCCGCGCGCCGCCAGCCGCGCGAACGCCTCGCGCACGACGGTCCGGCTGACGCCGAATTCGGCGGTGATCGTCATCTCGGTCGGAAAGCGCTCGCCCGGATTGAGCGCGCCGGACAGGATTTCCGCCTCGAACTGGCGGACCAGATCGTCGGCGAGGGACGCGGCCTTGGTGATCTTCATCGTCCGCTCACATCCCCCCACCACGCGGCTCAACCCGCCACGCCGTTCCTGCTTGCCCAGGGACCATAAGCCGCGATCGCGCGCTGGGGAACGGTCACCCACCAATTATAGCCGTTGCGGCGCCCGACGGAGATGAAGTTGACGTCGTCGTGGATCGATTTGTCCTTGTCGCCGAAGATCGGGCGCTGCGTCGCGATGTCGTAGTTGCGCGACCACAGGGCGCCGCCGCCCTTGCGGGGGAAGAATTTGCGGCCCTCATCGCCGACCCGTTCCCAGGCATGGTCATAGACCGCGCGGGCCTTCAGCCAGGCGATGCCGCCGGTCACCGCCGCCTTGATCGCGGGGCTGGGGGCGGGCTGCTGCATCAGGAACATCAGCACGTCGGTCGTCTCGCCGCTAGCGATCGAACGCGGTTCGTAATTGCGGGCCGAGATCGGCGCCAGCGTCAGCGGATCGACCTGCTGCGGCCAGCCGGCGAGCCGGCCATCCACCCGCACCTGCGCGCGCAGGATCAGATCGACGCCGCGCTTCACCGCCGCGGCCGACCGCGAACGCAGGTCGGCGGGCACGAAACGGTAGAGCGGTTCGGTGGCCACCGCCTGCAACAGCATCGCCGCCTCCGCCATCGCATTGTCGTTGAACGTGATCCCGTCGTGGAACCCGCCCTCCAGCGGCCAGATCTGCGGCCAGCCGCCGTTGGGATATTGCGCGGCGAGCAGATAGCGGACGCCCTTCACGAAGCTGGCGCGATAGCGGTCGCCGTCGCGACCGGGCAGCGTCGCCGCCACCTTGGCGAGGAAGCGCATCTCCATCCAGGTCGCGTCATTGTCCAGCGTGCCGACGAAGGTCCAGTAGCGATCCTCCGGCGCGTCGAAGTTCGACCGGTCCGGGTCCATCGTCTCGGCATCGTTGGCGTAGCGCTGACCGGGCAGGCGCGGCGGACCGGCGCGGTTCTGGTTCTTGCTCCAGCCGCCCGCGGGGGTCTGGAAGCTGACGATCGTGTCGGCGACGCTGCGTGCGGCTGCGCTCGCATACCACGCGGCATCGCGATCGAGCGGCATGTTATACTGTCCGCCGCCCACCGCCTTCGGTGGTGGCGGCGCCGCCTCACCCGGCTTCAGTTCGGCAGCGAGGCTGGCGCGATCGGCGGCGCGCTGGCGTTGCGAACGGCGCAGATAATCCGCCCATGCCGCCTGCTGCGCCTTCGGCAGCGCCGCGATGCGATCGGCGGTCAGCGATTGCGCGGGGGTGTTCTGGCCGATGACCTTTGCCATAGACGGCACGGCGAGCAGTGCGACGGGGGCTGCGGCAAGCGCGAGCCACGACAGACGGGACATCCTCTCTCCTGTTCTCATTTGTGTTTGGCGTCGAAATCGAAGCGGGTGTTCGCGACCAGCGCGTCCCAGTCGGCGGCGCCGCGCACGTCGAGGCCGCGGTCCCAGCCATAGCCGGTGTAATAAGCAAAGGGGGTGCCGGGCTGGACCCGGACCAGCATCAGGTAATTGTCGGCATCCTCGGCAAAGCCCTGCACCAGCGCCGGGTCGGCGGCGACGGTGATCGACACCGCGCCGTGGCCGGGATCGGCGGGCTCGTGGAAGGTCAGCCGCCCGCTCGCCTTGTCGCGCACGACGCGGCCGGCACCGGCGCCGCCCTTGCGCTTGCTGATGCCGATACCGACGACCAACGGCTCCTTCGTATCGGATTCGAGCGTCGAGACCATGCGGGTGAAGTGCGATCCCATCGGCAACGCGAAGCTGCGCGTTTCCCAAACGCGGCGGACGACGTCGACCGGCCAGGGCTTGTAGGTCACCTCGAACTTCGCGACCTTGCCGCCGGTATCGAGCACGCGGTGCGTCGCCCAGTTGCGCGAATTCCACAGCTTGCTCGCATGCCAGATGCCGAGCGCCCCTGCCCCGCGACCTCCGCCGACATCGTAGAAGTCGAGTCCTTCGCCGCGATCGACGTGATAATTGGGAAATTGCAGCTGCCGTTGCATGAACGGCCAGCGGACGCGCTTGCCCCACACGTCGATGCCCGATCCCGACGGCGGCTCCTTCGCCTCCAGCGCGGGACCGTAGATGCGCAGCGCGACCTTGTCGTTCTCCCACAGGATGTCGTCGAGCCGTTCGGGGGCATAATGGACGATCGCGCGCGGGCGGGCGGCGTCGCCGGTCGGCGGCGTCAGCGGCTCGATCGTCGCCGGGCGCTTGAGCACGGCGGGATCGTAGGCGAGCGCCGCAGTCGCCTTCATCTCTTCCGCGCGGCGGGCGCGTTCCGCATCGCCGACGACGCTGCGCGGTGCCGGCGGTTGCGGCGTGGTCGCCACGATCGCCGGCTCGCCGTCGCGTTGCGGCTGCGCGACCGGCAGGGCGCTGGCCGGTCGGCCAAGGTCGGCGACTTCGAGCGCGGTCAGCAGATAGGCGCCGCTGCCGTACAGGCCGACGTCCTCCGCCGCAGTCGCGACCGGCTGGTCGCCGGTCTTCTGCACCGCACCGAGCAGGCCCGACGGCAGCACGTGCCGGTTGAGCCCCGCCCAGCCGCGCGTCACCACCGGCACGTAGCGGTCGCGCGGCAACAGCCCGTGGTTGACGCCCCAGGCAAGGCCATAGAGCAGCAGCCCCGATCCCGACGTCTCCGCCTCCGGAAAGGCCGCACGGTCGAGCAGGCTGGCGCTCCACAGGCCGTCCTTGCCCTGCAGTTCCGCGCTGCGGCCGGCGAGCTGGCGGAACAGGTCGATGTAGAAATCGCGGCCGCTAAAATCCGCCGGCATCGCCTCGATGGTGCGGGCGAGGCCGGCGAGCACCCAGCCGTTGCCGCGCGACCAGAATATCGGCGCGCCGTTCGCCGACGTGCGGTCGAGGAAGCGCGCGTCGCGGAAGAACAGCCGCTGCCGCGGGTCCCACAGCAGCTTCGCGGTGCGCCGCCATTCCTTGTCCATCGCGATCAGATACTTGGGATCGCCGGTGATCGCCGACATGCGCGCCAGCACCGGCGGCGCCATGAACAGCGCATCGCACCACCACCAGATCAGCGCCGGCGTTTCCTCCGCGCGATTGAGATGCGGGATCATATAATCGAGCCGCTGCTGGAGCGGCATCAGCGCCCCCTCCTGCCGCCGCCGGACATAGAGTTCCTGATACAGGTCGCCGATCGCGATATCGTCGGCGTTGAGCATCGTCTTGCCGGACCGCGCACCGCGAAATGCGTAATTGTAATGTTCGGCGACCGCGGTGAGGTAACGCAGCGTCTCCGGCCGCGGCGAGACGCGGGCGAGGCGGGCGGCCCCGACGTAGAAGGTGGCGGCGACCCAGTTGGACGCGGCCGCATCCGTCGCACCACCGGTGGACAGCGGCAGCGGATGGCGCGCCAGGTCGGCGATCTGCGCCGCGGCGACATAGTCCGCCGCGCGCAGCACCGCGGCGCGGTCGGGGATGCGATCGGGGGCGAAAGCGAGCGTCGGACGCGGCGGCAGGACCTGCCATTCGGGCTGCATGCCGAACGACCCCGTCCCCTGCGCCAATGCCGCGGACGGCACCGCCACCGCCATCGCCGCCGTCATGGCCAGCTGCGTGATCGATCGCATGGCGTCCCCCTCCTCATGCTTGTTTTCAGCGGCACCTGTGTAGGCCGCACGTCAAAGTTGTGCAACAACTTGGGGCAAACCCGAGCGCTGCGGTTAACCGGTGTCACCCATTCGGGCAAAAGGGGTGCGGAGCGTCGGAACGCTCCGCACCAGAATGGCGCCGACCAGGGGAGGTCAGTAGCGCCAACGCAGACCGAACAGGATTTCGCGGCCGAAGTGACGATAGTTGGATACGCGGTCCGTCACGTCGGCATACCTGTCGGAATAGGTATCGGTCAGGTTCACGCCCTCCAGCGTCAGGCTGAACTTGGGCGTCAGATCGTAGCGGATCGCGGCATCGATATTGGTCGCGCCCTTGATCCCCTCTTCGGTGTTGCCGTTGCCACCGGGGAAGGCCACGAGATAGCCGTCGCGATAGGCGGCGGACACGCGCGCGCTGAACCCCTTCACTTCGTAATAGAGCGTCGCGTTGAACAGGTTCTTCGACTGGCCGGTCAGCCGGTTGAACAGCGGGTTGGCGGCGGTGCGATAGTTCACGCGGCTGGCGACGTGCGTGTAATTGCCGATGAAGCCGAGATCGTCGAACGGTGCCGGCAGGAACTTGAACGGCTGCTGGTACTGGAATTCGACGCCCTTCAGCGTGCCGCCCGTCCCGTTGATGTTGCGCGTGACCTGGAACAGCTGGTCGGGCGACGAGGGGGTGCCGGTCAGCAGTGAATCGGGCAGGCCGAGTTCGCGATACGGCAGGAACGAAATGTCGCTGGCGATGAACGAATCGATCTTCTTGTAGAAGACCGCGACGGCGAGCAGCGACTCGGGCGCGAAATACCATTCGGCCGCGAGGTCGACGTTCTTGGCGCGGAACGGTTCGAGCAGCGGATTGCCGTAGGAAATCGTCTGGCCCGAGGTGTTGAGCGACCCGCCCGGCGTCAGGCTGTTGAGCGTCGGGCGCGACATCACCTTGGCGACGCCGAAGCGGAAGACGAGCTTGTCGGTGGCATCCAGCGCCAGATTGGCGGACGGCAGCCAGTCCTCGTACTTGTTGTCGACCGTCACATAGGTCGTGTTGAGGAAGCCCGACGACGCCGTCTCGGTCCGCGCATAGCGCAAGCCGACGTTGCCGCGCAGCGTCGTGCCGCCGAACGGCTGCGCGAAATCGAGCTGCGCATAGGCGCCGGTGTCCGTCTCCGACACCTCGCGGAAACCGTTGAAGGTCGGGAGCAGCGGAAAATTCTGGTACAGGCCGATCGCCTCGGTCGTCTTCCAGATGTCGGGCGTGATATAGCTGAGGTCGGTGCCGTTCGGGATCGCCAGCTTGCCGTCGAGGCTGGCGAGCTTGCCCAGATTGCCGACGCCGACGATCTGTTCCGCCGCGGTCAGCACGCGGTTGCGCTGGCGGCCGAAGCTGTTGAAGCCATAGCCGCGCCGTTCGCCGCCAAGCTTCAGCTCGAACACCTCGTCGAACTTGTAGGCGAGCGCGCCCGATGCCGAGGCGAGATCGTAGACCGCACCGCTTTCGCTGGCGCGCACCTCGGTCAGCGTGAACTTCGAGGGATCGGTGACGTCGAAGCCGTAGCGGATCAGCGGCAGTCGGTCGTTCTGCCGGAAGTCGTAGGTATATCCGTTCACGTTGTTGACGTCGAACTGGTAGGAGATCGACACCGGCGTGAGCGCCTCCGCCTTCGACTTGCCGAGCTTCAGCTGCCCGCGCAGCTTGTCGCTGAACTGGTGGCGGGCGTTGAGCGACACCTGCGTGAACCGGCTCTCGTTGCGGTCGAAGCCGTTCTCCGAACGCACGTCGACGCGATCGAACACGCCGTAGGAGATGACGTTCTTTTCGGGGTCGATCGCATAATCGCGCACGATCGTCTCGCGCACGCCGGTCGCGGTCGAGCGGCTGAACGAGATCGCCTCGATGTTCGGGCTCTCGAATTCCTGGTTGAAGCGCGAATGGAGCGCATCGATCGACACTTCGGTGCGGTCGCTCGGCTTCCATTGCAGCGAGGCGGTGATGCCCATCCGGTCTTCGGAGAACTGGCCGAAGGTGTAGCGCGGGATGCGCGGGTAATAAGCGTTGAGCAATTCGGTTCGCTGCGCAGGCGTGGCGCAGACCGTGCAGCCGGCGAAATTCTGGTTGGTGCCATAGGCCTGCGCCGCGTTGCCGGCCTGCCAGCGCGTGGTGTTGAAGCTTTCCGAGGTCGGCTTGCGCTCCGAATAGGCGAGCGAGATCAACCCGCCCCAGGTCTGGTCGTCGTTGGTCCAGCTGACCAGCCCGGCGATGCGCGGCAGCACCTTCTTCGACAGGTCGTTATACGACCCCTGCGTCGACAGCGCGGCATCGAAGCCCGCCTTGAAATCGAGCGGTCGCCCGGTCTGCAGGTCGACGGTCGCGCCGAGCGAGCCTTCCTCGATCTCCGCCGACTGGGTCTTGCGGACGGTGACGCTGTTGAACAGTTCGGAGGCGAAGATCGAGAAATCGAAACCGCGGCTGCGATTGCCGCCGGCCGCCGCCTGCGCCTCCAGCCCGTTGATGCGGACGCGGGTGAAATCGGCGCTGAGGCCGCGGACGCTGATCGTGCGCCCCTGCCCCGCGTCGCGTTCGATCGTGACGCCGGGCAGGCGCTGGATCGATTCGGCGAGGTTGAGGTCGGGGAAGTCCGCCATATCCTCCGCGAGGATCGCGTCGACCGCGCCGGCTTCCGTCTTCTTGACGTTGAGCGCCTTCTGCAGGCTGGACCGGAAGCCGGTGACGACGATGTCGTCGCCGGTTTCGCCCGCGGCGGCGTCCGTCGCCTGTGCCGGATCGGCAGCGACGGGCTGCACCTGCGACGGCGATGTGGACGGCGGCGCGATCTGCGACGTCGGCGGTGAAACGGCCTCCGGCGGCGGCGTCGTCTGGGCCGCGGCGGCGGTGCCGATCACCAGCGCAGACGCCGAAACCGTCGCACGGAAAGATGTACGCAAAGCCACTCGAACCGTCATAATCCCCTCAATCCATTCCGTTTTTGCTACCGGTGTCATCGCCGCAACTGCCCCAAATCATGCACGAGTTGCAATACAAATCATGTCTGACTGGCAATTTTTCCGTCAGGCTCGTTGACCGAAGTTGCATGACAAGTTACCCGTCCAACATGGAGAGGTCTGCTTGGGGGAACGGTCGTGCGCGGCCGATGGAGGGCGTCGCCCGGCGACGCGCGATACGCGTCGCGGCGCTGCCGCTGGCCTGCGCGCTGGTCGCCGCCGCGCCGCCGCCGATCGATCGCGAGGCGCTGGTGCGACGGCATGCGATCACCTTCACCACGGCCGATCCGCACGCACCGGTCATGCTCGGCAACGGCGAGCTGGGCTTTACCGCCGACATCACCGGCCTGCAGACCTTCCCCGCGCTCTATGCCGAGCTGACGCCGCTGCTGACGATGGCGCAATGGGGCTGGCACAGCTTCCCCAACCCCAAAGGCTACACGGAGCGCGACGGGCTGACGATGGTCGCGGTGCCGGGCCGCGGGCAACAGCCCTATCCGTGGATGCGGGCGTGGAGAGATGCCGACAAGAACCCGGCCTTCACCTGGCTCCGCGCCAATCCGCATCGCATCTCGCTCGGGCGGATCGCGCTGACGGTCGGCGGCAGGCCGGCCGATTTCGCGCGCATCTCCGCAACGCGGCAGGTGCTCGACATGTGGACCGGGACGCTGACCAGCCGTTTCCGCTACGATGGCCAGCCGGTCGAGGTGCGGACGCGGGTGCTGCCCGGCGTCGATGCGGTCGCGGTCGAGGTGACGTCGCCGCTGGTGGCGCGCGGATCGCTCGGCGTGTCGGTCGCATGGCCGGGCGTAGCGCCCGCGATCAATCCCGATCCGTCGCACTGGACGCCGCGCGCCGGCGAGACGACGCGCATCGTCTCGCGGACGCCCGGCGAATGGCGGGTCGAGCGACGGCTGGACGCGACCCGCTACTGGTCGACGGTACGATCCGACGGGACGATCGCGCAGGGCGACGGCGACCGGCTGACGATCCGCGGCAGGACGCCGACGCTGCGCGCGGTCGTCGCATTCGCCCCGCGAGCGGAGGCACCGCGCCTGCCCGGCTTTGCGGCGATGCCCGATGCGGTGGCCGCGCACTGGCGGCAATTCTGGACCCGCGGTGCGGCGGTGGATTTCACCGGCAGCAGCGATCCCCGTGCGTCCGAGCTCGAACGCCGCGTAGTGCTGTCGCAATATCTCTCGGCGATCAACGGCGCGGGGACACTGCCGCCGCAGGAGGAGGGGCTGTTCTCGAACAGCTGGTTCGGCAAGTTCCATCTCGAGATGCACCCGTGGCACAGCGCGTGGCAGGCGGCATGGGGCCATGCCGACCTGCTCGAACGCAGCATGGGCTGGTATCTGCGCACCCTGCCCTCGGCCCGGGCGGAGGCCGCACGGCATCGGGTCAAGGGCGCATGGTGGCCCAAGATGGTCGGGCCGGAGGGGCGCAACAGCCCCAGCCTCATCTCGCCCTTCATCATGTGGCAGCAGCCGCACCCGATCCTGCTGTCCGAGCTGATCCGCCGGGCCGGCACCGGACGCGCGGGGAAGGATCGGGCGGGGAAGGATCGGGCGACACTCGACCGCTACGCGCCGCTGGTCGAGGCGACGGCGGAGGTGCTGGCGAGCTGGCCGACCTGCGATGCCACCGCCTGCCACCTCGGCCCGCCGCTGATCCCGGCGCAGGAGAATTACGATCCGCTGACGACACGCGATCCGGCGTTCGAACTGGAATATTTCCGCTGGGCGCTGAACATCGCGCAGGACTGGCGCGTCCGGCGCGGCCTGCCGCGGCGGGCGGACTGGGACAACGTGGTCGCGCGCCTCGCGCCGCCGGCGGTGCGCGACGGGCTCTACCTGCCGGTCGCCTCCGTCCCCGATTTCTGGCGCGTCGCCGCGTCCGCCCGCTGTCGCCGCCATGCCGAGGCGGAGGGATGCCGCAACCGCGATCACCCGTCGTTCCTGATGGCCTATGGCTTCGTACCGGGCGCGCGGATTGACCGGGCGACGATGGCGCGGACGTTGCAGGCGGTCGAGGCGAACTGGGACATGCGCCAGACCTGGGGCTGGGACTATCCGATGATCGCGATGACCGCGGCGCGGCTCGGCCAGCCCGACAAGGCGGTCGACTGGCTGTTCGCGACGGGCAAGAACAACCAATGGGGCGCGACCGGCATGACGCCGCGCGTCCATCTGGATGCGCATGCCGCGGGACTGGTGCCGAAATCGGGCGGCGCGGGCGGCGTCGCGATGGCGGTCAATCCCGACGGGCCGGGCTATGCGCGCGCGGCGGAAACCTATTTCCCCTCGAACGGCGCGCTGCTGATGGCGGTCGGGCTGATGGCGGGCGGCTGGGACGGTGCGGATCGCCCTGCCCCCGGCTTCCCGCAGCGCGGCTGGCGCGTCCGCGCCGAGGGCTTCACCCCGCAACCCTGAGACTGGAGCGATGATGGACGGATCGACACGACGCGCGTTTCTGGGGGCCGCCGCGGCGATGACCGGCACGGCCATGGCCGGCAGGGCCACGGGCGGCGGAGGCGCGATCGGACAGGGGCCGGCGGGCGCACCCCCACCACGCACATGGACCGATGCGAAGACCGGCCGCCGCATCGTCCGCCTGTCCGGCGACGAGGGCGGCAACAAGCTGTATTTCTATCGCAACAGCTTCACGCCGCAGGGCGATCTGATGGCGATGTCGAGCCCGCGCGGCATCGTGCTGGTCGATATCGAGACGCACGCCCGACGGCTGCTGGTGGCGGACCCGCGGGCCGACCTGATGTTCACCGCGCGCCGCTCGCGCACCGTCTTCTACAGCGTATCCGATCCGGGCGACGGGCAGCCGACCGACCGGCCGCGCACCTTCTTCGCGGTCGATGTCGACAGCGGCCGCACTCGCCGCATCGCGCGGATCGAGGCGGGGCAGATCGGCGCGATCAACGCCGACGATACGCTGTTCGTCGGCACCGTCGCCTATGGCGATGCGCCGTTGCAGCCCGACCTGCCCGACCCGCGCAACCGCCGCTTCGGCCAGGCGGAATATGCCGCGGTCGGCCCCGACGGGCGGCCGCTCAACTTCGCCAAGGCGAAGGGGGTGCGCATGCTGCAACGCTGGGCGGCGCGCGTGCCGATGGAATTGTTCGTCATCGACCTCAGGACCGGGCAGCGCCGCGTCATCCACACGGCGAAGGACTGGCTCAACCACCCGCAATTCTCGCCGACCGATCCGGGCCAGATCATCTTCTCGCACGAGGGGCCGTGGCACCGCGTCACCCGTATGTGGCGCATCCGCACCGATGGCAGCGGGCTGGCGGCGACGCACGATCGCACGATGAACATGGAGATCTGGGGCCATGAATTCTTCGGCCCCGACGGCAAGTGGCTGTGGTACGACCTCCAGACCCCGCGCGGGCAGGTGTTCTGGGTCGCGGGGCTGGAGCTGGCCACCGGGCGGCGGCTGTGGCGACGGGTCGAGCGGAACGACTGGTCGGTGCATTTCAACGTCTCGCCCGACCGGCGATTGTTCGCGGGCGACGGCGGCGATGCCGACATGGTCGCGCACGCGCCGGACGGCAAATGGATCGTGCTGCTGACCCCCGAGCCGGTCGTCGACGGCGAGACGCAGGCCTACGATCCGGCGCTGGTGACGCCCGAATATATGCGATCGGCGCGCCTCGTCGACATGTCCGCGCACGATTACCGGCTGGAGCCGAACGTCACCTTCACCCCCGACAGCCGCAGCCTCGTCTTCGGATCGAACATGCACGGGCAGAACCACGTCTATCGCGTGTTCCTCTAGCCCAATCGAACGGCGTCACCCCGCCAGGAACGCGCGCGCCTTGCCGAGGAAGGCGTCGTGATACTGGAAGATGCCGCCATGCCCGGCATCGGGATAGAGGACGAGCTCCGCACCGGGGATGCGGCGCGCGAGGTCGCGCGAATTCTCGCTTGGCACCATGATGTCATGGTCGCCATTCGCGACGAGCACCGGCGTGCGGATCGTCTCGATTGGCTGGGGCGCCTGCAGCCCCCATGCCTTGATCGCAGCCAGCTGGGCGAGGAAGGCGGGCGGGCCGACCGCCTTGTCGCGATCCGCGGTGCGCAGCTTCAGCCGCGCGAGAAAGGCTTTGGCGGCGCGCCGGCCGTTGGCGCTGGCGGTGAAGAACAGATAGGTCTTGGGATCGCGGAAGGTGACGATCCCCTTCAGGATCAGCGGCCAGGACACCGCGCCGACCCGCTCGATACCGACGCCGCCGGCGGGCCCCGTCCCCGCCAGGATCGCGCGGCGGACGAGGTCGGGCGCGTCGAGCAGGATTTGCTGCGCGACGAAGCCGCCGAAAGAAAAGCCGATCAGGTCGACCGGCCCGACACCGAGGGCGCGGATCGCGGCGATGACGTCCTGCGCGGTGGCGGCGACGGTGCGCGGCGCCGTGCCGCCCGATGCGCCGATCCCGCGATAGTCGAGCGCATAGACCGGCCGGTCCGCGGCCAGCCCCTCGACGATCGGCGGATCGAAATTGTCGAGGTTCGCCCCCCAATGGTTGAGCAGCACGACCGGCACGCCGCTGTCCGGCCCGAGGCGACGGTAGGCGAGCGACGTGTCGCCCGCGACGATCGTCTCCGTCGGCACCGACGCCCAGCTGGTGCGTGCGGTCATGCCGACGCCTCCGGCCGGAGGGTGACGACGACCTTGCCCTTCGCCCGGCCACCGTCGACATAGGCGACGGCGTCGTTCAGCGCGTCGAAGGCGTAGCTGCGGTCGACCACCGGCCTGATCGTTCCGTCGTCGATCAGCGCGCCCAGCTGCGCCAGCTGGCCGCCGTCGGCGTGCATGAACAGGAAGGAATAATCGACGCCCGCCCGCTTCGCCTTGCGGCGGATCCCGGCGCTCAGCAGTCGCATCACCAGCCGCAGCACGGGGTTGAGCCCCTGCGCCCGGGCGAAGGCGGGATCGGGCGGCCCCGAGATCGAGATCAGCTTGCCGCCCGGCTTCAAGACCTTGAGCGACCGCTCCAGCGTCTTGCCGTCGAGGCTGTTGAGGACGACGTCATAGCCCGACAGCAGGGTCGAGAAATCCTGCGTCCTGTAGTCGATGACGACATCGGCGCCGAGGCTGCGGACGAGGTCGGCGTTGGTGACGCTGGCGGTGGTCGCCACCGTCGCGCCGAGATGCTTGGCGAGCTGGATCGCGACCGTGCCGACCCCGCCCGAACCGGCATGGATCAGCACCTTCTGCCCGGGCTTCAGGCCGGCGCGTTCGACCAGCACCTGCCACGCGGTCAGGCCGACGAGCGGCACCGATGCCGCCTCCGCCATCGACAGGGTGGCAGGACTGGGCGCGAGGTCCGCCTCGGCAACCGCGATCCGCTCGGCGAAGGTACCGATATGGCCGTCGCGCGGGCGGGCATAGACCGCATCGCCGACCTTGAACCGGTGCGCCCCCGCGCCGGTCGCCACGACGACGCCGGCAAGGTCGTGGCCGAGGATGACGGGCGGCTTGTACGGCAGGATCGGCTTGAACGCGCCGTCGCGGATCTTGCCGTCGAGCTGGTTGATCGCGGTCGCATGGATATCGACCAGCACCTCGCCCGCCGCCGGCACCGGATCGGGGATTTCGGTCGGGATCAGCGCCCGTCCCTTGCCGTAGGACTCGAGGAGGAACGCCTTCATGCTGCATGCTCCCGGGCATCGGCCGCCGCCGCGACCGGATAGTCCGTATACCCCTTCGCGCCGCCGCCATACAATGTCTGCGGATCGATCTGCGCCAGCGGCAGGCCGTCGCGCAGCCGCGCGACCAGATCCGGATTGGCGATGAACGGCCGGCCGAAGGCGATCAGGTGGGCCTTGCCCTCCGCCAGATGCGCCTCGGCCAGCGTCCGGTCGAAGCCGTTGTTGGCGATATAGGTGCCGCTGAACCGGCTGCGCAGCGCGCCATAATCGAACGGCGCGACGTCGCGCGGACCGCCGGTCGCCCCCTCGACGACATGAATATAGGCGATGCCGAGCGCGTCGAGCCGCTCGACGATATGCTCGAACAGCGGCTGCGGATCGCTGGTCGCGATGCCGTTCGCCGGCGAGACGGGCGACAGGCGGATGCCGGTGCGCTCCGCCCCGACTTCCTTCGCCACCGCCGCGGTCACCTCGACCATGAGACGCGCGCGACTCTCGATCGCGCCGCCATAGGCGTCGGTACGATGGTTGGCGCCGTCCTTGGCGAACTGGTCGAGCAGATAGCCGTTGGCGCCGTGCACCTCGACCCCGTCGAAGCCGGCCGCAATCGCATTGGCGGCGGCGCGGCGGAAGTCGTCGACGATCCCGGGGATTTCGTCGAGCGCGAGCGCACGCGGTTCGGACACGTCGACGAAGCCGTTGTTGACCACCGTCTTCGTCTCGGCACGGATCGCCGAGGGCGCGACCGGCGCCGCACCATTCTCCTGCAGGTCGACGTGGCTGACCCGCCCGACATGCCACAGCTGCAGGACGATGCGCCCCCCCTTGGCGTGGACCGCGTCGGTCACCTTGCGCCACCCAGCGACCTGCGCGTCGGTGTAGATGCCGGGCGTATCCTGATAGCCCTGCCCCTGCTGCGACACCTGCGACGCTTCGGTGATGATGAGCCCCGCCGAGGCGCGCTGGCCGTAATATTCGGCCATCAGGTCGGTCGGCACGAGGCCCGCACCGGCACGGTTGCGCGTCAGCGGCGCCATCACGACGCGGTTGGCGAGGCGGACGGAGCCGAGGTCGTAGGAGGAGAAGAGGCTGGGTTCGGACATGACGGGGTCTTTCGCGTGTCGGTGAGGAAAGGCTGGATCAGACGGGAATCAGGCGGCGGCGTAGCGCGGCGCGGGATGGATCTCTCCAAAGCCGGGCAGCATCGCCTGCCGCGCGCCCTGGAACGCCTGCCACAGGTCGCCGTCGTGGAGCGGCGGGATCGTCACGCCTTCGCGGGCGTCGAACCCGACGAGCGCCGCGTCGACCATCGCGCCGACGTCCATCATCGGCGGCAGCGACGCCTCGTCGGCGCCCGCCCGGCCCCACAATTCGGTCGCCGTCGCCGCGGGCAGCACCGCCTGGACGTAGACGCCCTTCGGCCCCAGCTCGATCGCCAGCCCCTGCGACAGGAACAGCACGAACGCCTTGGTCGCGCCGTAAACCGTCATGCCATATTCAGGTGCAAGCCCCACGACCGAGCCGATGTTGACGATCGTGCCCTCGCCGCGCGCGGCAAGCCGCGGCGCGACCGCGCTGGCGAGCCGCGCGACCGAGGTGGTGTTGAGGGCGATCAGCCGGTCGATCGCATCGGTGGTCTGGTCGACGAACCCGCCGCCCAGCCCCGCCCCGGCATTGTTGACCAGCGTGCCGATCCGGTCGTCCTCGCGCAGCCGCGCCTCGACGCGCGCGAGCTGGTCGGGCTGCGTCAGGTCGGCGGGCAGGACGTCGACCGCGACACCCGTCTCGCCCGTCAGCTTCGCCGCCAGCGCCTGAAGCCGCGCGGCATCGCGGGCGACGAGGACGAGATCGTGGCCGCGGCGTGCGAAGCGATCGGCATAGGTCGCGCCGATTCCGGTAGAGGCGCCGGTGATGAGGATGGTAGACGTGGTCATCGAAATGCCCTTTCGGTGTGGACCGCCCTATTGATGATGGGCGTCATGATTGCTAAATGTGATGGCCATCATGAAACTGTCAACGGGGCAGGTGGAGAAATTTTATGAAGGTCAGTCGCGAGCAGATGGGGGAAAACCGCCGCCGCATCCTGCGCGAGGCGAGCCGGCTGTTCCGCGAACGCGGCTTTGCCGCGGTGACCGTCGCCGACGTGATGAAGGCGGCCGGGCAGACGCACGGCGGCTTCTACGGCCATTTCCGGTCGAAGGACGATCTGATCGCCGCGACGGTCGCCGACACGCTGTCGGGCGAATTGGCCGCGATGGCGGATATCGAGGCGTGGACCGACGGCTATCTGTCGCCGCTGCACCGCGAAAATCCGGCGCACGGCTGTCCGACGGCGAGCCTTGCCGGCCTGATGCGGCAGCAGACGCCGGAGGCGCGGGCCGCGATGGCGCACGGGCTGGACGTGCACATCCGCCGCTTCGCCGATCGCCTGGCCGGGGAGGACGATGCCGGGCGGCGGCGCGCCGCGATCGGCCGGTGGTCGGCGATGGTCGGCGCCGTGATCCTCTCGCGTGCGGTCGGCGATGCGGCGCTGGCGGACGAGATGCTGACCGAGACGCGCGCGTGGATCGCCGCGCAACCCCCGCACGCCCCCGCCCCCGCCGACCCCGCCCCCGCCACACCGGTCGCCGCCAAAAAGGATGCCCGCGCATGAACGTGCTGACCGACCATGCCGATCTCGACGGCCACGACCAGCTCGCGGCGCTGATGGCCGCCAACCGTCATCCCCCGATCGGCGAGACGCTCGAATTCGCGCTGGTCGAGCTGGAGCGCGGCCGCGTCGTGTTCGAGGGCTCGCCGTCGCGCAAGGTCTTCAATCCGATCGGGTCCGTCCACGGCGGCTATGCCGCAACGCTGCTCGACAGCGCCTGCGGCTGCGCCGTCCATTCCAGCCTGCCGGCGGGGCAAGGCTATACGACGCTGGAGCTCAAGGTGTCCTACCACCGGGCGCTGACCGAGACGAGCGGACCGGTGCGCGCCGAGGGCAAGCTCGTCTCGCTGGGCCGGCGGGTCGGCTTTTCGGAGGCGCGGCTGGTCGATGCGCAGGGGCGGCTCTGCGCCTCCGCGACGTCGACGCTGCTGGTCTTTCCGATGGGCGGCGGCTGACCCGATACCGCCGCGCGGTCAGGCGTGCAGCCGCCGCTCCAGCGCGCCGCGCTGCTGCTCGATCTCCGACCGGGCACGGCGCAGCGCCTCCACCTCGGTCGCCGCCAGCAGGTCCTCGACGACGCGCTTCAGGTGGCTGCGCATCGCGGTGCGGGCCGCCGCCGAATCGCGGGCGCGCAGCGCATCGACGATCAAGCGATGCTCCTCGACCCGCGGGTTGACGCCCTCGCGGCGCGCTTCGGCGAACATATGCGCGCTGAGCGGCGCGCGTTCGCGCAGGCTCCACAGCATCTCGACCACGGTCGCGATCACGGTATTGCCGGTGGATTGCGCGATCGTCAGATGGAACTGGCGGTCCGCGGCCATCGCGTCCGCGCCCGAGGGATCGCACGCCGCCATGTCCGCCAGCACGCGGTCCAGCGCGCCGAGCGTTTCGTCGTCGATCATCGTTGCGGCGACCGCGGCCGCCTCGCCCTCGAACAGGATGCGCGCCTCGAGCAATTCGAACGCGCCGATATCGAGCTCGGCCGGCGCGGGCGGCTGCGCCGGCGCGGCGGTGACGTAGAGGCCCGACCCGTGCCGCGCCTCGACCAGACCGCGGATTTCCAGCGCGATCATCGCCTCGCGGATCGTCGGCCGGCTGACGTTGAACTCCTCCGCCAGCTCGCGTTCACCGGGCAGGCGGGTGCCGATGCCGTGGCGGCCCTGGTCGATCGCCTCGACGATCGCATTGACGACACGCTGGTAGAGTTTTTCGGGACGCGGTTTCATGCCCCAACCAATCTCACGACGGATGGATTGACACAATAGCCGAGCTCATCCAGATTGGTCTTGCCAAAAGGAACGGCCAATTAACCGGCGCACAAGCCGGACGATGGATCGGACCCGATGGCGGCCGGACCCTTATCAGGGCCGGTCGATCGAAGCCGCGGCTTCGTACAGGGGAGGGACAGGATGACATTCGCTACCGTTACCGGAGCGCGGCCGATGGTCGCCGCATTGCTGGCCACCACCATGCTGTCGGGCACGCCGGCCTGGGCGCAGCAGGACGCCGCCGCGCCGGGCAATCCACCCAGCCCCACGGTCGCGACGCCGGCCAATCCCGCCCAGACCACCGCCGCCGACCCGCAGTCGCTACCTGTATCCGTCGATGACGGCGCCTCCACCGACATCGTCGTAACCGGCTTCCGCCAGAGCTATGCCGATGCGATCCGGTCGAAGCGCAACGACATCGCGATCACCGACGGCATCTCGTCCGACGGGCTCGGCCGTTTCCCCGACCTCAACGTCGGCGAGGCGCTGCAACGCGTGCCCGGCGTGCAGATCAACCGCGAGGCGGAGGGGCGCAACGCGACGATCAACCTGCGCGGCCTGCCCGGCGAATATGCCAGGCTGACGATGAACGGCGTCGCCTTCGCCGAACCGATCCTGACCGAGGCCGCACCGCTCGGCGCGTTCAACGCCGATATCTTCAGCGCGATCGTGATCGACAAGTCGCCGCTCGCCAACGCGCAGTCGGGCGGCCTGTCGGGCAACGTCGACCTCCAGATCGCGCCCGCGCTCAGCCGCAAGGAGGGCGGGTTCGCCAAGGTCGCGATGGAATACAACCAGCTCGGCGACAAGTTCGCGCCGGCCGCCACCCTCGGCTACAACCACCTGTTCTCGGACAGTTTCGCGATCTTCGGCGTGGCCGCCTACAAGCGCGAGAACTTCCGCCGCGATACGGTGCAGTACAACAGCTATTCGCAATTCTCCGCCGCGCAGGCGCAGGCGAACGCCGCCGCGCTCGGCGCCTATTACCCGCGCTCGGCCGCCTGCCCGGCGTGCACCGGCGCGACCTCGACCGCCGGCGTCCTCTACAATTCGCAGCTGCGCCAATATTCGCGCGAGAATCCGGGCGACCTGTACACCGGTGCCGCCGGCGCCGAATGGAAGCCGGACGACAAGACGCGGATCGGTCTGACCGGTTTCTATACCGATCGCCGCCTGCCCAAAACGATGCAATATCTCTCGATCGTCGGGAACAACGACGCCAGCGTGCTGACCCCGCGCTCGACACCGGTACAGTTGAAGGACGGCCGCTACGTCGTCACCGATTTCGACTTCGCCAACCCTGACGCGCGCGCCTCGACCCGGCGGCTCGGCATCCGCCAGCGCGCCTGGGGCCTCAACGGCAAGGCGGAATGGAGCGACGACGTCTGGCGGCTCAGCACGGTGCTGACCGCATCGAAGGCGGACAACCAGTCGGAAGAGACGTCGATCGATTTCGACCGGCTCCAGACCGCGGCCGGCAACGGCGCCAGCGGTTCGCTGCGCACCGGCGCCGGCAACGTCGACGATCTCGCCTATACGCTGTCGCCCGATCCGCTCATCACCAGCGCGGTGCCGGCCTGGGTGTGGGGCGGCGTCGGCGATCCGACCCAGTTCTACAATTCGGCGACCGCCTCGGCGCGCACCAACCGGCTGCAGCTGACCGGCACCCAAAGCTATGCCAGGAACGACCTGCTCGCCTATCAATGGGATGCGGAACGCAGCTTCGCCAACAGCGTCCTGACCGGCATCCAGGCCGGCTTCCGGTTCGAACACAACAAGTTCCGCTCGGAGGGCTATCGCACCCAGGCGTTCGGCATCCAGACGCAGAACATCGACGGCAGCTTCCTCGAAACCTCGCCGACGGTCGACGATTTCTTCGGTGGCAAGGCGGGCAGCTACAGCCGCAACTGGCAGGTCACGCGCTACGATTATGCGATCGCCAAGCTGTTGCCGGTGACGCTCTATCCGGGCGGCGGGTTGTCGCCGGCGGGGTTCAACATCCGCTACAACGACAACAATTACGCACTCTACAATTTCACCAACCAGACCGATCTCGCCATCGGCTATGCGCAGGTCAAATACGAGCTACAGCTGGGCGGAGTGCGCATCCGCGGCAATGGCGGCCTGCGCTACGAACAGGCGCACAACCGCATCGACGCGCTCGACCGCATCTCGCTGACCGGGACGATCGGCTCGCCCGCGGACTTCCGCACCAACACCTACACCAACACCTATGGCAAGCTGCTGCCGTCGTTCATCCTCGTCGCCGACCTGACCGACAAATTGCTGCTGCGCGGCGCGGCGTATCGCACCTATGTCCGTCCGCAGCCGCGCCAGTTCACCCCGTCGACGATCGTCGGCAATCCGACCAACGGCGTCTATGCGGTGACGCTCGGCAATCCGGGGCTGAAGCCGTATGATTCGACCTCGCTCGACGTGTCGCTGGAATGGTACAACCGGCCGAGCGGCATCGTCTCGCTGGCGGGCTTCCAGAAGCGGATCACCGGGCTGATCGCGCAGGTGACCGATCCGACCCGGCTGTGCCCCGCGGACGCGTCCGAGCTGGGACTGGGGACGCTGCGCGTCAACGGCGACCGGTGCGAGAGCAGCCTGATCTACACCGGCGGCGCGGTGCCGACGCCGTTCCTCGTCGCCGCCAGCGGCTTCGTCAACCAGACCAGCCCGATCACCGTGCGCGGCCTCGAATTCAACGTCCAGCAGACGCTCGATTTCCTGCCCGGCGCGCTGCGGCATCTCGGCGGCGGCTTCAACTACGCCTTCACCGACATCAGCGGCCGGACCGCGACCGGCGCGCAGGCGACGCTGCCCGGCGTGTCGCGGCACAATGCCAATGCCATCGGCTATTACGAAACCGACGGCTATGGCGTGCGGCTGGTCTACAACATCCGCAGCAAATACGACCTCGCCTCCGCCGGCACGTTCACCGGCGCGGCGCGGCAGGTGCGCCAGCGCGGGCAGCTCGACCTGTCGGCATCGTACAACGTCAACGACGCCATCTCGCTCTCGTTCGACGCCTACAATCTGACCAATGCGATCCGCGTCGAATATGAGAATGATCCGCGCCTGATCCGCCGTGCCGATTATGACGGCCGCACCTTCACGATCACCGCGCGCGCGACGTTCTGAGGCTTGCTTCCCCCAACTGCGGCGCCCCCATCCCGGGGCGCCGTTTTCGTTCGCCTCAGCGCGCCGCGCCGTAGCGCGGCCGCGCGCGGTCGAGCACCAGCTCGATCCGGTCGAGCATGACGCCGGGGTCGAGCGCCGCGATCGACAGCCGGTGCGTCCCCGCCGCCAGCATCGGCAGCGCCACGGTCGCGACGCTGGTGTTGGTCAGCACGTTCCGCCGCCAGGTGTCGCTGCGGCCATGCGTGGCGAGGTCGAGCGTCACCGGCGCCGCGCCGTCGATGCTGACGGCGACGCGCAGGCCGCGCGACGGATCGACCGGATGCGTCGGCAGCGCCACCACCCGCAGTTCGGCATCGGACGCCGTCACCGTCGCGAAGCGATAGGTCGCGGGACGCGACGCGGCATCGACGGGCAGGCGCAGCGGCGCGCGCAGGCTCGCACCCAGGCTGCCGAGCCCGGCGATCCGCTCCCATGCGCCGGTCGTCCCCGCCGCCGCGGGGATGGTGACGCGGCGCTCCTGCTCGACGATATCGCCCTCGCCGACGCGCGGCAGCAGCGCCACCGGCAGCGTCAGCCGCTGCGTGCCGCAGCCCAGCCGGATCGGCCCGCCCTGCCCCGTGCCGTCGTAGCGCAGCGTCAGCCGCACCTCGTAATCGCCGCGCGCGGTCAGCGTGCCGGCGGTGGCCGACAGCGACAGGCCGGACGGCGGCGCCTCGGCGCGCCACGCCAGATCGACTGGCTGCCGCGAGAACAGCGTGACCTGCCGCGCGCCAGGGATGCCGCGGGTGAAGGCGGCGACATTGCCGTCGCCCATCCATGCGCCCCAATGCGTCAGCACGCAGCCCGTCTGCGTCGCGGGGATCGTCCAGTGCGGCCACGCCGGTTCCTGGAACACCGGCAGCTGGCGCGGCGCCATGTCCATGATCCCACGCCATTTCCCGCCGGCGAGCGCATTATAGGCCGCGGTGTCGGCGACCAGCCCGGCATGCGCGCGCCGCGCCCGCTCGACATAGGCGTTGGTCCCGGCGCGATACTGGCGCGCGTAGAGCGCGGCGAGGTCGAGCGACAGGATGCGATCGTTCAGCCCAGCGGCACCGCGGACGGGATAAAGCACGAGTTCGAAAAACGCGTCGCGCCGGTCGGCGGGCATCCGCGCCGCCACCGCCTCCGCCCGTGCGGCGAGCGCGCGATAGGCGGCGAGCCGGTCCTGCGCCTCGCCGCCGTCGGCGGTGACATAGCCGGTGGGGCGGTTCGGCGTCACCCATTCGGTCTCGCCGAAGCCCATGAACTCGGGCTTCCGCTCCCATGCCAGGTCGTAGAAGCGCATCATGATCGCGGCGATCTCGGCTGCGTCCGCGGTCCCGAACTGCTCCGCCATGAACCGCGTCAGATGCGCCTCCGGCCGCTCGGTGAACAGCCGGTCGTCGAAGGCGAGGTCGAGGAAATATTGGCTCAGATATTCGATCGCCTTGATGTCGCCGACGTTGACGATCCACATCCGCCGGGCGTCGGTGTCCCAGGCGCGGCCCATCTGTTCGCGGATCAGCGCGGGATGCGTGGTGCCGAGCCACAGATAATCGTGCGGCCGCCCCCAATAGGACAGATGGTAATAGACCCCCGCCCCGCCCGGCCGCTTCCGCTCCGCCGCATTGCTCAGCCGCCGCAGCCAGCCGTAATTGTCGTCGGTCCACATCAGGGTGACGTCCTGCGGCACCGTCAGCCCCGCGTCATAGGCCTCCTGCAATTCGTGATAGGCGACGAACACCTGCGGGATGTCGGCGATCGGCCGCCCGAGCGTGGTCGAGAGCAGCGACTGCTGCACGCCGAACACCTTTTCGAGGACCGCCTGCCGCTCGGCATTGGTCTCCGCCCCCTGCATCGGGCCGTCATGGATGCCGCGCAGGCCGAGCGTGTAGATATCCTCCTGCGCGCGCGTCGCCGCCACCCGCTCGCGCCAATAATCCGCGATCGCATCGGGGCGGCGGGTGAAATCGAACCCGCCACGCAAACCCTCGTCCCATTCGCGCAGATTGTTGCGCATCATCGGTTCGGCATGGCTGGTGCCGATGACGATGCCATAGGCGTCCGCCAGCGGGGCATTGCCGGGATCGCCGTAGAAGGGCGTCGAGATGCTGTGCATCGCCGGCCACAGCGTATTGGCCTTCAGCCGCCACATCAGCTCGTAGACGCGGGCATAGGTGCGCGGCCCGATATTGCCCTTGGCGGGATCGTAGGTGCGCGCCGCCCAGGGTTGCAGCCCCCAATCCTCGTCGTTGAGGAAGATCCCGCGATAGCGGACCGACGGCGTGCGCGAGACGACCGGCGCGTCGTCGATCGTCACCCGGGCGCGGCGCCGCGGGGTGACGTCCGCCCACCAGCTCCACGGCGACACGCCGATCGCCCGCGACAGGTCGGTCACGCCATAGATCGCGCCGCGCCGGTCGGACCCGGCGATCAGCAGGATCGTCCGCCCCCCGCTGCGGATCGTCCGCCGGACGTAGCGCTCCCAGCCGCCCTGCAGCATTGTGAGGTCGATGCGATGCGCCCGCGCCAGCGCCGCGATCGCCGGATCGTCATGACGGCCGATCACGATACAGGTGTCGCGGCACGCCGCATCGCTGGCGGCGACCGCCGGCCGGGTCGCGCCGACCGACACCAGATCGTCCGCCAGCATCGCCGCGACGATCGGCCCCGTCTCCCCCAGGCCATATTGGACGATCGTCGTCCGCTGCAGCGACACGGGCGCCGCCACGGCGGTGCCGCCGCTCGCCGCACCGACCAGCAACAGGGGGATCAGGCGCCGGGTCATCATCATCTCCGTCACAATTGGATATGCCAGTCTGCGCCGGCATGCAGGCTCTGGTCATGCCACTCGCTTGGCGTTACGTCGAGTGGGCGCACGATCGGACGGACAGGTCGGCGGCAGACAGGAGAGGCCGATGACCGCCACCCCCCGCTTCGCCCGCCCGGCGCTGGCCACGCTCGCGTGGCTGCTCGCGACCGCCGCGACCCCGCCGGCGCCGCCTCCCGATCTCTATCGCTACGTCGATCCGCGCATCGGCACCGGCAACGACGACCAGGGCGATACCGTGCCGGGACCCACCCGCCCGGCGGGGTCGATCCACCCGAGCCCGCAGACGCTGGTCGGCAGCAACGCCGGCTATGACAAGGACGCGCCGATCAGCGGCTTCGCGCAGCTGCACACGCAGGGGTCGGGCGGGCGCACCACCTATGGCACCTTCCTCGTCTCGCCGCAGACCGGCGATCCCGTCTTCGCCGAGGCGCAGCACCTCTCGCCGAAGGCGGACGAGCGACTGGCGGCGGATGCCTATGCCGTCACCCTCGCCCGCTACGGCATCCGGGCGGAGGTGACGCCGGCGCCGTTCGCCGCGCTCTATCGCTTCACCTATCCGGCGGGTGCGCCGGCGACGATGGTGTTCGACGTCACCCGCAAGATCCGCGGCGAGCTGGCCAGCGCCGGTGCGGACATCGCGCTCGATCCCGCCACCGGCCGGATCACCGCCCGCGTCCGCGCCAGAAGCTACTGGAACCCGGCGGAGGTCGACATCTGGTTCGTCGCGCAGCTGGACCGCAAGCCGACCCGCTGGGGCGTGCACGTCGGCGGCCAGGACCGGCCCGGCGCGGCCCGCGCCACCGCCCCCGCCGACACCCAGCTCGCCGGCTGGTGGCAGTTCGATGCGACGCCGGACCGGCCGGTGATGATGAAGGTCGCAGTGTCCTTCACCAGCGCGGAGCGCGCCGCCGAACTGCTGGCGGAGGACATTCCCGGCTGGGACTTCGACGCGGTCCGCCGCGACACGCAGGCGGCGTGGAACCGCGAACTGGCGCGTGCGACGATCGACGGCGTCGGGGCGGCGGACAAGCGCCGCTTCTACACCGCGCTGTTCCACACCGCCGTCCAGCCGCGCGACCGCACCCGCGACCAGCCGTCCGCCGAACGCGACACCCCGCACTGGGACGATTATTACACCCTGTGGGATACCTATCACACCGGCTTCCCGCTGATGACGCTGATCCGCCCCGACGCCTATCGCGGCAATGTCGCCTCGATCGTGCGGACGTTCGAACATTATGGCGCGGCGCACACCGCCTTCATCGCCGGGCGCAACTATCATGTCGGCCAGGGCGGCGACGAGGTCGACAACGTCCTTGGCGAAGGGCTGATCCGCGGCGTCACCGGTATCGACTGGCCCCGCGCGGCGGCGGTGTCGCTGCACAATGCCATCGAGGAACGGCGCCCGCGCTATCTGGTGCAGGGCTGGTTCGCGGTCGGCGACCGCAGCCCGGAGCCCGACAACCAGCGCGGCAAATCGGGATCGTCGACGCCGGCCTTCGCGCTCAACGACTTCTATGCGGCCCGCCTCGCCGCCGCCGCGGGCAAGACGGACGATGCCGCGATGCTGCTGCGCCGATCGGGGAACTGGCGCAACGTGTGGAACCCGGCGGCGACGAGCGACGGCTTCACCGGATTCGTCATGCCGCGCTATCCCGACGGCCGCTTCCAGCCGCTCGATCCGAAGCTGGGCTGGGACGGCAAGACCTACGACAATGTCGGTTTCTACGAGGGGACGGCCTGGGTCTATTCCTATGCGATGCTCCACGACATCCCCGGCATGATCGCGGCGATGGGCGGGCGCGACCGGTTCGTCGCGCGCCTGCGCCACGCATTGGATGCGAACCTGATCGACATCACCAACGAGCCGAGCTTCGCCACCCCATGGCTGTTCAGCGACGTCGGCCGCCCCGATCTGGCGAGCTATTGGGCCGACCGCATCTTCCGTCGCTTCACGCCGGACGCCTATCCGGGCGACGAGGACAATGGCGCGATGAGCTCGCATTATGTCTTCAACCGGCTCGGGTTGTTCCCCAGGCTGACCACCGACCTCTATTATCTCCACGCGCCGCACCAGCCGCGCGGGGTCATCACCACCGAAGGGGGCCGGCGCTTCGCGATCGTCGCCCGCAACTGGAAACCGGGGCGCATCTACATCGCCGCGGCGACGCTCAACGGCCGGCCGCTGACCGTCCCGTTCCTGCGCCAGGCCGATATCGTCGCCGGGGGCGAATTGCGGCTGACGCTATCGGACCGGCCGACCCGATGGGCGCAGGGCGCGCGCTAGAGCGGGATGACATCGAACCGATCCGTCATTGCGAGCGCAGCGAAGCAATCCAGGGCGTCCTGGTACGGCTCTGGATTGCTTCGCTGCGCTCGCAATGACGAACATGCGGATCAATCCGATGCCATCCGGTTCTGGGATCGGCGCCCCATCGAGACGGCCCATCGAATCAGTTGCCTTGGTCAACTATCCGGGTGATGCTGCGCCGATGGACAGCGCCATCGAATCCGTGCGGGCCTTCAACCGTTTCTTCACCCGCCACGTCGGCGCGATCGACGCGCGCTTCCTCGATACCGACGTCAACCTGCCCGAGGCGCGGTTGCTGTTCGAGATCGCGCGGCGCGAGCCGGTGTCGGCGATTGTGCTGGGCACCGAACTTGGGCTCGATCGCGGCTATCTCAGCCGGATGATCGCGCGGTTCGAGAAGCGCGGCTGGATCGGGCGCGACCGCCTCGCCGCCGATGCGCGCACCCGCCCGATCCGGCTGACGGGCGAAGGCCGGGCGGCGTTCGACCAGATCGACCGGCGTCAGCGGGACGCCGTCGCGCATGACCTCGCCACGCTGAGCGGGCCCGAACAGGACGACCTCGTCCAGTCGCTGACCAAAGCGCGTCTGCTGCTCGATCCCGATGCGCCCGTCGATTACGTGATCCGCCCGGCACGGGTCGGAGAGGTCAGCCAGGTCGCGGCGCGCCAGTCGATCCTCTATGCCGCCAGCCACGGCTGGGGCCGCGCGCTCGAAACGCTGGAGGCGGAGACGACCGCCGCATTCCTGCGCGACCTGAAACCGGATCGCGAAGGGTGCTGGATCGCCGACCTTGGCGGCGTCATGGCGGGCGCGGTCTTCCTCACCGACGAGGGCGCGGGAGCGGCCCGCCTCCGCCTGCTGCACGTCGAGCCCTTCGCCCGCCGGCGCGGCATCGGCGATGCGCTGGTCCGGACCTGCATCGGCTTCGCGACCGGGACGGGATACGACCGGATCACCCTGTGGACGCATACGGTGCTGGACGCCGCCCGCCGCATCTATGCACGCAACGGCTTCACCTGCGTCGCCACCGCGTGGCATGATACGTTCGGCGATCCGCTACAGGGCGAGACATGGCAAGTGACGCTACCGCCACCCACCGGCACCGGCTGATGTTACGGCTTCGGCGTCGCCATTCGTCTGGGTCGGCAATGACGGACGACGCCGCGATCAAACACTGGTTCACGCAGGAGGTGCTGCCGCTCGAGCGCGACCTCGTGCGGTTCATCGCGCGCCATTGCCGCGACGGCGCGGATATCCCCGACGTCCGGCAGGAGGTGTACGAACGCATGCTCGCCGGATCGCCGGCCGATGGCCTGCGCTCGACCCGCAGCTACGTCTTCACCGTCGCCCGCCACGTGCTGATCGACCGGGCGCGGCGCGCCAAGATCGTCTCGTTCGAACAGATCGCCGATATCGACACCGTCGACGCGCAGGTCGACGTGCTCGCCGAGGAGCGTCACATGACGGCGCGCGACGAATTGCGCCGCGCGATGCTCGGCCTCGAACAATTGCCGCCGCGCTGCCGCGAGGTCGTGCGCCTGCGCAAGGTCGAGGGGCTGAGCATCCGCGAAACCGCCGACCGCATGCAGGTCAGCCACCATACGATCGAGCGGCAGCTGACGCTGGGCCTGCGCGCGCTCGCGAACTTCATGCTCGGCGGCGACGCCCGGATCAGCCGCCCGCCGGCGCGGGTCGCCGCGCTGGTCCGGAAGGCCGATCGATGAGCGCCGCCCGCGAGATCGAACAGCAGGCCGCGCACTGGCTGGTCGCGCGCGAACAGCCCGGCTGGTCCGCCGAGCGCGCGCAGGCGCTCCAGACCTGGCTCGACGACAGCGTCGCGCACAAGGCGACGTTCTGGCGGCTGGAGGCCGGCTGGCGTGCCGCCGACCGTCTCGCCGCGACGCGCGGCGCCCCGGCGGCGGAACGGCGATCGTGGCTGCCGGCACCGGTCTGGGCGATCGCCGCGGCGCTGGTCCTCGTCTGCATGGCGGCGCTCGCGCTGTGGCAGTTCCGTCCGGACGGGGACGCGCCGACGATCCGCATCGCGACCACGATCGGCATGCGGCGACAGGTCGCGCTCGCCGACGGCAGCGCGGTCACCGTCAACACCGCCAGCACGCTCCGCGCCGCCTTCGCCGGGGGGCAGCGCCGCGTCTGGCTCGATCGCGGCGAGGCCTATTTCGAGGTCGCGCATGACCGGCGCCACCCGTTCGTCGTCTTCGCCGGCGGGCGGAAAGTCACCGTGCTCGGCACCCGATTCTCGGTCCGCCGCGACGGCGGCACGGTCACCGTCGCGGTCGCCGAAGGGCGCGTGCGGGTCGAGGATTCCGACCCCGCGGCGCCCGAACGCGCCGCGATCATCACCGCCGGCGACGTCGCGATCGCGCGCGGGCGGTCGATGCTGCTCGCCGACCGGTCGGAACAGCGGGTGCAGGATGCGCTCGCCTGGCGCCGCGGCATGCTGACCTTCGACCAGGTGACGCTCGAACAGGCGGCGGCCGAATTCAATCGCTACAACCGCCGCCAGATCCGGTTCGGCGACGCGCAGGCCGCGCGGCTGCGCATCGGCGGCTCGTTCGAAGCAACCAACCTGAATGCCTTCACCCGCCTCCTCCACGACGCCTTCGGCCTCACCGTCACCAGCGATCCGGACGGCGTCACGATAAAATCCTGACGGTGCGTTACGGCTTTCGTCAAGCCGTTCGTCTGATCCCGTGGCGGCACGAAGAGGCCGGCGGGACATAACAAAGGGGGGGGGGATATGCGTCAGTCACATGCGCTCGCGATTCTGATGGCGACCAGCGCGATCGTCGGGGCGGTGCCGGCCGCGGCACAGGCCGAAACGCGCAGCACGCTGCGCACCTACGCCATCGATGCCGGCAGCATGAAGGCGGCGCTCGACGCCTGGGCGCGCCAGTCGAAACAGCAGATCCTCTATCGCTCCGACGAGGTCCGCACGCTGCGGTCGCCGGGGGTGCGCGGGCGGCTCGCCGATACCGATGCGCTGGATCGCATCCTGTCGGGATCGGGGCTGCGCATGCATCGCGACGCCTCGGGCGCGATCGCCGTCACCCGCCCCGTCGCCTTCGCCAGCACCGGCGTGCAGGACGTGGCCGTCGCGCCGTCGACGCCCGAACGGGAGCCCGCCGCCGAACAGAATGCCAGCGGCATTGAGGATATCGTCGTCACCGCCCGCCGTACGGAGGAGCGGGCGCAGCAGGTCCCCGTGTCGCTGACGGCGTTCACGCAGAATACGATCCGTGAAAAGGGCATCAACACCGCCACCGACCTGCAGAATTTCACGCCATCGCTGACCGTGCTCGGCAATGTCGCGCGTAATCAGGAAACCTATACCATTCGCGGCATGGGCGGCGGTGGCGGCGCCGGCACCGGCAGCGGCCCGGGCGTCGTCGGCTATTTCGCCGAGGTGCCCTCCTCGGCGAGCGGCCCCGGCAGCTTCTACGACCTCGCCTCGCTTCAGGTGCTCAAGGGCCCGCAGGGCACGCTGTTCGGCCGCAACACCACCGGCGGCGCGGTGCTGCTCGAACCCGCGCGGCCGAAGATGAACACGGTCGAAGGCTATGTCGAGGGCACGCTGGGCAATCTGCGCCGCCGTAGTGCGCAGGCCGCGCTGAACATCCCGATCGTCGAGGACATGCTCGCGGTGCGCGTCGCCGGCCAGTTCGACAAGCGCGACGGCTACGTCCGCGACGTGCTGACCGGCCGCGACTATCTGAACCGCGACAATTATTCGCTGCGCCTCGGCGTGCAGTTCAACCCGACCGATACGATCAACAGCTACACCGCGGTCAATTACATTCATGTCGACGAACATGGCGGCGGCAGCATCCTGCTCGCGGTCCGCCCGGGCAGCCCCTATGCCGCGCTGCTCCAGCCCTATCTGGCGCAGCAGCAGGCGCGCGGGCCCCGCCTCACCTCGACGGGCGTGAACACGTTCGAAAAGGCCCGCAACCTGCTCGTGCTCAACAACACGACGTGGAATCCGGTCCCCGAACTGACGATCAAGAACGTCTTCAGCTACGGCCGCAGCCGCTCGACCAGCGCCACCGACCGCGATTCGACGCCGCTGCCGATCGCCGACCTGCTCGGGGCGTTTCCCGGCAAGTACAACAACAACCTGCGCACGATCACCGAGGAACTGCAGGCGCGCTACGACAACGGCCGCTTCGCGCTGCAGGGCGGCGGCTTCTACCTCGACGAGAAGAGCCCCTCGCCGCTCACCTTCCTCACCGTCAATCCGTTGCAGGCAGGCGGCATCCTCGGCGGCGGGCCGATCATCCTGCCGGGCGTCGTGCAGACCCTGCTCGGCGTCAACGGCCCGCTGCTCCCCGCCCTTAACATCCAGCCCGACGCCTCCGTCCGCGGCCGCAGCAAGGCGCTCTACGCGCAGGCGCAGTACAGAATCGTGCCGACGCTGACTGCGACCGCGGGGTTCCGCTGGACGTGGGACAGCTTCGGTGGCGACATCCAGAGCTATCAGGACGCGCAGAGCTTTCAGGTGTTCAACCGCCTCGCCGCGCTCGGCATCGTCTCGCCGGCACAGGCGGCGCAGGTGATCGGCCTCAACGCCGATCTGTGCGTCTACGACGCCTTCCTCGCGGTTGCGGCGGGCGGCTTCCCAACGCTCAAATATCCCAATTGCACCTCGCCGACGTTCAGCGGCAAGAGCGACGGGCCGACGTGGCAATTGGGCCTCGATTGGCAGGCCGATCCGCAGACCCTGGTCTATGCGGTGTCGCGCCGCGGCTATAAATCGGGCGCGAACAACCCGATCGTCACGCTGTTCCTCGGCAGCGACTATCCGCTCGCGCCGGTCAAGCCGGAGCGGGTGACCGATGCCGAAGTCGGGCTGAAGCGCGACTGGACGATCGGCGGGGTGCAGGCACGCACCAACATCTCCGCCTTCTACACCTGGTTCAACGACGTGCAGGTGATCCAGCGCGCCGCGATCGCGGGAGCGGACATCCTCGCCAATGCCAAGAAGGCACGCGTCGTCGGCCTCGAATTCGAAGGGCTCGTCATCCCGTTCAAGCCGCTGACGATCAGCGGCACCTATTCGTACAACGACGCCAAGTTCCTCGATTACATCACCATCCCGATCCCGGCGATCCCGTCCGCGCTGACCGCGGCGCAGCCGTCGCGCGACCTGTCGAGCACGCCCTTCACCTTCGTCGCCCGGCACAAGTTCAGCCTCGACGGGCGCCTCGCGCTGCCGATCCCGGCGGCGGAGGGCGATATGGCGATCCGGGCAACCTGGTCGTGGCAGTCGCGCCAGCGCGTCGCGCCGGATGCGCAGCCGTTCGACACGATCGATCCCTACGGCCTGCTCAACCTGCGGCTCGAATGGAACCAGATGCGCGGGGCGCCGCTCGATCTCGCGATCTACGGCACCAACGTCCTGAACAAGGCGTACCGGATCACCGCCAACACCGGTTACAACAATTCCGGCTTCAGCAATTCGATCTACGGCGAACCGGCGCAATATGGCCTGTCGCTGCGGTATCGCTTCTGATGCGCCGGCCGCTGTCCGCCGCGCTCGTCGCGCTGCTGCTCGCCTCCTGCAGTGCGGGCTCCGAACGGCGCGCGATCACGCCCGACCAGCAGCAGCTGGTCGACCGCATGGGCCGCGCCGGCGCCGGCGCGATCGCCGCCAACGGCCGTGCCGATGGCGGGATGAGCGTCGCCGGGACGCTCGCCGGCCGCCCGTTCGGCATCGCCGTCCCCGCCCGCTGGAACGGGCAGGCGGTGCTGTTCGCCAACGGCTATTCAATCCCCGGCAGCCCGGTGTCGGTGCCCGCCGATCCGGTCGAGAAGGACCCGTCCGGCGGCTTCCTCACCGCTGCCTACAGACAGGGGTTCGCGGTCGGCCAGAGCGCCTTCGACAAGCCGGCGATGGCGGTGAAGAGCGGCGTCGCCAACACTTTGCGCCTGCGCGGCTGGTTCGAACGGCTCGGCACGACGCGCTTCTATCTCGGCGGCGCATCGATGGGCGGCAACATCGTCATGGCGCTGATCGAGCAGCACCCCGGCGCCTTCGCCGGGGCGATGAGCGCCTGCGGGGTCACCGGCGACTGGGACAGCGAGGTCGGCAGCCTCGTCGACCTGCGCGCCGTCTACAACTATTACGCACGCGGCACCGAATACGAACTGCCCGGCAATCACGATATCGCCGCCAACGGCGTCTCCCCCACCCCGCCGACCGGCTTCGGCTTCGCCCGCAATCCCTGGCTGTTCTGGCAGCTGAAGAAGATGAGCGGGACGATGGCCGATCTGTTCAAGGCCGCGCGCGCCGCCCCGTCCGGTCCGGAGGCGCGGATGGTCGCGCGGATCGCATCGGTGGCGAAGACGGATGCCGATCCCGCCAGCTTCATCTTTCCGATCATGACCGCGATGGTCAGCATGGAGGATATGCGTGCCAGCTTCGGCGGTGTTGTCTACGGCAACGTCGGCAAGGTCTATGACAGCCCGCTGCTCAACTCGCGCGAAAAGGCCGCTCTCAACGCCGGCATCCAGCGCATCGCCTCCGACGCCCCGGCGCGCGCCTTCGCGGTGCGATGGCACCGGTCGACCGGGCGCTTCACCACCCCGCTGGTCGCGGTCCACAACCGCCACGACGGCCTCGTCTTCGCGCAGCAGGCGCTGCTGCTGCGGCAACGGGTCAAGGCCGCCGGCAACCAGGCCCACCTGTTCCAGCTATGGGCGCCGTCGCTGCAAAAGGACATTCCCGGCACCGGCCTCACGGGCTGGGCGCATTGCGGCTTCAACCCGCGGCAGGCGGCAATGCTGTGGAACACGCTGCACGACTGGGTCGAGAGCGGCCACAAACCCGCACCGGGAGTCTATTGATGATCGATCGGCGACAGGCGCTGGCGCTCGGCGCGGCAACGATGGCGGCTCCGGCCCTCGCCCTACCCCCGCGCGACGCATTCCTGTGGGGCGCGGCGACCGCGGGGCATCAGGTCGAGGGCAACAACGTCAACGCGGACATCTGGCTGCTCGAACAGATGAAGCCGACGCTGTTCGCCGAACCCTCGGGCGACGCCTGCGACAGCCTCCATCGCTGGGATCAGGACGTCGCCATCGTCAAGGCGCTGGGGCTCAACGCCTATCGCTGCTCGGTCGAATGGAGCCGGATCGAGCCCGCCGAGGGCCAGTTCAGCCAGGCATGGCTCGATCATTACGCCCGCATCGTCGATCGCTGCCGCGCGTCGGGCCTCGCGCCCGTCGTGACGTTCAATCATTTCACCACGCCCCGCTGGTTCGCCGCGCGCGGCGGCTGGGAGGCGGGCGACGCCCCCACGCTGTTCGCGCGCTATTGCGACCGGGTCGCCCGCGCGCTCGCCCGCGGGATCAGCCACGCGCTGACCTTCAACGAACCCAATCTGTCGATCAGCGGCCCCTGGTCGCGGTTCCAGCCCGACGCCCGGGCCAAGGCGGCGACGCAGGCGATGATCGCCGCCGCGGCGAAGGCGTCGGGTTCGGACCGCTTTTCCCTGCTCAACGGCGGCGATCCGACGCCGATGATCCCCGGCCTGCTGCGCGCGCACCGGCTGGGGCGCGAGGCGATCAAGGCGGTGCGCGGCGACCTGCCCGTCGGCCTCAGCCTCGCCATCTCCGACGACGTCAGCGTCGACGGCGACGCCATGCTCGCCGCCAAGCGCCGCGCCTATTACGAACCCTTTTTCGAGGCCGGGCGCGACGACGATTTCGTCGGGGTGCAGACCTACGAACGCACCTACCTCGGCCCGAACGGTCCGGTCGACACGCCCGCCGCCACCCCGCGCCGCGCCGACGGCAAGCCCTACGAACCTGCAGCGATCGGCGGATCGATCCGCTACGCGCATCGCGCCACCGCCAAGCCGGTGCTCGTCACCGAAAACGGCATCGACGCCACTGACGATCGCGAACGCGCCCGCTTCATCCCCGCCGCGATCGCCGCGGTCGAGGCCGCGCGCCGCGACGGCGTGCCGGTGCTCGGCTATATCCACTGGTCGCTGCTCGACAATTTCGAATGGCTCAGCGGCTACAAGCCCCGCTACGGCCTCGTCGCGGTCGATCGCACCACCTTCACCCGCACCGTCAAACCCAGCGCGCACGTCCTCGGCCGCATCGCGCAGGCCGGCGGCACGCAAGGAAAACCGTCATGATCCGCCGGCTGCTGCCCATCGCCCTGCTTGCCACCCCCGCCGTGTCGCAAGGGCCGGTCAAGCAGGTGCCGGCATTCCGCCTGCCGCCGTCCAGCCAGCTCAGCCCCGCCGCCCGACAGGTGCTGACGCGCATGGACGCCGCGACCGCACCCGCCACGATCGCCGGCGACGTCGCGAAGCAGCGCGCCTTCTACGGCGCCTGGAACGACGACCGCCTCGCCGAGATGCGCCGCCGGTTCCGCACCAATGTGCGCCACGCCACGATCGGCGGCGTCGGCGTCGACGACGTCGTGCCGCAAGCCGGCGTCGCGCCTGCCAACGCCGCCCGCGTCCTCATCAACGTCCATGGCGGCGCGTTCATGTGGGGCAGCGGCAGCGGCGCACTGGTCGAGGCGATCCCGATCGCCGCGACGATGCGCATCCGTGTCGTGACGGTCGATTACCGCCTCGCCCCCGAACACCGCTACCCGGCGGCATCCGAAGACGTCACCGCCGTCTATCGGGAATTGCTCAAACGCTACCGGCCCGAGAATATCGGCATCTACGGCTGTTCGGCGGGCGGCGTCATCACCGCGCAGGCGACCGCGTGGATCGCCGGACAGGGCCTGCCGCGCCCCGGCGCGCTCGGCACCTTCTGCGGCACCGGCGCGGCCTATAGCGGCGACAGCCCCTATCTCGCCCCTGCGCTTGCCGGCAACGCCCCGCCCGCGATCCCGGCCCTGCCCGCGACGCTGCCGGTCAGCTATATGGAGGGCGTGGCGGCGGACGATCCGCTCGCCTATCCGCTGACGTCCCCGGCGCAGATCAGGGCGATGCCCCCCACCCTGCTGCTCGCGGGCGGGCGCGACTTTGCGGTCAGCGCGCTCACGCTCGCGCACCGCCGCCTCACCGTGGCGGGCGTGCACAGCGAGCTCCAGCTGTTCGACGGCCTCCCCCACGCCTTCTTCATGTGGCCCGACATGCCCGAATCCGACGAGGCGTTCGGCATCATCGCCCGCTTCTTCGACGCGCAGCTCGGCCGTCGCCCCCGCTGATCCTCGTCAGGAGACCTTCGCATGCCGCTTCGCCTCGCCACCCTTCCGCTCGCGCTGCTCCTCGCCATGCCGGGCGCGGCCCAGACTCCGCCCGCATCCACGACGCTCACCGCAGCGCAATCCGCCCTCGTCGCAAAGGCCCGCGCGAACGGCGCGACCGACGTTGTCGCCCACCCCGCGCCCGCCGGTGGCATCACCCTGGTCGGCAAACTGGAGGGCGACCAATTCGCCCTTGCCGTGCCCGCCGGATGGAAGGGCGACGGGCTGGTCTATGCGCACGGCTATTCGACCCCCGGCACCCCGGTCGCGGTATCCGAGGACCCGACCGCCCCCGGCACCGGCGGCGGCATGATGCGCTTCGCGTACGACGACGGTGTCGCGGTCGGCCACAGCGCCTATGACAAGGATGGCCTCGGCGTCGAGACGGGCACGATCAACACCAAGCGCCTGCGCGATTTCCTCGTCCGGCTCGGCGCCCGGCGCGTCTATGCCACCGGCGATTCGATGGGCGGCGGCATCGTCGTCACGTTGCTCGAAACCTGGCCCGGCGCCTTTGCCGGCGGATTGGCGCGGTGCGGTGTCGTCGGCAGCTGGAAGACGTTGCTCGGCCAGCTCTACGACATGCGCGCCGCCTATAACGTCCTCACCAAAGGGACGCCCTATGCGCTGCCCGGCGAACAGGATATCCGCCGCTCCGCGCTGTCGACGACGCCCCCGGCGGGCAGCGCGATGGACGCGAAGACCTATGGCTGGACGCAGCTGACCCGGATCGCGACCCCCGTGCTCGCGCTGTTCGACGCCGCGCGGAAAGACCCCGCCGGGCGCGAGGCGCGCATCCTCAAACAGGTCGCGGCGATCGGCGGCTTCGACGTCGATCCGGGTTCGATCGCCTTTCCGCTCGTCACCGTCGCTCTGGGTGCGGACGACATGGCGGCGACCGCCGGCGGCCTGCCCTATGGCAATGTCGGCAAGGTCTATGCCAGCGACACGCTGACCCCGGCGGAGGCCGCGGCGCTCAACCGCGATATCCAGCGCATCGCCGCCTCACCCGCGGCGCTCGCCTATATGACCCGCTGGCACGAAACGACGGGGCGGATCGCCGATCCGCTGGTGACGATGCACAACAGCATCGACAGCCTCGTCCCCTATGCGCAGGAGGCGATGCTGACCGCCGCCGTGCGCAAGGCGGGCACGACGCGGCTGCTCGCCGCATATCCGGTGCCGCCACTGCGCGCGCCGCTGCCGGTCGGCGGGATCGAGGCCTATACGCATTGCGGCTTCACGCCCACGCAGACAAAGGCCGCCTGGACCGCGCTGCACGGCTGGGTGAACACCGGCACACGGCCGGCCGCCGATGCGGTCAAGTGATTGCACGGGTGACGGGACAGCTCGACGCCGCCCGCAAAACCGGTCAATAATGGCCTGACGACGGCACGCAGAACGCCGCGGATTCGACAGGCGAATGAAGGGGAGGACGCAATGACCATGACCAGAGCGATGATGACCGGGTGCGCGATCGGCGCGCTCGTCCTGGCCGTGCCCGGCTGGGCGCAGACCGCACCGGCGTCGGCACCCGCCGCCGATGTCGCGCAACGTTCGCAGGCCGACACCGGCCTCGTCGACACGACCGAGCCGCAGGGCGAGGACATCATCGTCGTCGGCACCGCCGGCGGCGGCACCCGGCGGCAGGACGCCTCCTTCGCGGTGACGACGCTCAACAACGACGCGATCGAGCGCGCCGCGCCGAACAGCACCGCCGACCTGCTACGCGCCGTGCCGGGCGTCATGGCCGAAAGCTCGGGCGGGCAGAACGGCGCCAACATCTTCGTCCGCGGTTATCCCTCGGGCGGCGACGCGCAGTTCGTCACGTTCCAATATGGCGGCGTCCCGATCTTCCCGCCCCCCACTCTGTCCTTCCTCGAAAACTCGCAGCTCGTCCGGCTCGACGAGACGGTGCAGCGGGTCGAGGCGGTGCGCGGCGGCACGGGCTCGCTATTCTCGAACGGCCAGCCCGGCCTCACCGTCAACGTCGTGCCGCGCACCGGCGGCAAGGACTTCCACGGCCTCGCCAAATTCTCCTACACCGACTTCGACGAGGCACGCGGCGACGCCTGGATCTCGGGGCCGCTGGGCGAGAACACCGGCTTCATGGTCGGCGGTTTCTATGCGCAGGGCAACGGCATCCGCGATCCGCGCTACCGCGCCGAAAAGGGCGGGCAGATCACCGCCAACGTCAACCACGACTTCGATGGCCGCGGCTCGGTGGAAGTCTACGCCCGCTACCTCAACGATCGTGGCCAGTGGCTGCTGCCGATCCCGGTCGTGCAAAACGGCAAGGACATCAGCGCCTATCCCGGCTTCGATGCCGGCACCGGCACGCTGAACGGCCCGGAGACGCGGCGGACCACCAACCTGCAGGGCGTGACGCTCGACATGGCGGACGGCCGCGGTGCGAAGGTCATCAACACCGGCCTGTCGTTCGATTACGAGGTCGCCGATGGCTTCCGTCTGCGCGAACGCCTCAGCTACCTCGGCGGCGATGCCAACACGCGCGGCCTCGTCCCCGCCGAACCGCCCACCGCGGCCTCGGCGATGGCGGTGACTTTGGGCGGCGCCGGCGCGCGGCTGACCGGGCTTACCTATGTCAACGGCGGGCAGGCGCTGGCCAGTGGCGCGACCACGCAGGTGCTGCGCGCCGGCGTCTGGGACGTGCGCAAGAAGCTGACCTCGTTCGTCGCCGACACCGGCTTCGAATGGACCGCGGGATCGAACAAGCTGACCGGCGGCTTCTATTATGCCGATTACACCAGCCGCGACCGCTGGGCGCTGGGCAATCAGGTGCTGCTGACCGCCGAACCCAATGCGCGGCTGCTCAATCTCACGCTTGCCAATGCCGCAGGCACGACGCAGCAGGCGACGCTGCGCGGCTTCACCAGCGGCAACGGCTTCCTCGTCGATGCCTATTACAAGGGGTCGGACCTCGCCTTCTACGGCGTCGACGAACTGCAGATCACGCCCGAACTGCGCGTCGACGGCGGCGTCCGCTATCAGAAGCACAACCTCGACGGCCGGCTGCGCACGCCGGGCGGCACGATCAACCTCGATGGCAACCCCAACACGCTCTACGACAATGCCGTCAACGTGATCGGCGCGCCGCGCACCTTCCGCTATCGCGACGACGCCTGGTCGTGGACCGGCGGCGTCAACTACGACTTCAGCCGCGCCGTCGGCGTCTTCGCCCGCTACAGCCGCGGCAACAGCTTCCCGCAGTTCGACAATCTGCGCGAAGCCTCGGCGGCGAACATCGCCAACAAGACCGGACTCGCCCAGACGGCGGAGGTCGACACCTACGAAGGCGGGCTGAAGGTCTCGATGCAGTGGCTCAACCTCTATGCGACGGTGTTCCACAACACCTTCGACGGGCTGGCGACGACCGCGCTCATCAACAACGTGCCGGTCAGCTCGAACGGAGGCGCCAAGGCGACCGGCGTCGAGCTGGAGGGCGCGGTCCGGCCCTTCGCCGGCTTCAGCCTGTCGGCATCGGGGACCTATCTCGACGCCACCTATCGCGGCTTCTTCACCAACAACGGCGCGATCGACAACACCGGCAACCGGGTGCAGCGCCAGCCGAAATGGACGTGGCGCGTGACGCCGGCCTACGAACTGCCGATCGGCAGCATCCGGCCCTCGCTGTTCGCCACGCTGCAATATACCGGCGACCGCTTCTCCGATCCGGAGAACAACCAGCTGCTGCCGAGCTTCTACCAGCTCGACGCCGGCGTCTCGGTCGACGTCAGCGAGCGGCTGCGCCTGCAGGTCACCGGCAACAACCTGACCGACGAGATCGGGCTGACGGAGGGCAATCCGCGGATCATCGGCTCGCAGGGCGCCGGCCCGGTGCTGGCGCGCCCGATCCTCGGCCGCTCGTTCCGCTTCAGCGCCGCGGTCAGCTTCTGACGATGCGCCCCTCCGGACCGATACCGCCCCGCGTCGGTCCGGAGGCGCCTTTCACGTTGACGGGCATCGGGACGGGCCATGGATAGACGGTCGATGCTGAAGGCGACGGCCGCCGCCGCCGCCGCCGCGGTCGTCGCCACCCGCGCGGGCGCGCAGTCCGAACCGGGCAGGCGGCATCGCAACGTCCTGCTGCTGATCGCCGACGATCAGGGCCTCGATCTCGGCTGCTACGGCGTGCCGATCCGGACCCCGCGGCTCGACCGGCTGGCGCGCGAGGGCACGCGCTTCACGCAGGGCTTCGCCGCGGTATCATCGTGCAGCCCCAGCCGCGCCGTCATCGCCACCGGGCTCTACACCCATCAGAACGGCATGTACGGCCTCCAGCACGACGTCCACCACCAGTCGCTGCTCGACGGGATCGAGACGCTGCCGGCGATGCTGGCCCGTGCGGGCTATGCCACCGCGCTGGTCGGCAAGAAGCACGTCGGCCCCGACAGCGCCTTTCCCTATGAGGAGGAGCTGGTGCCCGAACGATCGGGCATCCGCGATGTCCGCGAACTGGCGATCGCGGCGGCCAGCTTCATCCGCTCGACCAACGATCGCCCGTTCTTCGTCACCATCGGCTACAGCGATCCGCATCGCGCGGCGGTGGATTACGGCAACGATCGCGCCTGGCCCGGCGTGACGCCCGTCCGCTACGATCCGCGGCGCGTGCCGCTGCCCTCGCACCTGCCCGACCTGCCCGCGGTGCGCCGCGACCTCGCCGATTATTACGAGTCGCTCAGCCGCCTCGACGCCGGGGTCGGCATGATCCTCGACGATCTCGCCGCCACCGGCCGCGCCGACGACACGCTGGTGATCTTCCTCAGCGACAACGGCCGCCCCTTTCCCGGCGCCAAGACCAACCTGTACGATCCCGGCCTCCACCTGCCGCTCATCGTGCACGCGCCCGGCAGGCCGGCCGCGGTCAACGACGCGATGGTCAGCTGGACCGACATCGCACCGACGATCCTCGACTGGACCGGCGTCGCCCCGCCCGCCTATCCGTTGTCGGGCCGCTCGCTGCTGCCGATCGTGGGAACGCGGGGCGACCCGGCGCGCGACGCGATCTTCGCCAGCCACGATTTCCACGAGATCAACCAATATTATCCGATGCGCGCGATCCGTACCCGCACGCACAGCTATATCCTCAACCTCGCCCACCCGCTCGACTATCCGGTCGCGGGCGACGTCGCCGGGTCCCCGTCATGGCGCGCCATCGCCGCCGACCCTGCGATGCGCCTCGGCCAGCGTACGCAGGCGGCCTATCTGAAACGCCCTGCCGAGGAATTGTACGACCTCGCCCGCGATCCCGGCGAACTGGTCAACCGCGCCGCCGATTCGGCGTACGCTTCGGTCAAAACGGCGCTGGCGGAACGCCTGCGCGCGATGCGCGCCGCGACCAGGGACCCGTGGCTCGCCGGCCAGACCGATCCCTATGCCCATGTCGGGGCGGGTCGCTGATCCACCGGCGGCCTGTTCCAATCTATCCGCGCCGCGAACCCGGCCGCGGCACGAGCCGGTCCAGCGCGTCGGCATTGTCGCGTCCCCAGCCGTAGAGCAGCTCGACCGGCTCGACGAAGCGGCGGCCCAATTCGGTCAGGCGATATTCGACCATCGGCGGCATGCTGCTCCGGACGTGCCGGCTGACGAGGCCGCTCGCCTCCAGGTCCCGTACGGTCTGGGTCAGCATCTTCTTCGAGATGCCGGGCAGGCTGCGCTGCAGCACGCCGGTGCGCGCGACGCCGTCGTGACGCGCGTGCAGGGTGTGCAGCACCATGCTGGTCCATTTGGTCGCGAACAGCTCCAGCACCCGGCGCGGCGCGCAATCCTCCCGCCATTCCTCGTCCGGCGTTCCGGCCTGCATATGGTTACCTCCTGGTGCCTGGGGACCCGAATGGTGCCGTCTAGAAGCCCGGGGCAGCGATGCCTAGGTCTATGGCCGATCAGGAGATTTCTATGACGAAGACGGCATTGGTGGTGGGCGCGAGCGGGATCGTCGGCAGCGCGACGGCGGATCTGCTCGTGCGCGAGGGCTGGACGGTCCATGGCCTCGCACGGCGGCCGACCGGTCAGGCCGGCGTCCAGCCCGTCGTCACCGACCTGCAGGATGCCGGCTCGACCGCGGCGGCGCTGCGCGACGTGAACCCCGATGCGGTGTTCATCGCCACCTGGCTGCGGCAGGACAGCGAGGCGGAGAACATCCGCGTCAACGCCGCGATGGTGCGCAACCTGCTCGCCGGCCTGCCCGCCGCCCCGGGCCAGCGCCACGTCGCGCTGGTCACCGGGCTCAAACATTATCTCGGGCCGTTCGAGGCCTATGGCCACGGCACGCTGCCGCAGACGCCGTTCCGCGAGGAACAGGGCCGCCTCGACATCGAGAACTTCTATTACGCCCAAGAGGATGAATTGTTCACCGCCGCCGGGCGGCAGGGCTTTACGTGGAGCGTCCACCGCCCGCACACGGTGATCGGCCTCGCCGTCGGCAACGCGATGAACATGGGGACGACGCTCGCGGTCTACGCGACCCTGTGCCGCGAGACGGGCCGGCCGTTCCTCTTCCCGGGATCGGCGGCGCAATGGTCGGGCCTCACCGACATGACCGATGCCGGCCAGCTCGCGCGCCACCTCCTCTGGGCGGCGGACACCGAAGCCGCGCATGACGAAGCGTTCAACGTCGTCAACGGCGACGTCTTCCGCTGGCAGTGGATGTGGAGCCGGATCGCCGACTGGTTCGGCATCGAGGCGGCGCCGTTCGACGGCATCGTCCGGCCGCTCGAAGAGCAGATGGCGGGCGATGCCGGCCTGTGGCGCGAGATCGCGACCCGCGAGGGTCTGGTCGAGCCGGACATCGACCGCCTCGCCTCGCCCTGGCACACCGACGCCGATCTCGGCCGGCCGATCGAGGTGGTGACCGACATGAGCAAGAGCCGCCGGCTCGGTTTCACCGCCTATCAGCCGACCGACGATGCGTTTTTCGCCCTGTTCGACCGCCTGCGCGTCGGCCGACTGATCCCGTAAGCGAATGCGGCGTGACGCACGACGCCGGGCGGCTCACGTTCCCCACGCGAGCGCGGCGGCGTAGCCAGGCGGACACGGCAGCACCACACAGCCGCGCAGACCGAGCGCCGCCGGCGCATCCACGATCGCCGGCGGATCGCTCTCCGCATCGATACGGACCGTCCGCGGGTCGATCGACAGCCCCCGCCCCGCCGCCTTCAGCAGCGCCTCCTTGATCGTCCAAAGGCGGAAGAATAGCGCGATCCGGTCCCCCGCCGACTGCAACGCGGTCAGTTCGGCTGCGGCGAACACCCGCCGCCCCAGTGCAAGCGGGTCGATATCGTCGCGAACCACCTCGATATCGATACCGACCGACAGCGCCACCCCGACGGGCGCGACCGCCAGCGCGACCTGATCGCCCGCATGGCTCAGGCTGAACGCAGGCGCGCCGTCCACGACCGGCCGGCCATGGCGATCGATCGCGATCGGCACCGCCGACGCCGCACATGCCAGCAACGGTGCGAGCGTCGTGCGGATCACGTGCCGCCCCGCCACGGACCGCCGCCGGTCGTCGTCGCGGCGGTAGCGGTCGGCGCGATCGCGTTCCCCGGGCGACAGCGGCATCCACCACGTGTCGCACCATTGGGTCGCGAGATCGCGGCGATGGATCGCGATCCCCTCGGGTATCGCCGTCATGTCTTCGGCGGCGCGACGCCCAGGCTGCGCAACCGGCTCCGCTTGAACTTCTCCAACTGGTCGACCGCCGTCTCGTCGGAGGCGGCGTTCATCAACAGGCTGCCCTGATCGACGCCGATGAACCGGCTGCACACCTGTTTGTGATTGTCGTACAGCCGGATCATGCTGGCGACGGCGTCGGCATGCGCGCCCGGCAGGCCGTGGCGCAGCGCCTCGAACATCGGCCGCTCCTCGCGTAGCCGGCGGACGAGGTGGCGATGGTCGCTGGAAAAGACGCCGCTGAAGCCCTCGGGCATAAACGGCGGCGCCATCGCGACGCGGATGACGCCGTCATAGATATGAGCGGCGAAATCGCCGGTCAGGCTCATCGTGTCGGACGACAGGTCGATCAGCGCCGCGAACGCCGCCAGTGCCCGTGCCTGCGTCCCGGGATCGCCTCCCTCGCGCCGCATCGTCGCGGCGAGATCGTCGAGCGCCACCACCAGCCCCTGGGTGATGACGAGGAAGACGTGATGACCGCGCAACCAGCGTCGCGCGGCGTGATCGGGATCGTCGGTCAGCCCCTCGCGGCCCGGCGGCAGCGCGAGCGTCGCCGGCCGCACGCCGGTGGCGAGCGCGAAGCTGTCCTCGATCCCCCGCCCGATCCGCGCGAGCGCAGCATCGCCGAGCGTGGTTTCGGTCTCCTCCAGATCGGCACGCAGCGCCAGCGCCGCGTCGACGATCGTCAGCACGTGGCGCAGCGCATCATGATCCTCGCCGCGAAAGATGTTGAAGAAGGCATCGTGCACATCGGCGTCGAGCGTATTGCCGCGCTGCACCAGCTCGGTGACGTCCGGCCAGCGCGTCCGCGGTCCCCGCGGGATTGCCGCCGCCAGCCGACGCCGGCCACGGGAGAGTGCGGCAGGATCGGCGAAACCCGCGGCAAGCGCGGCCAGCCCGTCCGCCCCCAATGCCGCCTCCAGCGCCGCCCGCACCACGCTCCGCGACGGCAGGCGATCCGCCGGCACCGCGACGAACCGCGCCAGCACCCGGCGCGCGTCGGCGGTCGGGCCGACATCGCCGGGCGCACGATGCGGCGCGGCACGCCGCCACTCGATCGGGCTCTCGGTACGCAACGGCGGCGACTGCATCATGCCCGCGATGTGCGGACACCTCTGCGGATGGTGCGCATCATCTTGAAGAGAAAGGATTTTTGCAGTCATGGCACCGACTTGGTAGCGGAATGATCTTAAAGGACGCTTTATCCCATGACGCCCATCACTATCCAGTAGGTTGCCGGATCGTTGTCGTTCCGATCTTTCCAGTAAAAGATGACATTATTTCAACGATCTAGACTTTTAACTTCAGGGGAATGACAATCGCCGTCCCGGATCGGATCACGATCGTACGCAAGATTTTAACGATGACAGCTATACCCGACGCCGCGACGTCTTCATCGCATCACGACCGGAGCTGCCCGTGACCTTGCCGAGCCCTACCCCTGCCGTTGCCGCGGATTCCGGCCGCACGATGCTGGACCCGATCGCGATCGTCGGCCTGTCCGGCCGCTATCCCAAGGCGCCCGATCTCGACACCTTGTGGCGGAACCTGATCGGCCGCGTCGATGCGGTGGGCGAGGCGGACGGCAGCCGCTGGGACCTTGGCCATCATGTCGCGGGCACCTCGAATGGCACGCGCATCTATACGAAGGCGGGCGGCTTCCTCGACCGGATCGACGCGTTCGACGCCGACTTCTTCGGTATCACCCCGCGCGAGGCGAAGCAGATCGATCCGCAGCATCGCCTGCTACTCGAACTGGCATGGGAGGCGTTCGAGAGCGCCGGCATCGTCCCCGCCACGCTGTCGGGCAGTGCGACCGGCGTGTTCGTCGGCATCTCCAGCAACGATTACGCCAATCTGGCGCAGGACGAGGTCCCCGACGCCTACACCAATATCGGCAGCGCGCTGTCGATCGCCGCCAACCGCATTTCCTACATGTTCAACTTGCATGGTCCCAGCATGGCGATCGACACCGCCTGTTCGTCGTCGATGGTCGCGATCCATCAGGCGTGCCGCGCGCTTGCGTCGGGCGAGGCGGAAGCCGCGCTCGCCGGAGGCATCAACATTCTGGCCAGCCACCGCCCCTTCATCGGCTTCGCGCGCGCCTCGATGCTGTCGCCGGACGGCCGCTGCAAGAGCTTCGACGCCGACGGCAAGGGCTATGTCCGGGCCGAGGGCGGCGGGCTGATCCTGCTCAAGCGGCTCGCGGATGCGGAGCGCGACGGCGACCCGATCCTCGCGGTGATTCGCGCCACCGGCGTCAATTCCGACGGTCGCACGATGGGCATGGCGCTTCCCAACGGCGCGGCGCAGGAGGCGTTGCTGCGGCAGGTCTATGGCGAGAGCGGCGTGGCGGCGGACGACGTCTTCTACGTCGAGGCGCACGGCACCGGCACCGCCGCGGGCGATCCGATCGAATGCGGCGCGATCGGCCACGTGCTGGGGACGCCGCGCACCGGCGCGGGCGACGTCTGCCGGATTGGCTCGATCAAGTCGAACATCGGCCATCTCGAATCGGGCGCGGGCATTGCCGGCCTGACCAAGGTCCTGCTGTCGATCCGTCACCGCGCGCTGCCCGGCAATCTCCACTTCGACACGCCCAATCCGAAGATCGCGTTCGACGACTGGAAGCTCAAGGTCGTCGACACCGTGACGCCCCTGCCCGACCGCGCCGCGCCGCTGCGCTTCGGAGTCAATTCGTTCGGCTTCGGCGGCACCAACGCGCATCTCATCCTCGAGGAATATCGCAGCGTCGCGGCGCCTGCCGTCACCCCGGCGGATGCGCCCGTCTGGAACCCGCTGCTGATCCTGTCGGGCCAGTCGCCAGCCGCACTGGAGGCCCAGGCCGACGCCTGGATCGCGCAGCTCGACGACATCGACACCGCCGGATGGGAACGCCTCAAGGCCGGCGCGGCGCGCCTGCGTGCGCTGCACGCGCATCGTCTCGTCCTGTGGGCGGAAAGCGCCGCGGACGCCCGGGCGCAGCTGATCGCCTTCCGCGCCGGTGAAGCCCCCGCCCTGTCGAGCGCGGTCCGCGGTCGCGGCCTCGCTGCCGCGGGTGCTGCGCCGATCGCCTTCGTCTTCTCGGGCAACGGCCCGCAATGGTGGGGCATGGGCCGGGAGCTGCTGGCCGAATGCCCCCCGTTCCGCGCCGCGATCGAGGAGGTCGATGCGATCTTCGCGCCTCTGTCGGGCTGGTCGCTGGTCGAACGCATGGCCCGCGACGAGGCGGACACGGATATTGCGCTGACCGAGGTCGCGCAGCCGATGCTGTTCGCGCAGCAGGTCGCGCTGTGCCGCGTCCTCGGGCTGGCGGGCATCGCGCCGGCGGCGGTCTTCGGCCACAGCGTCGGCGAGGCCGCCGCGGCCTGGGCGTCGGGCGCGCTCAGCCTCGAGCAGGCGACGACGGTGATCTACCACCGCAGCCAGCAGCAGGCGACGACGCGCGGCGCGGGCAAGATGGCCGCGATCGGCCTGTCCCCCGCCGAGGCGGAGCGCGAGATCGCCGATATCCCCGGCTGGATCGAGATCGCCGCGGTCAACTCCCCGCGCGCGGTGACCGTCGCCGGCGACGAGGTGGCGCTGAAGACCCTCGAGGCCCGCCTCACCGAACGCGACAAGTTCGTCCGCATCCTCGCGCTCGACTATGCCTTCCACACCCGTGCGATGGACCCGATCGAGGCGCCGCTGCGCACAGCGCTCGCCGGACTCGCCCCTGCCACTACGCGCGTGCCGATGGTGTCGACCGTCACCGGCGCGGTGATCGACGGCGAAGCGCTCGACGCCGATTATTGGTGGCGCAACATCCGCTGCCCGGTCGCCTTCGATGCCGCCGCGCGTGCGGTGATCGAGGACATGGGGATCACCACCCTGATCGAGGTTGGCCCGCATCCGGTGCTCAAGGACTATGTGCTTCAGGTCGCCAAGGCCGCCGGCATTGCGGGCGTCGCCGCCCGCACGACGCTGCGCCGCCCGTCCGAACGCAAGCCGGCACCGGAACTGGCGACGCTGCAGACCGCAATCACCGGCGTCTATGCCGCCGGGGCCGGCGATGTCGCGACGCTGTTCCCGCACGTCGATCGCACGCTGACGCTGCCGACCGTCGTGTGGCAGCGCCAGCGTCACTGGCGCGGCGGCGCGGAGATGCCCGACGCGGTGCCGGTCACGACGCGCGACCACGCCCTGCTCGGCGCACGCTCGCGAACGGCCGAGGGGTTGTGGACGAATGCGATCCAGCCGAGCCTGCAACCGCATCTGCGCGACCATGTCATCCAGGACGCGGCGGTCTTCCCCGCCGCGGGCTATATCGAGATCAGCCTCGCCGCCGGCCGCCTGACGATGGGCAGCGAGCGGATCGACGTGGAGACGTTCGAGATCCTGCGCCCGCTCATCCTGCCGGTGGACAGCGAACCGGTGATCGAAACCACGCTCGACGCCGCCGACGGCACGATCGTCATCCGTTCGCGCAGCGACGTGTTCGCCACCGACTATACCGTCCATTGCAAGGGCCGCCTGTCGAAAATGGACGGCGCGCAGCCCGATCCGATCGACCTCGCCGCACTCCGCGCCGACCTGCCGGTATCGGTCGCCGCGGCGAACCATTACGCCGGCTGCGACAGGCGCGGCCTGCGCTACGGCCCGACCTTCCAGGGCGTCCGTTCGATCGCGCTGACCGCCCCCGATGCCGCGACGCGCGTCGCGCTTGGCGAGGTCGCACTCGACTGGCTGGGCGATACCGATCTGGCCGACAATCACTCGCACCCCGCGATCGTCGACGGCTGTCTGCAAGTGCTCATCACGCTGATCGGCCAGAACGATGCGCGCGCCTGTGCCACCATCCCCGTGCAGGTCGACCGCGTCCGCTCGTTCGCGCAGATCCCAGCCCGGGTCTTCTGCCGCGTCACCCTGCGCCGCGAGAGCGAACGCTCGGGCATCGCCGATATCGACGTAACCGATGCGGACGGCACGATATTGCTGCAACTGCTCGGCGCGCGCTTCCAGAAGGTCGAATTCGGCGCCGTCGCGCTGACCCGGACCGCGGAGGACTGGCGGCCCGACCTCGGCTGGACGCCGCGCGTGTCGGGACCGATCGCGCTGCCGGCGCTCGATACGCTGGTCGGCACGATCGCGGCCGACGCGATCGACCCGGCTTTGGTCGCCGGGATCGACCGGCTGATCGGCGGCCACGCGGTCGCCGCCCTGCGCGCGCTCGACGATACGGCCGACGACTTCACCATCGCCGGGCTGGCGCTATCGGGCGAGGTCGAGGACGACCAGCGTCCGCTGCTGCGCGCGCTCGTCGCGATGGCGCAGGCCGATGGCGCGCTGACGCGCGACGATGCGACCGGGCGGTTCGGCTGGAATGCCGACAATGATGCGATCGACACCCGGGCGACGCTGCGCAGGCTAATGCTCGACCATCCGGACTGGGTCGCCGAACTGGTCGCGATCAGCCGTGCGGGTGCCGGTCTGGTCGCGCGGCTGCGCGGCGAGCCCGACTTAGGGATCGCGATGGTCGAGGCGCTGGAGGACGGCGCACCCAGCCGCGCCGCCGCCAACCGCGCCGCCGCCGACGTGCTGCGCCGCGTCGTCGCGGCATGGCCCGCCGATCGCGGTATCCGCGTGCTGGAGATCGGCGGCGGCACCGGCGGACTCGCCGCCGCGCTGCTCCCCGTGTTGCCACCGCAGCGCGGCGACTATCTGTTCACCGACCCGTCCGAGGCGTCGGTCGCGCGCGCGCAATACCGGTTCGGCGGCGAGATGCACTTCCGCGCCGTGGTTCGGGACGAGGCGCTGCTCGCGGACCGCGGCTTCGACGTCGTCGTCGCGGGCGCGGCGGAGGACCCGGCGGCGCTCGCCGGCTATCTCACGCCGGGCGGCGTATTGATCGCGCTCCACCCGCACGCCAACCGGCTGACCAATCTGCTTTACGGCCCCGTCGAGGGCGGTCCGGCCCGCGATGCCGACCCGCTGCCGTTCAGCGCACAACAAGTCGTGGCGGAGGTGTCGCCCTTCGGTCCCGACCTGATCGTCGCTCGCCGTGATGCGGATGCGAACGTCGCCATCCCGGCGATAACAGCCGACACCCGCCGCCGCACGCTGATCGTCACCGCAGCAGAGGTCGGCACGCCCTTCCTCGAGGCGCTGGTCGCGGCATTGGGCACGCCATCGGTGCGTGTCGTCGATCCCGCGACGCTGGACGATGCCGCGATGGCCGCGCTGGTCGCCGAAGAGCATCCCGACGAATTCGTCCATCTCGCCGGCTGGGCGCATCGCGCCGACGCCGCCGACCTCGATGCGATGCTCGGCCATCAGGATGGCCGCGCGTTCAGCCTGATCGCACTGGTCAAGGCGATCGAGACGCATATCGCCGACCATCCCGAGGATATCGACTTCCAGCCGCAGCTGCGCATCGTCACCCGCGGCGCGCTCGGCGGCGTGGCGACCGGCCCGATCGATCCGTTCCAGGCGACCGCCGCGGGCATCGGCCGCGTCATGGCGAACGAGGTCGGCAGCCTGCAATGCCGCCTGATCGACGTCCATGCCGAACCCGACGACGTGGCCGCGGCACAGGATGTCGCCCGCGCGCTGCTGACCATCGGCGACGAACCGGAGGTGCAGCTGGTCGACGGCATGCGCTACGTCGCGCGCGTCCGCGAGACCGGCCATGCCGAACAGGCGCGGCTCGCCCCGTCGCCCGCGCCGGTCGCGGCCTATCGCCTCGATACGCAGGCGCAGGGCGGGCTCGATTCGCTCCACCTGCGCGAGATCGTCCGCCGCGCGCCCGATGCGGGCGAGGTCGAGATCCGCATCGCCGCCGCCGGCCTCAACTTCCGCGACGTGCTGTGGGCGATGGGGATGCTGCCCGAGGAGGCGGTCGAGCACGGCTTCTCCGGCGCGACGATCGGGATGGAATGTTCGGGCATCGTCGAACGCGTCGGCGACGGCGTCGGCCATGTCGCGGTCGGCGACCGGGTCGTCGCCTTCGCCTCTTCGACCTTCGCCACGCATGTCACCACCGCTGCGATCGGAGTCGCCCGACTGGCGGACGGCATCGAACTCGCGGCGGGCGCGACGATCCCGACGACCTTCGTCACTGCCTGGTATGCGCTCGACCATCTCGCGCGGCTGGCGCCGGGCGAATCGATCCTGATCCATGGTGCCGCCGGTGGCGTCGGCCTCGCCGCGATCCAGATCGCGAAGATGAAGGGCGCGACCGTCTTCGCCACCGCCGGCGCGGACGACAAGCAGCGGCTGGTCCGCGACATGGGCGCAGACCATGTCCTCCACTCGCGCTCGCTCGCCTTCGCCGACGAGGTGATGCGGCTGACCGGCGGCAAGGGCGTCGACGTCGTGCTCAATTCGCTTGCCGGCGAGGCAATCACCAAGGGGCTGCAACTGCTCAAGCCCTTCGGCCGCTTCCTGGAAATCGGCAAGCGCGACCTCTACGCCAACAGCCGTATCGGCCTGCGCCCGTTCCGCCAGAACCTCAGCTATTTCGGCATCGACGCCGACACGCTGCTGGTCGAACGTCCGGAACTCGGCGCGCGCGTATTCGCCGAGGTATCGCGGCATCTGGAAAGCGGCGCGCTGCGGCCGCTACCCCATCTCGCCACCCCGATCGGCCGTGCGCACGAAGCCTTCCGCGCGATGCAGCAGTCGCGGCATGTCGGCAAGCTGGTGGTGACGATCGATCCCGCTGCCACGCCGCCGGTCGTGCCCGCGGACGGCATCCGGCTGCGCGACGATGGCACCTATGTGGTGTCGGGCGGTCTGGGCGGCTTCGGCCTCGCGACCGCGATCTGGCTGGCGGAACGCGGCGCGAAGCATCTCGCCTTGTTCAGCCGCCGTGGCGACGCGACCGAAGAGGCACAAGCCGGCATCGCCACGCTGTCCAATATGGGCGTGACGGTGAAGCCGATCGCGCTCGACGTCACCGACGGCGCCGCGGTCGAAGCCGCCTTCGCCGCGATCCGTGCCGACATGCCGCCGATCCGCGGCATCGTCCATGCCGCCGCGGTGATCGAGGATGCGCCGATCATCATGATCGACCGCGACCTGATGCATCGTGTCATGGCCGCCAAGATGCAGGGCGCATGGAACCTGCACCGCGCCTCGCTGGCCGATCCGATCGAGCAGTTCGTGCTCTATTCCTCGTCCAGTGCGGTGGTCGGCAATCCGGGGCAGGCCGCCTATGTGGGCGCCAACCTGTTCCTCGATGCGCTCGCGCAGTTGCGGCGCGCCGCGGGCCTGCCGGCGTTGTCGATCGGCTGGGGCGCGATCAAGGGCGCGGGCTTCCTGACCCGCAACGCGCAGGTCGAAGAAATGCTGTCGAGCCGTGCCGGCATGGGCGCGACGCCGTATCCGGTCGCGCTGGAGGATCTCGGCCGCATGCTCGCGGTCGATGCGACGCGGGTCGCGGTGGCACAGTTTAACCTGCTCCGTCTCGGCCAGTCGCTCGCGCTCGCCCGCACGCCGCGCTTCGAACGGCTGGTGCCGCAGGGGATCAACGTCGCCATGGCCGGCGGCGGATCGATGGCGGGCGTGCTGGAAGCGGCGGGCGAGGACGAACGGTTCGACCTCCTCATGACGATCGTGCGCGAACAGGTCGCCCGCGTCGTCGGATCGACCGCCGCGCAGATCGAGCCCGACCGCGCGCTCGCAGAACTCGGCCTCGATTCGCTGATGGCGGTCGAACTGGCGGAATCGCTGGAGCAGGAGATCGGCCGCCCCGTCTCCGTCATGCAGATGATCCAGGCCGGCACTGTGCTGGGGGTCGTCAACGTCGCGATGCGCAGCATCCGCGCCAGGGGACCGGCGGCGGACGGCGCCGCCGCGGCGGCGCTCGCCGATGCCGCCTGAACCGGGCGTCGGCGCCGACCGGCGCGGGATCGCCGCGCGGCTGACCGTCCTGTCGGAAACCGCGCCGCTCATCATCTCGCGCGCCGGCCTCGCGATGATGGGCATCGTCGACATGGCGATGCTCGCCCGCCACGGCTCGGCGGACCTGGCGGCGGCGGCGCTGGCGGAGGGCAGCTTCGGCCGCGTCCTCGACATCTGCGTCGCCTTCCTTGTCGGCGCGCTGCCGCTGCTCGGGATCGCACAGGGCAAAGGCGACACAGCCGCCGCGCTGGCGATCTGGCGGCGCGGCTGCGTCGCCGCGCTGGTGCTGGGTGCGCTGTGCCTGTTGCTCGCCGCCGCTGCCGGTCCGTTGTTCCGGCTCGCCGGTCAGCCCGAGGCCCTGTCCGCCGCCGCGGGCCGCGTCGTCGCCATCCACGGTTCCGGCGCCGTCTTCGCGCTCGTCGCGGTGGCGAGCGCGGTGTTTCTCGAGGGGATGAAGCGCGCGCCCGTCGTCGCGCTCGCCGTGATCGTCGCGAACCTCGCCAATCTCGCATTCAACCCGCTGTTCATCGCCGGCGGCCGGGGCATTCCCGCGATGGGCGCGACAGGCTCCGCATTGGTGACGCTCGTCGTCCGCATCGCCCTGTGCGCGATGCTGGTCGCGATGACCGCGCGCGCGGCGCAGCGCCTCGGCGAACCGCTGCTGGGTCGTCCGGTTCTGCGCGACACCGCCGGTCGCGAGCAATGGCGGATCGGCGCAATGATCGCCGGCACCGCCGCAGCGATGCACGTCTTCGGCATCGTGCTGACGATCATGGCGGGCTGGCAGGGCGCGCTCGCGCTCGCCGCTTATTGTTCGTGCTGGGTGCTCAACCTGCCGTTCATGCTGTTCGCCGGCGGCTATGGTGACGCCGCGACGCTGCGCGTGGCGCGGGGCGAGCGCCACCGCCTCCTGCGCGACGCCGCGATGCTCGCGCTCGGGCTGGCGGTGCCGGCGCTTGCGCTGGCGGCCGGTGCGGCCGGCGTCGCCACGCTCTACAACGCCGACCCCGCGATGCAGGCGCTGCTCACCACGCTGCTGCCGATGAGCGGCGCGGTGCTGTGGCTCGACGGCATGGGCCTGTTCCTGATCGCCGCGCTGCGCGGTCGCCGCGACGTCACCGTGCCGGCCGTGGTCCAGATCGCGACGATGGCGCTGACCGTGCCGCTCGCCGCCGGGTTCGCCCTTGCGCTCCACCACGGCATCGCCGGCATGGTCGCCGCGATTCTCGCGACCAGCGCGCTGCGCCTCGCCCTGGTGGCGGGTCGCGCCGCCCCCCTGTTCGGCCCGTTCGCGCGTGCCGCTTCCATCCTCCCCGATACGAGGCCGATTTGACCGCTCCCGCGCCGACCGACCACGACTGGCATCCGCTCGGCCTCGCCCAGCATGGCGTGTGGCTCGACACGCTGCTGCTTGCCGATCCCGCTGCCTATCGCGTCGCCACCACGCTTCGGGTGCATGCGCCGCTCGACGTCGCGACCTTGCGCGCCGCGACCGAGGCATTGGTCGCGGACCATGAGGCGCTGCGTCTGCGGATCGATGCCGACCGGCCACGCCAGCGCATCGCGCCCCCGACCGACGCCTTCCTGCTCACCGACCTCGCCGCCGCCGACGCGCTCGACGCGCATCTGGCGGCGGCGATGCGGCAGGGCTTTCCACTGGGCGACGCAGCCCTGTTCCGGATCGAGGCGATCCGCATCGCGCCCGACGACTGGTGCATCCAGATCGCCGCGCACCACCTGATCTGCGACGGCGTATCGATGGCGATGCTCGAAGGGGCATGGACCGAGCATTACGACCGGCTCGCCGGCCGGCCCGTCGCCCGCCCGCCGCTCGCCGCGTCCGGCATCGTCGCCGGCATCGCCGACGACCAGGCCTATGCCGCCTCCCCCGCGATCGACGCGGACCTCGCCTATTGGCGCACCCGGATGACGCCGCTGCCCGCGCTCGCGTTCGACGACGACCCCGCCATCGACACCGGCGGCGAAGGCCCGCCGCCGCTCGTCATCGCGCCCGATCGCTATGCCGCGATCGCCGCCGCAGCGCGCACGCTGGCGACCACTCCGCACCGCATATTGGTCGCGGTGGCGGGCATCGCGCTCGCCCGCCGCGCCGGCCATGACGACATCGCGATCGGCATGGCGCTGCACGGACGCGAGCCGGCGACGATGAACGCCGTCGGCATGTTCGCGCGGATGATCCCGATCCGCTGTACGCTGCGCCCCGGCGCGACGCTCGCCGACACGGCGAAGGCGATCACCACCGGGATCGACGCCGACCTGCGCCACGCGCGCCTGCCGATCGACCGGCTCGGCCGCGACCTCGGGCTGGCCGCGCAGGGCCGGCTGCACCTGTTCGACGCGGCGGTGACGATCATGCCGTGGCTCGGCGACGCCGCAGAGCCGACGCTGGCAGGCGCGACGATCGGGCACCCGACGTCGGCGAAGCGCGAAACCACGCCCTTGTCCTTCTACATGCGCGAAACCGTCGATGGCGGCATGACGATCGCCTTCGGCTTCACGCCCGAACGACTCGGCGGCGCGGAGGTCGCCCGGATCGCCGACCGGTTCGATGCGATCCTCAAACGCCTGTGCGAACGCCCCGCGACGAAGCTGTCCGCGCTGTCACCCCTGACCCCGGGCGAGGCGCAGGCGATCGACCGCTTCGTCCGCGGCCGGACGGTGCCGATCCCCGCCGGCACCGCGCTCGACCGGTTCGCCGCACAGGTCGCCGCCACGCCGGATGGAATCGCGTTAATCGATGCCGAGGGCACGCTCGATTATGCCGCGCTCGACGCGCGCGCGACCCGCCTCGCGATGCGGCTGGTCGCGGCGGGGGTCGCCCCCGGCGCCATCGTCGCCGTTGCGCTCGACCGGTCGCCCGCCAGCGTCGCCGCGATCCTCGCCATCGCCAGAGCCGGCGCGGTCTATCTGCCGATCGACCCGGCGCATCCGCCCGTGCGCATCGCGACGATGCTCGCCGCGTCCGGCGCCCGGCTCGCGATCACCCGCATGGACGCCGCGGCCTGCCTACCTGCGGACCTGCCCCGCCTCGACGTGGACCGCGACGACGGCGTGCACGCAACGCTACCGCCGCCGCCCACGGCCGGCGATCCGGCCTATGTCATCTTCACCTCGGGTTCGACCGGCGTTCCGAAGGGCGTGGTCGTGCCGCATCGCGCGCTCGTCAACCTGGACGTCGCGCGGCAGGATCACGATCCGATCGGGCCGGGCGACCGCGTGCTCGCGGCGATCTCGGTCGGGTTCGACGTCTCGATCGGCCAGCTGCTGCTGCCGCTGCTGCGCGGGGCCGCGATCGTCGTCGCGCCCGACCTGCGCACCCTTGCCGCCGCCGATTTCTGGGCATTCCTCGCCGACCACCGCGTCACCCACGTCAACAGCGTGCCGTCCTTCCTCAACGCCATGCTCGACGCTGCGCCCGCGGACGCCCGCCTCGCCCGGCTGATGCTCGGCGGCGAACCCCTGTCCGCCGCGCTCGCAGACAAGCTGCGCACCCGTCTGAACGGCACGCCGATCATCAACGTCTACGGCCCGACGGAGGCGTGCATCGACGCCAGCGTCTATCCCGTCCCCGCCGACCTCGACTCCGCGGTGGCAGCGCTGCCGATCGGCCGGCCGCTGCCCAATTATGCGCTCCACATCCTCGATGCGGCAGGCGCGAGCGTCGGCATCGGCCATGTCGGCGAATTGCACATCGGCGGCCCGAGCCTCGCCACCGGCTATCTCGGCGCGCCGGCACTGACCGCGGACCGGTTCGTCGAAACGGACCACGGCCGTCTCTATCGCACCGGCGACCTCGCGGCATGGCGTGAGGACGGGCAGATCGCGTTCCTCGGCCGCGTCGACGGGCAGGTGAAGATCCGCGGCCACCGCATCGAAACCGGCGAGATCGAGGCGATGCTGCGCCGCCACCCCGCGGTCGCGCAGGCGGCGGTGATCGCCCGCCCCGACGCGCGCGGATTGCTCCGCCTGCTCGGCTATGTCGTGGTCGATACCGGGGTCGATCCGGCGCAGCTGACCGCGCATGTCGCCGCCGGCCTGCCCGACTATATGGTCCCGGCCGCGATCCTGCCGCTGCCCGCGCTGCCGCTGACCACGAACGGCAAGCTCGATGCGCGCGCCCTGCCCGATCCCGCGCACGAGGCGAGCAGCGGCGGCCCGCCCGTCACCCCGACCGAAATCCTCGTCGCCGGCCTGTTCGCGGAACTGCTGGGCATCACGGCGGTCGGGCGCGAGGATGACTTCTTCCGGCTGGGCGGCCATTCGCTGGTCGCGACGCAGGTGGCGACGCGGCTGCGCGATCGTCACGCGCTCGCCGTGCCGATCCGCACGCTGTTCGAGGCACCGACCGTCGCCGGCTTCGCCACGCGGCTCGACAGCCTCGGCGCGAGCGATGCCGCGCGGCCGCCGCTCGTCCATGCCGATGCGCGTCCGGGGACGCTGCCGCTGTCGTTCGCGCAGGAACGGTTGTGGTTCACCGACCGGATGATGCCGGGGACGGCGCTTTACAACATGCCGCTGCTGTTCCGGGTCGAGGGTGCGATCGACCTGCAGCGCCTCGCCGACGCGCTGGACGCGCTGCTGGCCCGCCATCCGGCGCTCCGGACCCAATTCGCAGAGCGGGACGGCGTCGCGTCCCAGCATGTCGAGCCTGCCGGACCGATGCCCTTCACCGTCGTCGATCTGTCGCACGCCGCGGCCGAAACCGTCGAGGCGCGCGCGATGGCGGAGGCGTTGCGGCCTTTCGATCTCGGCACGGCGCCGCTGTGCCGCTTCACGCTGCTGCGGCTGGCCGACGAGCGGCATCTGGCGATCTTCGTCGTCCATCATATCGTCGCCGATGGCTGGTCGATGGGGGTGCTGCTCGCCGAGCTCGGCGCGTTGTATGCCGGTGCGGGCGACGCCCTGCCGCCGCTCGATATCGACTATGGCGATTATGCGCTGTGGCAGCGCGAGCTGCTCGCCGGCCCCGAACTGGATCGGCAGATCGCCTTCTGGACGCGGGAACTGGCCGACGCGCCGGCACTGCTCGCGCTCCCCACCGATCGCCCGCGTCCGCCCGAACAGAGCCATCGCGGCGGCCTCCACCCCGTCGTGCTGCCGCCCGCGCTCGCCGCGCGCATCGCCGCCTTCGCGCACGATCGCCACGCCAGCGTCTTCACCGTGCTGATCGCCGCATGGACCGCGACGCTGGCGCGATGGAGCGGGCAGGACGACCTCGTCGTCGGCACCGCGATGGCGGGACGGACCGACAGCCGGCTGGAGCCGCTGGTCGGCCTGTTCGTCAACACGCTGCCGATCCGCGCGACGATCGACATGACCGCCGGCTTCGCGACGCTGGTCGAGGACTTGCGCGACCGCATGCTCGACGTGCACGCGCATCAGGACGTGCCGTTCGAGAAACTGGTCGAGGCGCTCCGCCCGCCGCGCGACCCCGGCCAGCATCCGCTGTTCCAGACGATGTTCGTCCTGCAGAACACGCCCGCCGACGCGCTCGCGCTCGGCGACGCGCGGCTCGAGCCGGTCGCGCTGCCCGCCGCCCCGGCCCGCTTCGACCTGACGCTGTCGCTCGGTGAGGGCGCGAACGGCATCGCGGGCGAGATCAGCTATGCCGCCGACCTGTTCGATGCCGCGACGATCGTCCGGCTGGCGGATGGGTTCGCGACGCTGCTCGACGCGGCGCTCGCCGATCCCGCCTGCGCGCTCGGCCAAGTGGCGATGATCGGTGCGGAGGAACGCACGACGCTGCAGACGTGGAGCGGCGACGGGTCCGCGCCGATCCCGCCGGCGACCATCCCCGCGCTGTTCGCCGCGCAGGTGGCGCGGACGCCCGACGCTACCGCGGTCGTGCATGACGATGTCGCGCTGACCTATGCGGAGCTGGACGCGCGGTCGGATGCGCTGGCGGCGGCGCTCGCGGCGCGCGGCGTCGGCCCCGATGTCGCGGTCGCGACGATGCTGCCGCGTTCGGTCGACCTGTCGGTCGTCGCGCTCGGCGTGATGAAGGCGGGCGGTATCTATCTGCCGCTGATGCCCGACCATCCGCCCGCGCGACTGGCGGCGGCGGTCGCGGCGGCGGGGGCACGCATCGCGGTCGCGGCACGCGGAACCGCGGCGCTGCTGCCGCCGATGGCGGCGGTGGTGCCGATCGAGGACCTCGGTCCCGGCGCGCGCTTCGTCCCCGCCACTCCGCCCACGCCCACGACGATCGCCTATGGCATCTTCACCTCGGGATCGACCGGCACGCCCAAATGCGTCGCCATGTCGCACGGCGGCCTCGCGCATCTCGCCCGCGCGCGGCTGGCGCACGACCCGATCGTGCCGGGCGACCGCGTGCTCGCGACGTTCAGCGTCAGCTCCGACGTCAGCGTCGGCCAGCTCGTCACGCCGTTGCTCAGCGGCGCGACCGTCGTGATCGCCGACGAGCTTGCCGGCATGGCCCCGGCCGCCTTCTGGCGGCTGGTCGCGGATGCGCGGATCACCCACATCAACAGCGGCCCCGCCTATATGGCGGCGGTGATCGACGCGGCCCCGGCGGGCCTGCCGCTCAAGCGCCTGATGCTGGGCGGTGAGCCATTCCCGGTCGCCCTCGCCGCCCGGTTGCAGGCGCGGCTGCCCGGTGTCGAGCTGTTCAACATGTACGGGCCGACGGAAACCTGCATCGACGCGGTCTGTCACCGGGCGAGCGGCACGGAAGCGACCGCCGGCCTGCCGATGGGCCGCCCCCTGCCGGGCTATGCGCTGTCGGTGCTGACCCCGCACGGCGACATCTCCGGGATCGGCGTCACCGGCGAGATCCATATCGGCGGCCCCGCGCTGGCGGCGGGCTATCTCGGCCGTCCGGATCTGACCGCGGAGCGCTTCGTCGAGCGCGACGGCCGGCGCCTCTACCGCACCGGCGATCTCGGCCGCTGGACCGCCGAGGGCCTGCTCGAATTCGCCGGCCGCATCGACCAGCAGATCAAGCTGCGCGGCTTCCGCATCGAACCCGGCGAGATCGAGGCGGCGCTGTGCGCGCATCCCGCCATCATCGCCGCCGCGGTCGTCGTCGGCGGCGAGGGCGCCGCAAGACGGCTGCTCGCCTATCTGGTCGTCGAACCGGGCCGGGGCGCGCCCCCGACACCCGCCGAACTGGTCCGCCACCTGGCCGAGCGGCTGCCCGATGCGATGGTACCGCGCGCCTATCGCTTCCTAGACGCGATCCCCTTCACCGCCCATGCCAAGCTCGACGTCGCGCGCCTGCCCGCGATATCGGTCGAGGCGGAGGCGGTGGCCTTCGTCTCGCCCCGCGACGCGGCCGAGGAGGCGATGGCGGCCCGCTGGGCCGCGATCCTCGGCGTCGAACGCGTCGGCATCCATGACAATTTCTTCGACCTCGGCGGCCATTCGCTCGCCGCGCTGCGGTTGATCGCGGGCATTGCGGCGGACGACGGGCGCGACATCCCCGTCGGCCTGCTGTTCCGCCACCAGACCGTCGCGACGCTCTGCGCGGCCCTGGCCGGAGACGTCGCCGGGACCACCGGCCCGCTGGTGCCGATCCAGCCGGGCGAAGGACCGCCATTGTTCTGCGTCCACCCGATCGGCGGCGGCGTGTTCGGCTATGCCGCGCTCGCCCGCGCGCTCGATCCGCATCGCGCGGTCTATGGCCTGCAGGCCGCCGGCTTCGACGGTCCCGCCGAGCTGCCCGACAGCGTCGCCACGATGGCGGCCCGCTATGTCGCCGCGATCCGCGCGGTGCAGCCGAGAGGGCCCTATCATCTGCTCGGCCATTCGTTCGGCGGCCTCGTCGCGCATGCGATGGCGGTCGAACTGCGCGCGGCGGGCGAGCCGATCGGATCGCTGACCATGCTCGATACCGACCGCTGCGACGCGGGGGCACCGATCGTCGCGCCGCGCGATATCCCCGATGGCCACCTCGCGCGTATGGTCGCCAACGGCATCGCGCTCGCCGGCCGCCACCGCCCGACCGGGCGGGTGCCGTCGCTCACCTATCTGCGCGCCGACGGCGATAGCCGCGACACCGCGCGCGAGGCCTATTGGTGCGCGCTGGCGGATTATGCGGTGCGCGCCCGTCCGGTGTCCTGCGGCCATTATGCGATGCTCGATACCGATCAGGCGGAGACGATCGCCCGTCATATTACCGAAGCGGCCCTTAACCTCGTCGACACCCCGGCACGGGTAGCAGCGGCATGATGCGGACCGGAACGATCAGACTGGCGATGACCCTCGTCGCACCGGCCGTGCTGGCGGGCTGCGTCCGCGTCGCCGCGCCGCCCCCGCTCGCCACGCCGATTCCCGCCCGCTTCGGCGCGGACACCGGCACCGACACCGCCGATGCCGCCGCGCTGCCCGAATGGTGGCATGCCTTCCACGACCCGCAGCTCGACGCGCTGATCGCCGGCGCCCTCATCGATTCGCCCGACCTCAAAACCGTGCAGGCCCGCGTTGCGGAGGCGGATGCGACCATGTCGCGCGCGCTGCGCCGCTTCGATCCGCAGGGCGGGATCGCCGCCAACGCGGGCGCCCGCAACGTCCGCCAGCTCAGCGGAGACATCAACCTGCCCAATCTGCCGGTCGATGTCCCCGTCGTCCAGACCGGGACCACGAGGGTGTTCAACAGCGCCTTCGACGTCAGCTGGGAGATCGACGTCTTCGGCCGCCGCGATGCGACCGCGACGGTCGCCGGTGCGCGCGTCTATTCCGCCCGGCTGCAGGCGGCGGCGTCGCGCGCCAGCCTCGCCGCCGCGATCGCGGACGCGCTGTTCGCCGCGCGCGGCCTCGCCATCGAACGCGAGCGCGCCCGCGCCGCGCTCGACACCGAACGCGCCGCCGCCGGGCTGGTCGAACGCCGCATCGCCCGCGGCCTCGCCCCCACCGGGGATCGCTTCCCCGCCAGCGCCCGGCTCCGCGCGGCGACGCTGCAGGCCGACACGCTGTCGACCGAACTCGACGTCGCCCGCCGCCAGCTGCTGGTGCTGGTCGGCCGCGGCACCGCGGCGCTCGACACGCTGCCGATCGAGCCGCGGCTGGTGGACGCGCCCCCGGTGCCGCGCACCGCACCCGGCGACCTGCTCAAGCGCCGCCCCGACGTGCTCGCGGCCCGCAGCGCGGTGACCGGTGCGCTCGGCAATCGCGCGCTCGCCAAACTCGACCTCTTCCCCACTTTCTCGCTCTCGCCCGGAATCGGCATCGAGCGGCAGGAGCGCCCGCGCAACAGCTTCGCCACCGGCTTCTGGTCGCTGGGGATCGGCCTGCTGATGCCGATCCTCGATCGCGGTCGGCTGATGGCCGAACTGCGCGCCAGCGATGCCCGCGTCGCGCAGGCGATCGGCGATTACGAGAAATCGGTGCAGACCGCCTATGGCGAGGCGGACAGCGTCCTCGCGCGGCTGGTGTCCGATCACCGCCAGTGCGACGGCATCGCCACCAGCGAACGCGACGCGCGCGCCTATTACGAGACGATGCGGCGGGGCGAGGCGGCGGGCGTGCTCGATCCCGACGCCGCCTTCGCCGCCCGCCGCCAGTGGCAGTCCGCCGACGTGGATCTGGTCCGCGCCCGCGTGCAGGTGCTGCGCCGCTCCGTGCAGGCGTTCAAGGCGCTGGGCGGCGGCTGGGACGGCGCATCATGACCGGCACCGCGCTCGTCCTCTACCGGCACAAACGGCCCGCGCCGCCGTCGCGGCTGTGGCTGCCTGCGGTGCTGCTCGCGCTGACCACCTGCACCGCCCCCGCCGCACCGACAGCGGCACGCCATGACGCGGCCGACGCCGGAAGCCCCCCGCGCAGCGTCCGCGTCACCCGGGTCGAAACCCGCACCGGCGACATCGGCCTCAGCGCACCGGGCACGCTCGTCGCGCGACAGGTCTATGCCGCGACCAGCGACGTCCCCGGCATCATCGTCCGGCGCGTCCTCGCGCAGGAGGGCGCCTTCGTCGCGGCGGGGCAGGTCCTCGCCGTCCTCGACGACACGCTGATCCGCAGCCAGATCGCGCAGCAGGCCGCGGTGATCGCGCAGCAACGCATCGCGGTGCGGCAGGCGCAGGCGGAGGCGGCGCGCGGCGCACCGATGCTCGGCGCCGGCGTGCTGTCGGGCGAGGCGGTGCAGGCGCGTCGTTTCCGCGCCGACACCGCGATCGGCGCGCTGCACGTGCAGGAGGCGCAGATGCGCGACCTGCAGGCGCGCGCCGCCCGGCTGCTGGTGCGCGCGCCGGTCGGCGGGCGGGTGATCGAACGCAACGTCCGCGTCGGCGACCTCAGCGGATCGCCGCAGCCGATGTTCACCATCGTCCCCGGCGGCACGATCGAATTGCAGGTGCAGGTGCCGGAGAACCGGCTGGCCTCCCTGCACACTGGCACGCCGGCGGCGGTGACGCTGGCGGACGGCACCGCGCTCGACGGGCAGATCGCGTCGATCGGCACGCGGATCGACCAGCAATCGGCGCAAGGCAACGTCCGCCTGCGGCTCAGCCCGGTCGCCGGCGCGCGCCCGGTCGAGCTGCGCCCCGGCGCCTCCGGCACCGCCCGGTTCGAAGGGACCGGCGCCGCCGCCCGCGCCGTGCCGGAGGCCGCGATCCAGTATGACACCGGCGGCGCCAGCGTCATGGTGCTCGGGCAGGACAATCGCGTCCGCCGCGTCGCGGTGCGCACCGGCACGCGCGGCGGCGGCTATGTCACGCTGGTCGACGGCCCCGCGCCCGGCACCCCCGTCCTCGCCGCCGCGGCCTCGTTCGTGGCGGAGGGCGACCGCGTCACCCCGGTCTACGCCGCCAAGTGACCACGCCCCCGCCCCGCCGCGCGTTCCGCCTGTCGTCCTGGGCGGTGGCCAACCCCCTGCCCGTCGTGCTGCTGTTCGTGGCGCTGACGGTCGCCGGGCTGGTCGCCTTCGCGACGCTGCCGGTCAAACGCTATCCCGACATCGCCTTCCCCGCCGTCTCGGTCACCGTCGTCCAGCCCGGCACCGCGGCGGGCGAGATGGAAACCAATGTCACCCGCCCGATCGAACAGGCGGTCGCCGGCCTGCCACGCACGGAGATCGTCGTCTCCACGATCGCGCAGGGCGTCTCGACCACCGTCGTCCAGTTCGACCTCGGCCAGGACCTGCGCGAGGCGACCGACAAGATCCGCACCCAGGTCGAACAGGTTCGCACGCAATTGCCCGCCGGCATCGACCCGCCGGTCGTACGGCAGGTCGAGATCGAGGATATCCCGATCCTCAGTTATGCCGTCACCTCGTCGCGCCGGTCGATCGGGGCGCTGTCGACGCTGATCGACGACGATGTGGCCGCCGCGATCCAGCGCGTGCCCGGCGTGTCGAAAGTGACACGCATCGGCGGCGTCGCGCGCGAGATCAACGTGATCGCCGACCCGGCGCGGATGGCCGCGCTGGGACTGACGGTGCCGCAGCTCAACGAGGCGCTGCGCCGGTTCAGCCGCGACGATCCCGCCGGCCTCGCGCAGATCGGCGGACGCGAACAGGCGATGCGCCTCGCCAATGCCGCGGTCGGCGTCGAGGACCTGCGCGCGATGACCATCCCCGCCGGCAACGGCCGCACCGTCCGCCTGGGCGACGTCGCGGAGGTCGGCGACGGCGTCGCCGAAACGCGCAGCTTCGCCCGGCTGAACGGCGCCCCTGCGATCGGCTTCCAGATCGCCCGCACCCGCGCGGCCAGCGAACTCGCGGTCGAGGACGGGGTGGGCAAGGCGGTCGCCGCGCTCGCCGCCGCCCACCCCGACCTGCGCGTCCGGCGGATCTTCTCGACCGTCGACGAAACCCGCGCCAGCTACGACGCGACGCTTAAGGCGCTGCTGGAGGGGCTGGTGCTGACCAGCCTCGCCGTCTGGCTGTTCCTGCGCGACTGGCGCGCGACCGCGATCGCCGCGATCGCGATGCCCGCCTCGCTGATCCCGACCTTCGCTGCGATGGCGTTGCTGGGGTTCAGCCTCAACATCGTCACCCTGCTCGCGCTGACGCTCGTCATCGGCATCCTTGTCGACGATGCGATCGTCGAGATCGAGAATATCGAGAAGCGGCTGCAGGCCGGCATGCCCCCGCGCGCGGCCGCGATCGACGGCGCCAACGCGATCGGGCTGGCCGTGGTGGCGACGACGCTGGCGATCGTCGTCGTCTTCCTGCCGGTGTCGTTCATGGCCGGGGTGCCGGGGCGCTTCTTCCACGAATTCGGCATCGCCGTGTCGATCGCGGTGCTGTTCTCGCTCGCGGTCGCGCGGTTGCTGACGCCGCTGATGGCCGCACGCTTCCTGCGCGCCGGGCGCAGCCACGCCACGCCGCCACGCTCACTGTTCTACGCCCGCATCCTCGATCGCGCGCTGGCGGCGCCATGGTGGACGGTGCTGGCGTGCGGGGCGATGCTGGTCGCGACCGCGGGGATCGTGCCGTTGCTCTCCACCGGTTTCCAGCCCGCGGGCGACCCCGACCACATCTACGTCAAGGTGCAGGGCACGCCCGGCGCGACCGCGGTCGACATGGATCGTGCGGTCGCTTCGGCCACCGCGCTGTTCCGCGACGAGCCGGAGGTCGCGACTGTCTTCGCGCAGGTCGGGTCCAAGATCGGCGGCGGCGCGGGCGGGGACCGCGGCCTTGCCGACCTGCGCGACGCGACGCTGACGATCGTGTTCCGGCCCGACCGCACCACCAGCGCCACCGCCTTCCGCGACCGGCTGCGCCCGAGGCTGCGCACGCTCGCCGATGCGCGCGTCAACTTCCTCGGCGACACCGCCGGCCCCGACATCGTCACCGTCCTGACCGGCGACGACCCGATCCTGTTGCAGGCGACCGCCGACCGGCTGCTCGCGGAGATGAAGCGCCTGCCCGCGATCGACGATCCCCGCCTGTCCGCGCCCCCCGGCGCGCCGGAGATCGTGATCCGCCCCGATCGGGCGGCGATGGCGCGGCTCGGCATCAGCGCGGATACGCTGGCGACGATCGCCCGCGTCGCGACGATCGGCGACATCGACCGCAACCTCGCCAGGCTGGCGGATGGCGAGAATCAGGTGAACATCCGCCTGCGCCTGCCCGAATCCGACCGGCAGGACCTCGACCAGCTGCGCAACCTGCGCATCCCGACCGGTACCGGCGGCACGACCACGCTCGGCGCGATCGCCACGCTCGATTTCGCCGCGGCGCTGCCCAAGATCACGCGCATGGACCAGCGCCGCCAGATCGCGATCGAATCCGATCTGTCTCCGGGCGTAGAATTCGGCGATGCCACCGCCGCGATCCGCGCGCTGCCGGCGATGCGCAGCCTGCCCGCCGGCATCGACACCGCCGCGCTCGGCAACCAGCGCGCGATGGAGCAATTGTTCACCTCGCTCGCGCTCGTCTTCCTGACCGCGGTCGGATTGCTCTACCTGCTGCTCGTGCTGCTGCTCGGCAATCTGTCGCGCCCCGTGGTGATCCTGTGCGCGCTGCCGCCGGCGTTGACCGGCGCGTTCCTCGCGCTGCTGCTCGGCGGGTTCGCGCTCAACCTGCCCTCGCTGATCGGCATCCTGATGCTGATCGGCCTCGCCGCGAAGAATTCCATCCTGATCGTCGATCACGCCATGCAGTGCGAACGCGACGGCGACGCCCCCCGGCGCGCGATCGTCGCCGCCTGTCACGAACGTGCCCGCCCGATCGTGATGACCAGCGTCGCGATGGCGGCCGGCATGATCCCGACCGCGCTCGCACTGGGTCAGGGCGCGGAGTTCCGCCAGCCGATGGCGATCTGCGTCATCGGCGGCCTCGCTACCTCGACCCTGGTGTCGCTGGTGATCGTCCCGGTCGTCTATCTGCTGGTGGCGCGGCGGAAAGGACGCGGCGCGATCGTGGCCTGAGCCGTCGGGCGCCGGATGTCAGCCGGTCGCGCCGGCGCCGTGATGCCAGTGGAGCCATGCGCCATAGGCATGGCAGGTCGCCAGATGCTCGGTCCGGCCATCCGGCCACGACGTCAGCAGCAGGTGGACCGCGTCGCGCGCCGGTGTCCATTCGAAGCTGATCCGCGCCAGCGGCCGGTCGGCCGTCGCCCGCGCCCCCGCCGCGCGAAACGCCTGTTCGACCGCCGCGCGGCCGTCCGCCTCCAGATATTGCAGCGCCATCGAATGGATCACGGTGCGGCAGGTGCCGGACGCCTGCGCCGCGGCAAGCTGCTCAGGTAGCCACAGCGCGATGTCGCCGCTTTCCACCCGCGGCGCAGCGACGCGCGCGATGGCCAGCGCCTGCGCCAGCCGCTCGGCCCGCGCCGGTTCGTCCGCCCAGACATAGGCCATCAGCCGCTCGCACGCATCGGCATCGCCGACGTCGAGCGGCCGCAGGTCGACGCCGCGCGCCGATGCGATCTCGACCGCGCGCCATGCGGGCGCGGGGCCGTACCACGCCGGCGCGACATGGACCGGCGTCTCCGCCGCCCCCACCCGCGTCCCGCCGAGATCGAAGGCATAGCGGTCGAGGTTGAGGTTGAGGCCCGCGCTCGCCCCCAGTTCGTACAGCGCGCAGGGCATGTCGTAGCGCTCGCGCAGCACCATCAGCGCCGCCATGATCGCGGCGCTGCGCCCCACCTCGTTGGTCTGCGGCGTATCGCCCATCCAGTCGGCGATGAAGCCGTCCGCCGCCGCCATCGCCGCGCCGACGACGCCGTCGAAATCGCCAGCCCGGGCGCGATAGAGCGCGGTGAGCGCCGGCATCGTCCCGCTTCGCGCCAGCGCGTGCAGGGCGGCGTTGAAGCGCATCGCCAGCGCATCCGACGCGGCGTCGCGCGGCCAGGCGGCCATCAGCGCCGCCGTGCGCGGCGCGCGTGCCAGCTGGCGATCGCCCGCCTCGAGGATCGCCGCGACGAAGGCGGAACCCATCGCGCGCACGGCCCGGCCCTGCCGCGCGAGGATATCGTCCTGTTCCATGGGATCCCGCCTGACGTCCGACACCGTGGCCGTCACGTTCAGAACGCGTCCCAGTCACCATTGGCGACGCGGCGCGGCGCCGGTGCGCCATGGCCGGACCGGTGCGGCGCGGCGCGCGGCGCGGGCGCGCGGCGGACCGGTGCCGGTTCCGGCCCGTCGATTTCGAAGGTGGCGACCGATGCCGCGAGCTGCTCCGCCTCCGCGACCAGCTGGCGTGCCGCAGCCGAGGTTTCCTCGACCATCGCCGCGTTCTGCTGCGTCACCCCGTCCATCTCGCCGATCGCGACGTTGATCTGGCCGAGGCTCGTCGCCTGCTGGTCGGACGAGCGCGCGATCTGCTCGATCGCGGTGCTGACCGCGGCGACGCGGTCGATGATGCGCGACAGCGCCTGCCCGGTCTGGTCGACCAGCTCGGCACCGGCACGGACGTGGCTGGAGGCGGACGTGACCCGGCTTTTGACCTCGGTCGCCGCATCGGCGGAACGCTGCGCGAGCGCCCGGACCTCGGACGCCACGACCGCGAAGCCGCGCCCCGCCTCGCCGGCACGCGCCGCCTCGACGCCGGCGTTCAATGCCAGCAGGTTGGTCTGGAACGCGATGCCGTCGATGAGGCTGATGATGTCGGCGATCTCGTTGCTCGCCTGTTCGATACCGTTCATCGCGCTGATCGCCTCGCGGACGATCGTGCCGCCGCGCTCCGCCTCGGCGCGCGTTTCGGCCATCGCGCCGCTCGCCCCGGTCGCCGCGCCGGCATCGTCGCGGATCGATCGCGTCACCTCGTCGAGCGCCGCCGCGGACTGCTGGATCGCCGCCGCCTCCTGCTCGGTGCGTTGCGCCAGCGCCATCGCCGCCTGGTTGATCTCGCCGGAATTGTCCTTGATCGCCCGCACGCTGCCGCGCACTTCGCCCAGCACGCGGGACAGGCTGGCGGTGGCATTGTTGAAATCCTCCGCGAGGGTGCGGAACGCCGGCGGCACGTCGGCGATGCGTGCGGTCAGGTCGGCTTCGGACAGGCGGTGCAGCCCGCCGCCGATCGCGGTCATCGCCGCCGCGCGGTCGCGGTCGTCGGCGACCTTCGCCGCCGCCGTGTCGCGGAACACCGTCACCGCGCGCCCCATGTCGCCCAGTTCGTCGCTGCGCCCGGCCGCCTCGATGGCGATATCGTGCCGGCCCGCGGCCAGATCGGCCATCGCCTGCGTCAGCGTCGTGATCGGCCGCGCGATCTGGCGACTGAGCAGCATCGCCAGCGTGATCGCGATGCCGATCAGCGCCAGCCCGCCGATGACGAGTGCGATCAGCGCGATGCGGATCGCGCCTTCCTGGCTGGCGGCGCTGCGCGCCATGTCCTCGGTTTCCTCGGCACGCAGGTCGCGCAGCGGCAATGCCACCTTGCTCACCAGCACCGCCTTGCCCGCGTCGCGGACCGCCGCCTGCGCCTCGTCGCGCCGCCCCGCCCTGACCCAGCCGATCAGCCGGTCGCCCCAGTTGCGCCGCCACGCCAGCGTCTCGCGCCGCGCCTCGCGCACCTGCGCCAGCTTCTTCGGATCGGTCAGCAGCCGCCCGAGTTCGTCCGCCGTCGCATCGAACTCCTCGCGCGCCTCCTCGTAGGATTTGAGGTAGCTGAGGTCGCCGGTGACCAGGAAACCGCGAAACTGGCTGTTCTGCCGCAGGATCGACGTTTCCAGCGTCAACGCCTTGGCATAGATCGTCTGGCTGAAATTGCTCCGGTCGGTCGACCGCTGGATCATCGTGATGTTGGCGAAGAACACCAGCATCACGATGGCCGCAGAGGCGTTGATGACGAGGAACGACAGCCCCAGTTTGCGCGGTATCTTCATGGTCTCGACGGTCCGTTTGCCAGCAGAAGGAGAGATCAGAAGCGCGAGCGCAGCGTGATGCCGTACGTGCGCGGTTCGGCGAGGAAGGCGGTGGTGATGGCGTTGCCGACGGCGGCGCCCGGCGCGCCGAAGCGGGTCACCTGCGACAGGCTGCCCGAGCCCTGGAACGGCGCGGAGAAGGCGACCTGTTCGTAGCGCGTGTCGAACACGTTCTGCCCCCAGAATTCCACCGCCCAGCGCTGGTCGCGACCGCGCAGGCCGATGCGCGCGTTGACCAGGAAGAAGCCGTCCTGCCGCTTTTCGGCGAACAGGTCCGACCCCGTATTATAGTCGCTGGTCAGCCGGCTATCGACGTAGAACAGACCCGACAGGCCGTTGCCGCCGATCGGCGGCGTCCACGTCGCCGAGCTGGTGACGGTGTGCCGCGGCGCATTCGACATCTGGTTGCCCGGCAGCAGGAACAGCGCCGCGCTCAGCGCCTCGCCGGCCTCGCTGCCGACGAGGTTCTTGCGATATTGCGTGTGGGCGAAGGTGTAGCCGAGGCTGAAGGTGACGTCCGGCGTCGGATAGGCGCCCGCCTCGATCTCGAAGCCCTTGGTGACGACGCCCGCCTTCACCTTGGACGAACAGGCGCCGGTGACCGACGACGCGTCGCGATCGGCGCCGTTCAGCGCGGTGTCGCACGCGCTGATGTTCTGGACGATATAGTTGCTGCCGTTGAAGGTGTTGAGCTGGAAGTTGCGGAAGGCCGAATGGAAGCCGGCGAGGTTCGCGCTGAAGCGGCGCGCGCTGTACTTGATGCCCGCCTCGAACGCCTGCACCGTTTCCGGATCGAAGCGCAGGTTGCGGACGTCCGCCGCAACCGGCGTCGAAAAGGCGTTGGGCGTCAGGTCCGACCGGTCGAGGTTGTAGCCGCCTGCCTTGTAGCCGCGCGCATAGGAGGCATAGAGCAGCGTGCTCGGTGCCGGCTTCCACGACAAGACGGTGGTGCCGGTGAACTGGCCCTCGCGGATCGAATCGCTCATCGGCACGCCGTTCAGCCCCGACGTGGCATTGCCCGTGCAGCTCAGCGTGATGATTCCAGCGGCGAGCGACTGCAGGGTCGCGTTGCTGCTGCCGAGCAGCGGGCCGAGCGCCGCCTGCTGCGCCGGGCAGACGGTGTTGTTGTTGTTGAAGCGCATATCCAGCGTCTTGTGTTCGTTGGTATAGCGCAGGCCACCGGTCAGGCTGAGCCGGTCGGTGATCCGGACGATATTGTGCGTGAAGAAGGCATAGTTGCTGCTCGTCTGGTCGAAGACGTCGCGCAGGCTGCCGACCGAATTGATCGTGCCGAGGCGATCGATCCCGGCGATGATCTGCGGTCCGACCGCGGCGGTCAGCGTCGGCCGCCCGACCGCGCTAAGACAGCCGGCGTTGCCCGGATTGCGCAGCGCCGCCGCCGGGTTGATCGTCGCGACGATGCGGCACGCGGCGAAGGCGCCATATTGCGACCCGAACGTCAGATTGTCGACGACCTGCAGCTTCTCGTGCGCGTAATAGCCGCCGACCAGCCAGTCGAGCCGGCCGCCGAACAGGCCGCCGCTCAGCCGGGTTTCCTGCGTGAAGGTATGGAACTGGCGATAGGCGTTGCCGTTGTCGGGCCGGTAGATGATGTCGACGTTGCTATAGTCCAGATCGGCCGCGCCGCCCGCCTTATACTCGCGATAGGCGCTGATCGAGATCAGCTGCACCTGCCCCAGCGTCCAGCCGATGCGCGCCGAGCCGCCGTAATCGGTGGTGACGTTGGCATAGGCGCGGCCCAGCGTGTTGGTGATGCGCCGGTTGTAGGGATCGCCGTCGCTCGGCATGATCGCGCCGAGGCTCTGCAGCACCGACACGATCCGGTTCTGCGGCGACACCGCGAAATCGCCCGCGACGCCCGGCGTCGGATCGATCTTCTCGCGCGTGTCGGTATAGACCGCGCCGCAGCACTTTTCGTCGCGATGGGTATAGTCGCCGATCAGGCGCACCGAGAATTCCGGCGTCGGCTTGAAGAACAGCTGGCCACGGACGAAATAGCGGTTGCGGTCGTTATAGTCGGTCGCATTGACGACGTCGCGGTAGAAGCCGTCGCGCTTGGCGAAGACGCCGTCGACGCGGAACGCCAGCACGTCCTTGATGACCGGTCCGGTCAGCGCGCCGGCGAGGCGCACGGCGTTGAAATTGCCGTAGCTCGCCTCGCCATAGCCGCCGAACTCGAATTCCGGATATTTGGTGTAGATGCTGATCGCGCCGGCCGACGAATTGCGGCCCGACAGCGTGCCCTGCGGCCCGCGCAGCACCTCGATCCGCTCGACCTCGCCGAGGTCGTTGAGCCCCGATCCGGTGCGGCTGCGATAGACGCCGTCGATGAACACCGCGACCGAGCTTTCGAGCCCGGGATTGTCGCCGACCGTGCCGATGCCGCGCAGGCGCGCGGTCGCATTGGCTTCCGAACCGGTCGACGAGACGATCAGCGACGGCGCGAGCTGCGCCATCTGCCGGATGTCGGTCGCGCCGGAATTCTGCAACGCGTTGGTGCCATAGGCGCTGACCGCGATCGGCACGTTCGACAGGCGCTGCGAACGCCGCGTCGCGGTGACGACGATGTCCGCGCTGTTCTCCGATACGGCGGCCTGGCGCGCCTTGTCCTCGGCCGCCTGCTTCGCCGTCGGTGCCACGCCGCGCAGTCCCTGCGCATGCCCCGTCCCGGCAACACCGACACTCGCCGTCGCCGCCAACAGATAAACCCACTTACGCATCGCGGATGCCCACCCTTCTGTTATCCCCTGACGACCGCAGTGCAGCACAAGAGGATAATAACGCCTTAATCCTGTCCGTTCTGGACAGAGGCGGCGGCAAAAAAGTGGCGTTTCCGTAAGGTGCCGCAGCGCGGTCAGCCGCGCCAGGCGATCCGCTGGTTGGGTCGCAGGACGAACGGGCGGCGCGCCCCTCCCGCCAGTTGCACCTCGACGCGCTGCGGCGTGGCCTCGATCCCCTGAACCGCCTTCGGCAGCCCGGCGGCATCGGTCACCAGCCGGACGCTGCCGCCGCTGACGATGGCGAGCGGCCGTCCGTCGAGGGTCAGTTCGGCCCGCCCGTCACCATAGCGAATCGCCGCGCGACGCCCGCCGTCGGTCCGCATCGACAGCGTCGCGCCGGCCGCCGCGGGATGGCCCGGGCGAATCGCCCAGTGCAAATCCTCCGCCTCCTCGCGCACGCCGACCAGCCGCCACGTATAATCCACCATCACCAGCGCGCAGGGCGAATAGTCCGGCGCGTCCGCACCCTTGGTGAACACGCCCGTCTCTGGATCGATCTGCTGGCGGAAGCTCATGTCCGCCTGGATCGCCTCGCACCACCGGTTCATCATCGTCGTGAATTCGGCACCGCGCCCGTAATGGTCGAACCAGCGCCCGGCGCGCAGCGCGGTCAGCGCCTGCGCCGCCCCGCCCCAGCTGTTGGCGGGGATCGGCCGGACGAACGTGGGATCGTTCACCGCGATCGAGGGCAGTGGAAAGCGCGTCCAGAACGCCCTGGGATTGCCGAGCTGACGCTGCCACATCCGGTCGAACATCGCCTGGTCCGGCACATGCTCGCCGCACATGCGGGTGAGAATGTCGCCGCGGATCGCGACGAACCGGTCCTGCGCGTCGCGGTCGTAGAAGGCGGCGTCCTCCTCCGACCACAGCCGCGCGAGGATCGCCGCGCGCAGTCCCGCCGCGGCTGCGCGCCAGCGGTCCGCATCGTCGCGCCTGCCTAGCGCATCCGCCATCGCCGCCAGCGCCAGCCGCTGGCCGTAGATCGTCGCCGACAGGTCCGGGCAGAGCCGCGGCAGCGAAGGGATCGGCGCGTGCACCTTGGCGTTCTTGTTGGGGCATTGGTTGGGCAGCCCCTTCCAGCGCGGGCTGTTGTCGTGGCCGGTGTCGTAGGTGCAGAACCCCTCGACCAGCCCGGTGCCGCGCGTGTTCCGATAGCGCATCAGCCATGCGTCCCAGGCCGAACACGCCCGATACGCCTCCGCCAGCAACGCCTCGTCGCCGGTCGCGCGCGCCAGTTCCCATGCGGTGGCGGCGATCGGCACGACCATCTGGATCTGGCCGAACCCCGTCTCGCTCTCCTTGTTGTTCGCCGGCAATTGCCCGTCGGCGCGTTGCAGCTCGAAGAAGGTCAGATGGCTGTCGCGCGCCACGTCGGGGCGGAACTTGCGATAGACCAGCGCCTCGTGCGGCCCGCATTCCTGCCAGATGCCGCGATAGACCGATCCCTCGATCAGCACCGGCCGGTTGACGTAGGGCATGACCTGCACATTGCCCGCGAGGATGCGCAGCGCCTTGTCATAGGCCGCCTGCCAGCGCGCGTTGGCGGTGGCGAATCGCGGTGCGTCGCCGGCGGGCGCGGCTTCGGCGCGGATCGCGCCCGGTACGGTCAGTGCCGCACCCGCGGCGAGGAACAGGCGGCGGTCGATCATTCGCTCTCTCCTTCCGGGCGCACGACCCGCACCCAGTCCACGTCGATCGACCCGCCCGGCGCACCGCGCGTGAAGGTGAACAGCGCCGGCCGCGATCCCTTCCACCACGAAAAGCGCGCCAGCTTCACCGCATCGCCCATCGCCCGGAACGACCGGCCGCCGTCGATGCTGTAGCCGTAGCGGACCGTCTGGTCCGGCCCGACCTCCGCGCGCAGATCGATCGTCCGCGCGGTCAGCGTCACGCCCGGCGTCTCGCGCCCCTCGCTCGCCAGCGTCACCCGCGTCGAGTCGCCGTCACGGACCAGCCCGATCCAGCTCGGCCGCACCCCGAACAGCGACAGGCCGGCGCGCTGGCCGTCCGTCATCCGGCCGACGTCGAGTCGCGCCGTCACCCGCGTCCGTGGTCCCTGCAGGATCTGGGTCAGCGTGTTGTGCGCCGTCACCAGATGTTCGGCCCGGCCCGCGGTCAGCCGCAGGAAACCGGGCCGCGCGGTCAGGCTCCACGCACGGGAGTCGGGATTGTGGTTCCATTCCCACTGCACGCCGAGGCGAGGCGAGGCGAACTCGTCCGAATCCTGCAACCGGTCGCGGGTCGGCGGCGATCCGGTGTCGGGCATGGCGTGGCGCATCACCGGCTGCCCGCCATCGGTGCCGGCGACGGGATCGCCGATCACCGGCCAGTCGTCGCGCCACACCAGCGGCTCCAGATAGGTGATCCGACCGAACGCGCCGGTGCTGTTGAAATGGACGAACCAGCCCTGCCCCGACGGCGTCTCGACCCAGCCGCCCTGATGCGGCCCCTCCAGCGCGGTCGTGCCTTGGCTCAGCACGACGCGCTGCTCGTACGGCCCGCGGATCGATCGTGCGCGCAACGCCACCTGCGCGCCCTTCTCCACCCCGCCGAACGGCGCGAGGATGTAATAATAGCCGTTGCGCTTGTAGAGCTTCGGCCCCTCGAGGATCGGCAGCTTAGCCTTGTCCTCGACGATCACGGTGCCGGCGTCGAGCACGCGCGTGCCGTCCGGCGACATGCGGTGCAGGATCAGCGGTCCGGCGCCATGGCGCGAATGGACCAGCCAAGCGGTGCCGTCCTCGTCCCAGAACGGACAGGGGTCCTCGAGCAGCGGCTGGTCGATCACCTTCACCGGTGCGCTCCACGGACCATCGGCGCGGGTCGCGGTCGCCATGAAGATGCCCTCGTCCGGCGTCGCGAAATAGACGTAGAAGCGGCCGTCGTGAAACCGGATCGACGGTGCCCAGACGCCCCCGGCATAGCGCGTACCGCCGACCGGCTTGGAGATCGCGTCGGTCAGCGTATGCGGCCCCGGCATGTCGTAACCGGGCGCGAACGGCAGCCGCGGCAGGACATGGCCGAGGATCGTCCAGTGGACCAGATCGGTCGACGTCAGGATCGGGATGCCCGGCGAAAAGTGAAAGCTGGATGCGACCATGTAATAGGTCTTGCCGACCCGGATGATATCGGGGTCCGAATAGTCGGCGTAGAGGATGGGATTGGCATAGGTCGGCGCAGCCGGCGGCGCGGTCGCGGCACCGATGCCGAGCGCCAGCAGGCCGGCCGCGACTGCCCGACATCTTGCCCGATCGATGACCGTCATCCTCGTCTCTCCCATCCCGCCGGCATGATCGCCCGGTCGTCTTTGTCGTTAGCGCTATCTTCTGCGATTCCAGATAGCTGAACCGCCGAAAACAGCCGAAATCCCCACCGTCGACCACAGCGGGAGGCCGCCGGGATCGCCTTGGAGACGGCAATGGTAACGCTACCTATTGACAGCGCTATCCTCAACTATAATAATGGCTCCCATAATATGGTACATCCGATTTGCCGAGGGGGCAGGTCGGACGGCGGGGGTTCCGCCGACAATAATTGTGAACGACCGGCCGGGGCATCCGTCACGAGCAGGTCGTCGCACCAGGGAGGATTGCATGAAGGACTTCGTCCACCGCCGTCGCGCGCAGTTCCTGAGCGGAACGATGCTTGTTGCACTCGGGCTCGCCTGCCAGCCGGTCGCCGCGCAGACCGCGCCGCTGCCGGGTGCCGCACCGCAGCCGGGCGCCGCGACGCCCGCCCCCGCCGACAGTCAGGCGCAATCGCCCGCGACTCCGGACGCCGCCGGCAACGCCGATGCCGAGGCCGCGGATATCGTCGTCACCGGATCGCGCATCGCTCGCGCCGGCTTCGACGCCTCCACCCCGGTCAACGTCGTCGATGCGCAGGACATCAAGCTGTCGGGCAACGTCAACGTCGAACGCACGCTCAGCCAGCTGCCCCAGGCGGTCGGCTCGCAGCTCGGCGGCGCGACCTCCAACACCGTTCCCGGCGGCTATGCCGACGTCAACCTGCGCGGCTTCGGCTCGACGCGGAACCTCGTGCTCGTCAACGGCCGCCGCTTCGCGATCTTCGGCCCCGAACAGGTCACCGACCTCAACACCATCCCCTCGACCCTCGTCGCGCGGACGGAGATCGTCACCGGCGGTTCGTCGGCGGTCTATGGCTCGGACGCGATCACCGGCGTCGTCAACTTCATCATCCGCGACGATTTCGAGGGCGTGGAGGGCCGCGCGCAGGTCAACATGGACCGCCCGACCGGCACGCCCGTCTATAATTTCGACCTGACGCTCGGCGGCAATTTCGCCGAGGGCAAGGGCAACCTCGTCGTCGCCGGCAACTATCTGAAGCGCGGCGCGATCACCCGCGGCGATCGTGGCAGCTTCGCGTTCGATTCGCTCAACGACGGCTGCGTCACCCGCGACAGCGTCAGCCCCGACCGCGCCGGCACGCCCTTCAGCCCCGCAGCCGGCCTCGGCTGCGTCGCCGGTGGCGGCGCGCTCGGCTTCGTCGCCGGCGGCAGCGGCGACATTCCCAACGGCCGCTTCTCGGGCATCCCCGCCTTCGGCGGCTCGAACGCCGGGCTCAACGCCGCTTATGCCGCCGCCGGCCTCGGCGCGCTCGGCACGCGCGGCTTCACCTTCAATAACGCCGGCACCGCCGCCCGTCCGCAGCTGACGCCGCAGGACGATTTCAATCTCGGCCCCGACAACTACCTGATCCAGCCGCAGGAACGCTGGATGATAAACAGCTTCGGTCACTACGACTTCAGCGACAAGATCACCGGCTACATGGAGCTGCACTACAGCAACAACGTCGTCGATGCCCGCCTCGCGCCGACCAACGTCGGGTCGCCGACGCTGTTCAACGTCAACAACCCGTACCTCACCCCGCAGCTGCAGGCGGTGCTCCGCCAGCTCGACCTCGCCGAGGTCGGCACCACCAACGTCGTCAGCGGCACCGCGAGCCGCACCACCGTGGCGGGCGACGGCCTCGCCGTGCTCACCGCCGGCCGCCGCTATGTCGAGGTCGGCGCGCGTCAGGCCAGCGAACGCCGCAACGTCTTCCGCGGCGCCTGGGGTTTCCGCGGCGATCTGGGCGACGTCAGCGAAAACGTCCTGACCGATCTCAAATACGACGTCTATTATACCTACGCACGCAGCGAGGACACGCTGCTGCTCCGCAACGCCATCTCGCGCAGCCGGTTGCAGGCGAACCTGCTGTCGGTGAACGGCGCCGCGCCGGTCTGCAACATCTTCGGCGCCAACGTCTCGACCGCCTGCGCCTCGGCGATATCGATCAGCGCGACCAATTCGACGATCGCGACGCAGCAGGTCGCGCAGGGGTCGATCACCGGCAACCTGTTCAAGCTGCCCGCCGGTCCGGTCGGCTTCTCCTATGGCTATGAATGGCGCAAGACGAGCGCGCAATTCACCCCCGACAGCTTCCTGTCGTCGGGCGACGTCGCCGGCTTCAACCCCGGCCTGCCGACCCGCGGCAGCACCACCGTCAAGGAGGTGTTCGGCGAGGTCCGCGTGCCGCTGATCCACAACACGCCGTTCATCGACAGCCTCGTCGCCAATGGCGCGTTCCGCTATTCCAACTACAGCCTCGGCGGCGTCGGCGGGGTGTGGACCTATCTCGGCGGGCTCGACTGGCGGGTCAACCGCGACATCGCCTTCCGCGGCCAGTACCAGCGCGCGATCCGTGCGCCGAACGTCGGCGAGCTGTTCGGCGGCGTCAACCGCGTCGTCGCCGTCGCCACCGATCCCTGCTCCAGCCGCGCCCCCGCCGCGCAACAGACCGCCGCGGTACGTGCCGTATGCGTCGCGACCGGCGTGCCGACCGCGAACGTCTTCAGTGCCGTGGTCCAGCCCAACAACATCATCCCCGCCGATTTCGGCGGCAACCCCAACCTCGGCGCGGAAAGCTCGGACACCTATACCGTCGGCGCGGTCATCACGCCGTCGGCGCTGCCGCGGCTGTACCTCAGCGTCGATTACTTCAACATCACGCTCGACGGCGCGGTGTCGTCGCTCGGCGGCGGGCTGCAGAACACGTTCAACCTCTGCTACAACGTCCTCCAGGACGCCAACAGCGAGTTCTGCCGCGCGATCACCCGCAGCCCGACCACGGGCGAGATCAACGACCCCTATGTTGCGCGCATCCTCAACGCCAACACCGGATCGCTCAAGACCTCCGGCATCGACTTCGCCGCGCGCTATCGCGTCAACCTCGGCTTCGGCCTGCCCGGCTTCGGCAGCAGCAGCTCGATCGACTTCGGCACCAACTACACCTGGCTGGCGGAATTCACCTCGACCCCGGTCGCGGCCTTCCCCAATATCCAGAACAAATGCGCCGGATCGTTCGGCCCGACCTGCGGCCAGCCGCTGCCGCGCTGGCGCGGGACCAGCCGCATCACCTGGAACATCGAGGATCTGAGCCTCAGCGTCCGCCATCGCTACGTCGGACCGGTCGTCACCGACCGCTTCGTCGTGCCGCTACGCCAGGGCAGCGCCGCCGCGCCGACGCTCGCCAGCATCGCCTTCCCCAAGCTCGACGACCAGAATTACTTCGACCTGTCGTTCAGCTACGACATCGCCAAGCAGGTCCAGCTGTTCGGCGGCGCCAACAACGTCTTCAACAACAAGCCCCCGATCACGACACAGGGTCCCAACGCCAACACCTTCTCGGCGACCTATGATGTGCTCGGCACCGAATTCTTCCTCGGTGCGACGCTGAAGTTCTGACCCGTCCCCCAACTGGGCGGAGCGGCTCCTCGCCGCTCCGCCCGCTTTCTCGTTTCAGGAGCCGCCCGATGACGCTCGACCGCCGTTCGATGATCCTGGGCGGCGCGTTCGGCCTCGCCGCGCTGCCCGGCACCGCCGGCGCACAGGTCCGTCCGTCGCTCCCCGCTCTCGCATCCGGTGGCTGGGTCGACGTCCGCCACTATGGCGCGAAGGGCGATGGCACGACGATCGACACCCCCGCCTTCAACCGCGCGATCGACGCCGCCGCGGCGCGCGGCGGCGGCACCGTCCACGTCCCCGCCGGCACCTATGCCTGCTACACGATCCGGCTGAAGAGCCGCGTCACGCTCCACCTCGACAATGGCGCGACGATCCTCGCCGCCGCCCCGACCGCGAGCGGCGGCTACGACGTCGCCGAGCCGAACCCGTGGGACATGTTCCAGGACTTCGGCCACAGCCACTGGAGGAACAGCCTGATCTGGGGCGAAGGGCTGCACGATATCGCGATCGTCGGTCAGGGCCTGATCTGGGGCAAGGGCCTCGGCCGCGGCGACGGCAAGGACAATTGGCTGAAGGACCCCAACGGCCCCGGCACCGGCAACAAGGCGATCGCGCTCAAGAATTGCCGCAACGTCCTGCTCCGCGATTTCAGACTGCTGGAGGGCGGCTGGTTCGCGCTGCTCGCGACCGGCGTCGACAATCTGACCATCGACAATCTGCTGGTCGATACCAACCGGGACGGCTTCGACGTCGATTGCTGCCGCAACGTGCGGATCAGCAACTGCACGGTCAATTCGCCCTATGACGACGCGATCTGCCCCAAGAGCAGCTACGCGCTCGGCGAGCCGCGCATCACCGAGAACCTGACGATCGCGAATTGCTTCGTCACCGGCAACTACAAGATCGGGTCGGTCATCGACGGCAGCTGGCAGAAGATGCCCGCGTCCTTCGCAAAGACCATCCACGGCCGCATCAAGTTCGGCACCGAGAGCAACGGCGGCTTCCGCAACATCGCAATCAGCAACTGCGTGTTCGAGGACAGCCGCGGCCTCGCCTTTGAAACCGTCGACGGTGCGATGATCGAGGATGTCGTGGTCGACAACATCACGATGCGCGGCATCGTCGATGCGCCGATCTTCCTGCGCCTCGGCAAGCGGATGCGAGGGCCGACGGGGCGCGCCATCGGCACGATGCGCCGCATCTCGATCCAGAATGTGGTCAGCTCCAACGCCACGCCCCTGCCCTCGGTCATCGCCGGGCTCGTCGGCCATCCGATCGAGGATGTGCGGATCAGCGACGTCTACCTCCACCACGTCGGCGGCGCCCCCGCCGCGATGGCGCGGCTGAACCCGCCCGAGGAGGAACTGGGCTATCCGGAGGCGACGATGTTCGGCGACCTGCCCGCCACCGGCCTGTTCGTCCGCCACGCCCGCAACCTGCAGTTGAGCAACGTCGAGGTCGCGGTCGCCGCACCCGATCCGCGCCCGGCCTTCCGGTTCGAGGACGTCGCCGGCGCCGACGCCTTCCGCGTCAAGGTGCCCGCCGGCATCGGCTTCGCGCTGCGCGACGTCACCGGTTTCCGCACCATTGGCAGCCGCTCGGTCCCCGACCGCACGATCGCCGGACCGTTCACCGGCGAGGTGTGAGCATGACGATCAGCAGGCGCACCGCGATCGGCGGCATGGCGGCCCTCGCGCTGCCGCTGCCCGCCGCGGCACGCACCCCGGATACGCTCGCCGCCATCGCCGCGGCGAAGGGCATTCGCTTCGGCAGCACGATCGGCCTCAACAATTTCGAGGACCCCGCCTATCGCGCGCTCAACGCCCGCGAATGCGCGCTGGTGGTGCCGGAGACGGAGATGAAATGGGCCGCGACGCGCCCCGATGCCCGCACCTTCGATTTCCGCGCCGCCGACCGGATCGTCGACTGGGCCACCGCCAACCACCTCGGCGTCCGCGGTCACACGTTGCTGTGGCATTCGGAACGCTGGATGCCCGACTGGGTCAAGCAGCACGACTTCGGTGCCAATCCGCGGGCCGAGGCGGAGCGCCTGCTCACCGATCATGTCCGCACCGTCGCCGGCCGCTATGCCCCGCGCGTCGACAGCTTCGACGTCGTCAACGAGGCGATCGATTCCGACACCGGCCTGCTCCGCGAGACCGCGCTGTCGAAACCGATCGGCGCGGAGGCGGTGATCGACATCGCCTTCCGCACCGCGCGCGACGCCGCGCCCCGGGCCCAGCTCGTCTACAACGACTATATGGGCTGGCGCCGCGACGAAGGGGCCCACCGCACCGCCGTGCTCAAGCTGCTCGAGGCGCTCAGGAAGCGCGGCACCCCCGTCGATGCGCTCGGCTTGCAGAGCCATCTCGGCAGCAAGTTCAGCGACAGCCCGACGGGGCTCGGCGCGCTCGACGAACGGGCGTGGCGGACGTTCCTCGACGAGGTTACCGGCATGGGCCTCGACCTGCTCGTCACCGAACTCGACGTCCACGACAATCCGCTGCCCGGCGACATTCGCCGCCGCGATGCCGAGATCGCCGCGCACACCCGCGCCTATCTCGACCTCATGCTCTCCTATCCGCAGACGCGGACGGTGATGTGCTGGGGACTCGGCGACCGCTACAGCTGGCTCAACGGCTTCCGTCCGCGCGCCGATGGCCTGCCCAAGCGCCCCTGCCCGTTCGATGCGCGCCTGCGTCCCAAGCCGATGCGCGATGCGATCGCCGCGGCATTGATCTCGGCACCCGCCCGGGGCTAGTCAGCCGCCGACAGGCATGACGGGGGGCATGGAATGCGGTTGATGGGCGTGATCGTCGCGGCCACCGCCATGCTTGGCGGCAGCGCGGAGACCGTACGCCGCCTGCCCGCGGTCGAGGCACGGCAGGGCGTCGCGGCCGGCCCGCGCGATCTCTACGCGATCGCCAATTTCCGGATCGCCCGCTACGACAAGACCACCGGCGAACGGCGCGCGGTCTGGGAGGGGGAGAAGGCCCGCTTCCCCCACCTCAACAGCTGCGCGATCATCGCCCGCGATCTGGTCTGCGCCCTGTCCAACTATCCCGCCGTACCGCAATGGAGTTCGGTCGAATTCTTCGATCCGGTCACGCTGGCGCACCGCCGCACGGTGGCGCTGGGACAGGGCATCGGCTCGCTCACCTGGGTCGACCGGCATGACGGCGCGTGGTGGGCGATGTTCGCCAACTACGACGTCAAGGGCGCCGAACCCGGCCGCGACCACCGCCACACCCTCCTCGTCCGCTTCGACGACGCGTGGCGACGGACGCAGAGCTGGGCGTTGCCGCCCTCCGTGCTCGACCGGATCGCCCCGATGAGCATTTCCGGCGGCGGCTGGGGGCCGGACGGGCGATTGTACCTGACCGGCCACGACCGGCCGGAGATGTACGCCATGACCCTGCCCGCGGGCGGAGCGGTGCTCGACCATCTCGCGACGATCCCGATCGAGGCGGCCGGACAGGCGATCGACTGGGACGAATCGCAGCCCGGCATGCTCTACGGCATCGACCGCGCCGGCGGCACGATCCTGCAGATGAAGGTCGCCACGGCCGGCCGCTGACCCCCTTCACGCCCACGCCGCCCCCTATCCGGCCAATTTAATCGTCCGCATAATTGAAGGTGTAACAATTGGATACCAACGGGCGGACGTCGCTGCATCGCAGCACGAATGTCCTGTGGGGGTCCATGCTCAAATCCGTTCTCGCAACCGGCACCGCGATCGTGTCGCTCTGCCCCGCCTTCGCCACCGCGGTTCACGCGCAGGCGACGACCGTTCCCGTCACGGCGGCGGCCGGCACGGCGGAGGCGACACCGCAGGACACCACCCAGGAGGAACCGAAGAGCGACATCATCGTCACCGGATCGACGCGCGCGCAGCGCCGCTTCGATGCCTCCTATGCGATCAACACCGTCTCGCAGGCGGATATCGAGAAGATCGCGCCGGTCAATTTCGCCGACCTGATCGGCCAGCTGCCCGGTTTCCAGACCGAGATCACCGGCGGTGAGGTCCAGAACATCTACCGCATCCGCGGCCTGCCCAACGACGGCGGCTTCGTCAGTTTCCAGCAGGACGGCCTGCCGCTGTTCCACGAGAATGACGGCGTCTTCTTCCGCGGCGACGCCATCCTGAAGCCCGACCTGATGACCGAACGGGTCGAGGTCGTCCGCGGCGGCCCCGCCCCCGTCTATGCCAGCTATTCGGGCGCGATCGTCAACGCGATCGAGGTCACCGGCCGCGATCAGCTGCGCGGCAAGGCGCAGGTGACGCTCGGCGACACCGGCCTCTATCGCGCCGACGTCGTCCAGTCCGGCCCGCTCGGCAACCGGACCTATTATGCGATGGGCGGCTTCGTCCGCTATCACGACGGCTATCGCGACAACGGCTTCCCGAACGACAAGGGCGGCCAGTTCCGCGCCAACATCCGCCACGACCTCGACAACGGCTCACTGCGGTTGAGCGTCAATTACGTCAACGACCACAACGTCTTCTATCTGCCGATCCCGACCGCGGACCCGCGCAATCCGTCGGTGTCGCTCGACCGCTACATCGATTATTTCTCCGGCACGATGAACTCGCCCGCGCTGCGTAACGTCAACCTGCGCTACCGTAACGGCGCCGGCGTCATTCAGAATCAGGCGAGCGACCTCGCCGACGGCCGCCATATGCGGATGCTCAACATCGGCACGCAATATGACGCCGAATTCGACGGCTGGCTGCTCTCCGCCAAGGCCGGCTTCACCATGGGCCAGCTCGATTTCAACGCTTTCTATTCGACCACCAATCCGGTCGATGCCAACGCCTATGCCAACGGGTTCCGCACGCGCGCGACGACCGCATTCGGCCCGGTCGCCTCATTCGGCTACGTCCTCGCCGGCACCAACACGGTCTACGATCCCTATGCCGCGTCCGGGCTGGTCGTGCAGGGCCAGTATCGCGACATCCATTCGCGCTTCTATTCGAACCAGGCCAATGTCTCGGTCGCGAAGAAGTTCGACACCGGCATCGGCAGCCACGATCTGAAGCTCGGCGTCTATGGCAGCCTCTACGGCGAGGACAGCCGTACCATCTACCAGAACTATTTGATCGAGGTTGCGGGCAAGCCGCGGACGCTCGATCTGGTCGCCTATAACGCCGCCGGCACGCGGATCGGCAGCGTCACCGACAATGGCGTGCTCAACTATGCCGCGACGCTGACCCGCGGCAATGCGGACGCACAGATGATCGCCGTCTTCGCCAACGACACGTGGGAGATCGTGCCGGGCCTGCGCATCGATGCCGGCATCCGCCACGAACGCTATGGCTACAAGGGCTATGCCCTGCTCACCGGATCGGCGAACCTCGGCAATGCCGCGACGCTCGCCGACGATACGACGCGCGCCTTCACCGGCGGCATCGTCAACCAGCGCGGCAAGCCGAACGTCACCAACTGGACGGTCGGCGCCAATTACGATTTCAGCCGCCATGTCGGCGTCTACGGCCGCGCCTCGCACCTCGAGACGCCGCCCAGCGTGCAGACGGTGATGAACATCAACCCGACGATCCTCACCACGATCGCCGATCAGTACGAGGCCGGCCTGAAGCTCGCCGCGGGGCGTTCGTATCTCTACGTCACCGGTTTCTACACGAACTTCGATCCGCTCAACGCCTCGTTCCTCGCCTTCGACCCGACGACGGGACGCAACGACGTCAACATCCCCTTCATCGGCGAGGCGCAGGTGAAGGGTGTCGAATTCGACGGCTCGCTGGCGCTCACGTCGTGGTTCTCGCTCAACGGCGCGCTGACGGTCAGCGATCCGAAATATCGCGACTTCCAGAGCTCGACCGGTGCCGACCCGGTCCAGGCCGAGGGCAAGCAGATCGTCCGCCAGCCCAAGATCTACGGCAACATCCGTCCCAGCTTCGACTTCGATCTGGGCGGCAACGCCGTCTCGGTCTATGGTCGCTACACCTATATGGGGAAGCGCTTCGTCGACCTGTACAACAACACCGCCTTGCCCGCCTATGGCACCACGGGTGCCGGCGTGACCGTCCGCCACGGCACCTGGCAGTTGCAGGTCGTCGGCGACAACCTGTTCAACGTGCATGGCCTCACCGAAGGCAACACCCGCACCGACCAGCTGAGCGGCCAGGGCAATGCCGAGGCGATCTACGGCCGTCCGATCTTCGGCCGCAACGTCCGCCTCGTCGTCGGCAAATCGTGGTGAGGCTACGGCGGGTGCTGCTGGCGACGGCGCTGATGCTTACGGGCGCGCCGGGGATCGC